>WNEY01002799.1_pt1 | contig 12918 bp, 11 predicted proteins | sample 5400531 | NCBI WGS metagenome assembly WNEY01 (sample SAMN13153338, study PRJNA577476) | soil metagenome | isolation source: 200 cm saprolite under Douglas fir tree site 1 | place: USA:California | collected 2015-04-18
GAATGCCGCCAACGTGCAGGCCGACGCGGCGCGAATGATGACCCGTCCTCGCATGAAGCAGCCTCTCCTTTGCCTGGTCCGGAGTGCGTTTCCACCGCCGTTAGTGTAGTCGAAGATCACGCCGCGCCAAGCCGCGCCGCAGTCAGGGCCGTACCGCATTGTGGGAATGACTGACCGATGAACAACGCCGACCTGATCGTCGCCACGCTCAAGGCCGCCGGCATCTCCCGCGGCTTCGGCATTCCGAGCGGCAACGTGCTGCCCCTGATGGAGGCCATGCGCAAAGGCGGCGTCGATTTCGTGCTCACCGCCCACGAAGGCTCGGCCGGCTTCGCCGCCGACGTCACCGGCCGGTTGACCGGGGCGCCGGGGCTCTGCGTCGCCACCCTCGGGCCGGGCGCCACCAACCTCGCCACCGGGGTCGGCAATGCCTGGCTCGACCGCTCGCCGATGATCGCGATCACCTGCAACCTCAACACCGACCAGCTCGGCCGGCGCATCCAGATGTGGATCGACCACCACGCGCTGTTCAAGCCCATCACCAAGGCGACCCGGCGGCTCGAAAAGGGGCGGATCGGCGAGACGGTGACGGAGGCCATCCGCATCGCGCTGAGCGAGCCGAAGGGGCCGGTCCACCTCGATCTGCCCGAGGACGTGGCGCTCGCCCCCACCAACGAGCCGCTGCCGGCCCCGCTCCGACCGGCGAAGATCGCGGCCGCCCCCGACGCCGCCATCGCGCACGCCGGCGAGCTGATCATGGCGGCCAAGCGGCCGATCGCCGTGATCGGCTCGTCGGCGATGCGCATCGGCGACGCTGCGCTGCTGCGCCGCGTGATCGAGCGCCACAACCTCGCCTTCGCCACCACCACCATGGCCAAGGGCCTGATCGACGAGGACCATCCGCGCGCGCTCGGCTGCATCGAACGGTCGTGCCGGCAGCTGCAGCGCCGCTTGTTGCGATCGGCCGACCTGATCGTTGGGCTGGGCTACGACACCGTCGAGGTCGAATACGAGGCCTGGATCGACGACGTTCCGCTGCTGCAGATCGACATCGAGCCGGTCGATATCGCGCCCTCGGTCAAGCTCGTCCACCAAGTGACCGGCGATCTCGACGCCTCGTTGACGCGGCTTGCCGCGCTGCCCGCCGCCACCAACCGGTGGAGCGCGCAGGCGCTCGCCGACCACCGCCGCGCCTTCCACGCCGCGCTGCGCCCGGCAGCCGCGTCCTTCACCGCGCATGCGGCGATCGATGCGGTGCGCCGTGCGCTGCCGCGCGATGGGCTGTTGGCCTTCGATGTCGGCGCGCACACCCATCAGATCGCCGGGCAATGGACCGCGCACGCGCCGAAGAGCTTCCTGATCACCAACGGCTGGTCGTCGATGGGCTTCGGATTGCCGGCGGCGATCGCCGCCAAGCTCGCGCGTCCCGATTTGCCGGTGGTCTGCCTGATCGGCGACGGCTGCTTCCAGATGACCTGCGGCGAGGTGGCGACCGCCAAGCGGCTCGGCTTGGCGCTGCCGATCGTGGTGCTCGACGACCGCTGGCTCGCCCTCATCAAGGTGAAGCAGATCCGCCGCCAGTTCCCGCTCTACGGCACCGAACTGCAACAAGAGGACTATCGCGAGCCGCCCGCGCACTATTTCGGGGTGCCGGCAGTGGCTGCCGCCGGTCCCGAGGCGCTGGAAGCGGCGGTCAAGACGGCCCTCGCCGCCAGGGGGCCGACCGTGATCGAGGCCGTGATCTATTCCGAGCACTATCTGGAGACCGTGTACGACTGAGAAATCGTAGGGTGGGCAAAATCGCCTGACGTACCATCAAAGGTGAGCACGGCGCATGCGCGATTTTGCCCACCGCCCAAACGCGCGGCATGCCACGGTGGGCAAAATCGCTCGGGGCCCGTGCTATGCGGCGCCGCTCCGGCAGGCGATTTTGCCCACCCTACGAGCGCGTGAGCGTGTCGAGAACGGCCTGCTCGGCGTCAGCGGGCGCCACCCAGGTCCAGTCCGGCAGCTGATGGCGGAACCAGGTGGCCTGCCGCTTGGTGTAGCGGCGGGTATCGCGCTTACCGCCCTCGGCGGCTTCGGCGAGCGTGATCTCGCCGGCAAGGTGGCGGATCAGCCACGGCACGCCATGCGCCTTCATCGCCGGCAGGCTCGGATCGAGACGGCGTGCGGCGAGCGCTGCGACCTCGTCGAGCGCGCCGGCTGCGAGCATGGCGTCGAAGCGCGCTTCGATCCGCCGATAGAGCTCGGCGCGATCGGTATCGAGAAAGATCTTGGCCGCGCCGGCGGGATCGAGCGCGGGCTTCATGCCGTCCCGGTGCCAGTCGGCGAGCGGCCGCCCGGTCGCCAGGATGACCTCGAGCGCGCGGGTGATGCGGGCGCGATCACCCGGCATCAGCCGGTGCGCGGTCGCAGGATCGCGGCGCACAAGCTCGGCATAGAGCGGGGCGATGCCCTCGGCCGCGAGCCGCGCGCGCACCGCCGCGCGGATGTCGGCGGGGATCGGCGGGATGGCGGCAAGCCCGCGCGTCAGGGTCTTGAAGTAAAGCCCGGTGCCGCCGACGATAATCGGCACGCGCCCTGCGCGCTTCGCCTGGGCGAGTGCCGCGCTCGCATCGACGCACCAGCGGCCGACCGAGTAATTCTCGGCCGCGTCCACATGGCCGTAAAGGAGATGCGGCACGCGCGCCTCGTCGGTTGGCGTGGGGCGCGCGGTGATGATGCGCAAGTCGCGATAGACCTGCATGGAATCGGCGTTGACGACGGTGCCGCCGAGCCGCGCCGCCAGCGCAAGCGCCAGCGCCGACTTGCCGCTCGCGGTCGGTCCGGCGATGAGGATTGCGTCGGGTCGGCTCACGGGCCCGAGCTAGGCCCCGGTTTGCGATAAAATCAACCGTGGAGGCGGCGGCGGGCCCGTATTGCCCGTGGCGCGCACACGGCGGGATATTGAATCCTCAGCCGGCGACGACTAAACGAATGGCTCCACCAGTCGCTGCGAGCGGAGTAGGCCGTTGACGCTCATTCGTCCCTTCCGCGCCCTGCGTCCCGCGCCGGGACGGGCGGCCGAGATCCTGGCGCCCCCCTACGACGTGCTTTCGAGCGCGGAGGCGCGCGAACGCGCCAAGGGCAAGCCATGGAGCTTCCTCCACATCTCGAAGCCCGAGATCGACCTCGATCCGGCGATCGATCCCTACGATCGAGCCGTCTACGCCAAGGCAGCCGAGAACATCGACCGGATGATCGCGGCCGGCGTGCTGATCCGCGACGCCAAGCCCTGCTACTACGTCTACCGGCAAACCTGGCGCGACCACACTCAGACCGGCCTTGCCGCCGTCGCTTCGGTTGCCGATTACGCGACCAACCGCATCCGCAAGCACGAGCACACGACCCCCGTGAAAGAGGACGACCGCGTCCGCCAGATCGAGGCGGTCAACGCCCAGACCGGCCCGGTGATGATGGGCTATCCCGCCGCCCCGGATATCGACGCCATGCTCGCGCGCGTCACCGTCGCCGCCCCCGACGTCGATGTCACTGCCGAGGACGGTGTCCGCCACCAGCTTTGGGTGGTCGGCGACGACGAGACGATCGACCGATTCACGCGCGCAGTGGACGCATTGCCGGCCCTCTATATCGGCGACGGCCATCACCGCTCGGCTGCCGCCTCACGCGTCGCTCGAACCCGTGGCAACGGTGCGGGTTCGCATGGCTATTTCCTCGCCGTGCTGTTTCCGCATCACGAAATGACCATCCTGGATTACAACCGCGTGCTGCGTGACTTGAACGGCCACAGCCCGGAACAGCTCCTCGCTGAGCTGCGCGCCCGTTTCGCGGTCGCAGTGTCCGATCAGCCGGTCCGCCCCATTGGGCCGGTCGAGCTCGGCATGTATCTCGCCGGCCGATGGTACCGGCTGACGATCCGGCCCGAGCTCGTGCCCAAGCACGATCCGATCGGACGGTTGCCGATCACGCTCCTGACGCGCAACGTGATCGAACCGCTGTTCGGCATCGCCGACCAGCGGACCGACAAGCGCATCGACTTCGTCGGCGGCGGCCGCGGTTTGGCCGAGCTAGAGCGCCGGGTCCGCTCTGGCGAGATGGCGGTGGCCTTCGCGCTCTACCCGACTCAAATGACGGACCTGATGGCGGTGGCGGATGCCGGCGGGATCATGCCGCCGAAATCCACCTGGTTCGAGCCCAAGCTCGCCGACGGCATGGTCAACCATGTGCTCGATTGAGCAGTCGCAGCTGCAAGCGGATTGCGAAACGAGCCGCCATGTTCTTCGTCGCCACTCTGGTATCGAACCCCGCGGCGCCCGCGCTGGCCGTGAGCGCGCTCGAGGATGCGCGCGCGCTCGTCCCTGCGTCCGCGCCGCCGGAATGGCTGGGCCCCGGCCTCGCTGCCGACATTCCCTTTACGGCGCCGGCGGACTTCGACCATGGTGCACTCGCCGACCGCCTGCGGGCGGCCGTGCATCCGCGGGCGATCGACGTCGTGGTGCAGCCGGTCTCCCACCGCCGCAAGCGGCTGCTGCTGGCCGACATGGACTCCACCATGATCGGCCAGGAATGCATCGACGAGCTGGCCGCCCAAGTCGGGCTCAAGCGCCATGTTGCGGCCATCACCGATCGGGCGATGCGCGGCGAGATCGAGTTCGCGCCGTCGTTGCGCGCGCGCGTGGCACTGCTCGAGGGTCTGCCCGCGGCGGCCGTCGACGAGATCATTGCGCAGCGCATCCGGCTCACGCCGGGCGCGCGCACGCTGGTTGCGACCATGCGTGCGAACGGCGCCTACGCCTGCCTGGTCACCGGCGGCTTCACGCTGTTCACCAAGCGCATCGGCGCCATGATCGGGTTCGACGAGTACCGCGCCAATACGCTGGTGGTCGATCGAGCGAGCCGGCTGACCGGCGAGGTGGCGGAGCCGATCTTCGGGCGCGACGGCAAGCTGGCGACGCTGATCGAGCTCAGAGAACGGCTCGGCTTGGCGGTGGAGGAGACGCTGGCCGTCGGTGACGGCGCCAACGACATCGACATGATCCAGGCGGCCGGGCTCGGCGTCGCCTATCACGCCAAACCCAAGGCCGCGGCCGTCGCCGCCGCGCGCATCGACCATGGCGATCTCACGGCGCTGCTGTTCGCCCAAGGCTATCGCGATGTGGATTTCGTGAACAGCGAGTAGCGAATGGCGAATAGGGAAGAGTCGCCGTCACCACCCTTACCACTCGCCACTCGCCACTCGCTACTCGCAGCCCGCCGATCTCGAAACCGCGATGAACGAGGTCGGCTTGTAGCCACCCTAAGACGGTTGCGGCGCCCGACCGGGCGCCGCAACGCGCATTTCGATGAACCGGGGTTACTGCAGGCTCAGCGCCACGAACCGCAGCTCGCCGTCGGCTCCGGCGATCAGCAGCAGCGCCGACTTGCGGCCGTCCTTCTTGAGCTTGTCGATCTTGGCCTGGAAGTCGTCGGCGCTCGACACCGCCTCCTGCGCGATCTCGACGATCACGTCGCCCGGCGACAGCCGCTTGTCGGCGGCCGGCGAGCTCGAGTCGATGCCGGTGATCACGACGCCCTTGACGGTATCCTTGATCTTGTAGCGCTTGCGCAGATCGTCGGACAGGTTGGCAAGCTCGATGCCGAGCGTCTTCTTCACGACGCTCGGCGGAGTGTCCACCGCGGGATCTTTCTTCGCCTCCGCCTGCTTCTCGCCGTCCTCGAGCCGGCCGAGCATGACGGTCTTGGTTTCTTCCTTGCCCTTGCGGATGATCTGCACCGGCACTTGCTTGCCGACCGGCGTATCGGCGACGACGCGCGGCAGGTCGCGCATCTCCTTGATGTCCTTGCTGTCGAACTTGACGATCACGTCGCCGGGCTCGATGCCGGCGGGCTTGGCCGGTCCCTTGTCGTCGACGCCGGCGACCAAGGCGCCGCGCGGCGGCTTGATGCCGAGGCTCTCGGCGATCTCGTCGGTCACCTGCTGGATGCGCACGCCGAGCCAGCCGCGCCGCGTCTCGCCGAACTGCTTCAATTGATCGATCACCGGCAGCGCCGTCTTCGACGGCACCGCAAAACCGATGCCGATCGAGCCGCCCGAGGGCGAGATGATCGCGGTGTTGACGCCGATCACCTCGCCGTCGAGGTTGAACAGAGGTCCGCCGGAATTGCCGCGGTTGATGGATGCGTCGGTCTGAATGTAATTGTCGTAGGGGCCCGAATTGATGTCGCGGTTGCGCGCCGAGACGATGCCGGCCGTCACCGTGCCGCCGAGGCTAAACGGGTTGCCGATGGCGATCACCCATTCGCCGAGCCTGAGCTTTTCGGAATCGCCGAACTTCACGGCCGTGAGCGGCTTGTCGCTCTTGACCCGCAACAGCGCGATGTCGGTCTTCTGATCCTTGCCGATCAAATCGGCCTTCAGCCGCGTGCCGTCGTTGAGGATGACGGTGATCTCGTCGGCCTCGGAGATGACGTGGTTGTTGGTGACCACGATGCCCGACGCATCGATGATGAAGCCGGAGCCGAGCGAATTGACGCGGCGCGGGCCGCGCTGGGGATTCTGGTCGCCCTGCTGACCGCGCCGGTTGAAAAAGTCGCGGAACAGCTCGTCGAGCTGCGGATCGTTCGGCAGCTGCGGCATCGGCGTGCTGCGCGACTCCACCTTCTGCGATGTCGAGATGTTGACCACCGCATCGATGACTTTCTCGGCGACGTCGGAGATTGCATCGGGACCGCGCGCAGCCGAGTGGGCCGAGAGCACCGGCAACACGATCGCTGCCGTTGCGACCGCAGCGATTGCCGGCCGGCGGACCTGCCGCGCAAATTGGGCGAGAGTGCCGAGCATGACGTCTGGACTCCTGGAGTGAGAGGGCGAGACACTGCTCCCGTCCTGGCAGGGACGCAAGGGCGATCTCGACATTGCCGAATTAGGCGTGGGATTGGGGCAGAATCGGGACCAGCGGGCGTTGTCGTCGCATGCTGGCTGTTCAGCCGCGCACCAGCCAGATCAGTACGATACCCACCACCGCCGACACGATGCCGGCAATCCGCAGCGAGTTTTCCGGGCTTTCCAACGCGGTCGCCGCCAACCGCTTGGCGACCCCCGGAAAGGCCGCGAAAACGAGCCCTTCGATCACGAATACGAGACCGATGGCCACAATGAGCTCGGGCATCTTCGACCGGTCTCGCGATCGCGCCGTTGCGCGCGCTACTTCGGAGTGGGGCTAGGGGCGCCGGGAGCAGGCGTCGGCCCGATTCCACCTTCACGCAGCTTGCCCGAAGGATCCACGAAGAATCGGAAGAACTCCGAATCGGGCTTGAGCAGCATGCGGGTATCGTTCGGCCGCAGGCCGGCTTCGTAGGCCTGCATCGAACGGTAGAACGAGAAGAACTCGCGATCGCGTCCATAGGCATCGGCGAAGATGCGGTTGCGCTCGCCGTCGCCCTCGCCGCGCACCTTCTCGGCGGTGGCGGTGGCGTCGGCGAGCAGCACCGTCACGTCGCGATCGGCGCGCGCGCGGATTTCCTGCGCGCGCTGGCTGCCTTGCGCGCGGAACTCGGCCGCCTCGCGCTGGCGCTCGGTCTTCATGCGCTCGTAGACCGCCTGGCTGTTCTGCTCCGGCAGATCGGCACGACGGATCCGCACGTCCACCACGGCAATGCCGAAGGCCTGCGCCTCGGTGTTGAGCTGGTCGCGGACGCGCGCCATGAGCTGAGAGCGCTCGTCGCGCACGACATGCGTCAGCGTCGCCTCGCCCAGCACGCGGCGCAGCGCCGAGTTGAGCAGGATCGACAGCTGCGAGTTCGCGCGCTCGACCGATCCGACCGCCTGATAGAACCTCAGCACGTTGTTGATGCGGTAGCGCGCAAACGCGTCGACCACCAGCCGCTTCTGATCGGAGGCGATCACCTCCTGCGCGGGATTCTCGAGGTCGAGGATGCGCTTGTCGATGTAGATCACGCTGTCGATCAGCGGGATTTTGAAGTGCAATCCGGGCTCGGTGATGACGTGCACCGGCTCGCCGAGGCGCACCACCAGCGCCTGGCGGGTCTGATAGACCGTGAAGATGGCGCTGTAGGCGATGATCAGGCCTACGATGACGAGAGCGGCGACGATGCCGCCGGCGAGATTGAGTTTCATCGGCTGCCTCCGGTCGGCGGCGCCGGCGGCCGGCGGCCGAGCTGGTCGAGCGGCAGATAGGGAACGATGCCGCTGGCGGCGCCGCCATCGACGATGATCTTCTCGGTGCCGCCGAACAGCCGTTCCATGGTTTCCAGATACATGCGCTGGCGGGTGACCTCGGGTGCCTTCTTGTATTCCTCGTAGACCTGGAGAAATCGCGAGGTCTGGCCCTTGGCCTCGGCCACGGTCTGCTCGCGGTAGGCTTCGGCGGCCTGGGTGATCTGGGCGGCGCGGCCGCGCGCTTCCGGAACCACGCGGTTGGCGTAGGTCTGCGCCTCGTTCTGCGCGCGCTCGAGATCGGCGCGGGCGGCCTGCACGTCGCGGAAGGCATCGATCACCTGCGACGGCGGATCGACCTTCTGCAACTGCACCTGGGTCACCTGCACCCCCGCTCCGTATTCGTCGAGCACTTTCTGCATCAGCTCCTGGACGCCGGTCTCGATGTTCTGGCGCGCGCCGGTCAGGATCGGCTGAATGTTGGAGCGCCCGATCACCTCGCGCATGGCACTCTCGGCCACCGCCTTCACGGTGCCCTCGGGCTGCTGGATGTTGAACAGGTAGTCGCCGACGCCCTTGGGCTGGATGCGCCACAGCACCGAGAAATCCACATCGACAATGTTCTCGTCGCCGGTGAGCATCAGGCTTTCTTCCGGCACGTCGCGGACCGTGCTGCCGCGGCGCGAGTCCTCGACCACCCGCATGCCGATGTCGATCTTGTTGACGCGCAGCGCCTTCGGCGTCAGCACCGACTCGACCGGATACGGCAGGTGATAGTTCAGGCCGGGCTGCACTTCGCGCACGAATTTTCCGAACCGCAGCACCACGCCGAGCTCGTCGGGTTCCACGCGAAAAAAGCCGGACAGGCCCCAGATGACGACCGCGGCGAGCAGGATCAGGCTCAGGCCCCTGCCGCCGAGATTGCCGCCCGGCAGCACGGTGCGCAGCTTGTCCTGGCTGCGACGCAGAAACTCTTCGAGATCGGGCGGCGTCGAACCCGATGGTTGCGGCCCGGAGCCCCATGGGCCCTTGCCGCCGCCGCCTCCGGATCCCCACGGTCCGCCGCCCTGATTGCTCCACGGCATCGGCTGTCTCCTCCGCTCGCCCGGCCTGAGCCGCGAGCTTTCCTTCGATTGAGGGGGGTTATAGGGGAGGCGTCATCCGGTTACAACGCGATTAGACGTGTGCGGCGCGGCAACGCATGGCCTTGAAATCCGGTCATTGCCTACCACCGACCGCGCCGGCGTCGGCCGCGCGCCGTTCATAAACGAGCGCGGTGAAGCTCGCGTCGTCATCCGGCCCGGCGCGATGCTCGGTGCGCTGCGTTTCCTGCCAAACGCTCGGATCGAGAGGAGGAAATTTCGTATCGCCGCTCGGTTGCAAGTGCACGCGTGTCATCAGCAGCCGATCGGCACGGGCGATCGTCTGGGCGTAGATATCGGCGCCCCCGATGACGATGATCGCGTCGGCGGAGCGCCGCAACGCGTCGCCATGCGCGGCCGTCAGCGCCGTCTCGACGCTCGGCGCCACGAGGACTCCCGGCGCGGTGAACGCCGGGTCGCGGCTCACCACGATGTTGGTGCGGCCCGGCAGCGGCCTGCCGATCGATAGATACGTCTTGCGCCCCATCACCACCGGCTTGCCCATGGTGACGGCGCGGAAGTGTTGCATGTCGGATTTGAGCCGCCACGGCAGGCGACCGCCCTGCCCGATCACATCGTTGTCGGCGACGGCAACGACGAAGACGAGGTCGACGCGCCGCGCTTCGAGCGATGCCGCGCCGGAGCCCTCGCGTGCGCTCACACCGCCACCTTGGCCTTGATGTGCGGGTGCGGGTCGTAGCCGTGCAGCGAAAAATCCTGGTAGCGGAACGCGAACAGGTCGGTCGCCGCCGGATCGAGCACCATGCGCGGCAGCTGGCGCGGCGCGCGCGAGAGCTGCAGGCGCGCCTGCTCGAGATGATCGCGGTAGAGATGACAGTCGCCGCCCGTCCAGACGAACTCGCCGGGCTTAAGCCCGGTCACTTGCGCCACCATCATGGTGAGCAGCACATAGGAGGCGATGTTGAACGGCACGCCGAGGAAGACGTCGGCCGAGCGTTGATAGAGCTGGCACGACAGGCGACCGTTCGCCACGTAGAACTGGAACAGGCAGTGGCACGGCGGCAATGCCATCTTGTCGACGTCGGCCGGGTTCCAGGCGGTGACGATCAGCCGGCGCGAATCGGGATTGCGGCGGATCGCCTGCACCACATTGGCGATCTGGTCGATCGTGCCGCCATCGGGCGCCGGCCACGAACGCCACTGCCGACCGTAGACCGGCCCAAGCTCGCCGCGCTCGTCCGCCCACTCGTCCCAGATCGTGACGCCGTGCTCGTTGAGGTATTTGACGTTGGTGTCGCCGGCCAGGAACCAGAGCAGCTCGTAGATGATCGACTTGACGTGCAGCTTCTTGGTGGTGGTGAGCGGGAAGCCCTCTTCGAGGTCGAAACGCATCTGATGGCCGAACACCGAGAGCGTGCCGGTGCCGGTGCGGTCGTGCTTCTCGACGCCGTCGGCGAGGATCCGCTCCATCAAGTCATGGTATTGGCGCATCGTCCGGGCCTCGCGAAACCGAGTCGGAAGGCAAGTTTATCGCCTCTCGAGCGCCGGAGCATCCATTGCAAAGCATTTCGGCGGCGCGTGACGCGCCGCCGAAATGCTCGCAGAACCGCTCGGCGGAACCCGACCGCGCGTGTCAGTTCAGCGGGCCGGCGGCCTGGATGATCGGCGTCCAGCTCGCGATCTCGCTCTTCACCAGCGCGGCGGCGTTCAGGTTCCGGACCCGCGATCGGCGGACCCGGAAGGCGCAATGCAGCGACCGCGCCGGCTATTCGACGAAAACTTCGTCGCGGCGGCGGCGGACCTTGGGCAGCGCTGCGAGCACCAGCAAGATGATGGCGATCGACAGCAAGACGCCCGAGATCGGGCGGGTGAAAAACACGGTCGCGTCGCCGCGGGCGATCAGCATGGCGCGGCGCAGGTTCTCCTCCATCAGCGGTCCCAGCACGAAGCCGAGCAACAGGGGCGCCGGCTCGAAGTCGTGCTTGATCAGCCAGTAGCCGAACACGCCGTAGGCCGCAGCGATCACCACATCGAACGGTGAGTTGTTGATCGAATAGATGCCGATGCAGCAGAACACGATGATCGACGGATAGAGCAACCGGTAAGGCACGCGCAGCAGGGTAACCCAGAGGCCGACCAGAGGCAGGTTGATGACCACCAGCATCAGGTTGCCGAGCCACATCGAGGCGATCATGCCCCAGAACAGCTCGGGCTGCTTGGTCATGACCTGCGGCCCCGGCACGATGCCGTGGATGGTCATGGCGCCGACCATCAGCGCCATCACGGCGTTCGGCGGGATGCCGAGTGTCAGCAGCGGGATGAACGAGGTCTGGGCAGCGGCATTGTTGGCGCTCTCGGGCGCGGCGACGCCTGCAATGGCGCCGCGGCCGAACTGCTCCGGATGCTTGGATATCCTTTTCTCGAACGTGTAAGCGGCGAACGACGCGATCACTGCGCCGCCTCCTGGGAGAATCCCAACCAGCGAGCCCATGATCGTGCCGCGCGCGATTGCGCCGGAGGAATCGATCAGATCCTGCCGGTTCGGCATCAAGCCGGTGACTTTCGCTTTCAGGATATCGCGGCTCTCCTCGGGCAGCTCGAGATTGCGGATGATCTCGGCAAAGCCGAACACCCCCATAGCGATGTTGGCGAAGCCGATGCCGTCCGCCAGCTCGGGGATGTCGAAGGTCATGCGCCCGGCGCCGGTTTCAAGGTCGGAGCCGACCATCGACATCAGCAGGCCCATGACGACCATGGCGACCGCCTTGAGCACCGAGCCCTTTGCCAGCACGACGGCGAAGATCAGGCCCAGCACCATCAGCGAGAAATACTCGGCCGGCCCGAACAGGAGCGCCAGGCCGGTCAACGGAGCGCCGAGCGCCGCCACCAGCACGGTCGCGACGCAGCCGGCGAAGAACGAGCCGATGGCGGCGATCGACAGCGCCGGGCCGGCACGGCCCTGGCGCGCCATCTGGTGGCCGTCGAGGCAGGTGATCACCGACGTGGCCTCGCCGGGAATGTTGACCAGGATCGAGGTGGTCGAGCCGCCGTACTGGGCGCCGTAATAGATGCCGGCGAGCATGATCAGGGCGCCGACCGGCGGCAGGCCGAAGGTGATCGGCAGCAGCATCGCGATGGTGGCGACCGTGCCGATGCCGGGCAGGACCCCGACCAGGGTACCGACCAGCGCACCGAGCAGACAGAACAACATGTTGTAGGGATTGGCGGCGACGTGGAAGCCCATCCAGAGGTTCGCGAGAAGGTCCGTCATGACTTACGCCTCCCGCGTCAGAATCGTGGCCAGAGTTGGAACGGCAGGTTGAGCAGGTAGGTGAACAGCCCCACGCAAAAGGCGGTCATCACCGCCGCGCCGATGATGCTTTCCAGCAGCCGCATCTCCCTGGAGCCGAAAATCGAAAGAATGAAGGTCAGATACGTCGCCAGCACCAGCCCGAGCGGGCGGATCATCGCCGCAAAAGCAACGATCGACACGACCACGAGAACGGGCCCACGGATCGCGTATTTTTCGATTTTCGGACCCTCGGTGAAGACGCCGATCACCGCCACCGCGGCGCCGAGGGCAGCAAGCAGAGCGGCGAAAAGCCGCGGCGCCGTGCCGGGGCCAAAGGCGAAACC
>WNEY01002800.1_pt1 | contig 12917 bp, 14 predicted proteins | sample 5400531 | NCBI WGS metagenome assembly WNEY01 (sample SAMN13153338, study PRJNA577476) | soil metagenome | isolation source: 200 cm saprolite under Douglas fir tree site 1 | place: USA:California | collected 2015-04-18
GCACGTCGGTGACGGTTCAGATCTCACCGCACGTCTTGACGGCAGGTCAAACCGGACTGATCACGATCAAGTTCACCAACGATGGGCCGAGTACGGTTAACCACGTCTTCGCGACTGTGACTCAGGAGTTCAAGGATGCAAACGGGAAGATCACGGGCACTGCGCAACTGCCACTTCCGGCAAGCGCATTCGCCGACCCTCCGTTGCCAGGCTGCCAAGTCACGCCGGGCGCTTCGACGTTCCTGACATGCGACATCGGCCAAGTTCCGCCGGGGACTGTGCGGCGGGTCGTCCCGTTCACGGCGCCTGCCGGCACTCCGCAGTTCTTCGTGCACGTCTCGGCGAGCTTCGACGAAGGCAAGAACAGCGGCTTGGTCGACACCGTCACCGGGCACGATCTGTTTCCGTTCTCGATCGCGTCGGGCACTAACACAAGAGGGCAATGCAGCTTCGGGGGCGACACTCTCGTAGCGAGTGACAACACGATTCAGACGACTTCGCTTACTTACCTGCCGCTGCCCGCTGCATTCCTACCTTGCACTCCGGTGAGCGCGGGAGTGGTGGCTTCTCTAAAGAATCCCAACGGCGTGCCGCACCCCTTCCCGAAGATCTCGTTCGTCGACTTCCTCGACGGCGCCGGCCTTGCGACGGTGAAGATCTTCTTCCTCAGCCCTCCCAAGGGAGTGACGAAGAAGAACCTCGCGCTCTACGAGCTCGCGAAGTTCCCGATTGATCTGACGGCGACGGGCGACGGCGCGGCCGTGCCGCCCTGCGTAACGGCGAATGATGGAAGCCTGCAGATTCCGCTGACCTCGCCTCCCTTCATCTCCTGCATCGTCAGCGTCGACACACTTCCTGGAGGCGGGCTGCTCGCGACGCTCCTCGCCAGGGGTGGGGACGACGGCGGGTGGGGCGGTATCGGCTAGACGACGGCAGTCCGCTCTGGGCCGGCTGCACTCGGCAGTCGGCCCAGAGCAAGACGAAGTTGAGCGGCGGCCGCGACGTTGCCCTTCAGCTCGGCCAGCTTGATCGCCTCGTTGAGGGCCCACGAGGCGGTCGGATCGCCGAGGTCATCGAAGACCTCGCCGAGATCTGCGAGTGCTTCGACCTTCATGACGGCGGAGTCGGTCGGCAAGAGCAGCTGGAGGGCATCCTGCCCGAGGCGTGCGGCATCCTCGGACTCGTGCCTTCGTGCGAGAACACGCGCCCGAACGGACCTCCAGGCTGCTTGCGTCTCGACGTCGTCCGCGCCGGCCAGCTCCTCAGCGGCCCGCGTGAGCTCTTCCGCCGCGTCCAGCCGTCCCTGCTCGAACACCGCACGCGCAAGCAGCGCAGCGACAGTGGAGCGGAGATATCGCTCGCCCATCCGGTCCAGCAGCTCGAAGCCTCGTCGCAACTCCCGCTCCGCGGCCGGATAGTCGCCGGCGAGCATCTCCACGCGGCCGGCGGCCAGCGAGGTCCACGCCACGTACCAGCCCTCGCCCAGTTCTTCCATCGCGGCGCGCCCGGCGCGATAGAGCTCGCGTGCGCCTTCAAACTCTCCCTTCATGCTCCGAAGGTGAGCAAGAAGGCAGAGGACCCAGCCGCGCGAGAGGCGGTTACCCGTCACCTGCTCGAGGATCTGGCTCGTGCGCTCGATCGCCTCGTCGACCTGTGTCGGGCCCCAGCAGAGGGCAAGCGCGTAGCTGGTTGCGTTGACCCGCTCCTCCTTGGTGTCCCGGGCCTCGCGTGCGTGCTGAAGTGCACGCTCGCAGGCTTCCGCGGCCTCGGCATAGTTGCACGCGGTCCCGTGAACGTAGCCGAGCACTCTGTAAGCCCTGGCCAGCCCTGCATGGTCTGAAGCCTCGGTGAAAACCTCGATGGCGGCCGTGATTTGCGGGACGGCCTCCTCGCTCCAGCGTTCGACTTCGCCGCTCCGCAGCTCGAGCAGCAAGCGCCTGAGACCGGCGTCCGCCTCCACTTTTGGATCTCCCGTCGACCTCGCCGCGTCGAGTGCCTCGGCGAGCACCGTCTCGGCCTCGGGAAAATGCCCGATGTCGATCAGCGCCTCTCCGAGCTCTGGCAACAGTGCCAGCCGAGCAGGATCGAGTGCCGGAAGGATCGCTGCCGCGCGTTCGAGCAGATTCGCCGCAGCGGCGACGTCTCCGCGCGCGCGAGCGCGATGGCCCGCTGAGGCGAGTCGCTGCGATCCGTCCGCGCCGAGCTCGCGGCCGTGGTCGTCGAGCGGCCCGAGCTCGGCCAAATACTGGTGCGCCTGCTCGAGGTGGTAGCCGAGTATCTCCTCGTACTCCAGCGCGCGGTCACCGTTGACACGATCTGCCCAACGGACGAATTGCTCGTGAAGCGTCGCTCGAGCGCGCTTCAAGAGTCCGTCGTAGGTCGTCTCGCGAATCAGAACGTGATGGAAGCGGTACGCGTTTTCGAACGCACGCTCCGTGAGATCGGGCCGCACGAATTGCTTGCTGCTAAGTGCGGCGAGGAGATCCGGGACTTGATCCTGCACCGCGTCCGGAGCCAGCTCTCGGACAGCACCTTCAGGGAACACGTTGCCTGCGACTGCGGCCGGCTCGATCACGGCGCGCTCCTCGCGACCGAGCGAGTCGAGGCGCGCCGCGAGCAGCGCCTGGATCGTCGGCGGCACAGCGAAGTCGCGGAGCCCATCCGGCGCGCTCCACTGTCCGCCTTCCAACAGCAGAAGCCCGTCGTCGATCAGCATCGAGAGGAGCTGCTGGACGAAGAGAGGATTTCCTTCTGCCGTCTCCACAATGTGAGCTCGAATGTCTTCGTCCAGACCCGCGCCTCCGATCAGATCGTCGATCACCTGCTCGCTTTGCTGGGCTGTCAACGGTTCGAGCACGATGTGAGCGGCGTTCGGCCTGTCCGACCACGTCCTCTGTTCCAGCAGGGTCGGCCTGGCGTCGCAGAGGAACACGACGGGCGCTCCCTCGAGTGCATCGGTCAGGTGCTCGACGAGATCCAGGAACGTGTCCTCGGCCCAGTGCAGGTCCTCGAAAGCCACGATCAGCGGCCGGTTCTCGGCCAGGAGCGTGAACAGCTTCCTCACTGCCCAGAAGAGCTCCTGCACCGAGAATTGCGTCTCGGAGAGCCCTACCGCCGAGGCGATGCGCTCGACGACGTCCGTGTGGTCCGGGCCAAGCAGCCTCGAGAGCTTGCTCCGGGCGGAGTCAGCGTCGTCGCGGTCGGAGATGCCCGCGGCCTGGCGAACGACCTCGACGACCGGCCAGAAAGTGATCCCGTTTCCGTAGGGAAGACAGCGCCCGTGGAGTGTGAGGGCGGAGCCGCCGACGCGCGTTAGAAACTCCTCGGTGAGCCGCGACTTTCCGACTCCTGCATCGCCGAGCAGGGTCATCGTCACGCAGCGTCGTTCTGCAACTGCGGAGTCGTACGCTTCCACGAGACGCCGGAGCTCGACGTCGCGCCCGACCAGGCGCCCCTGGCTTGGTCGCAAAAGCCCCTCGCGTTCGTCCTTGACCGATAGCAGGCGGTACGCGGGAACCCGCTCCGATTTGCCCTTGAGCTCCAGAGGCTCGATCTCTTCGACCTCCACCGCGGCGCGCGTCAAGCGATAGGTCGGCTCGCCAATCAGGACCTCGAGGCCTGGCGCGGCCTGCTCGAGGCGCGCCGCAACGTTGACCGTGTCGCCCGTGACGAGCCGTTGCCCCGTCGTCGGATCCCCCGCGACGACCTCGCCCGTGTTGACCCCGGTCCTGTTCACGAGCCTGACTCCCCATCGTTGCTCGAGTTCCTCGTTCAGGATCGCGAGCGTCGACTGCATCGCATACGCAGCGCGGACTGCGCGCAGTGCGTCGTCCTCACGAATCCGAGGTAAACCGAAGACGGCCATGATGGCGTCCCCGATGTACTTCTCCACCGTTCCTCCGTGGTGCTCGAGGACCTCCCGCATCGCGTCGAAGTAACGGGACATCACTTCGCGAAGCGACTCCGAGTCCAATTGCTCGCCGAGGCTTGTCGAGCCCTTGAGGTCGGAGAACACGATTGTCACCGTCTTCCGAACCTCTTGCGCAGGCAGTGGGGGTGCCAGCGCGGTGCCGCAAAAGCCGCAGAGACGGAAGCGGTCGGGGTTCTCCTCGCCGCAATTGCTGCAGATCTGCACCAAACGAGTGTACGGCGCACCTGGAAAAAGGAGAAGTCGCCGTTAGAGTTGCTCACTCAATGACCGAAGCGCGATCCGACGTCGAGCTCGCCACCGAGCTGGAGTCGCTCTCCCTGGAGCTCGCCCAGCGGCTCGATCGCAAGGCGGAGCTCGCGAAGGACGATCCGATCGCCTCAGACGAAATCTTCGTCGAGGCGGGAAACCTGTACGCCGTTCTACGAGCGGCTTCGGAGCGGATGCGTGACCTTCGGGAGAGGCTGGATCGGTCTGCGCGCGGAGAGCCTTAGCCGCGCGTGAGTGCCGCTCTCGCGGCAAGGTGCCCGCACATCCCGTGCACGCCTGCACCCGGCGGCGTTGAGGCCGAACAGAGGTAGAGCCAGGGCAGCGGAGTGGAATAGGGGATGCGCCGAAAGGCCGGCCGCGCGAAGAGTTGTGCGAGTGTGTTCGCGCCCCCGGAGATGTCGCCGCCGACCAGGTTGGGGTTCTCGCGCTCGAGGTCCTCGCTCGTGCGCGTCGCGCTGGCGAGCACTCGATCGCGGAAGCCGGGCGCGAAGCGTTCGATCTGAGCTTCGACGGGCTCACGCATGTCGAACGTGGATCCGTTCGGGACATGGCAGTATGCCCACGCGGTGTGCTTCCCGGCCGGCGCGCGCGTTTCGTCGAAGAGGGTCTGCTGCGCGAGCAGGACGAAGGGACGCTCCGCGTGCCGTCCGTTCCAAGCGGCTCGCTCCGAGTCTCCGATTTCTTCGAGTGTGCCGCCGAGGTGGACCGTTCCTGCGTCCGCGACCTCTGGTGCGGCCCACGGGATCGGCCCGTCGAGTGCGTAGTCGACCTTGTATGCACCCGGTCCGTAGCGCCAACGTTCTAGCCGGCGGCAATAGCGTCCGGGCAGTAGATCGCCGGCGAGTGAGGCGAGCTGTTTCGGGGTCACATCGCAGAGCACGAGCTGGCTGGTCGGCAGCTGACTCAGCGACGAGACCTGGTTCCCCGTTTCGATCTCCCCTCCAAGGGATTGCAGCCGCGTGGCAAGCGCGTCGGCGATCGCCTGCGAACCGCCACGGGGAAACGGCCAGCCCGAGACGTGCGCGAGTGTGAGCAACACCAATCCGAAAGAGGCACTCGCCGTTTGCTCGAGCGGAAGAAAGGAGTGTGCCGCAGCGCCTGCAAAGAGCGCACGCGTTGCCGGGGTCTCGAAACGCGCAGTCGCAAGGCTCTTTGCCGAGCGAACCGCCGCGAGACCGAAGCGCGCAAGCGCCAGCGGGTGACGCGGGAGGTGTGCGATCGGTCCGAGCAGCTCGCCTTCGAGCTCGTTCCACGTGTCGACGAGAGGTCCTAATAGTCGTCGGTAGGCGTCGCCGTCCGTGCCGAGGTGCGCAGCCGTGTCCTCGAGCGCGCGCCGTGCGAGCACGGCCGTCCCGTCGTCGAGCGGGTGAGCAACCGCTGCGGGCGGCTCGATCAGGTCGAGCTCGAGCTCCAGCGAGCGGAAGAACGGTGACGCGGCGACGAGCGGATGGATCGCGGAGCAGACGTCGTGCCGGAATCCCGGAAGCGTCAGCTCCGCGGTGCGCGTCCCCCCGCCGATCGTCTCCTGCGCCTCGATGACGCGGACGGAGCGCCCGGCCTGAGCGAGCGTGATCGCGGCAGCGAGGCCGTTAGGCCCGGCCCCGACGACGACCGCGTCTAGTTCCCGACGACCTGAACGAGCCAGCGCCGGTCGCGCTCGCGGTCGAGCTCGATGAAGAGCACCCGCTGCCAGGTGCCGAGGCAAAGCTCGCCGTCACGCACCGGTACCGATTCGCCCGCCGAGCCGAGCAGCATCGCCATGCAGTGAGAGTGGCCGTTGCCGAAGTCCATGTCCTCCGGGCAGATGTTCTCGGTGCGCTTGTCCCAGTCGTCGTGCGCGTAGTAGGTCTCACTCGGGACGAGGCGTCGGAGCAACTCCGAGAAGTCCTCGATGAAGCCGGTCTCGAATTCGTTGACCCGAACGCAGCACGTCGTGTGCGGCGAATAGATGCAAGCGATGCCTTCGATGACGCCGCTCTCCCGGACCGCCTCGTTGACCTCGTCAGTGATGTCCCGAACAGACAGCCCACCGGTGGTTCGCAGCTCGGTCTGGCGCTGGTAGACCTTCACGGCCCCTATTTTGACCGGTCCGCGGCCCGGCGTCCAAATGGACCGTCTAGTAGCCCGGAGCGGTCGTGGTCGTCTGGCTGGTGCCGGTCTGCGTCTGGCTGCCGCCGGTGGTCGTCCCACCGCCTGCCGGGCCGCCTCCGCCGCCGCCACCGCAGGCGGCTAGGACGAGGGAAATGGGGAGGAGGGCCAGGAGTCGGCGCATCTTTGGCTTCCTACGGCAGGGGATGTCGTTCGGATTGCGAGGTACGGTATTTCGGCAGCGGGCCCGTAGCTCAGCTGGTTAGAGCAGCGGACTCATAATCCGTTGGCCGTAGGTTCGAGTCCTACCGGGCCCATCAAAGACTGCTGCTAATCCGGGTGTTCCATCCGGTCGGCGGCACCCGAACGGGAAACGGGAAACGTGTCCCAGAAGCCGCTACGGGGACGTATTCGCGCCGTCTCCACGGCCGCGGTCCCTCCAGCCACCGAACGACGACTCCGGTGATGAGCTGTTTCGCGTCATCCTCGCTCATTGGATTCGGTGGCGGCTGAGTATTTTCGCGGCCGTGACGGGCGTGCTCGCCGAGAATGGCCGGACTGTTCGCGGTCCTGCGGAACCGTTCGACCTCGCTCTGCGTCGCCCAACCTTCGTCGTAGATGCGGTTGCCGACGTCGGCGAGGACGATCTCGTACAGGTGGTATAGCCCGGCCCATGTCAGGCCGTTCTGGCCTAGCAGCCTGAGCGCCTGCGCGACTTTCGCGTCTTTGTCTGCGAGTGTCAGCCAGCTCTGAGGCTCCTGCTCGTGCTCCTCGGCCTCGTCGTCGTCGACCGGCACGTGCTCCCGCGTTCCATCCGCTCGGATGACCTCGACACCGAGTGACGCAGTCACGCGGACTTCCGCCGTGAACTCGACGAAGTGCTGTTTCTGGCCTTCTTCCGACACCAGCATGGGGTGGCCTAGCTCGACGTTCGTCGGTTGTCCGCGCGCGAGACGCGCAGCACCGTTCGCGCGTCGAAGCAGCTCAGCTGCAACGGCACGCACGTCACCGACGTCCGCTAGATCACGAAACGCATCCGCTCGTAAGTAGTGGCTACCGTCGCGTTCGATGATCCGTAGCGGTTCGTCCGGGAAGAGCTCTGTCAGAGCTTCGAGGTCGGCGTCAGACCCATCGAGCTGCGCCCACCAGCCCTGTTCCATCGGCTCTTCCGCCGTGAACGGCGCGGCAGTGATGTAGCCCGTCGTGCCGAGCGTGATCAGCGGCGGAAGCTCGTCGTCCGTTAGGTGCTTTTCGACTTCGCTCCGACCCTGCGTAGCTCGCGCCTCGCGCGTCTCCGTCGGGAGCGAGTCCGGGGTCACCGCCATCGCGGTCCCCGAGACCTCCACGATGATCCTGCCTGGCTCGTCGTCTTCCGACCGCTGCAACTCCCAGACCCAGGCGACGGAGTCGCGCTCGAACCACGGGCCTGCGTATGGCCCCCCGGTGATTTCCCACGCCATTGCGGTCGACGTTAGCGGCTCGGTCTGAGTGCTTTCCTCGACGAGATCTCCAGAGATGGTGCCCCGCTCGCTGCGATCAACTGCGTGAGCCGGTCTGGGGTGGCAACAGGCTGGCAACGAGACTGACCGAGACAGCCCGAGACGAGCAGCCCCGGGCGAGAGCGGAATCCGCATAACCGTGCGGTTTACTCAGACGCGCCGAGACCAACCGAGACCCCGTCGGCCTTCTCATATTCCGTTGGTCCCTGGTTGGAATCCAGGCGGGCCCACTCCGAAAGTCGCCGCTATTCATGCTTTCGCGTAGAGGCGGCACGCTCGTCAGGCGGGGGCGGCAAGCGCAGTAGCGCTACGCTTCCTGCGTGATCTCGCTTCAGGTCATGCGGAAGCGGATGACGCTCCTGGTTTTCATCCTGCTGGCGATCTTCTGCCTGGTGGCGCTTGGGATCGCGTGCGCGTGCGCTTCGGATCACCCGATGCAGAACCTTGATCGGGCGTCGGGCGCAATCGCGGCGGCCACCCCGCTTGTCGAGGTCTGGGCGTTCACCTTTGGGGCACTTGTGTTCCTTGCCTCGGTCAGCCTGCGGAAGCGACGGGTGGACAACAGCACTTCGCCAGCGGCTTTGCTGTGCTTCCTGTTCTGAGTCGCTTGTAAGCGTGACGCCGCGCACGCGGCGTAGACCTGCGACTCGAAGGAGACAAAGTGGCCTCACGAACGAAGAAAGCGCGCCCAGCGAAGAAGGGGCGTGCAGTACAAGCGCCGATGGGGCGAAAGCCGGGGTCCTCGCGACCCTGGCTCTGGGTGCTCGCCGGAGCGGGAGCGGTCGCCGCCGTAGCATTGATCGTCGGCGTTGCCGTAACGAGATCCAATGGCGGCCCTGGGACCCCGGCTGTGCCAGCGATCGCAGCAGGTCTCCCAGATACGCCGGACTATCACTCGCTGATGGTCTCGCCGACGAACGCCAAGGCACTGCTGCTCGGCACGCACTACGGCCTCTACCGCTCGACGGACGGCGGACGCACATGGGCGTCGGACGCCCTCGGCGGACAGGACGCGATGAACCTCGTCAGGCCCGGCGGGCAGACGCTCTGGGTAGCTGGGCACATGGTGCTTGCCAAGAGCGTTGATGGCGGGAAGACGTGGAGAGACGTTCGCCCCATTGGACTTCCCGGGCTCGATGTGCACGGGTTCGCATCCGACCCGCGGAACTCGCAAACGCTCTACGCGGCCATTGCTGGGACGGGCCTCTACCGCTCGACGGACGGCGGCAACTCGTTCAGCGTCGTCTCGACGGATGTCGGTCCGGCTGTCATGGCGCTCGCAGTCATGCGCGACGGCCGCATCCTCGCCGGCGACATGCAGCAGGGCTTGATGATCAGTCGTGACGGCGGGAGAACCTGGACGCGGAATCTTCGTGCTCAGCTGATGAGCCTCGCTCTGAATCCGACTGAATCGAGACGGATCCTCGCCTCCGGGCCGGGCGTATCGCTCTCGACAGACGGCGGTGACACCTGGAAGCGCGTTCTGGACATTCCCGACGGGGGCGGACCTGTGGCGTGGTCGCGGAGCAACCCAAAGATCGCGTACGTGGTCGGCTTCGACCGAACGCTGTATCGCAGTACTGACAGCGGGCGAACGTGGAGGGCAGTCGGATGAGCGCCGCCGCCATAGCTCTCGTCCTCTGCGCGCTCGCGTGTCCCATCGGAATGGGGCTGATGATGCTGTTCATGCGAAAGGGTCACGGAGAGTCGCGGAACGAGCGGGAAGATCGACCTGTCGAGGCGCGAGATGAACGAGCCGACTGAGCAACAGCCTCCGCCGCATCGGCGCTCGCCGCTTGGCTGGGCGTTGATGACCGCTTCGCTCGCCCTCGTTGCCGGGCTCTTGAGCCTGCTTGTCTATCGAGTCGCCCAGGGCAATCCCGGCAAGGGGCTTGTGGCATCTATCCACGACGGCAAGAAGCCGATGGCACCCGAGTTCCGTCTGAAGGTCCTCTGGGGGCACAATGAGACGTGGGACGCCCGCGCTCGTCAGGCACTTGCGGATGACCAGGTGTCGCTCTCGGAGTTGCGAGGAGAACCGGTCGTTCTGAACTTCTGGGCTTCCTGGTGCGTCCCGTGCGGGCGCGAGGCGCCAAGGCTCGCCGCGTCGGCGAAGGCACACCAGGGCGAAGTCGTGTTCCTCGGTCTCGATGTCAAGGACTACAGCGGCGACGCACGCAAGTTCCTCCGCGAGTACAAGGTCAACTACGTGTCTGTCCGGGACGGCGGAAGCCGCTCGTACAACGAGTACGGACTCACGGGCTTGCCCGAGACGTACTTCGTCGATCGCCAGGGGCGGATCGTCGCTCACAAACTCGGCGAAATACGGCGTAACGAGCTCGAGTCAGGGATCAATCAAGCATTGGAGTCGGGAACATGAAACGTCGCACCCTGATCGCAATGTTGGCAACGGCCGTGCTGTTGCCGGTGCTCGCCGCCGTCATCGTGTACTCACTCCTGACTGGACGGGCATCCTCCACGACTCTCGCGAGCGGCCCTCCGCCCGGTCGGTACAAGGGCAGCGAGCCTCCGGCGCAGATTCAGATGCCGCAGTTCGCGCTCCGGAATTACAAGGGCCGTGTCATCAGATCGCGTGAGCTGCTGGGCAAGGTCACGCTCGTGACCTTCCTCGACACTGACTGTACGACGAAGTGCCCGATCATCGCTACTGAGATTGGCGACGGCCTTCGGCTGCTCTCGGAAAAGGAGCGGCGGGACGTAGTGCCGCTCGCCTTCAGTGTCAACCCGGTCAGCGATACGCCGCGCAGGGTTCGCGCCTTTCTCCATCGCCGGCAAGCGGGAGGGCTCGATTTCCTGCTCGGAACCGTCAAGAAGCTGCGTCCTGTTTGGAGGTCGTTCGACATCGTGGCTGCTGCGGAGACGGGGAACGCAGACATCCACTCAGCCGATGTGCGGATCTTCGATCGCCGAGGCGTCTGGGTTTCGACCCAGCACGCCGGTGTTGATCTTTCCCCGCGCAACCTTGCGCACGACATACGTGTGGCTCTCCGCGCGAATCAGGTCTTGACGAGCGCAGCATTGAAGGATCGGTTCGCGGTGCTGAGCGACCGGCACTCATGATCGTCGGGGTCGCGGTCGGGCACGAGCTCTGGCAGGCGCTGAGCTTCGCCTTCGGCATGACCTGGGAGGTGCTGTGGGCGCTCATTCTCGGCTTTACGCTCTCGGGTGCAGTGCAGGCAGTCGTCTCGAAGCGCGAGATGCGCCGGCTGCTGCCCGACAACTCAGCGAAGACGCTCGCGGTTGCGTCCGGTCTCGGCGCTGCTTCGTCTTCGTGCTCGTACGCAGCGGTGGCGCTCGCTCGCTCGCTCTTTCGCAAGGGCGCCGACTTCACGGCCGCGATGGCGTTCCAGTTCGCATCGACCAATTTGGTGATCGAGCTCGGGATCATCATGGCCGTCTTGCTCGGCTGGCAGTTCGTGCTTGGCGAGTTCGTCGGCGGGCCGTTGATGATCGTCTTTCTCGCGATCGTTTTCCGTCTCTTCCTCAGCCGCCGCCTGGTCGAGGAGGCGCGTGCGGAAGCGGAGAAGGGGCGGCTGGGCTCGATGGAGGGTCACGCCGAGATGGACATGTCGGTCGAAGCCGAGCACGGCTCGATTTGGCGGCGGCTACGTTCGCCCGAGGGCTTCACCGCGACCGCGAACTACTTCGTGATGGACTGGGCCGCGGTCGCGCGCGACATCTTCGGCGGCCTCCTGATCGCCGGCGCACTCGCAGCGTGGGTACCGAACTCGTTCTGGCAACGCTTCTTCCTCGAGCACCACAGCACCGTGGCGAAGTTCTGGGGGCCGATCGTCGGGCCAGCGGTCGCGATCATCAGCTTCGTTTGCTCGATCGGAAACGTGCCGCTGGCCGCTGTCTTGTGGAATGGCGGCATCAGCTTCGGCGGGGTCTTGAGCTTCATCTTCGCCGACCTGATCATCCTGCCCATCCTCGACATCTACCGCCGGTACTACGGCTGGAAGATGGCCGGGTTCCTGCTCGCGACGTTCTACCTGACGATGGTTGCCGCCGGTCTTACCGCGGAGTTTGTTTTCCAGGGCCTCGGGTTGGTCCCCCACGAGCGGCATGCCAAGGTCGTCCAGGCGTCCGTGACGTTCAACTACACGTCTGTCCTCAACATCATGTTCCTCGGCGTCGCCGCGGTCCTTATCTGGCGTTACTTCCGGCAGGGCGGTGGCATTCGGATGCTAAAGATGATGAACAGGCCAATGGGTCACGGTGCTGCCCACAGGCACAGTCAGAGTGCTTGAATCCAACGACAGTCGTCTAAAAGAAAGCGCTGCCGCGAGAGAACATTGTCTAGCTTCATCCTCGTCCGCGCTTCGTCAGCAGCCTGTAGCGGACGGTGTAGATGAATTCGATCGGAGTTGCTTTGGTTTCCTGTAACCGTCGTCGCACGGGAGCCGGCAGCCGAAGGTTGTCCCAGCTGTTCGCTTCTTCGAGCACCTCCAAAATGGTGTCGTAACGCTCGACGACATGTCGGCGTAGCGTGCCCAGCTCCTTGAAGAGATCCTCGGCAACAACCTGTCGGACGCACTCATTCATCTCCTCGAGGATGCCGCGGAACTTGCGTGTGTCGACGAACCCGATCCCGCGCTCGCCTGCGAGAAGAGGAAAGTCGTCGCCAAGAGGATGGATGTCGAGGAGAAGTCCTCTCGGTTTGAGTGCTCGATGGATCTGACGCAGGACGTGCACGACGTCCTCGGTCTCAATTCATCAGAGTGACCAGGAGAAGAGCGCGAGATCGAACTCGCCCTTCGGCAGCTCGAGCTGAGCTGCGTCGGCGACCTCGAATCGGATTCGTCGCCGGAGGGCATTTGGCGTCTCCGCTCGCGCCTTTCGAATCGCATCTTCATCGGAGTCAACTGCGACTACGGAGGCCGCCTCTCGGCCGCACTCGAACGTCAACCTGCCGTCTCCGCACCCGATCTCGACGATGCGCAGGTCGCGCAGATCGACGAGCTCCTTGATCGTCACAATCTCGACGCCGTCGGGATCGATGATCGCCGGCATGACGCGAAGCTACAAAACCCCGGCCCTCGGGGCTAGTGGACAGCCGCGCGTCGATTGCGCAGCGTCGGTGATGCAACGCACGCCTCAGCGTAATCCTT
>WNEY01002802.1_pt1 | contig 12909 bp, 6 predicted proteins | sample 5400531 | NCBI WGS metagenome assembly WNEY01 (sample SAMN13153338, study PRJNA577476) | soil metagenome | isolation source: 200 cm saprolite under Douglas fir tree site 1 | place: USA:California | collected 2015-04-18
TGGGAGGGCACCGGATTCGTTTGCTTCGACGACATTGGCGATTTGCCGCAAAGAATACGTCAAGGAAGTGCTGCGGGAGGAGATCGGAGAACTCTCCGCGCTCGATGAAGAAGTCGTCGAAAGTCTGCGCCGATCCGGCCACCTTGGGCTCGCTCGGCGTTATTCGCTGACTTGCAACAACGTCGCGGCTGTTGTTGAAAGGTGGCGTGCAAGATTTGCCGCCGCCGCAAAAACAAAAACGCAGCCGTCTCAGCGCCGGCCTGCTCATCTTTCGCCGAAACAATATTATCCAAGTTCTGCTTGCGCATCCCGGCGGGCCGTTCTTCGCCAGAAAAGATGACGGAGTATGGACAATTCCTAAAGGCGAAGCCGGCCCGGGCGAGGACTTGTTAACACGCGCTCGGATTGAGGTCGAAGAAGAGATCGGAATCAAACCTTCCGGAAATTGGATTCCGCTCGGCTCCATCAAACAAAAAGGCGGCAAGACCGTTCACGCCTGGGCCGTCGAGGGCGATTTACCAGAGCAGTTCGAACTGAAATCGAATCTCTTCGAGATGGAATGGCCGCCCCGCTCAGGAAAATTGAAAGAGTTTCCGGAGATCGATCGCGCGGAGTTTTTTCCAGAACAAATTGCGCGACTCAAGATCAACCCTGCGCAGATTCCATTTCTCGATCGTCTCCGCGCCGCGCTGAAGCTCCCTGCTTTCATTTCGTAATTCCAACATCTTACTCGAGCGTTACATTCCGAGCTGCCGAAGAAATCGACCGAGGGTTACAATCCCGATCAGAAAGATCAGCAGCAACACGATTCGGCGGAAATTTTTCTGGTCGATCTTGCCAAGCGCGAGTTTGCCGAGGTAGGAGCCGACAAACGCCATCGCCAGCAGTCCCGGAATGTACCAGTAAAACTCGCTCTTCAAGAAACCGTTTTGCATGTAGACAAGCATCCGGCTGAAATCGACGCCGGAATCAATCGTCGCTGAGGTGGCGACAAAGTTTCCTTTTTCCAAATCGAACGCCGCCAGCGCGAGACCGCGGATTGCTCCGCCCGTGCTGATCAACCCCGCCAGAAACCCGGCTAATCCGCCGGCGCTAATCGCATTCCATGGCCGGGGCGAAAGTCTAGTCAGCGGCCGCAAAAAAAAGAAAAAGGCTGAACGAGATGAGGAAAAGACCGAGTAGCAACTCCGTGATCTTGAATTGCAGTCGCGCGCTGAGATAAGCGCCCAAAATTACAAGACACACACTGGGCACACCGAAGAGCAGCAGAAGCCGCAAGCGCACGTGTCGGCCGAATAAGATCAGTTTCGCGGCGTTGCTAAATACATGGAGAATGCTCGTGAGCATGAGGACCGAGTGAAAGTCTAGGAATAAACCGGCGAGCGGCACGAAGAACACGGAAGAGCCAAAGCCGGCGACAGTCCCGATCACTTCTGAAAGGAGGGCGATTACAAAGGAAAAGAGCACAGACATTTCTTATTTCGATTCTGCGAGCGATCGATCTTAGCGATTGTCGATCTTATCTCCCGTATCCGGCGCGAGCACACATCGGAATCCGTAAATCACGTCGCGTTCGTTCCGATCTACGACATTGCGATACGACGATTGCATTTCCAAACGATTGCTTGTCGCCCAGGAACCACCGCGGAGAACTCCCCAATCGCGGCCGGTCCCACTGCTTCCGCCTTTGTAAGTGTCGGCGCACCATTCCCAAACATTTCCCCCGAGATCGTAGAGGCCTAACGCATTCGCCTTGAAGCTTCCTACCGGCATGGTCGTGCCGCGACGTTGTCCCGCGCCGGTTGGATAATTCCCCGCGCTGGCGGGCGGTGGCCATTGTTTGCCCCATGGAAATTCGTTTTTGATTTTGCCATCGCGCGCTTGCGGCGTTACGCCACTTTCATTTGCTAATCCAACCGCAGTACTCCATTCGCGGTCAGTCGGCAGCCGATATGATTGTCGATCTTCGATCAGGTTTTCGTCGCGCTCTTTTTCGGTTAGCCATTTGCAGAACGCTATTGCATCGAACCAATTCACTTTCACGACTGGATGAGTTGGCGCCTGCGCGAAATCTGGCGGCTCACAATGTCGTGAGGTCGCGCGGCAAAATGTTTCGTAGTCCTGCACCCGCGTTTCCCAAACGGACATGCGAATGTCGCCCAGAGGGACGAATTTCATTCCCAACGAATTGGTGAACGGCTGCCCCGGCTGCGGACCGACACTTTTTTCCAAACGCGCCGCCAGAAACGCCTGCTGCTGCGGTTCGACTTTGCCGCTGACCGAACTCGCCTTGTAACCAGCGAGTCGCAACTCGTAAGTCACATCGCCCGGCTTAACTTCTTCGATCACGAGCGGTGTTTGACCAAGCTCTTTACCATTGGTTGTGACCGTTGCGCCGCCCGGCGCGCTTGTGATCTTCACGCTGCCGTTGGCAAAAACAAAATGGATGGTGTTTTCATGTTGTCGATCGATGTCGATCTTTTGTTGTTCGTTAGGCCAACCGTCTAAATGCGCGGTCAGGTCGTGCGAACGCGCCGGCAACTCAAGCCGCAGTGGTGTGCGGCCGCGCGATTTTCCATCTACAGAAATCTCGGCGCCAGTTGGCTCGCTCGTGATGTTTGCTGTCGCGCTAATAAACGCGAACGACTTGTGCGCTGTTTCTCCACGTGTCACCTCAACGTCGTCGCGCATTTCCCAATCACCGCGATGCGCGACCACAGAATATTTTCCGGTCGGAAGATCGACAATCGATTGCGGCGTCGTGCCCTCGCGCGAAATCTGACCGTCTTCACTTCGAAGCGAAAATTGCGCGCCAGTTGGCTCAGACTGGATCTCGAGAGCCCCTTTGCTCCGAACGAGATGAAAGGGCGGCGGAGTGACTGGCCGCTTATTGGTGAGATCGATCGCTGATTCGATCGGTTCATAGCCTGGACTCATGATCCGCAGGTTGTATTTGCGCGGCTCCAGATCCGCGAACGTCGCCGGACTTTTCTGCGCATGATCGCCCAGGACGACGAGGGCGCCAGGCGGTTCGGTCCGAACCGTGGTTTGCAAATGCAGACCGACATTTGGTTGCGGATGGTTCAGCCAAAACCAAACCCCAGCAACGGCGACCGCCACAATCGACATCGCCGCCAACAAAACTTTCGTGCGCGATTTTCCCGGACGTTCGCCGCGCTCGAGGGCTCGCAGATCGCGATGCATTTCTGCGGCTGATTCGTAACGTTTCTTCGGATCGTTCGCGCACGCTTTGACCAGCACGTTGTTGAGTTGCAGCAGTTGCTCGCGATCGGGTCGCTGGCTCAACTGCGAATCGATCTCCGGAAAATCGAGCCGGTCTTTCCCGGTGCAGGTCTCGTAAAGAAGTTTGCCAAGACTGTAGATGTCGGCTTGCGGCGTCCCCGGTCCCTCCGGTGGAACGTAACCTTCCGTGCCGACGAACGATTGCTGTCCACTCGCCGCCACCAATCCGATGTCGGCAAGCTTCGGCACGCGTTCGGTGAAAATGATGTTCGACGGTTTGATGTCACGATGTGTCAGTCCGCGCGTGTGCAACGCCTCCAACGCTTCAGTTAACGAAATACCGAGGCGTATCGATTCATCGGCCGACAACCGTTTCTGGCGGCCCAGATCGCTCTTTAAAGTCCGCGGCTCGTAGCTGACGATGTCGATCTCGCGACCCGCCAAGTGATCGTCCGCCAGCTCCATGCTGTAGTAGAGATATTCGTTCGTCCGGCCGACGTGCAGGATGTCGATGAACCCGGCATGCCCGCGTGAGATCGGCTCGAAGGCGGACATTCCTTCGAACTCACGCAGGAACGCCCGCTCGCTCTCAAATGTGCTGCGATAAACAATTTTGACCGCGCGGAATGCGCCGGTGACCGTCCGCGCAAGCCAAATCTCGCCATAAGCGCCGCGCCCGATCACGCGCAGGAGTTCGTGATCGGGAATAATTGGGACTTGAGCGGAAACTTGTTCGGGAATGGTCGCGATTTTACACAAGCCGCAAGCGCGAGGCAATTGTGCAGGCCGTAGATGTCGATCTTAGCGGCCGAGTTTTTCCAGCGCCTTAATTTCCTTTTTCAAGACCACCGACACGCGATGCCGCGCCAGATAGACCTGCCCGATATTCACTCGTAATTGGTCGGCCACTTTTTGCGCCGGCCATTCTTTGCGCACGTAGCAATCGAAAATCTGAAACTGTTTCGGATCGACCTTCTTTTTTGCGCGCGCAATCGCTGCCTCAAACAAATTGTCCTTCCATTCTGCTTCCCAGACCGCGTCAAGATCGACAACGTGCGCGTCCGGCACGCGCTCGATCGTTGCGGTGAGACGATCATCCGCAACGTGCGGACGTTTCGCTCCGCCCGGCTCGCGTTTCCGAAATTGATCGACGATCCGCCAGCGCGTGATTTGCAAGAGCCATCCTTTAAAAGAACCAATCGCCGGATCGTATTTCAGTTTGTCGATCTTCTTCGCCACCGTGATGACGGTTTCCTGCACGACTTCCTGCGCTTCCGCGTCGGTCAGACCGGATTTGCGCGCGGTCGAATAAATCAGCTTCCAGTAAGTATCGAAAAATTCCTGCCAGCGCTTCTGGTCGTCCCAATTCGCCAGCCGATCGACCAGACTGCGACGGGTGGCGACCAAGCCGGCGTTTTTCATCCCGACCTGTCTTAGCGCAATCGTCCCGGTCGGCACAATTACTATCGATTAACTGAAAGATTTGGATTCGACTGGCGAATTCACACCATGAAAACGCCCGCCTTTCTTTCGAAACTGCCCGACCTGATTATTCGCCCGTTCGTTCTGCTGGGCAAAATCGTGGCGAAAACTTGGTTCGCAGTCTTCGGTCGCGTCTCCTGGAGCCCGCCCCATTGGTTCTCGCAGAGCCGCACGGCCTGGATGCGTTTTAGCGAAGCCAATCCGCGAATCACCGCGGCCGGACTCATTGCAATCTTTCTGGTTTCATGTGGGGCATCGTGGACTTGGAATTGGTATCAGAATCGACCAAAACCACACCGCGTCTCCGTTTCAACCGTGGCAATCCCGGTTACGAAACTTGAGAAGGAGCTAAAATATCCCCCACTGATCGTTCGGTTCAGCGACCCAGCAGCGCGCCTGGAAGATCTGAAGAACCTTTCGCTCCAAGGCGTCCGGCTCGAGCCGCAAATCGGTGGCGCGTGGTCATGGAACTCGGACAAGGAACTGGTCTTTCGTCCCACCGAGGATTGGCCGGCCGATCAAAAATATCGAATCGTCTTCGACAAAAAATTCTTCGCGCCGCAAATTTTGATGGAACGGCTGACTTATGAAACACAGATGCCACCGTTCGCAATAGCGATTTCGCAACTCGAGCTTTATCAAGACCCCGCGAATCCAAAACTGCGCCAGGTGACGGCGACTCTCGAACTGACGCACGCGGTCGAACCCGGCGACCTGGACCGGCACATTCAATTGCTGATGGTCGGCGGATCGGCGGTGTTCCCGCCGTCAGACCCGCCACCGCACTTCGCAATGACATACGGGTTACATCGTCGGCTGGCCTATTTGCGAAGTTCGCCGGTCACGCTTCCGGAAAACGAAGATTTCATGAAGCTCGAGTTGAACAAAGGCGTGCGCACCACACAGGGCGGCGCACAAACTCACGACGCGAGTGAGCAAAAGGTGAAGATTCCGTCGATCGCGACCGCGTTTCAGATCAATTCGATCGAAGGCAATATTGCGCGAAATAAGAATGGCGAACCGGAACAGGTCGTCATTTTAAGCACAACGGCGGACATCGGTACGCGTGAGCTGGCGAAAGCGGTCAAGGTTTGGCTTCTGCCAAAACGAAAGCCGGAAACGAAAGAAGAATCAGAAACGGCCGAAGCAGAAAGTGCCGAGCAAACGGACTCCAGCGCTGAAAGCAAGGAGAGCAGCGCTTCGGATGAGTCCGAGGACACGACTGAAGAATCAAAGGATGAAAATTTGAAATGGCAGAGCGCGACCGACGTACCGGACGATGTGCTTGACCAAGCCAAGCCTCTCGAATTCACACCCATCCCTTCGGAAAAAGCGCAAGATCGACAACATGCGTTTCGAGTGCGGGTCGAAACTGATGGCGAGCTTTACATTCGCGTCGCCAAAGGCGTGCGCGCGTTCGGCGATTATCCGCTCGCCGAAGATTACAACGCAGTCGTGGCGGTGCCTGAGCTTCCGCGCGAAGTGCAGATCCAGAGCCAGGGCGGATTGCTCGCGTTAAGCGGAGAAAGGAAATTGTCGATCCGCTCGCGCGGCTTGTCGGCGATCGAGTACGAAATCGCTCGCGTTGCAACTACCCAGATCAATCACCTCGTCAGCCAGACGGGAGGCAAATTCGAGGACCCGGAGTTTCACGAACCGAGCTTGTTCAACAAAGAAAACATTTCGCGAATCGCAGTCCAGCACCAGCCGATCGCTCTCGAAAATAAATGGAAAGCTAATTATTCGGCCTTCGATTTTTCCGAACAACTGCGCAAACCATCGGACGGCGGGAGCGAGCGCGGACTTTTCTTTTTGATCGCGCGCGGATGGGACCCAGCCAAGAACAAACCGATCACGTCAATCAAGGACAGCCGATTCCTGCTCGTGACCGACGTCGGAATTCTGACAAAGAAGAACACCGATGGCGGCAGCGACGTGTTTCTGGTGTCGGTCAAGACCGGCAAACCAATCAGCGGCGCGACGGTTGAAATTCTGGGCAAGAATGGCGTTCCGATCCAAACATCGAACACTGCCGCGGACGGGCACTGCACTTTCCCGTCCGTTGAAAAATCGGAGCGCGAGAAATCGCCGGTCGCGTTTGTGGCCCGCAATGGCGACGACATCGCGTTCATGCCGTTCGCACGAGAAGACCGCGTGCTGAATTTCTCGCGTTTCGAAACCGACGGGGCGCAGAATATCGGACCCGAAGGGCTCGATGCCTTTGTCTTCACCGAGCGCGGCGTCTATCGGCCCGGCGACGAAATTCACATCGGTCTCGTGGTCAAACAACGCAACTGGCGCGGCAATCTCAAAGGCCTGCCGATCGAAACCGAAGTCGTCGATGCCCGCGACCTGAAGGTGCAAACCAAAAAGGTAACACTCTCGGAAAGCGGCTTTGTCGAACTGAACTACCAAACCGCGAACGAATCGCCGACCGGCGTTTACACAATCAACGTCTATCTCGTTAAGAACAATAAGCGCGGCACGCTGCTTGGATCGACAACCGCGAGCGTCAAAGAATTCCTGCCCGACCGGATGAAGATTGAAACGCGTCTTTCCAAAGGGACGCCGCGCGGCTGGGTTAACCCAAACGACATGCGCGCCTCGATCGCGCTGGCTAATCTTTACGGCACGCCGGCAACCGACCGGCGTGTGACCGGCAAGGTCGAGCTCGCGCCGGCGGAATTTTCGTTTCCCGAATTTAAGGACTTCACCTTTTTCGATCCACTCATCGACGAAAAGAAAACTCGGACCGAGCAAACAGTCGATCTCGGCGAAAAGAAAACCGACAATGACGGACACACGGAGTTTGAGTTGCAGCTCGAACGATTCGCGGATTCGACCTACTCGATGCGTTTCATCGCCGAAGGCTTCGAAGGTGAAGGCGGTCGCAGCGTGACTGGCTACGTCAACGCCCTGATCTCGGCATTGCCTTACGTGATCGGGTACAAGGCCGAGGGCGATCTTCGTTACATCGACGCGAACAAGCCGCGCGCACTCGACCTGATCGCGGTTGATTCGCAACTCAGCCGGATCGCGGTCGAAAATGTGACACTCAACGTAATCGCGCAGGAATACGTCTCGGTGCTCAAGAAACATGAGAACGGCAATTACGTTTACGAATCGGTCCTGCGGGAGCGGTCGGCGAAATCGGAAAAGATCGTAGTTGCGGCCGGCGGTTTGCATTACGCGCTGCCAACCACGGAGCCCGGCGATTACGTCCTCGAGTTGCGCGACGATCAGAACCGCATCCTAAGCAAGCTGCATTTTTCAGTCGTCGGTCAGGGGGCAACTGCGCGCTCGCTGGAAAAGAATGCCGAACTGGAGATCAAGCTCGACCGCAAGCAATACAACGCGGGCGATGACATCGCGATCAGCATTGTTGCACCGTACGCCGGGAGCGGTCTCATCACGATCGAACGTGAAAAAGTCTACACCTACAGCTGGTTTCAAACGAATACCGCCAGCAGCATCCAGCACATTCGCCTGCCCGAAGGCTTCGAAGGCAGCGGATACGTCAGCGTTGCTTTCGTGCGCGCGCTCGATTCCAAGGAAGTTTTCGTCAGCCCGCTCAGTTACGGCGTCGTCCCGTTCACAGCGAACGTCGAAAAGCGTCGCCTCAAGATCGACATCCAAACCGCGGCCACCGTCAAACCCGGAGACGCATTGCGCATCGGTTACAAAACCGATCGTCCGTCGAAAATCGTCATTTTTGCCGTCGACCAGGGAATTCTGCAAGTCACCGATTACAAAACGCCGAATCCGCTCCAATACTTTTTCCGCAAATGCGCGCTCGGCGTCGAGACGGCGCAGATTGTCGATCTTATCATTCCGGAATTTTCGCTGCTCCGCTCGCTTTCCGCTTTCGGTGGAGACGGCGGCGAAGTGCAGAGACTAAATCCGTTCAAGCGGGTCACCGAAAAGCCGGTCGTGTTTTGGTCGGGTATTCTCGACGCCGATACCAATGCGCGCGAAGTGACTTACAACGTCCCCGATTTTTTTGACGGGACCTTGAAAATAATGGCCGTCGGGGTTTCAAGCGAGACAACCGGATCCAGTGATCGCGACGCGCTCATTCGCGGACCATTCGTAATCACGCCGAGCGTGCCAGTGCTGGCCGCTCCCGGGGATGAATTTGAAGCCGGAGTCACCGTTGCAAACAACGTCGAGGGCTCGGGCGCCGGTGCCGAAATCGAGCTGCGCGCGGAAACTTCAGCCCAACTGTCGATCAAAGGTCAGGCAACGCAAAAACTAAAGATCGCGGAAGGACGCGAACAGAGTGTGACATTCCGATTTCACGTGAACGACGCGCTCGGCTCCGGCGAAATCAAATTCATCGCTAGTCGGAGCGGCACCGAAACGCATCGCCGCGCCACACTCAGCGTTCGCCCGCCCGTTCCCTATGTAACCGATGTTCGAAGCGGCAATTTCAAAAAAGGTAGCGCCGAAGTTCCGATTAAACGCGCGATTTACTCGGAGTTTGCCAAACGAGACGCAGCCCTCTCCGCGCTGCCACTCGGTCTGGCCCATGGTCTCGATGCTTACCTGAAGAATTTTCCGCACGGGTGCAGCGAGCAACTCACCAGCGGCGCATTTTGCCGGCTCATGCTGGCCGATGAAGTCGATTTTGGACTGAATCGCGCCGAAATGAATGCTCAGCTCGAAAAAGTTTTCGCTGTTTTGCGCCGCCGCCAAAACGATCAAGGCGCTTTCGGCTACTGGGCGCCGGAAACCGGCGAACACATCAGTTTCAATTCCACTTATGTGATGGATTTCCTGAGCGAGGCGAAGGCCGCCGGCTTTCCGCCGCCCGCCGACATGTTCGCGAGCGGATTGCGCAATTTGCAAAAGATGGTTGCACGCCAACCATCAGACATCATCGATGCGCGCAGAGTTGCCTACGCGATTTATGTGCTCACGCGCGAAGGTGTGATCACCACCAATTACATTCTTAATTTGCGCGATTACCTCGACAAGAATCACGAGGACGAGTGGCAAAACGATTTGACCGGCGTTTATCTGGCCGGCGCGCTCAAACTTCTGCACAAGGACAAGGACGCGGAAAGTTTGATCGAGAAGTTCAAGATCGACAATAAGACGAAACGCGAATACGACGATTTTTGTCAGCCACTGGGCGCGAATTCGCAGTATGTCTCGGTCGTGGCACGCCAATTTCCGGCGAGGCTCAAGAAAATTTCAGCCGCCGAGTTCGAGCAAATCCTGCGGCCGATTGGAGACGGTGAATTCAACACCCTCTCGGCCGCTTATGCCGTACAAGCATTAAAAGCGTATTCCCACGCGATCGCACAAAATCTTCCCCAGTTGACTATTGCTGAGGTGCACCCGGACAAACGTGAGGTCAGCTTAACGAGCGGCGCGAAGTTGCTGCAACGATCCGCATTCTCCAAAGATGCGACTGCGCTTCGCTTCAAAAGCGCTGGGCCGGTCGGCGGAATCGGCGCGTTTTATCAGGTGGTCGAGGCTGGATTCGATCGACATGCTCCAGACAAGCCGGTTACCGCCGGATTGGAAGTCTTTCGCGAATTACTCGACAAAGAAGACAAGCCGGTCACGCGCACGAAGCTTGGCGAACCAATTCACGTCCGTCTGCGCGTCCGCAGTCTGAAGGACGAAACGTTTACGAACGTCGCGATTGTGGATCTTTTGCCCGGAGGATTTGAAGTTGTCGGTTCATCGTTGCAGCCGGGCGTCTCTTCAACCAATGGAATCGATTATGTCGATGTCCGAGAAGATCGCGCGGTGTTTTTCGGGACCGCGTCCGGCAGCGTGCTCGAAATCAATTATCAAATAAAATCGTCCAACCGCGGAGAATTCGTCGTTCCGCCGGTATTCGCCGAATCGATGTATGAGCGCAAGGTGAAGGGCCTCGGCGTCGGTGGAAAAATCAGTGTGACGGAGTGACAATGCGCCGTCTCCTCAAACGTTCCCTGATCGCGGCTGCGAGTTGTATCGCTGTCGTCGGTTGCGTTTGGTTCTTATTGCCGAAACCGCCGTTGCTCGACGGCGTTTCATTTTCGCAATCCGTACGCGATCGAAATGGTAATCTCCTTCGTCTCACTCTCACGTCGGACCAGAAATTTCGAATCTGGACTCCGTTGCGTGACATTTCGCCGGAGCTGATCGATGCAACGCTTCGATACGAAGACAAATATTTTGCCCAACATCCGGGCGTGAATCCGATTGCGCTGCTTCGCTCGGGAATGGGCCTGCTGGGCGGCGAAACGCGCACCGGAGCATCGACAATTACTATGCAACTGGCGCGATTACGTTTTCATCTCCAAACCCGAACGCCAACCGGCAAATTGATTCAGATCGTGCGCGCACTCGAGCTGGAGCGGCATTATTCGAAATCCGAAATTTTAGAAGCGTATCTCAATCTCGCGCCCTACGGGCGCAACATCGAAGGCATCGGCGCCGCCAGTGAGATCTACTTTGGCAAGACCGCGGCGCATTTGACCCGACCGGAATCAATTTCGTTGAGTGTCATTCCGCAGAGCCCGACGCGACGCGCCTTGTATGCCGGCCGAGAGAATCGGTCGCTCAATACTGCGCAGGACAATTGGTACGACCGCGCCAAGGTCGATATGCAACTGTCCGCCCGACAATTCAGCGCGCGCGCGGAAACAGAACGGAAGTTCCTTGCGCCACACTTTGTTCAGCAAGTTTTGGCCACGGAAAAGGGACGTGATGGAATTGTCACCACACTCGATCTGAAAAAGCAGGAACTGATCGAACGGCGAATGGCGGATTACATCCGGGGAAATCACAATCGCGGAATTCAAAATGCCGCCGCGCTACTGGTCGATGTCCGAACGATGGATGTGTTGGCGCAAGTTGGTTCCGCCGATTTCTTCAACGTCCAAATTCAGGGACAAGTGGACGGAACGCGGAGTCCGCGCTCGCCCGGTTCCACTCTCAAACCGTTCATCTACGCGCTCGCACTCGACCAAGGGTTGATTCATCCATTGTCGATCCTGGCAGACGCGCCGCGCAGTTTCGGCGATTACAATCCGGAAAATTTCGATCACGAATTTCTTGGGCCGATTCGCGCGAGCGATGCGCTGGCTCGCAGCCGCAATCTTCCCGCGGTCGAATTGGCATCGCAGCTTTCGCATCCGACGCTTTACGAATTTCTGCGCGACGCCGGAGTCGCATTGCCGCGCTCCGAATCGCTTTATGGATTGGCGCTCCCGCTCGGTGGCGCAGAAATCAAGATGGAAGACCTCGCCCGACTTTACGCGGCGCTCTCCAACAACGGCGAGCTGCGTCCACTCCGGCGCAAGGCCGGCGACCCAATGCCTGGACACGGCCATCAAATCGTCACTCCGGAAGCCGCGTTCCTCACGCTCGAAATGCTGAACGTCCCGCGACCTGAGATTAATTATGCAGATTCAGGTAACGTCGCGCCCGTTTTCTGGAAAACGGGGACATCGCACGGTTTTCACGACGCGTGGTCGATCGCAGTTTTCAATCATTACGTGCTCGCGGTCTGGATCGGAAATTTCGATGGCAAACCGAATCCGGCATTCATCGGGCGCTCGGCCACCGCGCCCCTCTTATTTCAAATCATCGACAGTCTTCGGGCAAGCTGGCCGGAGCGATGCGAGCCGCATCTTCCGCCGCCGGGCGCGAATTTGAAGCGAGTCGAATTTTGCGCAGTGTCGGGCGATTTACCGGAGGCTCACTGCACGCACCGCGTCGAGGGTTGGTTCATTCCCGGAATTTCACCGATCAAAACGTGCGATGTGCATCAGGAAGTACTGGTCGACGTTGCCACCGGTCTGCGGGTCCCGATCGATGACGGTACTCGACAACTGCGTCGCGACGTTTACGAATTCTGGCCGAGCGATCTGCTAAGACTTTTCGAGCGCGCGGGTGTGGCGCGCCGGCTGCCACCTCCGTTTTTGCCCGGAACGGAGTCGGACCTAGCGTCGCGCATGGGAAACCCGCCGCGAATTACGTCCCCTACCGGTGGACACGATATCTTTTTCGCATCGTCGAACGCGATTCCGCTGCGCGCAAAGACCGATGCGGACGTGCGCGAGATTTATTGGTTCGCCGACAAGACCTTCATCGGAAAATCTAATGTGACAGAAATGCTGACGTGGAAATCAACGCCGGGCGATTATCAATTAACGGCGCTCGACGATCACGGCCGTTCCG
>WNEY01002803.1_pt1 | contig 12909 bp, 11 predicted proteins | sample 5400531 | NCBI WGS metagenome assembly WNEY01 (sample SAMN13153338, study PRJNA577476) | soil metagenome | isolation source: 200 cm saprolite under Douglas fir tree site 1 | place: USA:California | collected 2015-04-18
TCGAAGCGGTATACGGCCACACGCGGCATGTTCTTCGGCCGCTCCGACGTCATCGCGGTGAAGGACGTCGCCTTCAGCATTGCCGAGAATGAGTTCGTCGCCTTGGTCGGCGAGAGCGGCAGCGGCAAGAGCACGATTGCAAAGCTGCTGGTCGGACTCGAGCAACCCACGGCCGGGCGGATATTGATCAACGGCGTCGACGCCGCCGGCCCGTCGCGGCGGGCGCATGCGCTGCGGATTGCAACGATGCAGATGATCTTTCAGGATCCGCAATCCGCACTCAATCCGCGGCGGCGCGTTGCCAGCATCGTCACCCAAGCCATGGAAGCCGGGAGCCGTCATGCGAGCTGGGAGGAGCGGCTGGAGCGGACACGGGAGCTGCTGGCCGAGGTCGGCATGCCGCCCGAGCTCGCCGGGCGATATCCGCCCCAGCTGTCCGGCGGCCAGCGCCAGCGCGTCAACATCGCTCGTGCGCTGTGCGCGAGGGCCAAGCTGCTCGTCGCGGACGAGATCGTGTCCGGACTGGACGTTTCGATCCAGGCGCAGCTACTGACCCTGCTCTTGCGCCTGCGCTCGGAGCTCGGATTCGCAATGTTGTTCATTTCTCACGATTTGTCGGTCGTGCGTTACCTGTGCAGCCGGGTGCTGACCATGTATCGCGGCGAGATCGTCGAGCAGGGGAAGACCGAAGAGGTCTTTGCCAACCCGCAACATTCCTACACGCGCGCACTCTTGGCGGCGCTTCCGCCGGACGATCCGACGGCAACCTGGACTGCGCTGAGCGCCGGCGGGCCGGCAGATGCGCAATGAAAGCGGCGATGCAAGATGCGAGCGGGTTCAGGTTCAGCCGTCGATCGCCTGGTAGACCGACGTCCAGAAATCGCGTTGCACGGCCGGAGGATTCGGGGAATCCCACAAACGCTGCGTCATCAGGATCGCGACCAGGTCCTCCTTCGGGTCCATATACGCGGAGGTGCCGTAGCCGCCGTCCCAACCGAACCGTCCGGGGCACCCGCGAGGTCGTCGCGCCGCGTTACGATGGAAAGGCCGAAGCCCCAGCCCCGGTTGTCCCAGAAGCCCGGAAAGAACGGCGAGACCGACTTCTGTTCGGGGGTGATGTGGTCGGTCGTCATCAGCTCGACAGCGGCCGGCGACAGAATGCGTTCGCGTCCGTGCTCGCCCTTGTTCAGCAACATCCGGCCGAAAGCGAGATAATCATCGACCGTCGAGACCAGCCCGCCGCCGCCGGACTCGAAGACGGGCGGGCTGGCAAACCGGCCGCCGCGCGTCTCATCGAACAGCGCAAGCGAGCCGGTCGCGAGATCGCTCCGGTAGCAGGTCGCCAAGCGATCGAGCTTCGCCTCGGGCACGCTGAACGCGCTATCCTTCATGCCGAGCGGCGCGAAGATGCGTTCGCGCAGAAAAGCCTCGAGCGTCTGGCCGGCGGCGCGCGCGATCAACACACCGAGGATATCGGAGCCGCTATGGTAGAGCCATTTCTCGCCCGGCTGGTGGATGAGCGGCAGGCTGCCGAACCGCTTCATCAGCTCGTCGGGTGGCTGCGACGGCAGCTTCGGCCCGGGCGTGAGCCCCGCCGCGGCCATCGCCTGCTGGATCGGGTAGCTGTCCCGCGGAGCCACGACCATCCCGATTCCCAATCGAAAGGTCAGGAGATCACGCAGCGTCACCGGGCGTGCGGCCGGCACAGTGTCGTCAAGCGGGCTCGCGATCGTGCGCAAGACCTTGCGATCCGCGAGCTCCGGCAGCCACGGATCGACCGGATCGTCGAGCCTGAGCCTGCATTCCTCGACCAGGACCATCGCCGCCGCGGCTACGATCGGCTTGGTCATCGAGGCGATGCGGAAGATGGTGTCGCGCCGCATCCGGTCATCGCCGCCATCCGCCTTCATGCCGATCGCGTCGACGTGCACTTCGCTGCGCCGGCTGATCAGCGTGACAAGGCCGGGGACCGAGCCGCTCTCGACGTGCCGGGCCATGGTGTCATGCATGCGGGAAAGCCGCGTCTTGGAAAATCCTCCGGTGGTCATGGCCGGTTCTACCGTCTTGCCTCGTCATCGTTGGACGGCTGCTTGACGCGAACAGAGGTGGCCCCGCATCTCGTGCACACGGTGGTGCGGGAAAGTGCCTCCATCTCGATGGGAACTCTACTTGCCAGATGGAAGATCATAGCGCTCGATGCGGACGGATCGGTCTGCCTGAAGCGTGACCTGGAGCACTTCGTTGATCGGCTCGGTATCGCCGAGATGATCAAGGGCGAGGGCGAACAGCCGCCCCTGGACGTCGAGACTCATCAATCCCGGTGCCACGTCCAGGCAGACCAATCCGGCGTGCACGCTTTCTCGGCCGACCAGCGACGTGAAATCTGTAGTGTTGTTGGTGACGAGCACGTAGCCGGCGTCGACGGCCCGGCGCACGATCGACCAATCCTTGCGCGAGCGCAACCCGAGCCAGGTGATATGCGTTGATTCTCCATGTCCGCGTTCATGCGCAAGCCGAGCAAGCGCCGGACTCAAGCATTCGTCGATCAGGAATTTCACGCACGCTCGACGACATCAAAGGCAATCGTCTCGGATGCCTTCGGTTGTCGCAGTTGCCATCCCGTTTTCGTGCGCGGACGACCTCGCCGTGGATAGGCCAGTGCATAGATCGCGGCGAGCCGAACCCGACCCCGATCGAGTTGCGGATAGGCCTTGACGACCGCCGCTGGGTTGTCTCCGTTCGCCAGCATGTCGGCAATTTGGTGCACTGGGATCCGCGTCCCCTTAAAGACCGGTGTTCCGCCGAGGACATCGGGTGCACTTGAGACGATCCGGCGCGCCTTCGCCAACTGATCGAGGCCCGACCGGATCGCCTTGACGGCCGGACGGGCATCCACGACGACCGCGGCGGTGCGAATGAATGGTTGGCGCGGACGGCGGATCAACGTCGCCACCACAGCGCGCCGGCTCTCGCGCGTAAGAACGTCCGCGGTCTCGTGGGCCAACTTGAGGCCGACGAGTGCCCCCCGCGCGAGCAGTCTGGCATTGCGCCGTCGTCTCACCGCACCGTCCAGGAGGCCAGCATCGATGATCCGATGTACCTGCCGCAACGGCACCCCGGTGACGGAGGCCGCCTCATTCGCCGTCATGAGCGTGGCCCGGTCCGTGGGCATCGAAGTCTCCAAAATCCTTCCAACAATTCGGAAACAATATATATCCCTTGTGCGTTGGCATGTCCAGGGCCCCTCGTTGGAGCGTTCTTGTCGGGCCGGGCGCGCGCGGCGGCTTGAGTCGCGGGGGAAATAATGAGAGCTATTCAGTTATGTGAAATGGGGGCCGGCGGCATCACCCATGAATAAGTGCCCACACCACGAATCCAATCATCCCCCATCCTACGATTAATGACCTGATTATGTGTCCCTTGTTGCTCGTCCACGGCAACGTTTCGAGCACAGCGTACTTAGAAGTCAATTGGCCGCCGATAAAAGGGAAGCCTACGCCCGAGAAATCCGTCTGCTGCAATTTGTAGGTACCGAGCGGCCAAAGCCGGAAGTAGACGATTGTCACCCACTTCGTCGCGATATGCGGTTCATTCGGATCTACTCCCGCATTTCTCGCGCATATCATCGTTCCCGTCCCCATGATGTTCATCGGAACCTCGGCCCCTCGCTGTGCGTCTGTTCTCGAACAACCTTCAGAAGTGTGTGTCGTATGATTATTCTGCTTTTGCCTCCCGCCTTAACTCGGCGATTGTAATTTCCTTCGTACGCCCATCAAAGATGGCGTAACGCCATTTGTTTTTGGGGTCGGTCGTCGGACGTATTACCTTGTTGTGAATGTCGTACTCTTTCACGGCCTCTTTCGCCGTGTCGTACGACCCCAAGGACTGTCCCCCATAACTCAATCTGTATCGCTTCGTTGTCTCACCTTCGATGGTCATTCTGCCCTCGCTCATAGCCCTCACTGAAATTCCCAAAAAAACGAGCCTGTAGCGAGACTGGACTTTTCTGGGGACTGCTAAGTCATTGAAATGATGGCTGGGGCGCCAGGACTCGAACCTGGGAATGGCGGAATCAAAATCCAAGTGGTTCGCGTGATTTATCAACGCGCGTTCCGAAAAACCGCGGAAATTCCGCGTCAATCTGCTCAAGAGGTTAGCGGGCATTTCGGAATGCCAGGATGCACATCACGCTCTCGCGATGACGCGCGGTTGTGCACTCCGAAGGCAGAGGCAAGACGTTTTGGAACAGTCGCCGACGGCGCCATTGGGCAAGCATCTACGCAACAAGTCCGCTCTTCTCAAGGTCGACCATGCGTACGATCATCGATCGTTTCGGATCAAAGGGCACGTCTTCAAATCCCCACCGCCGATAGAATTGGCGAACCTGCTCATCAATTGGATGCGTGAGCACACCGAAGCTCCCGACCTCGCGAGAAGCACGCAATGCTGCTGTCAGCGCGAACAGAAGGAGCGAGCGCGCGTGGCCCTGACCCTGATAGGTCTTGTGTATCGCCAGCTGCCCCAGCAGCGTCGCCGGCACCGGGTCGGGCTTATTGCGTTGGTGCGTCTTGGCAAGAAATTCGCGCTCGATCTGGGCAGCGCTCAGCGTCACGTAGCCCACGATCGATCCGGTACCGGCGTCACAGACGACGCTTGTTCGGGAAATGCCCGAGAGGTGATTATGCCAGGCATGGCGTTGGAACCAGGTATTGAGCGAGTCCCGCCCACAATCGAATTGGCTGCGTTCGTCGTCTTCCGATAGCGGGCGCGGCGGCGTTACTTCCGCCATGTCGGAGGACGGCGGGCGAGGTCTTTGAGCCCCGCGATCTCGCGCGCCGGCTTCGCCGCCCAGGCCTCGAACCGCTCCCAATCCTTGGCGGGGATCGCGACGATCCGGCGCTCCAGCACGTCCATCTCGGCGGCTTCGAGCGCCTTGCGCCGCACGAAATCGCTCACGTTGGTCCGCGCTCGCGAGGACGCAGCTTCCAAAAGCGCGCGTTCCTCCTTGCTCAATCGGACGCTCAGCACCAAAGACGACATAGTGGAATGACCGTTCAGGTTGATCGCTTGTATGACATTGACATACACCAGGTAAGCCGTCAACCGTCTCAAAGCTTGCCTCCGCTTCCAGCATGGCTGGGGCGCGAGGACCCGAACCTCCAAACACCGGAATCAAGATTGGGAAGAAAGCGAGTGGGGCCGCGATGGATCGTTTAGACTTCGACCGCCGTCCGGCGCGGAATTACCAACAGCTCGGCCCGGCTGTCGAAATGGCGGGAATCGTGCAACTATGACTGGCAAAAGTCGATCGCGTGCCGGCCAGTTCAGAAAGTGCGCCAGCGCTCGCCGGGCCCAACTGATCGAGAGCCACGGTCGACTTGCACTCGACCCTGCGGCGAGGTCCAAGCTGCCATGGATTATCATGATCTGGTAGCGCTTCGGCAGAAGCATCCGGCATGGCGGTTGCTCCTTGCGGACCATGCTCCGCTAATCGTCGGTTTCCTGTTCGAGACGTTCATTCGGCCGAACATCCGGACGATGGCCGAGCAGGAGATCGCATCCCGGTTGGACGATTACCTGTATTCGCTGCGGTCCGGACTGGGCGATGGCGCATTTCCGCGGCCGGCCATGCATTACCTCGATGCCTGGGCCTCCGATGAGCACGCGTGGCTTCGCAAATATTACCCGGCCGACAGCGACGAGCCCCACTTCGACCTCACGCCCGCCACCGAAAGGGCGATCGATTGGTTGGCAAGCCTGGAGCAACGGCGTTTCGTCGGAACCGAATCTCGCCTGATGACGGTCTTCGAGCTGCTTCGCCAGTTGGCCGAAGGCACGGAGACCGATCCTTGGGCTCGCATCGCCGAGCTTGAGCGGCGCAAGGCCGACATCGAGGCCGAAATCCGGCGCACCCGCGAGGGCCACCTCTACCTTCTCGATGCCACTCGGATCAAGGAGCGCTACCTTCAGATCGCCACCACCGCACGCGAATTGCTCTCCGACTTCCGGGAGGTGGAGCAGAACTTCCGCAACCTCGATCGGGCCGTTCGCGAGCGCATCGCCACGTGGGAAGGCGGCAAGGCGACCCTGCTGGAAGAAATCTTCGGCGAGCGCGATACGATCGCCGATTCCGACCAAGGAAAGAGCTTTCGCGCGTTCTGGGATTTCCTGATGTCGCCTGCCCGGCAGGACGAGCTGAGCTCGCTGTTGGCCAAGGTCTTCGATCTGCGGCCGGTGCAGGAGCTCGAGCCCGACCGTCGAATGTTGCGCGTGCACTATGATTGGCTGCAGGCCGGCGAGGTGGCGCAGCGCACCGTGGCGCGCCTGTCCGAGCAGCTGCGTCGATATCTCGACGACAAGGCGTGGCTGGACAACCGCCGGATCATGCAGCTCGTTCGCGAAATCGAGCACAGCGCGCTGGCCGTCCGCGATACGCCGCCAACCGGCAGACTGATCGACCTCGACGAGCCGTCGCCGGACATCGACCTAACCATGGACCGTCCTCTGTTCAGCCCGCCGTTGAAACCGGAGATCGACGAAGTACCGTTGGAGGGCGTATCCGATGTGCCGGCCGACGCCCTTTTCGAGCAAGTGCATGTCGACAAGGACCGCCTCGCGAGACGCATTCGCCAGTCGCTTCAGACTCGCCCGCAGATATCGCTGGTCGAGCTCGTCGAGTATTATCCGATCGAGCAGGGGCTCGCCGAGATCATCGCCTATTTCAGCATCGCAGCCGACGACCCCGCGTCGATCATCGACGACAGCCTGCATCAGACACTGACGTGGCTCGACGATGCGGGCTCGCCCCGGCAGGCGACGCTTCCTGCGGTCATCTTCTGTCGCTCGGCGACCGCCGCCGCCCGGAGGGTCTGACGCCATGGCGACCGCCGTTCCGAATCCACTCTCCGTGACACTGATTGCGCTCATGAAAGGTGTGATCGAGCGCGAGGCGGAGCCAGCCGTCTGGCAGTCGGTGCTCGAGCTGCAGGCGAGGATTCGAGACCACGTCGCGGTGCTGGGATTGGAGCTCGTCGTGGACGAGGCGGAAGGCTACGCCTATTTGCGCCAGCGTCCCGCGCAGGAAGGTGAGGCCGAGTTGCCTCGCCTGGTGCCCCGCCGGCAGCTCGGATACCAGGTGAGTCTTCTCCTCGCGCTGTTGCGAAAAAAACTGGTGGAATTCGACGCCGTCAGCGGCGACACCCGCCTGATCTTGAGCCGCGACGAACTCGTCGAGATGATGCGGCTGTTCCTGCCCAACACTGCAAACCAGGTTCGGCTTCAAGAGCGGATCGATGCAAATATAAACCGTGTCGCGGAGATGGGTTTCCTGCGCAAGCTTCGCGGCACCGCCGATCGATTCGAGGTGCGTCGGATTCTCAAGGCGTTCGTGGACGCGCAGTGGCTCGCCGAGCTCGATGGCAGGCTCAAGATGTATCGTGCGCATGCCGAAAGCACACCGATCGAGGCGGCACCAAATGACCCAAATTGAAATGCCGATTCCGACCCATGGGTTCGAAGCGACCGCGGCGGCCCCGCATGCCGGCATGCGGCTCATCCGCTGCGAGTTCTACAACTGGGGCACGTTTCACGGGCGCGTGTGGGGACTGGACCTCAAGGGCGACAATACGCTCCTGACCGGCGACATCGGTTCCGGCAAGTCCACGCTGGTGGACGCCATCACGACGCTGCTCGTTCCCGCGCAGAAGGTCTCCTACAACAAGGCGGCCGGCGCCGACGCTCGCGAACGTGATCTCAAATCCTACGTGCTCGGCCACTACAAGTCCGAACGGGCGGAAGCGGGATATTCCGCGCGACCGGTCGCCTTGCGCGATCACAATTCCTATTCGGTCATTCTCGGCCGCTTTCGGAACGAAGGTTTCGAACAGGACGTCACGCTGGCCCAGGTGTTCTGGCTCAGGGAACTGCAGGGACAGCCTGCGCGATTCTTCGTGGTGGCGGACATGCCACTTTCCGTCACCGAGCATTTCACGAAGTTCGGTTCGGACTTCAATGCGTTAAAGAAGCGACTGCGATCGATGCCCGGCGTCGAGGTGCACGATACGTTTCCGCCGTACGGTGCGGCGTTTCGGCGGCGATTCGGAATCGAGAGCGAGCAGGCTCTCGACCTGTTTCACCAGACCGTGTCGATGAAGTCGGTCGGCAATCTCACCGACTTCGTGCGACAGCACATGCTCGAGGCTTTTCCGGTGGATAGCCGAATCGACGCGCTGATGGCCCACTTCGAGAATCTGAATCACGCACACGAGGCCGTGTTGAAAGCCAAGGCGCAGATCGGGCGCCTGCAACCCCTCGTCGAGGATTGCGACCAGTATGCGGCCCTTGCCGCCGAGATCGAGGAACTGCGGGGGCGCCGCGAAGCGCTGCGGGCTTTTTTCGCCGGTGTGAAGGCCGAGCTCCTGCAAGGACGGCTGGAAAGCCTGAAACTGGAACTTGGCCGATTGGCCGAACGCATCGCGTCGCTCAAGGACACCGAAAGAGGCGAGCGCCAACAGCGCGACGACATCAAGCGCGCCATCGCCGAGAATGGCGGCGATCGCATCGAGAACTTGAAGAAGGAAATCGACGCCAAACAGCGCCTGAAGGACGAGCGGTTTACTCGAGCCGAGCAATATGCGCGGCTCGCGCGCGAAGCGGACATTCAGAGCGCGACGGACGCTGACGTATTCCTGGCGAACCGCCGCGCGATCGTCGCGGAGCACGACGCCATCGACGGGCAGCGAGCCGAGCTCCAGAACGTCCACACCGAGAAAAGCGTCCTGTTCAGCGGATTGAAGAAACAGCACGATGAAGTCGAGAACGAAATCAAGTCACTGAGGAATCGCAAGTCGAACATTCCCGCTCGGATTCTCGGCATTCGCGAAAACCTCTGCCTCGCCTTGCAGCTCGACGAAAGCGATCTGCCGTTCATCGGCGAGCTGGTGGAGGTGCGCCAGGAGGAACGGGCATGGGAGGGAGCGGTCGAGCGGCTGTTGCACAACTACGCCATGTCGATCCTCGTTCCGGACGAGCACTATCCCTCGGTGGCCGGATGGGTCGAGCGCACGCATCTGGGCGAGCGCGTCGTCTACTATCGCGTCCGGGATCGACGCGCCGCTTCTCTCTCCGGACTTCATCCACAGTCGCTCGTCCGCAAGCTGGCGATCCGGCCGGATTCCGGCTTCTACGCCTGGATCGAGTCGGACCTTGTCCAACGCTTCGATTATGCGTGCTGCGAGACCCTCGACACATTTCGCCGCGAGGCCAAGGCGCTGACCCGCGCCGGCCAGATCAAGGGCGGAGGCGAGCGGCACGAAAAGGACGACCGTTACCGATTGGACGATCGCACGCGATATGTTCTCGGCTGGTCGAACGAGGCCAAGATCGCCGCCCTCGAGCAGGAGGCACAAGGCTTTCAGGAGCGCCTGAGGGTTCTTGCCGGCGAGCTCGCGCAAAACCAGCAGCGACAAAAGGCATTGGAAGCGAGACAGGGCAAGCTGCAACAGCTTTCCGTGTTCGAGTCCTTCCGTGATCTCGATTGGAAGCCGCTTGCCGTCGAGATCGGCTCTCTTCAAACAGAGATACGGCAGCTCGAGGAGGGCTCGGACGTCCTGCGGACGCTGAACCAGCAGCTTGCCAAGATCGAGCAGGACATCGAGACGACCGAAGGCGCGCTCAGGAATGCCAACAGCGAGCACGGCGGCATGGCGGAGCGGATCCAGCAAGCCACGCGACTTCTGGCCGAGTGCGTTGCGCAGGCTGCATCTGCGAGCGACGAGGTCAAGGCCCGCCATTTTCCGGCCCTACAGAATGTCCTCGACGAGGCCGATCGGCGCCTCAGCGTCGAATCGTGCGACGCGTGCGAGCGCGATATGCACAAGCATCTGCAGTCGCAGATCGATGCCGGAAGCAAGCGCATCGAGAGGCTGCGGGAGAAGATCATCGAGGCCATGAAGGGTTACAACGACGCGTATCCATCGGAGACCAAGGAAGTCGACGTCTCAGTGGAATCCGCGCCGGAATACCGCAAGATGCTGGCCGATCTCGTGGCGGACGGCTTGCCGCGCTTCGAAGCACGTTTCAAGGAGCTGTTGAACGAGAACACCATTCGCGAAATTGCCAACTTCCAGTCGCAGCTCCACCTTGAACGGCAGTCGATCCGGGAGCGCATCGACAAGATCAATCGGTCGCTCCACGAAATCGACTACAATCCGAACCGCTTCATCGTGCTCAACCCCGAACAGAGCACGGATCCCGAGATCCGCGACTTCCAGCAGGATCTCCGCGCGTGCACGGAAGGAGCGCTCACGGGGTCGGAGGAATCCGAGTATTCCGAGGCGAAATTCCTGCAGGTCAAGCGGATCATCGAACGGTTCCGCGGACGCGAGGGCACGAGCGATCTGGACAAGCGCTGGACGCGCAAGGTCACCGACGTGCGAAACTGGTTCGTCTTTTCTGCATCCGAGCGTTGGCGCGACGACGGACGCGAGCACGAACATTACACCGATTCCGGGGGCAAATCGGGCGGACAAAAGGAAAAGCTCGCCTATACCGTCTTGGCGGCCAGCCTCGCCTACCAGTTCGGACTGGAATGGGGCGAGACGCGATCCCGTTCATTTCGTTTCGTGCTGATCGACGAAGCCTTTGGCCGCGGTTCGGACGAATCGACACGGTACGGACTCGAGCTGTTCCGTCGGCTGAGTCTTCAGCTGCTCATCGTCACCCCGTTGCAGAAGATCCACGTCATCGAGCCGTACATTGCATCGGTGGGCTTCGTGCACAACGACGACGGCAGCCGTTCCATGCTGCGCAATCTGACCATAGAGGAATACCGGGCTGAGCAAATGCGCCGCGCCGGGTAGATCCGATGCAGGACTGGACGACACCGACCGATCTCGCTGACCAGGTTCTGCGCGTCTGGAGCAAAGGCCGCATCCTCGCGGCGAGCGTGACCGGTGAACCGCTGTTTCCGCTGGCATTGCGACTGCGACGGCCCGACACGAGAGCGTATGGCGAGCATTTCGAGAAGGTTCGCAACTGGATACGCGTTCTGGAGGAGGGATCGAGAGCGCGCCGCGGATTCGGCTACGACATCGAATGGATCGATATCAACCACCGGCAACTCGGGCGCAACAGGATTCCCGACAGAGTCGCGGTGCCGACCGAGGCCGACGCCGTGAAGTTGATCGGAATGGCGAAGGAGGCGGCGCGATTCGAGCAGCTGCGTCAATCGACCGAACGCAGCTTTCCGAGCCTGGCGGAATGGCTCGCCCGCAAGCCGTTCGCCGCACTCGGCCATGCGCGGGATTGGGCGCGTATCCTGGCCGTCCTTGCCTGGTTCCGCGACCACCCGAATTCGGATCTTTATCTCCGTCAACTCGATATCGAAGGTATCGACACCAAGTTCATCGAGAGCCGCAAGCCGCTATTGGCGGAACTGCTGGCTGTGGTGCTGTCAAGAGCGACAGACCCGCAACCCGGCGGCGTGACGCAGACGTTCGAGCAACGTTACGGATTGAAAAGTAAGCCGCCGACTATTCGGTTCCGCGTGCTCGATCGATCCCTCGCCGTCGGCGGCCTGCTCGATGTCGCCACCCCGGCTGCCCAGTTCGCTTCACTCGCCGTACCCGCACGGCGCATCTTCATCACTGAGAACGAGGTGAATGGCCTCGCATTCCCCGATGTCGCGGAAGGCTTGGTCGTGTTCGGGCTGGGCTATGGCCTCGAATTATTGAGCTCGGCCGTCTGGATGCAGGATCGCGAAATCTACTACTGGGGCGATATCGATACCCATGGCTTCGCCATGTTGGACCGGCTGCGCGCCATCTTTCCTGCGGCTCGCTCGCTGCTGATGGATCGCGAGACCTTGCTGGCGCACCGCGCATTGTGGGTTCGCGAAGAGGTACCGTTTCGCGGCACGCTGCTACGGCTCGAACCGGACGAACGCGAGCTATTCGATGCTCTCGTGCACGATCGCCTCGGGGAAGGGATACGGCTCGAGCAGGAGCGCGTGTCGTTCGGCCGAGTTCGGCAAGCAATGCAAGATATTGCCATCGCAGCCTCGCGCGTTTGAAAGCATGGTTTCTCCACGTCGGGCGGCGGAATCTCGTTTCGGAATGAGGAGCACAGAGCAGAACGGCCAAGTCAAATAATGCCCGCAGATACAGCCGCTTAGACTTGGCTGGGGCGCCAGGACTCGAACCTGGGAATGGCGGAATCAAAATCCGCTGCCTTACCACTTGGCTACGCCCCATCAGGCGGCGCATGGGCCGCCGCGGCGCGCGGACCATAGCGGCGGGATTTGGGCCAATCAACGGCCGTAGCTGCCGCCGACGATATCGTAGTAAGAAGAGTGCGGATTCAAAGCGGCCTGCAGACCCTTGCACACAGGGGGGGCCCTGCCCCACCCGGAGACCAACCCCATGACCTACCGGGCGCCGGTTGCCGACATGGCCTTCGCGCTCAAGAACGCCGCAGGTTTCGGCCCGGCCATGGCCGAGGGCATCTATGGCGACCTCACCGAGGACGTGGTCGAGGCCGTGCTCGAGGAGGCCGGCAAGTTCGCCAACGATATCCTCGCCCCCCTCAACGCCGCCGGCGACCGTGTCGGCGCGCAGTTCAAGGACGGCGCCGTCGTCACCGCACCGGGCTGGAAAGACGCCTACCGCGCCTGGTCGCAGGCCGGCTGGAACGGGCTTGCCGCGCCGGCGAAATGGGGCGGCCAGGAATTGCCCCACGCGGTCAACGCCGCCTGCATCGAGATGTGGAACTCGGCCGCCATGGCCTTCGGGCTCGGCCCGCTGCTCACCATGGCGGGCATCGACGCGCTCGAAGCACATGGCTCCGACGCGCTCAAGCAAACCTATCTGCCCGAGCTCATCTCCGGCGAATGGATGGGCACCATGCAGCTGA
>WNEY01010259.1_pt1 | contig 12909 bp, 13 predicted proteins | sample 5400531 | NCBI WGS metagenome assembly WNEY01 (sample SAMN13153338, study PRJNA577476) | soil metagenome | isolation source: 200 cm saprolite under Douglas fir tree site 1 | place: USA:California | collected 2015-04-18
AGATGCGCCGGCGCCAGCGCCAGACCGCGCAGGAGCGGGCCGCATCGGCCTCGTCCCGAATGGTTTTCCCGATGGTGGGCTGTATCTTCCCGGTGCTCTGGATCGTGCTCCTCGGTCCGGCGATCATCCAGATCCTGAAATCGCTGCACTAAAGTCGCGGGGGGGACAGAAGTCCCCCGCCGCGGACCCACCCTCTCCTCGGCCACGCTGGGTGGCGCTTGGAAGGTGGCGCGCCGGGAGACGGCCGGAGTAAATCCGGCTAAAGCTCCACTCTCGTCTATCTAAATGATCTGCGCGTAGCGGTCGAAGACTTCCCTTAAGTCGCCCGGCGGCTCGACCCGATGCTTTTTCATCGTCTCGAACAAGCTAAGGATGTGCCTGACGCCTGCCAGGGTCACGCCTTTCTCGCGGGTCAGGTGCTGGATGACCTGGACCTTGCTGATGTCCCGCTGCGAGTAGCGGCGCCGGTTGGTGGAGGTGCGGTAAGGCTCGATGAGGCCGGCATCCTCATAGAGCATCAGCGTGCGGGGGTGGGTCTCGAGGATCTCCGCCGCCACGCTGATCGTGTACAGCGGCTTGTCGAGATCGCCGAACGACGGCTGAGGGCCACGGGAGCTACCTCGACCGCCCACCGGGTGCGCCATGGCCCACCAATCCTAGGCCGCTAGCCGGCTTTTCTACGACGTTTATCCGCCCGGCCCCAAAGGCTCTGCAAAGCGCGGGGGGGACAGATGTCCCCCCCGCGAACCCACCCCTCTCCTCGGCCACGTTGGGTGGCGCTTGGAAGGTGCACGCTTGGGAGACGGCCGGAGGGGATCCGGCCTAGAGCTCCACTTGGCTCTGTCTGATTTCTTGCTATCCAGCTTTCCGTCGCCGCTTATCCGCCCGGCCCCAAAGGCTCTCCAGGTCGTAGTACGAGCGCTCGCCAGGCAGGAAAACGTGGGCGAGCACGGAGTCGAAGTCGAGCAGGATCCAGGTCGCCTCGTCGTACCCGTCCACCGCTATCGGCCTGAGCTGGCGGTCCTTGGCCGCATCGACCATCCCGTCGGCGATCGCACGCACCTGACGGTCGGTCTCTCCCTCGCACACGACGAAGTAGTCGGCAATCGAGGTCTTGTCGCGGACGTCGATGACGATGGCGTCCCAGGCCTTCTTGTCGATCGCCGCGCCTCGCAGCAGCCGGGCCAGCTGCAGGGGCGTCGGTCCTCGTGAGATCCGCGGCAATTTATTCAGCGTACAGATGATGCGTTGCGATGTATCGCTCGACCGCGGGCGGCACCTTGCCCACGATCGAACGCCCACCTTTGACGTCTTTGCGGATGGTGCTCGCCGACACGTCGGGGGTGCGGTCCAGGCAGACGATCACCCGGTCGCCGTCGAGGCCCGCCGCCTCGAGATCCGCTGGTTGTGGCGACCCGCTGCCAGGGCGCGCGACCACCACGATCGTGGCCAGCTCACGAACCTTCTCGGGCTCGTGCCACGTGCTGAACAGCCTGGCCGCGTCCCACCCCAGGATGAGGAACAGCTCCGCACGTGGATCGAGTGAGTGCAGGTCGGCAAGCGTGTCCGACGTGAACGACACGCCAGGGCGCCGCAGCTCGAGGTCCGAAACGGCGAAGCGCGCGTCCGCCGAAGCGGCCAGGCGGGTCATCTCGAGCCTGAGCTCCGCGCTCGCGGCCGCCGAGGGCCGATGGGGGGGCTGCCCGCTGGGCATGAAGAGGACGCGGTCGAGACGCGCGCAATCTATCGCCGCTTTCGCGGCCGCGAGGTGCCCGATGTGGATGGGATCGAACGTCCCACCCAGCACTCCGATACGTCCACCCATCGAGCTCACGGCTGGTATTCGAACTCGATCCCGCCGATGCGGACCGTGTCCCCAGGCTCGACCCCGGCGCCCTCCAGGGCCTCGTTGACACCAAGGCGGTCGAGCTCGATCTGAAAGCGTTCGAGCGAACCTTCAGAGTCGGCGATCGCGCTCAGCATCGCATCCGTCAGCTCACGCAAGCCGGCTCCGGTCAACGCGGAAGCGAAATGGACCCCCTTGCGCCGCGAACGCTTGCGAAGTTCTTGAGTCTCCTTGAGGTCCAGCTTGTTGACCACCGTGATGTGTGGGCGGCCGGCAAGCTCAGGCGAGAAGCTCTCGACCTCCGCCATCACCGCCGCCACATCCTTCCAGGGATCGGCCGACGAGCCATCTACGACGTAGACGAGCACGCGCGTGCGTTCCGCGTGGCGTAGGAAGCGGTGTCCCAAACCGGCGCCCCGCGACGCGCCTTCCACGAGCCCGGGGATTTCGGCGATCACGAAACGGCCGCCCGCGGATTCGGCCACGCCCAGCGCGGGATCGAGGGTGGTGAACGGATAGTTCGCCACCTCTGGCCGCGCTGCCGTCAGCGCGGACAGCAGCGACGACTTGCCCGCATTGGGCGCCCCCACCAGGCCGACGTCCGCGATCAGCTTCAGGTCGAGGGTGGCGGTCAGCTCCTCGCCCTTGAGCCCGGGCTCGGAATAGTCGGGTGCGCGACGCCTCGAACTCTTGAAATGCACGTTGCCGCGACCACCGGCTCCGCCCCGCGCCACCACTGCCGTGGCGCCGGGGAGGGCAAGGTCGGCGATCAGCCCGCCCTCAGGGTCGAGCACCAGCGTGCCGACCGGCACCTCTAGCTCGAGGTCGGCGCCGGTGCGGCCTGTCTTGCGCCCGCCTGCCCCATCAGCGCCAGGCTCGGCCTGCCAGAGCGACCGGCGCTTGTAGAGGGACAGGTCAGTGAGCTGGGTGGTCGCCTTCAGAACGATCGCACCGCCGTGGCCGCCGTCGCCGCCATCAGGGCCGCCGCGGGGGACGAAGGGTTCGTGGCGGAAAGAGGATGAGCCGCGGCCGCCATGCCCGGCGCGCAGGACCACCCGCGCCGAGTCGACGAACGCCCGTCGCTTGCTGCTACTGCGCGACGATGCTGACGCGCCGGCCGTCCTTGCCCACCCGCTCGTATCGAACCTGGCCCGGCACGAGTGCGAAGAGGGTGTGGTCGCGGCCCAGCCCGACGCCGGTGCCGGGGGCAATCCGAGTCCCGCGCTGGCGGACCAGGATCGCGCCTGCGTCGACCGCCTGCCCGGCGTAGATCTTCACGCCCAGCATCTGCGGCTTGGAGTCGCGTCCGTTCCGGGACGAGCCGCCGCCTTTCTTGTGAGCCATCTGTCTATTTAGTGTCCTGCTTCTTGCGAGTGGCGCGCTTCGGCTTCTCCGCCTCTGCCTCTACCTTCATCGCGGTCTCCGCCTCAGCAATGACTTCCGCCTTTGCCTCGGGCGCCTTGGCGCCGCGCTTCGATGACGCCTTGCCCTTCGAGGGCTTGGCCTCGATCTCGACTTCCGTGCCGGTCGCCACAGTCAGGCCGCCGACCGCAAGGATCTCCAGCGCCGTGTAGTCCGCGCGGCCGCCGCGGTGCACCCGAACGCGCTTTTTGGACTTGTATCTCAGGGTCTCGATCCGCGGGCCGCGGCTGTGCGCCAGCACCTTGGCGTCAACGACCATCCCGGCGATCGCGGGCGAGCCGACGTTGATCTCGGAGCCGTCGCGGACGAGCAGGACGCGGTCCAGCTTCACCGACGAGCCGGGCTCGGCGGCGAGGCGGTCGACCAGGACTCTGTCTCCCGGCGCTACGCGGTACTGCTTGCCGCCGCTGACGATGACGGCCGACAGCGATGCATCAGGCTTGGGCACGAACGGTGATAATACCGGAGACCGACTGGAGCAGGCCGAAGGCGGCCGGCGTGTTGGTGGCTCACCGCAGAAAAATCGAGGTCAGCACCACCAGGCCCAGCACCAGCCCGGCAAAGGGCGCGATCGCCTTTCGGTAGACGCCGCGCGCGGGCGCGGCGCCGCGCCGGCCCAGATACCAACCCACCACGACGCAGAAAGCGCCCACGGCCAGGCTCATGCCCAGGAATCGCGCGATGCCGAGGGGATCGGAGGCCACTGGCGGAAAGTAGAGCGTGGCAAACAGTCCGCAGTAGGGCCACCAGCACAGCACCCGCATCGCATCGAGCCGCTGGCGCGCGCGCCTCTCGCCAGGCCCGGGCAGCGGCCAGAGCTTGAGCAGCGCCGGCAGGCACAACAGGTACAGGGCTCCGCTGGCCACCTTGAGCGGAAGCAGCGACGGGACCAGCACCTGGCCAAGCACCTGGGGACGCAGGCTCTGCGGCTCGACGGCGGGACCGAGCACAGCCACGAGCCAGCAGCACTGGACGACCAGCAGCAAGCCCGGCTCGCCGAACAGCTCGATGCCAAGGGCGAGCTCGGCCCAGACGGTGAGCCCCAAAGCGATTGCGGCCACGATCAGGTTGCGCTCGTCCGAAGGCACGGGGTTGAACGGAGCCGAAAGCTGAACGGACGCGAGCATCGAGGAGAGGGCGACCGTTGCCAGCACCGCTGACGGCCGGTGCCATGGCAATTCCGGCAGCACCCAGCGCTTTTCCGACACTCGCACCCAGATGCTTTCGGCCGCGCTGCCGAACAAGGCCATGGTGGCGAGACCGGGATATAGCACCAGGGCGACGGTATGAGTGGCGAGCTGCGCCAGGAACTGGATCACAGTCCCGCCAGGGAAAGGATCGGCTGTGGATACAGTCCGATCGCGACACTGAGCGCGATCGCGATCGCGGTGCCCGCCGCCTGCCGCCCTCGTGGCAGCCCGAGGCTCCGGCCAAGACGTAGCGATGGCGGCAGCCAAAGCAACAGACCGATTGCGATCACGAGCGCCAGCGGCCAGTACAGCTGGGTGGCCCCGCGGAGCAACAGGACCCTGGCCGCGAATCCTGCGAATGGCGCGGACCCCGCCAGCATCGCTGCCGCCAGCAGGTTGATAGGCCTGTCGGTTTGAATCTTCTCGCGCAGTGACTGGCGCGACCACAGGTAAAGGGGCAGCCGGCTGAGCAGGATGCCGTACATGACGAGCACGGCCGCCGCCTGCCCGTCTGCGACAGGCACGCCGAATGCGCACATCACAAGACCCCAGTCCGCCATGAAGGAGAAGTGCCAGGCGGACGCGCCCTTTTCAGAAAACCAGGAGGCGAGGCTTCCCCACAGGATGTTGAGAAGGCCGAGTCCGATCAGCATGGCGCCGAACGCAGCTGCGGCTGAGGGGATGAGATCTCGCGCGCGTGTGACGATCTCGAGGGCGAGGATCGGCCCGACGAACGCAATCCACGCGATGGGAGATGCCGCCGTCACCTCGTCGGGGTCGAACTCGTGGATATACGGCAGGATGCCGACTGCCGCGGCCAGACCCGCGACCAGTCCGACGGCGGCGAGCTTGGCCAGTATCGGCGCTCCGTCGATCCGCGCGAAGACCAGACCGGCGCCGAGCAGCGCGACAGCGAGCGCCGGCGCGCGCAGGCGAGCCGCGAGCGGGCGCCGGCCCGCCGCGACGGCCGCCTGGAGCAAGGCGATCGCGAGCGTCACGAGGATGACCAGGTCGAGGCTCGGCGCCGCCGCGATGGCGGCCATGCCGGCAAGGCCGGCCAGGCCCCACCTCAGCAGGACGGCACGCTCAGCCCGCTGCGGGGCGAACGTGACCACAAGGGCCAGCGATGCCGCCGCGGCCAGCAACAGGGCCCTGCTCAAAGGTGAGATGGACAGGCCGAGAACGAGCTGATCGGCGGCGAACAGAGCGCCGGTCGCGGGCAGCGCGACCGCGAGCTCAGGCCCCACGAGACTCGGCGGCTGGGAGCAGCAACGCGCCGGCCGCAATCACGGCCCCGAAGAGATAGGGCGCCAACCCGGCGTCGTTCGGCGCCAGGCCAGAGGCGCCAGCCAGGGCCAGGGCAAGGGTGGCGGCGGCCGTGAGGACGGCGATGGAGCTCTGACTCTGGAGCAGCCGGCCGGCCATCAGTCCGAGCACGGCCAGTGACGCAAACCGCAGCGATGCGCCAGGCCCAGTCGTGACCGATGCGGCCACCCAGAGCGACAGGATGCCTCCGACGACAGCCAGGATCAGCCGGGACGTAGAGCCCGGTGGCATCAATCCCCACTCCTGCGGGCCCGTACGCACTAGCTCGAAAACGGAAACGGCCCCGCCTGCGAGCAGGATGACGCCCGCCGGCCAAAGGCCGTCGGTCCATGCGAGCACGGTGAACCCGAGGGCCACCAAACCGATGCCGGCGGCCAGGCCGCGACGGCCGTCGGCGAGGACTATGACCGCCGCGCCGACCCAGGCCGCAAAGCCGGCCGCAGCGGTCACAACAGGCTCGGCGTCAAGGTGGTCAGCGCGTGACCGCGAACGCCAGTGCTACCAGCGCCGTGAGCCATAACAGCGGGCCACCTCCGGTCGCCGCCGCCTCCAGCGCACGCAGGTCGACCAACGAGCGGTAGTGGTCGGGGATGGTGGCGGCGCGCAGCTCCTCGCGTACGCGACCGATCAGCTGAGTGGCCGGCAAGGGGAACAACGCAGGGCGGGCCTGCACGCGCACCAAGGGAGGGCCCGCACCGATGTATGCGACCAAAGCAAGAAGCAGCACGGGTGTGAACAGCGCCAGCGCCGGCAGCACGGTTGAGACCGTCACGACGGACGCCACCCCAGCCGCGGGCACTCCGGTCCCGGCCGGCATGACGTCGTTCAGCGCAGGCATCGCAAAGATCGCGAGGACGAGGCCGAGGGCTGGGCCCGCGACCACCGTAGCGGCCGCCAGTCCCATCGCGACCCGAGGCGCGGTCTCGCTCGCCGGGTGGCCGCGACCCGCAGGCAGGCCGATGGCACGCGCGGCCCCAATGATCGCCACGATCCACGTCGCAGCGCCCGCGATGCCAAGCAGGCCCAGGAGGTTGCCGGCTTCGAACGTAGCCTCGAGCCCAATCACGCGCACTCCGAAAGCGAGTCCCGGAGGCAGGCCGGCGGCGGCTGCGATCGCCACGAGGGACGCGGTGCCGGCTCTGTCCGGCAGAAGCGGAAGACAGGCCGCCAGCACCGCTGCGACAATCAGCGTCGCCAGACCCGCGACCAGGCCGAGTGGCGTGCCGAGACTGATGCCCATGAGCGCGAAACCACCCAGGCCGGGGATCACCTCGCCCAGGTATTCACGACGAGTAGATGCGGCCTGGGCGCGGGCAGCGGCGCCGAACGCGACGAGCACTCCCAGCGCGGCCAGCACCGCCTGCAGCCAGAACTGGGGGTAGTGGCCGTCGCCCATGTCATACGCACGGACGAGGAGATAGAAGCCCAGCGGATAAAGGGTCGCGACCGACATCCCGGCGGCGCGCAGAGCTGGCCGCCCCCACAGCTGCGAAGCCCATCCACGCCACGGAAACAAACCTGAGGCTGCGAGCGCGGCCGCGGCCAGCACGGTGAATACAGGCACCGTCAGGGCCGACACCGGCACCGCGCCATAGTCGGCGGTACCGCCTCTGACCTGCAGGATGGTCCCGACCCAGCTGAGGGCGAGCCATGCCGCCAGGAGCATGCCCCACGGCGGGCGGGACGCCCGAGGGTCCTCGACATCGAGCTGGACCACGGCCAGCGTGGCCGCAGCACCGCCCGCCAGGGCGGTCAGCAAGACCCCTCCGGCTTCCACAGCCAGCACCGCGGCCGCCAGCCCGAGGGCCGCCACAGTGCCCTCCTGCCACGCGCGCGGCTGCACCGTCAGAAGGACTGCCGACGGCACCATGACCATCAGCGCGAACGCGAAGCCCACCCCATCGAGACGCAGATGCAGCGGCGCGCCGAAACCGAGTTGGCCGAGACTCAATTCCTGAGTGGCTCGCACTGGGGCCCAGAGGGCGATGAGGACAACAATCGCTCCCCACGATCCCACCCCAAGCACGATGCGACCGATCTTCCAACCGGCCACCCCGCAGAGCGCGAGCGCGCCGGCGGTGGCAAGGGGTATGACGACGGGCGCAAGGAGGGCGATGGAGGGCATGCGCCCGCTAAGGGTATAGCCGGTAGACGAGATGACGGTTTTGCCCCTTGCGCCCGCATTCACAGTTTTCAAAAAATGCAGAGTGGAGCCTTAGGCCGGATTACTCCGGCCGTCACCCAAGCGTGAACAGTCCAAGCGCCGCCGAGCGTTGTCGAGGAGAGGGGTGGGTCCGCGGGGGGGACATCTGTCCCCTCCGCGATTTCTCGCTAGAGCCGCCCGATGGCCGCCCTGAGCTCCTCCGCACGAGTCTCTTGTTCCGCGATCACCGGCTCGGGCGCCTTGGCGCGGAACTCGGGATTGTCGAGCTTCGCCAGCACCCGATCGAGCTCCTTCTGCAGGTCGGCTCTCTTCCGGGCGATGACCGCGGGGTCGGCCGCGGCCGCAGTCGGGAACACGATGCTGCCTTCGGTGAGGCCATAGGCCTTTCCGGGCGGCAGCTCATCGACGACCGCCACCTTGCCGAGCACCGCAAGCACCCGCACCCAGTCTGGCTCGGCCGGCTCGGACAGCTTCACGGCGCCGCCCTTCATGGGTGCTCCCGGCACAGTCTTGCGATAGGAGCGGATCTCTTCGACAGCCTGCATCAAGCTCTCGAACTCGAACTCCGCCTGCCCATCGCCATACCTCGTCAAGTCTGCCGGCCACCTTGTGCGCATGAGGAAGTCGCCATGCCCTGGCATGCGGCTCCACAGCTCCTCCGTCACGAAAGGCATGAAGGGGTGCAGCAGTCTGAACAGGTTGTCGAGGCAGAACACCGCGATGCCCAGCGCCGCCGGATCGCCCTCGCGAAGACGATCCTTGGCCGCCTCCAGCCACCAATCGCAGTACTCGTTCCACGCAAACGTGTAGGCGGCGCCGATCGAATTCTGGAACGTGAACTCCTCGATGCCGCGGGTGATATCCGTCGAGGCTGCAGCAAGTCTCGAAAGGATCCAGCGGTCTTCGATGAGATCCACGTCATCCGGGTCCGGGACCGGTGGCACCACCTTGTCGCCGACGCTGCCGAGCACCAGGCGCGTCGCGTTCCACAGCTTGTTGCAGAAACGCCGATAGCCTTCCACCCTGCTCTCGTCGAAGCGGACGTCCTGGCTCGACATGGCCACCGACGCCGCCCAGGCGCGGACCGCATCGGCGCCAAATTTGCTGATCAGCCGACGCGGATCGACGCCGGTGCCGAGCGACTTCGACATCCGCCGTCCGTCAGTCGCCTGGACCTGGCAGTGGATGGCCACGTCGGAGAACGGCACCTCGCCCATGAACTCGAGCCCGGTCATGATCATCCGGCTGACCCAGAGATTGATGATCTCCCGCGCTGTGCTGTTCATGTCGTTTGGGTAGAAGGCGCGGCGCTCGACCGATACAGTTCGATGGCCGTTCGCGCAGTAGTAAACGGGCACGCGATGACCCAGCCAAAGCTGGCGGCCGATGTTCCAGTCGCGCAGGCCGTGGAGCCAATCGAGGTAGGTGCGCTCGTAGCGCTCGGGGTGCCAGCGCACCTTGCCCTCGGCGGACGCCGCCAGCGCCTTGTCGCGCATCTTGTCCATCCGCAGCCACCACTGCTCGCTGATCAACGGCTCGATGACCGTGTCGCACCGGTCACAGTGGCCGACTTCGTGCGTGTAGGGCTCCTCCTTGACCAGGAAACCTTGGGCCTTGAGGTCTTGCACCACCCGCGCGCGCGCCTCCAGTGCCGGCAGGCCGTCGTAGGGAAGGCCGGGAACGTTCATCCGACCGTCGGGGTGCATGCCGTTGATCACCTCGAGCCCATGCTTCTGGCCGATGTCGTAGTCCATCGGGTCATGGCCGGGCGTGACCTTGAGCGCGCCAGTGCCAAAGTCCTTCTGGACCGCCTCGTCGCCGACGATGGGCAGCTTCCTGCCGACCAGAGGCAGGATCGCGGTCTTGCCGATGATCGATTGGTAGCGGGGATCGGTCGGGTTCACCGCCACACCCGTGTCGGCGAGCATCGTCTCGGGCCGCACCGTCGCGATGACAACTTCTCCGCCGCCTTCTATCGGATAGCGGATGAAGTACAAGGTGTCGTGGTGCTCCTGCCACTTCACCTCGAGGTCCGAGATGGCCGATTGATCGTGCGGGCACCAGTTGACGATTCGCGGTGCGCGATAGATCCACCCACGGTCGTAGAAAGCCACGAAGGCGGTCATCACAGACCGCACGTAGGGCTCATCCATTGTGAACCGCAGGCGGCTCCAGTCCAGCGAGGCGCCGAGGATCCGGTCCTGGCTCACGATGGTCTCCCCAACCTCGGCGTACCACTCGTTGACGCGAGCCTGAAATGCCTCCCGACCGAGCTGCTCTTTTGTCTTTCCTTCGGCGGCCAGCTGCTTCTCGATCACGTTTTGCGTAGCGATCGCGGCGTGATCGGTGCCGGGCAGAAACAGCACCTCGTACCCGGCCATGCGCCGGTATCGAGAACAGATGTCCTGAAGGGTGTGGTTCAGCGCGTGGCCCATGTGCAGCTCGCCGGTGATGTTCGGCGGCGGCAAGCAGATCGAGTACTTCGGCTTGGGGCTCCTGGCATCGGCCGTGAACAGGCCGGCCAGCTCCCAGCGCGCGTACCAGCCGGGCTCGATGGCCCCAGCGTCATACGCGGTCGGCATATCAGAGATGGTTTTGCTCATAGGGACGTGATTGGTCTAGGGGTGGAGGTCAGAGGTGCCGGCGTGGATCGTCGCTTAGCGCGACTGCGCCGGCTTGCGTACAGATACGGGTACGTAGCGGCGCATGGTGACTCTCATGGTAACGCCTAGCGCTTGTCCGTCTGTCGATCTCCGGCCGCGTCTGACGCGCCGGCAGCGCCCGAGGAGCGGAGAACTGCCATGAAGAGATTCGGCGCCACCCCCAGCACCTTCAAGCTAACTCGCAGCGGCAGCCGCACCACGTCGACCTCGGCCTTGTTCTTCGTGATAGCTGTCAGCACAGCGTCGGCAACCTGCTCCGGCCTTACCTCGGCGGCCATGGGGTTGGCCTTGAGGCCCGTGTCGGCCCACATGCCGGCCTCGCTGACGAAGGTGGGCGATATCACCGACACGCCGACCCCGGTTCCCCACAGCTCTTCGCGCAAGGCGAGGCCGAAGCCGCGAATTCCGAACTTGGTCGCGTTATAGACAACAAATCCTGGAGTCGGGACCTTGCCCGCAACCGAGGCCATGAACACCATGTGGCCCTCTTTGCGCTCGATCATCGCCGGGGCCAGCTCGCGAGCAAGGACCATGCCGGCTCGGAGGTTGACCGCGATCGCCCTGTCGAGGTGCTCGACCTTGAACGTCACCAGGCGCCCGCTCGCGGGCACGCCGGCGTTGGAGACAAGGACGTGCACCTCGCCCGCTTCTTTCGCCAGCCGCTCGGGCTCTCCATGGCGGGAAAGGTCGGCCACCACGACACGAGCGTCGCCGAGCTCTTTCGCAAGCTTGGTCAGCGCTTCTTCGTTGCGGGCGGAGAGCACGAATCGAGCGCCTTCGCGATGCAGTCGCCGAGCGATGTGAGGACCCAGGCCGGTTGAGGCGCCGGTGAGCAGGACGGTCTTGCCGCGAAGGTCCATCGGCCCAATTATGAGAGGCCCCTCTCACCCGACCGGTTCCGAAGTAGCCTATCGGCCGTGGGCTGGTTTCGAGGGAGGGATCAGCAATCGCCGGAGGACAAGTTCGCGGATGAGGTCGCCGGGCTAATCCAAAGCCTCCTCGGTGTCAAACCTAAAAGGGTGGCCGACTTCGCGCTGGAAATCGATCGTGGTGTCGATCCGCCGATCACGATGAACCTGCACAACGTGTTTGCGGAAACACAAAACATCAGTGGGGACGAGCGCGCGGCGCGACTTCGGACCGCGGTTTTAGGGATGGTGCCGCCGCCGCGGCCGGCCACCTGGCTCGACGCGGCGCCAAAACTTCTGCCCGCGGTACGTGCCGCGAGCTGGGTCGGCGCGGGCGGACTAGAAGGTTTGATCCGAGTACCGCTGGCACCTTTCGTCAGCGTGCTGTGCGCGATCGACTCCGAGCATGCCATGACCTTCGCGACGGAGTCGGATCTCCACGCCTGGGGCGTCACCGCCGCCGACGCCATGCAAACGGCCTCCGGCAACCTGGCGAGGCAGCAGGTCCAGGTCGGTCGGACGGGTCAGATCGCGATCATCATGGGGCCAGACGGTTATATCTCCTCCTGGCTGGCATTACCTTCTTCGCTCGGGCGCATCGCCAAGGATGTTGGAGACGAGGTGATCGCCCTCGCTCCGGCCCGCGACCAGCTCATCCTCTTCAACACTTCCGACGCAGCTCTCGCCGGTGCCTTACATCATTCGGGGTTCGCAGTTGGAGCCCTGGGATCCACCGGAGGGCCACCCGGCAAGGCTTGCGGTGGACAAGGCTGGGCATTTCCTTGCGCTCGTGGAGTACGGCCACCAGCAAGCCAGGCTCAACGAACTCTTCATCAACAGTCGCGAAGACGTATATGCGGGGAAGTACATGCTGGTCGGGCGGCCGGATGGGTCCGTTTGGTCGTGGGCCGCATGGTCGAGGCAGGTGACGAATGGCCTGCTCCCACAGGTGGACGTCGTACTGCTCGGAGACAACGATGATCCGAACTCTCGATTCGCGGTGAGATGGGATGACGCGATACGCCTCGCCGCACCCGCGCTACAACCGGAGACGGTGTTTGACCCGCCGCTGTGGCGATACCGCGGATGGCCGAACAACGACGCGCTCGCAAAGTTGAAAGACGCTGCGGTTCCGTTTCCTCCACCTCGCACCTGAATCGACAGGGCCATTTGGGCGCGAATGGTCGTATCGCGAGCCGCGGAGGCAGCGAAAAGGGCCCACTTGGTCGTATCCCTGGCCGGCGCGAGGTTGAGTTAGGCGCTGGCTCCGATCTGCCGGTCGGGGCCGTCGCCCTCTTCGCTGAGCTCGAACTCGGGCTCGAGGGCCTCGCGAATCGAACGCTCCGAGATCAGACAGCGCTTGATCTCAGGACGTGAGGGGATCTCGAAC
>WNEY01003101.1_pt1 | contig 12906 bp, 13 predicted proteins | sample 5400531 | NCBI WGS metagenome assembly WNEY01 (sample SAMN13153338, study PRJNA577476) | soil metagenome | isolation source: 200 cm saprolite under Douglas fir tree site 1 | place: USA:California | collected 2015-04-18
AATGTCCTGGCAAACCAGCTGCCGATCTCGCCGATCGTCGCCGCCGGCTTGCTGGGGACGCCGACGGCGCCGTTCGGCTTCCTGCTGGGCACCATGAGTCGCGGCGCGCTCTCGATCGACGTCGCCATCAATGCGCTCGAGGAAAAGGGCCTCGCCCGCTCGCTGGCGGAGCCCAACCTGGTGGCGTTGTCGGGCGACACCGCAAGCTTCCTAGCCGGCGGCGAATACCCGATTCCGGTGCCGGGGGGGCTCGGCACCGTGACCATCGACTACAAGAAGTACGGCGTCGGCCTCGCCTTCACCCCCACGGTGCTCAAGGACGGGCTGATCAACCTCAAGATCGTGCCGGAGGTGAGCGAGCTCGACTACAGCCATCCCGTTCAGTTCGCGGGATATTCGATTCCGCCTTTGATCGTGCGCAGCGCCTCGACGACGGTCGAGCTGCGCGACGGACAGAGCTTCGTGATCGGCGGCCTGCTGCAGAACAAGAGCACAAACGCGCAGCAGCAATTGCCGTGGCTCGGCGACGTGCCGGTCCTCGGCGCCCTGTTCCGCAGCGCGGCCTATCAGAAGAACGAGACCGACCTCGCCATCATTGTCACGCCACGCATCGTGCGTCCGACCCGCCCGGGCGACCCGGTCAAGACGCCGCTCGACAACACGCTGCCGGCCAACGACGCCGACTTCTTCCTGATGGGCAAGGCGGAGATCACGCCCGCCGAGGCTCGGCTCGCGGTCGGCCACCAGCGGCCGTTCGTCGGTCACATTCTCGATCTGCGAAAGGAGGGCGCCAATGTCGTCGTCGTCAAGAACTGAGCGCAGCCACAAGGCGCTGGCGGCAATCATCGCTTTCGGCGCCCTGCTCGGCGGCTGCTCCGACATCTATTACGACCGCCGCGAGACCGTGGCGCTCGGTGCCGACGACCATATCGCCGCCAATCGGGTCGCCCAGATGGTCGACCCGTGGCCCGTCTATGTCGGCAACAAGAACATCGCCTTCAACGGCGAAAGGATGCAAGCCGCCGTCGAACGCTATCGGCACCATCAGGTGATCCAGCCGCGCCCCCCCTCCACCTCGTCGGTTTCGCAGCCGCTCGCGGCCACGACCACGGAGGCCATCTCCATCACGCCGACCGCGACGACGAACACGCCGGCGGCGCCAGTCAAATGACACGGGACACGGCGCCCCCCGGATATGTGTAAGTGAGCAGATACGATGAGAATCGGCCGACCCAATAGTCCAGCGAAGAAGACGCAGGTGGTCGTGCTCACCGCCGACGCGGCTTTCGAGGAGCAGGCCCGGCTGACCTTCGGCGCCAGCGAGCAGATCGAGCTTCGGGTCGTTTCCGGCTCGCTTGCCGCCATCGACGAGGGTTTCGAGGTCGAGGGCGCGACCGTCGTGGTCATCGACCTCGACGCCAGTCAGCCGGAGGAAATGCAGGCGCTCGAACGTCTGATGGCGCGTATCGGGGCCTGGCCGCCGGTGGTTGCGGTCACCCAGGCGTTCGACGAGAACGTCGCGCGCGCGCTGGTGCAGATGCGGGTCGCCGACTTCCTGGTGAAGCCGGTCTCTCCGGTCGAGCTGGTGCGCACCTGCGCGCGCGTCGCCAAGGGGCCGGCGACGACCGCCGAGACCACCGAGGCGCAGATTTACACCTTCCTGCCGGCGGTCGGCGGCGCCGGCGTGACCACGCTCGCGGTGCAGAGCGCGATGATGCTGCTCAACAGCGGCCAGCGCGTCAAGAGTGCGACCTGCCTGGTCGATCTCGATTTTCAGCACGGCGCCTGCGCCGACTATCTCGATCTCGAGCCGCGGCTCAATCTGAACGAGATCGAGCCGCGTCCCGAACGCCTCGACCGGCAGCTGCTCGAGGTCATGCTGTCGCATCATCCGTCCGGCCTTGCGGTGATCGCGGCGCCGAACCGCCCGGCCGAGATGCGCTCGTTCGATCCGGACGTGGTCACGCGGCTGCTCGATCTCGTCTCCTCGCACTTCGACTATGTGGTGTTCGACATGCCGCGCACCTGGTTCTCGTGGACCGACAGCGTGCTGCTCGGCTCGAACAAGGTGTTCATCGTCAGCGAGATGACGGTGCCGGGACTTCGCCACGCCAAGCAGCTGGTCGAGGCGGTGCGCGAGCGGCTCGGCGACGGCACCACGCCGCAGGTGATCATCAACCGGTTCGAGCAGCGATTGTTCTCCTCCGGGCTGCGCCGGGCCGACATCGAGCAGGTGCTCGGCGAGTCGTTCGCGGCCTGCATCCCGAACCACTACAACCTGGTGCGCGAGGCGATCGACCGCGGCGTGCCGCTCGACGAGATCAAGCCCGGCAACAAGATCACGCAACAGATCAAGAAGCTGATTCTGCCGCAGGCCAGCGGCAAGGCGCCGTTGCCACAGGGTGCCGGCGTGGCGAAGAAATTCAAATTGTCCTGGGCGCGGTAACGCTTCGGACATTCGACGGAAAGACCGGATCGAGGAACGAGCATGGTCGGTCGTTTCACCGCTCGCCGCGTCGCAGCGCCGGAATTGGTGCCGGCGCTGGAGGATCCGTCGCCCGCGCTCGAAGGCGTGTCCTGGACGGTGTTTCCGGAGCCCGGCCCCGAGCCGGTCGCCGCGCAGGCCGCCAATCCGCTGCTCAGCGACAAGCTGCTCGACGCCAAGGTCCGCCTGCACCGCCGGTTGATCGAGGAGATCAACCTGCAGGCGCTGGAAAAGCTGCCCGAGGACCAGATCCGGGCGCACATCCAGCAGCTGGTCACTCAGTACATCCTGGTCGAGCGGCTGGCCCTCAACCAGCAAGAGCTCAACGACTTCGTGTCCGAAATCCTCGACGAGATGACCGGACTGGGCCCGCTCGAGCCGCTGCTCAAGGACCCGACCATCAACGATATCCTAATCAACGGCCACGAATGCGTCTACGTGGAGCGCGCCGGCGTGCTCGAGCCCTGCGGCGTGCGCTTCAAGGACGAATCGCACCTGCTGCGCATCATCAACAAGATCGTGTCCGCGGTCGGCCGCCGGGTCGACGAATCGCACCCGATGTGCGACGCGCGCCTGCTCGACGGCTCGCGCGTCAACGTCGCGGTGCGTCCGATCGGGGTCGACGGGCCGCTGGTCTCGATCCGCAAGTTCTCCAAGAAACCGTTCAACCTCAACAAGCTGATCGACGTCGGCGCGATCAAGCCGCAGATGGCCGAGCTGCTGGCGGCGGCCGTGAAGGCGCGCGTCACGCTCATCATCTCGGGTGGTACCGGCTCCGGCAAGACCACGATGCTCAACGCGTTGTCGGCGTTCATCTCCGAGAAGGAGCGCCTGCTCACCATCGAGGACGCCGCCGAGCTGCAATTGCAACAGCCGCATGTCGGGCGGATGGAGACGCGCCCGCCCAACATCGAGGGCAAGGGCGAAATCCGCCAGCGCGAGCTCGTGAAGAACGCGCTGCGCATGCGGCCCGACCGCATCATCCTCGGCGAGTGCCGCGGCGAGGAAGCCTTCGACATGCTGCAGGCCATGAATACCGGTCACGAAGGCTCGATGGCCACCATCCACGCCAACACGCCGCGCGACGCCATCTCGCGCCTCGAGCAGATGATCGGCATGGCCGGCCTGCCGATGACGATCGCGTCGATCCGCGGCCAGATCGCCGCCGCCATCCGGGTCATCGTGCAGCTGTCGCGGCTCTCCGACGGCAAGCGCAAGGTGACGTCGATCGCCGAGATCACCGGGCTCGAAGGCGACATCATCCAGATGCAGGAAATCTTCAAATTCGTGCGCACCGGCACCGCGCCCGACGGCAGCGTGATCGGTCATTTCCAGGCGACCGGCGTGCGCCCGCGCTTTCTCGGCGATCTGATCAACATGGGCATCAAGATCCCGGGCAACTATTTCGACCCGTCGCAACCGTTGTGACCGGACAATGTCGTTCGAGTTCGATCCGATCTACGTGGTCTACCTGCTGGTGGCGGTCTCGGCCGGCTTGTTCGTCGAGGGCGTCTATCTGCTGTTCTATTCCGGCGCGTCCTATCGCAAGAACGTCAATCGCCGGCTGAAGCTCCTGAAGGATGAGCCGAATCGCGAGAACATCCTGATCCAGCTGCGCAAGGAGCGCGGGCTCACCAGCGCGGGCAATTACCGCGTGGGCTTCGAGGCGCTCAACCGGCTGGTCCTGCAGTCCGGCCTGACCGTCGGCATCGGCAAGCTCATCACCTTCGTCGCCGTCGGCGCGGCGGCCTCCTTTGTGCTCGCATTGATCGTCCGCGGCAATTTCCTCGAGGCGTTGCTGGTCGGCCTGTTCTGCGGCACCGCGCTCCCTTACCTGGTGCTGCGCATCTTGCGCGGGCGCCGGCAGAAGGCGTTCGCCGCGCAGTTTCCCGACGCTCTCGACATGATCGTGCGCAGTCTGCGCGCCGGCCACCCGGTTCCGATCGCGCTCACGATGGTTGCACGCGAAATGAAGGATCCGATCGGCAGCGAGTTCGGTATCGTGGTGGACGAGATCACCTATGGCGCCGATCTCGAAACCGCCTTGCGCAATCTCTACTTCCGGATCGGCCAGGACGACCTGCCGCTGTTCGTCACCGCCGTCGCCATTCAGGGATCGACCGGCGGCAATCTCGGCGAGATTCTCGAAAACCTCTCTAGCGTCATCCGCGAGCGCTTCAAGATGCGGCGCAAGATCCGCGCGCTGGCGTCGGAAGCGCGGGCCTCCGCGCTGATCCTGTCGTCGCTGCCGATCGCCATGTTCCTCATCATCCAGATCGTGGCGCCCGATTTCTACGCCAACGTCTGGAACGAGGACATCACCAAGACCGCGCTGCTGGTTGCGGGCGCCTGGATGGGGATCGGCAACTTCATCATGTACCGGCTGGTGAATTTCAGGGTCTGATCGATGGACGTCTACGATACACTCATCGGCGTGTTCGGCGATCGCTCGGCTTCGATGCTCGCCCTGCTGGTGTTCCTGGCCGCCACGATCATGGCCTTCGGCGTCATGGCCACGGTCCATGCGCGCGGCGCGGTCAAGCGGCGCGCCGCCGGCATCGCCGAGCCCATGGGCGATGCCGGCGACGCGCGGGCGCTGCGGAATTCCAGCCTGAAAGCCGTGCAGCGCCTGCTCGACTACACCACCAAGCACTATTCGGCGAGCGACAAAGACAAAGGCGACATGAAGGTGTTGCGGCGCCGGATGATCCAGGCCGGCATCTTCGATGCCCGTGCGGTCGGCTACTTCTTCGTGGCGCGAACGGCGCTCGCGGTCGGACTTGCCTTCGCGGCCTTTATTATCGCGCCGATGATCGTGACGCTCAGCGGCTCCATGTTCTGGCTCGTGGTCGTCGTGGGCGGCATCGTCGGCTATGTCGGCCCGAGCATGTATATCGACCGCCGCATCGCCACGCGTCGCAACGAGCATCGAGCCGGTTTCCCGGATTTCATGGATTTGCTGGTGGTATGCGCCGATTCCGGATTGAGCATGGAGGCCGCGCTCGAACGGGTCGGCCGCGAGCTCGGAGATTCCTATCCGTCGCTGTCCACCAATCTGCACATGACCAATCTCGAGATCCGCGCCGGACGCAGCATGACGGAAGCGCTCGAGCACCTCGGCGACCGGTTGGGGCTCGACGAGGCACGCTCGTTCGCGACCCTGATCCAGCAGTCCGCCGAGCTGGGCTCGAGCATCACGGATGCGCTGCGCGTCTACTCGGACGACATGCGCCACAAGCGGCTCTCGCGCGCCGAGGAGAAGGCCTACAGCCTGCCGGCCAAGCTGTCGGTGCCGATGATGGTTTGCATCTTTCCGGTTCTGTTCGTCGTCATCCTGCTGCCGGTTTTCGTGCGGCTCTATACCGGCCATTATTGAGCATCAGCGCAGGACATGACCGCGTTCAGCCTTCCTCGGCCGGCGGGCCGGCCCGCCGCGGTGTCTCTCATCATACTGTAATTGCTTGTAAATTTTGGACACGCCGGTCGACCGCAAGCCCGCGCCCGAGGTAACCCGGCGAGGGATTCTTAACCATCGTCCCCTAGCTTGCCTTCGGTGGCGGTCGAGGACCGTAGCGGAGCATCGCGTGCTTTCGCCCCGGCGGGATGAACCCGACCTGGTCGCCGGAGAGCACGTTGATGGGCGCGAGAGGTGGTCGGGTTCTCGTTGCGACGCTGGCGTGCCTGCTGTGGCTCAACGGCTGCGAGACCTCGACCAAGCTGGGCGACCTGTTCCAGAAGCCCGACACCACCGAATCGAGCTTGCCTCCGCCCGCCGCCTCGCCCAACGCGCAGGCCGAGCCGACCACGACCGGCACGATCCCGTCGCCGCCCGGCGATCCGCCGCTCGATGCCGTCCCCAAGGGACTGCTCGGCAAGGATCCCAACGACGACCTCAGCCTCGGCAAGAAGCAGTTCCGCGCCGCCAATTTCGGCTTGGCCGAGCGCCACTTCCGCCGCGCGGTCGAGCTTCATCCGCGCGACCTCGAAGCCTGGATCGGGTTGGCGGCGTCCTACGACCGTCTGCGCCGGTACGATCTCGCCGACCGCGCCTATGACCAGGCGATGAAAATCGCCGGCCCGACGGCGGAGATCCTCAACAACAAGGGCTATTCGTACATGCTGCGCGGCGACTACGCCCGCGCCCGCGAGACCTTGCTCGAAGCCTTGGCTCAGGACCCGAGCAACCCCTACATCAAGAACAATCTCGAATTGCTCGAGGTCAGCTTCCGCAAGGGCAAGGCGATCCGGTAGCAGCCGACGGCAGACGAGGACGGACGACGGATACTCGTCTGAACCTCGGCTGTCTTATCCGTCCTCCGTCATCCGAACCCTGCTGGACTTCGCGGTAGCGACGTGCAAGCTGACGCCGTGAAAATACCCATGGCGATGGCGTCATGTTCCAGGTTTTTAGAAAATTCCTGTCCGATGTCTCCGAGGGCGGCAAGCATCCGAGCCGCTTCGAGGCCAACGACTATCGTCTCGCCGCCGCCGCGCTCCTGGTGCACGCGGTCATGATCGACGGCACCATGTCGGACGTCGAGCGCGACAAGCTGCACGCCGTCATCAAGCGGCGGTTCGGCCTCGATGAAGCGGCGACCGACGAGCTGGTCCTCGAGGCCACCGAGGCCGAGCACGAGGCAGTCGATCTCTATCACTTCACCAGCCTGATCAACCGGTCGCTCGATGAGGACGGCCGGCGGCGCGTGGTCGAGATGATGTGGGAAGTGGTCTACGCCGACGGCCGCGTCACCGAGCTCGAGGACAACCTGCTCTGGCGGGCCGCGGACCTGCTCGGCATTTCCTCGCGCGACCGGATCAAGCTGCGTCATCGCGTGGCCGCCAATCGCGGGACCGGCGAGACCTGAGATGCGGCCGGTCACGCTGATCACCGGCGCGTCCGCAGGCATCGGGACGGCGCTCGCCCACGAATTCGCCCGGCAGGGCCACGAGCTCTTGCTCGTTGCGCGACGCGAGCAAAAGCTCGCCGAGCTGGCCGACGCGATCGCCGCCAAGGGCCATCGCAAGCCGCTGTTCCTGCCGGTCGATCTCGAGCTCGCCGACGCGGTCGAGCGCATCGGCGACGTGATGGTCATGCTCGGCGTCGAGCCCGACATCGTCGTCAACAATGCGGGCTTCGGGCTGCTCGGCAGCGCCGCCACGCTCGACCGCGCCGAGCAGTTGCGCATGATCGACCTCAATGTGCGCGCGCTGACCGATCTCTCGCTCGCCTTCATCGAAAGCCTGGAGCGCCACAAGGGCGGCATTCTCAACGTCGCCTCGGTCGCCGCCTTTTTGCCCGGTCCCGGCATGGCAGTCTATTACGCCAGCAAGGCCTATGTGCTGTCGTTCAGCGAGGCGCTCCACCACGAGCTCAAGTCGAAGGGCGTGCGGGTAACCGTGCTGTGCCCGGGACCGGTGCCGAGCGAATTCCAGGCGCGCGCCGGTGTCAGCATCGACACCTTTTCGCCGTTGCTCACGCGCTCCGCCGAGCGGGTGGCGAGGGAGGCCTATGAGGGGCTCGAGGCGGGCCGCCGCGTGGTCGTTCCGGGCTTCGCCAACAAGGTAGTCACCTCGCTCGTCCGCTTCGTGCCGCGCCCGCTGCTGCTCGAGGCCACCGACCTGCACCAGCAGGGCCGCGGTCGGTAGACCGCCGTCGATGAAGTCAATAGGCCAATATTCCGGAACGATTGATCCCATCCCTCTCAGAATATCCAGCCGAAATACCGAGAAGCGGCTCAGGAAGTGATGTGAACGCCATCGTGAGGACGAGAGGCGGCTTCGCGGAACCACTCAGCGCGTCGATGCGCCGTAGTGGTCCAGGATGCGGCCAAGCAGCTGGAGATCGCTTGTAAAGGACGCCGACCTTCCGTCGTCGAGCGCGTCCTGCGCACGATCGAACAGCACGGCAGCCAATTGATCATTGTCGTAAGTGGCGCGGTACAGGATTCCATCCACCATCTCTGTATGATAGTAAATCGCTTTCGACCAGTGTTGAGAGACAGCGTAATCGGAGCCGGACGTGACGCCGGCGCTCGCACCGATTCTTACCATGCTCGGTCCGTAAAGGCGCACCAGGCGCAAGGTTCGTATTGCTCGGAACTCGCATAGTGACCGCTTTTCGATCTCCTCGAATGCCACAAAGTGGCCTCCGCGCAGCAAGGTTTCGGCGAACGCAACCTCGGGAGCGAGAGCGGAATAGAGGACATCGTAGCTTCCATCCGGCGCATCGAAGCGCCATCGCGTAGATCGTCCGAAGAACTTCGGGGGGCGGACGGTGGCGTGCACTCGATAGACGAGGCTGCCGGCGGCCACTTGCTCCAGAGGAAGAGACCGTCCCTTCAGGTCGGAAGGCGGTTCGGGAACGGCGTTAGCCATCATCCCCCTGCCGCCCATACCGGTTCGCGGCAGCCGCAACGTCTTCCCGCCTGCCCTTGCGAAGTGCGTCCAACGGTCGTGCCTGAAGGTCAGGATCATGCGTGAGAAAAAATTGCATTCTCATCCACGGGTCCTGCACACCAATGGCGCGCAATGCGTCGTCGAGTCCGGGCAGTACGCCCCGGTCCGTGAACTGCCAACTGGGATACGCAATTGCGCGGGAGCGATCGGAAATCCCGATCAGCGTTCCGGCATTGCGCCTTTTGTCCACAGCTGCACGGCTAATTCCAAGACGCTCCGATACCTCTTCTACCCCTATTGGGCCGCCCTCTGCTGTCAGCAAGGCCAACAAATGCTTGGCTGCCCGAGCCTTGGCGCTGCGCAGCGGATCCTCGATTTGGGATGCAATGGCCGCCACCGCCTCCCGGGAGCTCGCGATATGAATGAGCGCGTCGAAGGGAGTTTGCGTTCGGAGCGCCTCGACCAGAGTCTCCTTGGGGGCAGCGTCGATGACACGTCGCAATGCAGCATTCGTTTTTTCCAACACTATCGCGCGCAAATCGCGTTCGGGCGACGAGTCGTTCGACCGCGGTGTGTAGTTCAACGCGGCGGCGACGCTCGACGCAGCCCGGCCGGGGTGCGTGGACGCTCGAGGCGCTTTTCGCCGGGAGCCCTGTCCGGCCTTGACCCTTCTGGTTTGCTTACCCACCAATCACCTGTAGGGTTGACGAAGTAGTTATCATCCTTAAGGCACCTTACGTCAACCTAGCAAATCCGCGCCCGAGCGCAAAGATGGCCGGCAATGCCTGAAGCCAAACCGCCGACATGCCCCCACTCCCGCGCCATCCTCATGACGGTTGCGCGCGGATGAGCCTTGAAATCCCGCGGCGGGCGGGTCATTGAACCGACTCGTTTGGCCCGACGTGATCCCGCCATGCTGCAGCCGATCCTGATCGTCATGCACCAGGAAACCTCGACGCCTGGGCGCATCGGTCATGCGCTCAGGGCGCGCGGGTTTCCGCTCGACCTGTGCCGTCCGCGCTTCGGCGATCCGCTGCCCGCGACCATGGCCGATCATGCCGGCGCCATCATCTTCGGCGGCCCGATGAGCGCCAACGATACCGACGATTTCATCCGCCGCGAGATCGACTGGCTGGCCGTCCCGCTCAAGGAGAAGAAGCCGTTTCTGGGCATCTGCCTCGGCGCGCAGATGCTGGCGCATCACCTGGGCAGCCGGGTGTTCAAGCATCCGGACGGCCATGCCGAGGTCGGTTACTACCCGATCCGGCCGACCGAGGCCGGGCGCTCGGTCTGCGATCCTTGGCCCGACCAGGTCTATCAGTGGCACCGGGAAGGGTTCGACCTGCCGCTCGGCGCCGAGCTGCTGGCGGAAGGCGATTCGTTTCCGGTGCAGGCGTTCAGCTACAACGGCACGGGTTACGCGCTGCAATTCCATCCCGACGTCACCCACGCCATCATGTGCCGCTGGACCACGCGCGGGCATGATCGCATGCTGCTGCCGAACGCCAAGCCGCGGGTCGCGCATTTCGCCGACCGGGCGGTCTACGACCCGGCCGGCCGCGCCTGGCTTGCGGCGTTCCTCAACCATTGGCTGGGGCAGGCATCCGCAAACGAGCAAGCGTCGACCGGCTGACATCGCGGCGATCGTTGTGCTGGCGGCGGCTACCTCTCGCCTCTCTTCGTCGTATAGAAACTGTCGACCCGGCTGAGCGCCGGGAACGCCCGTATCCAGATCAGCACCACCAGCACGATTCCGACGCCGCCGACGAGCACCGCGGGAACGGCGCCGAGCCAGGCCGCCATCACGCCGGCGCGGAAATCGCCGAGCTGATTGGAGGTGCCGGCGAACAGCGAGTTCACCGCGTTGACGCGGCCGCGCATCGCATCGGGTGTTTCGAGCTGGACCAGCGTCATGCGGATCACCACGCTCACGGCGTCGGACGCGCCGAGGATCGCCAGCGCCAGCATCGACAAGGTGAACGACCGCGACAGCGCGAACACGATGGTGGCGAGCCCGAAGCAGGCCACGCTGGCGAACATGATGCGGCCGACATGCCGGGTCAGCGGCGAGCGCGTGAGGACGATCATGATCAGCAGCGCACCGACCGCCGGTGCGGCGCGCAGGAGGCCGAGGCCCTCGGGGCCGACGTTGAAGATCTCGTCGGCGAAGATCGGGAGCAGCGCCGTGGTGCCGCCGAGCAGGACCGCGAACAGGTCGAGCGAGATGACGCCGAGCACGATCGGATTGCGGGCGATGTAGGACACGCCGGCGAAGAACGCCGCCAGGCTGATGGGAGTGCGCGTCGAAGCGCTGCTTTCGATGCGCATGAAGACGAGCAGCATCACCGACGTGAGAAACAGCGCGGCGCACACCGTATAGGGGACCGACGCCCCGAAGGCGTAGAGAAATCCGCCGAGCGCCGGTCCGATGATGGTCGCGAACTGCGTCGTGGATGCGGAGGCCGCGACCGCGCGGGGGAACAGCGACAGCGGCACCACCGACGGCAGCAAGGTCTGCTGGGTCGGCGCCTCGAAGGCGCGCCCGACGCCGAAGACGAAGACGGTCGTGAGGATGAATGCCTTGCTCACCCATCCGCAGACGGACGCCAGCGCCAGCGTCGCGACCGCCAATCCTTCGGCCGTCTGGCAGATCTGCAGGAGGCGGCGCCGGTCGTAGCGGTCGGCGATCTGGCCGGCCACCAGCATGAAGGCGGCACTGGGCAGGAACTGCATGAGCGCGACGAGGCCGAGATCGAACGCGCTGCCGGTGATCGCATACATCTGCCAGGCCACCGCCACGCCGAGCATCTGGTAGCCCATCGAGGCGCAGGTCCGCGCGCTCCAATAGAACGCGAACGGGCGATGGCGCAGCACGGATTGCGGCACGGCATCGGTCGGGCTCATCGGCGGGTCGGGGGTTCTGGGCGGGGCGCTGGCGGGACAAAGGGCTCGGCGACTATTGCCGCCGCGCGCATCTTGTTTGAATTCATTGTGTTGGGCTCTGGCCCGCCTTCCCCCGGATCAAGTCCGGGGTTCGGCGGGCAGCCTTCACCGCTTCGCGGCGAAGGCTGTCCATCTTCGCCAAGGCTTCGATGGACACCCGGGCACCCGCCGAAGCTTTAGCGAAGGCGGGTGGTGGAGCCGAGGGGGCTCGAACCCCTGACCTCCTCATTGCGAACGAGGCGCTCTCCCAACTGAGCTACGGCCCCGCCAAGGTGCAAACCGAAAGGGGCTGCAGGCACTTGCGAGTGCGGGCCATTTATGGGACCGCCCGGCAAAGTGTCAAGGGAAGCCGGGCTTGCCGCCCCGCCGCCGGAAATGTACACGTCAGACGCCCTAGTGTCCGGATTCCGAAGTTCGCATGAGTTCGCAGCACGTTCGGATGCGAACTTCGGAATCAAAGGGACACTAGCAAGTTTATGATTCTAGTGCGGGTTTGAATTTGAAGTTCCTAGACGGACTCGCCGCGAAACTGATAGGAACTTCGGACTCGCCGCGAAACTGATAGGAACTTCAAATTCACTGCACTAGGTGGCGGCGGAACCGAGCGATGGTCGAACTTTTCAACTTCATTTCCCTGCTGCTGACGCTCTACATCTATATCCTGGTCGCCGCCGCGGTCATGAGCTGGCTGATCGCGTTCAACGTGGTCAATCCGCGCAATCAGTTCGTCGCCATGGTGGGCGAGTTCCTCTATCGGGTCACCGAGCCGGTGCTGCGTCCCATCCGCAAGTGGCTGCCCAACATGGGCGGCATCGATATTTCGCCGCTCATCGTCATCGTGATCATCTGGTTCATTCAGCTCGTGGTCCTGCCGGTCGTGCTGCGGATGCTGATTTAGCGCACGTCCCGATGAAGTTGCACCGATCTCTCCGCTGTCATTCCTGGACGGCCCACCGATCTCGGGCTTGCCCGAGATCGGCGCTAAACGCCCAAGTCGGCCAAGGCCGACTTGGGTGGGCCGGGCCCGGAATCCATACTCCCAGCCGGTGGTTATGGATTCCGGGCTCGCGCCTTTGGCGCGC
>WNEY01012130.1_pt1 | contig 12906 bp, 9 predicted proteins | sample 5400531 | NCBI WGS metagenome assembly WNEY01 (sample SAMN13153338, study PRJNA577476) | soil metagenome | isolation source: 200 cm saprolite under Douglas fir tree site 1 | place: USA:California | collected 2015-04-18
ATTTCTCGCCGCCGCTTTGGCCAGTGGAAGCAATCCGCTGGTCGCTGCTCTCTCGCTGGCATACTTCTCAAACATCAATGCTGCCATGACCCATTATGGAACCGGCTCTGCGCCGGTCTATTTCGGAACCGGCTACGTTTCGCAGGGAACCTGGTGGAAGATCGGGTTCATCGTTTCGCTGGTCAATCTGGTGTTGTGGATGGGACTGGGAATGCTCTGGTGGAAGCTGCTGCGCTGGTGGTAAGTTCACGCGGCTATCGCCTTCATGATCGCGAACAGCTCATTCTTCGCTTCGAATCCGATTCCTGGAAGATCCGGTAATGTGACAAAGCTGTCTTGGATGGGGACTCCGTCCGCGAATCCATTAAAAGGCTTGAACACGCTGGGATAAGATTCGTTGCCGCCCAAGCCTAGTCCGGCGGCGATGTTGAGCGACATCTGGTGTCCGCCGTGCGGAATGCAGCGGCGTGCCGGCCAGCCGTGTTCTTTGAGCATCTCCAGAATCCGGAGATACTCCACCAGGCCATAGCTCAAGGCGCAGTCAAACTGCAGGATGTCACGGTCGGCCCGCATTCCCGCGTAACGAATCAGATTACGCGCATCCTGCATTGAAAAAAGGTTCTCTCCCGTCGCCATCGGCCCCGCGTAAATCTTAGAGAGTTCCGCCTGCAGGGCATAGTCAAGGGGATCACCCGGCTCTTCGTACCAAAGCAGGCCATAGGGGGCGAGCGCGCGGGCATATTCGATGGCTTTGGCAAGATCAAATCGTCCGTTTGCATCCACGGCAAGCTGGCCGGGACGCTTGAGCAGCTTGAGAACTGCTTCGATTCTCTCGAGGTCCTGGGCGAGCGGCACTCCGCCAATCTTGATCTTGACCGAAGAGTAGCCCTGATCGAGATAGCTCTGCATCTCCGCTTGTAGCGCTGCAATGTCTTTGCCTGGATAGTAGTACCCGCCGGCCGCATAGACGAATATCTTCCGGTCAACCTCGCCTTGGCGAAAGCGATTGGCCAGAAGCTGATAGAGCGGCAAGTCCGCGATTTTGGCGACTGCGTCCCAGACCGCCATGTCAATCACGCCCACCGCCACCGAGCGTTCGCCGTGGCCGCCCGGCTTCTCGTTCGTCATGAGGACGTCCCAAATCCGGAAAGGATCAAGGTTCTCGCCGCTCGCGTCGAGTAGTTTGCCGGAGTCAGCGGATTTCAGACGCGGAATAAAACGCTCGCGCAGCAATCCGCTGGGAGCATAACGTCCGTTGGAATTAAATCCAAATCCAACGACGGGCTTGCCCTCGCGTATGACATCGGTAATCAACGCGACCACGCTGACCGTCATCTGACTGAAATCTACGTAGGCATTGCGGATCTCTGATTTTATGGGGACAACGATTTCACGCAGGTCAACGATTCTCATGATCGCTTCAAATGGAAGAAGCCACGGCTTTCCCCACCTCGATGGTGGTTGCCTTCCCGCCCATGTCGGGCGTGCGTGGACCTTCGGCCAGAACAATCTCAATGGCGCGCATGACCGCAGCAGCCGCGTCAGGATGTCCCAAATGTTCCAACATCATCGCGCCTGACCATATCTGGCCGATGGGGTTGGCAATTCCTTTCCCGAAAATGTCGGGGGCTGAGCCATGCACCGGTTCAAATAGTGATGGAAACTCGCCCTCCGGGTTCAGGTTTGCCGAGGGCGCAATGCCGATCGTGCCCGTGCATGCCGGGCCGAGATCGGAAAGAATGTCGCCGAACAAGTTGGATGCTACGACTACATCAAACCAGTCTGGATGCTGGACGAAATGAGCGGTGAGGATATCGATATGAAATTTGTCTACTCGCACCGTCGGGTACTTTGCGGAAAATTCGGCGACACGCTCATCCCAAAAAGGCATGGAGATGAAAATGCCGTTCGATTTCGTGGCCGAGGTCAGGTGTTTTTTCGGGCGCTTCTGCGCAAGTTCGAAGGCGAATTTCAGGACCCGGTCTGTACCCCTGCGCGTGAATATGCTTTCCTGAATCACAACCTCATGGCTGGTTCCGGAAAAAATCCTGCCACCGATGCTGGAGTATTCGCCCTCGGTGTTTTCCCGCACAACGTAAAAGTCAATCTCGCCCGGCTTCCGGTTCGCCAGTGGCGAGGGCACTCCCTGGAAAAGGCGCACCGGGCGCAGGTTCACGTATTGATCGAATTCCCGGCGGATTTTGAGCAGCATTCCCCACAGCGAGATGTGGTCGGGGACCAGCGCCGGCCAGCCCACGGCGCCGAAGAAGATCGCGTCATGCCGGCCGATCTGCTCCTTCCAGTCCGGCGGCATCATGGCGCCACTTTTAAGGTAATAGTCGCAGCTCCAGTCAAAGTGCTTCCACTCGAAGCCAAGATTGAATTTCGTGGCGGCCGCGTCGAGCACGCGCAGGCCCTCGGGCACGACCTCTTTGCCGATGCCATCGCCGGGGATTACCGCAATTTTGCGCTTGGTCACGAGTTTGCTCATTGTTGCAGATGTTTTAGAGAGTAGTAAATGATAAGGAATTGCCTTCTACTCCACAAGCAGGTTTCAATTCCGTGAACTCATTGCAACGAGGCGAGCGCCTGAGAAATCACAGCAGACGTCATGCTTCCGGCGACCGGGCGCCAAGAGCCACGGCGGCAGTTGGCGGTGTATAATCCTCGGTCTTCCAACGTCAATCCGAGCGGTTGAGATTTTCGAATTTGTATTTTGCTATCTATGAACGTTGTCTTCTGCGATCTATGAAAACAGCTCCAGATGAAGCGAGCAAGGCGATCAAAATAAAGGCGATGCAGGCGACAAAGGCGCTGCCACGGTGGTACAAGGGGATCATATTTCTGGCCCACTCGAGCGCCATGTGCGCGGCTCTGTTCATGGCGTGGCTGTTGCGCTTTGATTTCACCCTGCCCCATCTGCACCTGCTGCTCCCGGCAGTGCCGATTCTGGTGACCATCCGGCTGGCGGCTTTGTACTGCTACAAGTTGAGCCACCGCTATTGGCGCTACACGGGAATTGGCGATCTCAGTCGCCTGACGCTCAGTCGCCTGATGCAAGCCACGTTTCTCGGATCGCTGGTCTTCTTCGCCATAATGCGCTGGGTGGGCGGAATCCGGGAGATCCCGTACTCGATTTATGTACTGGAGGGGATACTGGCGTTTCTTTCCCTTGCCGGCATTCGGCTGGGCCTGCGCAGGTTCTTTCGCGCGAGAAGACTACATAATAGTCTGGCCCGCTTGCCGGTGTTGATCGTGGGCGCGGGTGCGGCGGCCGCCCGGTTGATTCGGGAGCTGGAAAACGCGAACTATACCGCCATCGGCTTGGTGGATGACGATCCCAAAAAATTGGGTGCGAAGCTGTGCGGCGTCCCCGTGCTCGGCAGCATTGATCAGTTACCTCGATTGGCGCGCGCGTTGAGCATTGGCGAAATCCTTATCGCCATCCCTTCGGCAACAGGGGTTGAACTGCTGCGGATTACCGATTTCTGCCAGCAGGCGGGAGTGCCATTCCGGACGTTGCCTGGTTTGGTGGAGCTCACTGACGGCAGAGTCAGCCTCTCGGAGCTGCGCAACGTCAATCTCGAAGATCTGCTCGGCCGCGAACCGGCAAAGCCACAGACGGAAGACGTGCAGACCATGTTAACCGGCCGGGTCGTCATGGTGACGGGAGCTGCGGGCTCCATCGGCTGCGAGCTGTGCCGGCAGATCGTGCGCTGCCGGCCGAAGAAGCTGATCTGTGTGGACCAGGCGGAAACACCGCTGTTCAACTTGCAGCAGCATGTCCTGGACAATTGCGAAGTGGAGATCGTGTATTCGGTCACGGACATCACCGACACCGAGCGCATGCGGCAGCTCTTGCTGGAGCACAACGTGCGCGTGATATTCCACGCCGCTGCCTACAAGCACGTTCCCATCACGGAAGACAACCTGTATGAAGGCCTCAAGAACAACGTCTTTGGCCTGCTCGATCTCGTAGAGGCGGCCGAGCAGGCGCAATGCGAAGATTTTCTGCTTATCTCAACGGACAAAGCGGTCAAGCCCAGCAGCGTGATGGGTTGCACCAAACGGCTGGGCGAGATGATTATCAGCGCGCGCGAGCCCGCGCGGATGCGCTGCCTTGCGGTCCGTTTTGGGAACGTGCTGGGCTCGCAAGGCAGCGTCATACCTGTCTTTCAGGAGCAGATTCGTACCCGGCGGTGCGTCACCGTTACCCATCCCGAGATGACCCGGTACTTCATTACGATTCCAGAGGCAGTGTCGCTGGTATTGCAGGCATTCATGGTAGGGGAGCAGGGCGATATTCTAGTACTCAAGATGGGCAGGCCGGTCCGTATCCTGGATTTGGCCAAGACGTTGATCCGGATGTCTGGCAAGGAAGAGAGCGAGATCGAGATTGTTTACAGCGGGATGCGTCCCGGCGAAAAGCTGCACGAGGAATTGTTTTACGACTCGGAAGAGCGCCTGCCCACGCCGCTGGCTGAAGTTATGCGGGCGCAGGATAATCTACCGGCATGGCCGGTGCTGAGCTGCCGTCTGCGCGAGCTGCAGTTGCTTGCCCATGGTAAGAGCCCCGACCTGATTCGCACCAAAATCAAACAAATCATCCCTGCCTATCAGTGGGAGCCTGACGTGCAGCCGCCGGAGATGCTCTCCCACACTGCTGTCTTTGCAGAAGCTTTCAAGCTTGCTGACCAGGACTATTAATGGCAAAGCGCGCAACAATCGCCGTAGTTGCCGCTTTTGGGTTGGAATCATGTCTGCAAGCCGCATAGTGTATACTCCCGTACGCTTGCGCGCATGATCTCGTGCATCTGCGGAGGAGTTCATGGTCTTAACCCGTCGTCGCGTTCTGAAAGCGGCCGCATTGAGTGCTGCTTGTACTGCAATCGGCCCATGGGAGCCTTTGTCCGCGGCTGCCCTGACAAGCAGTGATCAACAGTTCCACGGCTTGCGCGTGGGCATCGCTTCCTATTCGCTGCGAGGGTTTCCGCTCACTGAAACATTGCAGGACATGCAGCGCCTCGGCGTGCGCTTCTTGTCATTGAAAGACGTCCATCTTCCTCTGAACTCGACCCCTGAGCAACGACAGCGAGTCCGGCAGCAAGCTGAAGACTTGGGACTGTCGATTACCAGTTGTGGCGTCATCTACTTGAAGAATGATGACGCCCAGATGCGCCAGGCTTTCGATTATGTCCGGGATCTCGGAGCATCCATTGCGGTGGTAGGAGTCAGCCGCGAGATGCTGCCCTTGCTCGACAAAGTCATACGGAGTTACGAGTTGAAAGTGGCTATCCACAATCACGGTCCCAAGGACAAGCTTTTTCCTTCGCCAATCGAGGTGTACGACGCGGTGAAAGGGCTCGATCGCCGGATCGGCCTATGCATGGATATAGGCCACACATTCCGCATGCATGAAGACCTGATCGACGACGTAAAAAAAACCCGCGATCGGCTGTACAGCATGCACTTTAAGGATCTTGATTCCGACCAGGTGGATGCCAAAAACGTGCCGGTCGGGAGAGGCGCGCTGCCGATCATCCCGCTTTTGCGGGAGTTGTTGCGCTCCGCGTACAGCGGGGAGTTGCAACTGGAGTACGAAGCAGAGTCAAAAGACCCGCTCCCGGGGATGGCCGAGTCCCTGGGTTTCATGCGAGGTGCGCTGCAAGACATGGGAACTCTGCCGGGCAGGTAGGTCATGTGCTACTTATGTGAACCGCAACTAAGGCTGGCGCCACGCCACGCTCCCATTTTCGTCATACAGCGTTTCGGTCACGTTGGCTCCGTTAAAGGCGAGCACCGCATAGCCATTCAGGACGCGCTGAGGATCGTCAGGATCGTTTGCGCTTCGGCTCTCAAACCAACTCACTGCGCTGCTGTTTGCCAGGCTGGAAGCGCGTCCCCAGGGCAGGGCGCCGTGTCCGATGCAGCGGCAGGGAATGCAGTCGCTTGCCTGCGTTTTGGGTGAGCACCAGCACCTTCTTTCCAGAATTGGCGCAATCGCGTAGGAACTGTGTTTGAACGTTGAGATTCTGGCCATCGCTCAATGCCCCATTCATGAACAGACTGTAGGGATCAGAAAAATAGGCGCTATCGAGTCCCACGATGATCCACTGTGAATTTTCGAGGGCAAAGAGACTGCGGCCACCCTGCAACTTGAATTCGCCGCCGCCCAGCGCTTCCTGGAAGTAAGGAATGCCGCCCGTATACATCTCATGGTTCGAATTGAGCGCCAACGATCCCAAGCTGCCTTTGGGCCAAAGCGACACAAAATTTCCCAACTCACTGCTGCCGGTCCCGGCGTAGTACACATCGCCAAGGTGAATGGTTATTTCCGGATTGAGCGCCGCAATCTTTTGCCGGATTTTCGTGCTGGCCGCCGGATTGGCAGCCGACCCCCAATCGCCGGTGCCGAAGTCGCCGGCAAGCACGATGGTCAGCTTGTCAGGAATTGGAATGCGCGCGGGAGCCGCGGCCCCGAAGGGGAACCTGTTTTGCCCTACGAGATACTCCAGCCAGAGAACCCCAGCTTCAAGCCATCCAGGATCCAACAACTGGAATGTGCCGAACCCGAGTATGTTGCCCGATGGATCCACAGGGACCTGGCAGCCGAGGGTCGCGCTTTGCGTCAGGGCGAGCTTAGCGCTCGCGACATAGACTTCCGCCTTATCTTCGAGCGCGGACTTGGCGTACAGCAGCTCGCGCCGGGAGACCGGCAGCGGGGGCGCGGCCGGCGGCGCGCTCAGAACCGCTTGCAGGTGCGAGTCGGCAATTTGCAGATGAGGCTCAACTTTGGCCCGCTGTTCTGGTGTCAAGGCCGCCCAGGCTTTCTTAATGCGGATGGCAAGTCTCGGATCGATCATGGGTCCTCTCAAGGCAGGCTGTTGTTTTGCTTTAAACACACTTACCGATACCTTCCATGGTTAAAAGGCATCGCATCGCCTAAGGTTCAATTTCAGGAAATTCCCAATATGAAACTACTTCATCGCCTGCTTCCACTGCGGCGCAAGCGCAACGAGTGTATACTGCTGCGTCTTTAAATTCAAAAAACTGAATTCAAAAAAGAAGTCCTCGATACCAAACATCGGCCGAGGACAGGATTTGCAATCTAGGGACGCTGCACAACCTTATCGGAATCCGCGGAAAACTTCAGATTAAATAAGCTTTGGAAGCTGTGCCTACTGGTGATCGTGGTCGCCATCGTAGCCAAGGCCGTGCCCTCGGTGATCGCCGGCCGCATCAGCGGATTGTCATGGAACGATTCGTTTTCCATGGGGGTTCTGATGAACACCCGCGGGCTGATGGAATTGATTGTCCTGAATATTGGTTATGACCTGGGTGTGGTTCCCAAGAGCGTGTTTTTCATGTTCGTGGTGATGGCGCTGGTGACCACCTATCTGGCAGCGCCACTGTTACGCCGTTCACTGACGTACGCGAACCCTGCGAAATCGCTGATGTTCGAAGCGGAAAAGACAGAAGAATTATCCATAGCGAACTGAAGCCGCCTGGATTGATCTGCCCTAGGAGTCTGTCGGGAATAGGCAGATACGATCTTGGCGTTTGCCTCTGATAGCGCATTGGGTTTCACCGAAACGGTGGCGCGGCTCTCGAATGGGCCAGCTTTCGTCGTTACGCGGGAAGGTGGCCCTTCCCAATTTCCTCCGACCTTCCTAACCAGCAATCATTTGATTGACCGCCGAAGACGATTCTTTGGTGCGTTTGGCTAATTCAGATCGCATATTGACCAAGTCTGTATCCAGGTTGAGCCGCTCCTTGAAACAGTCAAAACATGCGCCTTCCACGATTGCCGATGCTTCCAGCATCCGAAAAAGAAATGCTAAGACTTTCTTTCCATCTGGCTCTAAGTAGTTGTGGGTACACTTTCGCCCCTGCACGTCGCCTTGAGCATGCAGGGAAAGCGCGCCCACACCTGGATGTGTCCCGTACTCTGAATAATCACGATAAAACGACTGGAGTTTGTTCAAACCGTGTTGAGCGGGAAAGAGATTTGCCGACTTGAAAGTGTCCCTGAATAGCCTCTCCTCCGCCTTGCCGTCGTTCTTATGCGCCCACACGACGAGCAAATTCGGTTCCCGACAAATCTTGTGCGCCACCATTCCTGTATCTATAGAGCCTCGCATTATGCTGAATGCCTCAGTAAGCGCCGTAGAAAAACCCAACTCAAACGAAATACGAAATTGCTGATGGCTATGTCTGAACAGCAGAACTATTGGAATCCGAAACGTTTCAACGGATTTCATATCCTCTAGGTCATTCACCCAAATTTTGTCCAGCATCAGAAAACAATCCCACAGCTCAGGAGCAGTTGCAATTATGTGTTGGTAGTTCTTTCGCTTGGTCGTGAAATACTCACGATATGGTTCGCGAAGATTCCCGTCTTCGAATGGAAGCAGAATAGGGTCGTGCATTCCGTTACCTCTGTTACACTCTTGCCGATGTCCGATGATACTCCGCATCCCGATTTCCACAGAATTTATCTGGACACAAATGTGTTGAAGGGCGAGGGTTGGCCGGTTCCGTCGATTTCGTAGGCAATCTCCTCGGACTCTCCCGATGGTGGAGAATCAACGTATTTATCCCACAACCTGTTATCAAAGAGGCGGAAGAACACTGGTTACGAGGTGTGAAAGTCGGAGAATCAAAGCTACGTAGTCTCAAGTTTCCTTTCGCGCTCTAGGACCCCACGATTACTGCGCGCTGCCGGCCCGGGAAGCTGCGGCCGCCTGAACTTCTTGCCCCTGCCCTTCATCTGAACTATCAGTTCCGGACGACCTGAATTGCATGATGAAGTCCGCCGCGGTTTCGGCCAGGTGCATTTCTTTCATGTTCGTGATCCCGAAGCTGGAGCATTGCTGGCGCATAGCCGGCGGATCAAAGCTGAGATTTTCAAGCTCCAGGCTATCGGCGAACTCCTTATTCAAGAGCAGGCCGTGATTATCAGCGACCTGAGAATAAATGTAAGCGGCAATAAAGCGGGCGAGCCTTTCGACATTGGCCATGTTCTGGTTAATCGTGTCGATGGTCTCAGAAGCGGAAAGCCCAACCCGATAGAAGAGTTTTTCCGCTTTCATCAGCGGCTCAAAGCACATGAAATCGAAGAACCTGGGTTCGTGTTCGCGGAGCTGCCTGCCTTTCTTCCATTGATAATAGCCGGCGATAAATGCCTGCAGATTGCGATTCAACACTCCCAATTTGGCAAACAGGTTCAGGTAGGAAACGACGAAGCTGGGATTGGTAAACACCTGGTTGATATACGGGAAAACATAGAAGGTGAAATAAACCGTCAGCTCCCAACTGTACTTCATGGCAAAACATTCCTGATCGCCAAGCACCTGGTATCCGACCGTGAAGCTTGGCACATAAGCCTCGTAAAAGGCCCACATGAGCCGCTCGTAAAGTCGCACCTTCACGGCGAGCGAGCCGGGATCATCGGTAAGAACTGCGTCGGTGATGAGCGTGTTATAGAGCGTAATCAGGTCGCCGCCGGGGCTATAAAGCGGATCGGTAAATCGGCCCGCCTCTCCGGAAAGTGCCCAGCGCTCAGCGCTGATGGTCTGGCGGCAGTCGTGTGAAAACTCCCGAAACATCCCTTGATCAATAATCTTGCGTTTGGGTAGATCGCGCGCCAGCAGGGGAAATTGCCGGCAGACCCATTCCACCACTTTCTCTGGCGATGAGACCTGGTCTTCCGGTATCTTTTCACGGTCATAAACCAATCCCAGGCTCGTCTTGCCCTGCAGGGGAATTACCCAGAACCAGTAGCCTTCGCCCACGAAGTGATTGGTCGCCAGCCAAACGGGAAAGTGTCCTGTCATCGTGCGATTTTTGTGGGCAAGGTTTTCCAGGTGAGAGAGCCCGGTTAACTTCTCGATGTTGAACAATCCTTCGACCCAAAAAAATGTGGCCCCATGCCGAATCGGACTCTGTTTGGTCAACTCCAGGCGGCGTGCCAGGAACTTTGCCCGGCCGGTCGTATCCACAACCCAGTTGGCTTCGATTTCTGTCTTCCGGTTCTGCGCGTCAAACTTCACTTGATGGGGTTTGCCGCAATCGGACAAAGTTACATCGAGATTCGTAATCCCTGGTTGAAAATGAAAGTTTGGATTTTCCAGGTTTAGCCGGAGGATCTCTCCTTCCAGCTTGTTCCGATCAAGCTGGTAAGTCGCGATGTTCGATACGTTCCGTATGTAGGCCTGGCTGTAATCCTCATATGAGTCATTCTTGCGTCCGGGCGTTTTCCAGTAAAAGCGGAGGTTGTACTTCAAAAAGTGCTCGCGTAGCAGGTGCTCTTCGAGGTCCAGCACTTTGGAAAGATAATAGCCGCTCAATTGCACAGTGGCCTCGCCGACTTTTTGCCGCGGGGAGGGGAGCGCGGGCAGCTTCTCCAGCAGCAGAATCTTTTTCTGCGAATTCATCAGGAGCTGCCGCGCCAGGCAGAGACCGGCGAGACCGGCGCCGACGATGACCACGTCGTAATTTCGCAGTTGTGCTCCTGTCATGAATTGGCTCCTACGCGCATACCTGGGTAAGAATGCGTAAACAAAGCGTCATTTACCATGGTGTCCATTGTTTATCTTGCGTTTCTTTCTCTTGCCTGAAATGCCGCGTGGAACCCAAAGTGAACCATCTGGCCGCAGGCGAGCCGGGCAATCGGGCCGCGGCGAACGTTGCGCGCGTCGAAGAGCAGGAAGGAGCTTTGCTGATGATCCGCATCAAATTCCTGGCAGATGACCACGCCGTCTCTTGCCCCAGAGGCGCCAATGAAAACCGGCTCTCCTCCCAAGTAACGCATTGGAGGTGACTGATATATGTCACCAAGCGCGGATTCGTTCCAGTTTGCGTGCACCAATTGGTCAAAGAATTTGCGCCCGCGATTGCCGGTCGCAGAGATGCCCAACATCCAAAACTCTTCATAGGGTTGCATAGCCTGCTGAGGATCAATCGCGGGAAAATCCGGCGCCGAGGAGTACGAAATGCCGCGCCGATCGATCAGCTCTTTCCTGGCCAGGTCAATGGTGAAGCGCACGGGCCCTCCCCGCGCGACATTCTGGAAGAGGTTAGGAATGGGCTGGTACTCGCTGTAGAGTGGCCGGTCGAATTCCACCACGTCCACAAACAGACGATCATTCTGCTCAAAGGAGTTGATCAAGTGCAGGCAATAGCGGCTGCCGATTGGAAGTGAGACTACCGGCTCGCCGCTGCTGCGTGCCAGGATCAGCAATCGGCTTCCGCGCTCAGGTTGCCAATCTAAGGACTCCATCACGCTACGGTTCTTTTGTACGAGAGCATCAACATCGAGCAGATATGGACTTAAATAGAAAATAGCGTGACGCGGGCTGAGACTGAAGTCGTGAACCGAGCAGGGATACTCCAGAGCAGTTGCTTTTCGATACCGCAGACCTTCCGGGCCAAAGCAATAGAGGTACAGTCGCGGAGCCGGGGTGGAAAAGAACACGCCGAAATTGAACATCTCTCCCGACCGCGCGTCAAATTTAGGATGCGCCGCAAACGGGCTGGCCTCATTCAGGCGTCCGTTAAAAGTGAACGCACCTCGTGTTTCCAGCGTCTCTGGATCAAGCTCCCAGGGCAGGCCCTGCTCGCCCAACGCCAACAGGCGGTCACCCAGGGCGTAGACGCTGATGTTGACCGGAGATTCCAGCCCATTCTTTATGTGATTGAGTTGGCTGTCTTCAAATGTGGTGCCAAAGGCGCGAAACAAGGGCCGCCTGGCCTCCTGTTCACGCAGGAATTTTGTGCCACGAATGTAACGGCTCTTGAGATGGACGCCGTTTTCATGGAAATGCAGGGAGCAAATCATGCCGTCACCGTCGAGCCAGTGCCGGTATGAAAAGCCGTCTCTGCCAAAGCGCGCAGGACCGTTCAGATAGTACCTGCCGCGAACGAAATCAGGGACTTGGCCTTGAACGCATTCGAGAGCAGAATCGTATTCGGCGAATTCCTGCGGGAAGGCAGCGTCAAGCCCCGGGGCGAAGTCGGTACACCGAGCAGTTTCTGCATTCTGTTCTCTCGTTGGCGCAATGCTCGTTGTTTCCCCATCGCTTTTTGCGAATCCCGGCGATGAAGTTGTCTTCATAAACGCTCCACCTCCGGTTTAAAGATGGACCCAAAGAAGATGGAGCGGCGGTGCTGCAGCATTTCATCCACCGCCTGCTGCATCTGCCGCCGGACCTGCAGACTGATTGCCTTGACCACGTTTCTGTCTTGCGCGGCCTCTGGCGGATATTGCTGCTCGATGTGAATCGGAGGCAGGAATTGCGTGTGCCACTTGGAGGGCAGAGGCAGTGGCAATAAGGGAAACGTAGCGGTGATGGGGAAATAGGGCCATTCGGTGTAACGCGTCCAGAAGCGCCATTTGATTCTTCCGAAAATGGGAAATATCTCAGCACTCCCTACGGTGACAAACGGCACAATCGGTGCGCGGTTACGCAAGGCCATCTTCACAAAGGCATCGCGTCCGAACTCCTGCAATTGGTAGGCGTCACGATAGGGGGTAAACGCTCCCTCAATGCCTTCGGGAAAAATCCCCAGTAACTCATCGCGCTCAAGAATAAAATCGGCGGTCTGCTGCCAGGCGGGTACCCCACCCAGCTTGGCCATGAAATTAGCCAGAAAAGGGAACTTTAACAGCGAGGGATGCGTCAGGAACCGCGGCAACCTTCCGACTTCTCTGGCTATCAGATGCAGGGCCATGACGCCATCAAAGGGCATGAAGCCGCGATGCATTCCTACCAGAAGACCTCGGCCTTCACGGGGAACGTGTTCCAATCCCTTGGCCTCGATGCGCCAGTAGTAATCGTGCAGGAATTTGAAGAGGGTTCTGCTATAGAACTTGATGTACTCCCTATTCATTCCAAACTCATCGAA
>WNEY01002807.1_pt1 | contig 12902 bp, 20 predicted proteins | sample 5400531 | NCBI WGS metagenome assembly WNEY01 (sample SAMN13153338, study PRJNA577476) | soil metagenome | isolation source: 200 cm saprolite under Douglas fir tree site 1 | place: USA:California | collected 2015-04-18
CGGATGAGCGGCTTGCAGAGCTCGGTTGCGGGGTCGTAGAAAGTGCCAGGCGGGCAGCTCGTGCCGGGCGGCTGCGCGTCGGCGCATCCGACGGCGTAATCGTCGGCCGGCCGTGTGTACGCCGGAATGTGGGTTTGGCCGTTCCGATAGAGTGCATCTGCCACGAGCTCGATCGAGACGTCGGTGCCGAAGCGGTTGAGTTGGCTGAGGACTGGAGCAATGATTGGATTCTGGTGCGGGTCGAACGCGATCGCATACGGGCCGGATGTGACCAAGGGCAGCGGGCCTGGCAGATAGCCCTTTGGGAAGGCGCCGCCGGACGCAATGACGAGCAGCAGCCATACGCCGTCAGGGGTGCCGTCCTCGTAGTGGAACCATGCGCCGTAGTTGGTGCATGTAGCCATCGCTCAATTACGGCGTGGAAGTAGCCCCAAGTCTTCCAGTGCGCGACGCACTCCCTCAGGGTCCGGCATCCGATACATATATTCACCTGGGTTGGTTGGATGCACCGCGACCCGCTCGAGGATGCCGAGCTCAACCAACTTGGCCAGTCTAGGGTCTTCCTTTTCGATTTCCATGTTGCCGCCTCAGTCGACCATCCAGAGAAACTCGATCCAGACGGTAGTATTCACGTCGTCGCTGAAACATACCAGCGAGGTTTTCGACGCGAGCACTAGCAGCGGTGCAAAGCCTACTCCGTTGTCTTCAAGCCCGAACTGCGCCGAAAAGAAGGGTGTGCCGAAGCGGGTGAGAGTGTAGCCCGAGAAGATCTGGCCGGCGAGCTGGCCGATGTCGGTCACCATCGATTGGCCGTTCATCGCGAGCGTTCCCTGGGTTCCCTGCAGGAGCGCGATCCCTGGCTGCGCCTGCGGGTTGCCGCCGGAGCTGCTGAAGCCGTAGATGCGCAGGCGGCGGCCGAGCGGGTCGTTGTTGTAGAGCATGGCGAAGCCGTATTGGTTCGCCACGAAGGGGAGCGTGGCGCCGCCGAGGGCGCATCGCTCGGGCCAGAAATCTACGGGGTGGCGAATGATGACGCCGCGGCGTGCGAGGAACCCGGCGTTCATGGTGGAGTGGCTACCAGTCTAGGAAATCGAGCTGGTCAGCCGACAGCCACTCCCAGATCAGCGAGCAGCCCATGAACCCGGCTTGCGTCTGGTTTTGGAACCCTAGCGACCAGCCGGGCTCGACCACACCTAGCGGGAAGTCATGATACCATGACCCGGAGAAAGCGTTATTGTCGAATAGGTAGGCGTTTTGGACGTTGCTAGTGACATCCTGGGTATAGATGGCACCAGGGACTTTCCCAGTCGATTGCATGTAGGAAACGCCCTCGCGCGCCTTTGTGCCCTGGGCGCCTTGCGCGTTGTATACCGAGATGCGGCTGGCGCCGACGTTTTGCGTGTGCCAGTCGCGCACTGCGAGATAGAATTGACCTGGAGAGTCGTTGAAGAGCCAGATCGTCCCGAAGTTTGTGGGAGAGGAGATGACGCCGAACCCATACGCAGCCTGGCGCGGTCGGAACCACTTGTAACGCCGGGTAGGGTTTTCACCTTCCATCGTGGAGCTACGGGCTGGCGCCGGCGCCGAGCATCAAGAGGAACTGCGTGCCGACTTTTTTCACGGTGACCGCTTGCGTCGTGGCCTTGCCCCAGAGCTCGACGATCGTGCCGGTGGGCCACCATGCGGACTGAGATTCGACGCCGACCAGGGTGAACCCGCGCGTGCGTTCGCCCAGGTTGACCAGGTCGCCTGGCTCGACCGTGTAGGTTGCGATGTCCGCGCCACCGTTAAATCGGAAACTGTAAACGAGCGCACTGGCGGCGGCCGCTCCTTGGAGGTCGACGACGGTACATAGCAGGAGTGGATAATAGCCACCCGTAACGAGCGCGGCGACGGCGGCCGTGGTGGTCGCGATGAGCACGGCGGTGCCGGCCGTGAGCGTGACGTCGGCCGCCGGAACGTACTGGACCGGGACCAGAGAAGGTTTCGCGACGCCCCAGATGCTCATTTGGTTACGGCTCTGAGCTCCTCGAGGAGTGCTTCGTGAGCAGGCTTGTTGCCGAGGTGAGAGACTAGCTCGCTAAGTAGCTCCAGCAGGACCAGGTTGGGCCTGCGTGGCGGCGACAACACGACGAATTTCGGGGCAACAGCGCCGGCTTTTTCAGCGTCGGCCGCGGCAAGGATGGTCAGCAGATCATCTGCTTCCTGGACTTTACCCTCTTTCAGCAGGGCGCGGACGTCGGCGATGTTTTTGGTATCAGGCACTGTCGTTACCTCGGTACTCATGTTCCACTTTCGACTCGATTCGAACCAAGCGGTTCACGATGTCAATCCTAAACCGATTGCACTCTGCAACGTGGGCATAGAACAGGCCGACGGTTACGCCCCACATCACCAACACACCGCCGACGCCCACTGCTGCAAGTACAAAGCCAGATAGCTCCACGTGGTAATCGGACCACGTATTACGGCGCGCCGATCGCCACCAGGTCAAGCCAGAACTCCTCGGCGGTATCGGCCGAAGTCGCGAAGCAATTGAAAACCGGGGGCACGTTCTGTTGGAAGGTGAGCCAAATGCCCCAGGGCTGATAGCCGCCAGAGTACCATCCGTATCCGCGCTGCCCGGGCGGGTCGAGCTGGTCATACGCCTGCACGCCGATGCCGCCTGGCCGCCAACTCGGTTGCGCCGCTGGCAGCAACTGGAAAAACCCGGCGGTGGCAGAGTAGTAGCGTGCGCCGATGACTGCGTACATACGCGCGCCGCCCTGCGCCGCTGGAAGCGTTTCATCGAAGACCGGGGTAACCGGGGTCATCGCGCCGGCGGTGAGCGTGACCGCGGCGGTCGCGTGGACAGTGAACATGCGGCCGGCCGGGCGCGGCAGGTAGATTCCATCGGTAAACAAAATGCAAATGTAAGCGGTCTCGGTAAAATTGCCGGCGGCGGCGAAGGCATCGAGCTCCTCGGTGGGGTCGAGGATGACCGGATTCGCCATCATGTCGAACACGCGCGGCGGGCTCTCGAAGGCGCTGCCGCGGTTTTGCGGCGATAGGTTTATATACGGCCAGGGCTTCATCGAGGCCGCCTGCATACGGATTTCGGTCAGGTGCGTCGAGTAGCCGGCGACGAAGCCGAGCTTGGGGAGCTGAGGCGGGACCTGGAAGCCGCTCAGGAGCGGAGGAACCATGCCGTTGTTGATCGAGGTCACCTGCTTGAGCGAGGTGTTGGAGGTGCTGACGATCGACGACGAGTACATTTCTAAGTGGAAAGCCATATAAGTGCCTACCTCAAGTAGACTTTTACGGATCCGCCTGTAGCGCTTTAGAACGTGCCTTTGAGTGCTGCCATACCACGTGCCCACGCGGCCGATTTGGCGATACGGTCTTCGATTGTCGCGGAGGGCATCGCGTTGACGGTCGCGCGCAGCGAGGTCATCGCGCTCGCGAGGGCGGGAGTTTTCGCCGCATACTTGAGGGCTTTATTCGTGCCTGAGGCGGCGTAATTGGCCTGGCCGAAGTTCGTTGCATTGTTGGCCGCCATCGTAAGGTCAGCCTTTCCCAGGCCAGTCGCGTAGGCGTTGCGGGCGATCGCAGCGTTAATTCCGTTCTGCCAGGTGAGCTGCGACTGAGTCGGGTTGGCGTTAAAGGCGGCTTTCGGGTTTAGGTACTTCTGGAGCCACTTCGCCGCGTTGTTGCGGACGCCAGTGGTCCAGTTCGCCGCCATCGTGGTCGGGTTGATGGTGTTGGTCGGGGTGATTGTGGCCATGCGGGCGCTCCTCGCTTTGGGATGCGTCCCGGCTCGCCACAAAAAAAGCCGCGTAACCGGCCCAGATCGGGCGAGCCGGTTACGCGGCTGTCATACGCCCGTGATAGAAGCAAAATTCGAGGAGGCGGTCAACGTGAGCCAACAGGAGCGAAGTCAACTCATCTCGCAGATGGGCGGCGACGTCACGAATTACGATACACACGCGACGCGCGGGGAGTGGCCGGCGGCGCGGATGTATCTTACGCGGCTGACTGCGGCGATCGGCGCATTGGCGATGGAGGTCGATGAGCACGATCCCGCGGAGAAGGGGAATTAAGGGGGCCGCCCCCCTAGGCGAATCTCCCAGTCTTTAGCATTTTGCCCAAAATCGCGACGCTGGCTTGATTCCAGAACATGTACCAGTTTGTGTACGTGCTAATGATCCGGTCTGCTTTTGGGGTTTGTGTTGTGGTCTTCATGCTTCTAATATACATATTGACGGATAAGTTATCAAGAGGTATAGGGCAATAATTTGGCTAATTCTGACGGAAACGCCATTACGCCCGGCGGCGTACCTGACGGCAAGCGCCGCCGTACGCCGGCGTCGACGCGGCTGTTGCATGAATGGTCGCTGATGCAGCAATGGGTCGTACCGCCGACCTATGAGCTACGGCTCGGACCTACGCCGCTGCTGCCAGGCGCGCCGGTCGTATCCCCCGAATTCGAGCGCATGCTGAGGGTTTTCAACAGGTACGCCGATCTGGTGGGTATCTCGTCGACGGCAATACTCGTGGTTGAGGCCAAGATGGTTGCCGAGATGGGCGCCTTGAGCCAGCTAGAGCACTACGTCGAGCTGGTGTGGGCGATGGGGTTACCGAGCCAGTGGCCGGGCAAGATTGTGCAGGGCGTGCTCGTATGGGCCCTCGATGACCCGATCATACATCAGCGGGCGGCGCGCTACGGGTTCCGTGTCGAGGTCTTCGCGCCAGCCTGGACGCAGGAGTACCTCGCCACCAGGTTCTATCACCGGTGAGCCGGAAACAGACCTATAATCTATCTTCGCCCGCTGAAGGGCATCACTGGAACCTCGTAAACCCAGAAGCGGCTGGAGACGACCAGAGAGGCAGCAGCGGGCGAATTCAATCCCCGGTCTTCGGGCAGGGTGGTCCCCCCTAAGAGATAATCCATAAATTTTTAGGCAATCCCCGGAGTTAAAATTGCGGAGCTAGTTTGGGGCACAGGCCGCGCGTGCCGGAACATTAGTGGTTGACAGTCGCCACACTAAGGCGCTAACGTGGCGTCAGTCGGGTGGCGAGGATATGGCGATGCAGCTCGGACACAACATGACGCGGCTTCGGCAGAAAGACCTCGAAGACCTGACTGGTGCACTCGAAAAGCTCACCGTCCTGGCGGCGACGATCGAGGGCGTTAAGTCGCCCTGGGCTGGCACGGCCGTGCAGCAGGTGCGCGATATCTACAACGTAGTCGGTGGGATCCGCGATCGCGGGCTGACGAAAATGCAGCGCGTGCTCGGGAAGATCGGCGATCAGCTCGACCAGGAAGCGCGCGCAAAGGCGGCCGACGTTGAGTAGTTGGGTCGACCTGCATGATGAGTACGTTGACCTTGCCCGGCGGATGGCGGACGTCCTCGGGTGCGACACCGAACGGGTGATTAAAATCGCACTCCTGGGGCTGGCCATAGACATGGAGATGGAAGACCCCATCCTTCGGAAGGAGAAAGTAAATGCCTGAGGAAACCGTGATGGTCTCGACTTGCCCGCTTTGTGGGGGGCCGGAAGAAGTGCCGAGTATGGTTACGGTCGCTATCGACAGGATCATCCCGAAGGGTCGGGCGGCGATTGTGATCTGCCGGAGCTGCGTCGCCGTGGTGATTCAAGCCTGCAGGCAGATTGAGCCTCCGCTCCTTTCACCCCAGTTCTGGATTGACGAATTTAAGACGGATTTGGCCGGCCTGCAGATGCCCGCGAACTACCCTTGTGTGAAGTGCGGGAAGGCCAGGACCGAATCACCTGCAGACGGTTGCTCTGAACCGGGTTATCACGAGGCATTGGACGGTGATCCATCTACTGATTAGTATTGTTGTCGTACAAATAGGAATCGTGTTGGCGGTGCGGCCGCTGGTCTGGTGGTACTTCGGAATCAATCGGGCGGTGCGGGCGCTGGAGAATATCGACGTGAGCCTCCGCACCCTGCCGACCGTGCGGGACTATGATGGCTATTTCGAGCGCAAGCCGCCGAGGGCCGCGTGAAAATTAACGGGCGCGACGTCGACGTGCGCCGGTTCACCTGGGCTGAGCCTGGCGGTGAGATGCACGTCGACATAATCAAGCTCATGAACGAGCTCGGGATACCCTGGAGCGCGGAGAACGAGCGGAGCGTAACCCAGGACGTCATCAATGCTTTTCGCACGCTGAGCCCTGGCACGCCGGTTCACCACCTGGTTGATCGAAAGCCGCCGGCGAAGCCGAGAGGCAACTAATCCACAGGGTCGCTGTGAATAAGATCGACTGCCGTCCTCGCATCTCGCCGCCGCCATACGCATCTTCGGGTGTGGAAAGAGCCGGGGTCGAAGGGCCTGAACCCGCAAGGGTCGAATTTCGAAACCGGCTCTACCCGAAGAGGTGTGGCGGTGGCGGTGGGGATCGACAAGGCGGCATTTGCGGCGAGCTGGCGCGACGAGGACACGGGGGAAATCCTCGGCTACACGCTGGGCGATACGATGTGCCGGTCGCCGCGGCGCCCCTGGGCGATGACCGGGACCGACGACGAGTGGCAATTCCCGCTGCCATGCGGCGCATGCGACGGATGCCTGGAACGGCTGCGGCGGGCTCTCGCCGATCGGCTTTCCCGGAAATATACAAAAGCGGCTACTGCTGGGCCGCACAGCACGAGCGATGCACGACCAAGGACTGCGAGTGCTTCTGCCACGCAATCGGCCAACCTCTGGATGATTCGCATCTGGTATCCGACAGAGCTTCAAGTCGAGTTATCCGCCAAATTGCATCGGCGGAAGGGTCTCGAGCTCGAGCCTGGGTTTTTTCGACTCGGCACGGACTCGTTCGCAATTCTAGCTCGCTCGAGGTTCCGCCTCCCCGAGGTGCTGAGACGACTAGGACTGCGACATCGTGTCGAGCCGGTAAGACTCAATCGCGGGCGGCGCGCCTGGCGAAAGCTGACGGCGGGAATCCTGGTCGCACGCGCGGTCTACGGCGCAGAGGTCAAGCGGTGGTATGCGCGCGGGCTGCCTGACGCCGAAAGAATGAGGTGGGACGTCGTGAAGAAGGCGATGCAAAAGCCCTGGCGGAGACGGACCGGCGCGCGGGTCCGGACGGGGAAAAAGATAATTCTGGTTCCGCCGGCGATCTGGAGCATGGACGGTAATCGCTTCAAAGAGTATCGCGAGGCCGCCGCGGCCGCATCTTCTCCGGAGCAGGCGATCGCGAATCGACGGCGGTTGGCCCAGATCGTGGCTGGCGCCACTTCGCATTTGATATTAGACGCGCCGGCGCAGCCGGCTCTGACCAGGGAAGCGGTACAGAGGTTCTATGCGGGCATGGCGGCACGTAAAAACAAAGGCGCCACCGAAACTTCTGCTGCTGCTCCTAATCCCTCAACCCTCTTGGGGGGAGGGTTACACAGTTCTCGACATCTTTCTTCTTTCGGCAACTCGCACGACGAAGCGGCCGAGCTCGATAAGTGGCTTCACAGCGGTGCGCCACCTCCTGAGATGGGCCGCGAGCGGGAGTACGAGGACTGGTTAGACGAATGCTGGAGCGACGGCAGGACGCGCCGCGCGATTATCGAGGCGCGGATGCTCGAGGAGCGCGCAAAGCAGGTCGACCAGGGCAAGTCCAAGTTTGAACTCGAGCGCGCGTCGTGGCTCGAGCGGATGAAGGGAAAGGTCCGCGGAGGGTGAGATGGCAACGATGAAGGTCAAGACAGTGACGCTGTTCGGTTCTATCGACAACGTCGCGTGTCGCCTCGACTGTTCGTTTGCTCCGGACATGCTTACCAGGCTTCTCGAGCGCTACCCGGAAGTACAGCCAGCCGCGGCGGTCGACGCGGCAATAGTGCTCCTCACTATGAAGGGAATCGAAAAATGAGCGAACCAGTCAAGAAAGAGGACGCGCCGGCGGGGGATCCCGCGCTGGTGGCGAAGCTGGCCGAGGTGTTCAGCGCGGAACATCATCTGGACGCGGCGGTCGGGTCGCTGCACATGTGGTTCAATCAGCGCCGGCCGGGCGAAAACTTTGGGCTGCGCTTACTCGACTGTCAACTCTGGGCGGCGAACCTCGAGTGGCTGCTGGTGCAGGCGCAGATCATCGCGAAGGGCGAGGAGAAATAGGTGTGAAGGAGTGTAAAGTTTGCCATCGTCGGGTCGCTGTCGATGAGGTCGAGGTGTGCGAGAGGTGCTGGCGCATCTTTCAAGCTGTCGCGAGCGCCGTTGGGACCGCTCTCGCGAGATGGAGTTAGCTGCATGGCCGGTAACATTCGCGTGCTCGACTGCCGAATCGACGAGCTGGAGGCGCACCTCAATGCGATCAAGGAGGACTATGAGCCTGTGGTCTGGAACTTCTACCATCGCGGGGCGGAGCGGCGCGTGACGGTGGTGATGGGGAAGCTCGCGGTCCAGGCAGTGGCGTTCCCGCCAAACTTCGATCCGCGCAAAATACGCCAAAACTGAGGAATCGAAGGTGGGAAGCGATATTCTCCTAACAATCGCAATTTGCATCTTGGTGGTACTCCTAGCTGTGTGGCTCACTGAGTTGCGCCGGTGACACTTCGCCGTAAGGGTCTTATGTCAACTAGGAATCCCCAGGAGTTTACCCTCGAAGCGGTCGGACCGGAGCTCACTCGGGTCTTGGATGACCGGACTATCGTGCTGGAAAAAATGACTGTCCAGGAAGCTTATTTTCTCATGCAGGCGTGTCAGCTCACAGAGACACACCCCGGACTCGGCCAGCAGATGAAGGATCACTACATCGTGCTCGGGCGTAGGCTGCAGGAGCGAGTGCGACCGTTTGTCTCAGCATTCTTCGCTGAGTTCATGGAAGCCGGCTGGCATCGTGAGAACGACCAGTAAGCTAGGGCGCGACGGGAGGGGTGAGGATCGCCTTGGTTTTCGGTGAGATGTGGGCATTGGCGCCGGCGCGCAGCGCCTGGATATAGCGTGGAGGAATACTCAGTGAAGTCAACGCCGCAACGTACTGAGCATCGGTCAGCATCTCAATCTCCCGCTGACGGGTCAGGTCCGCAACCTGCTCACGCAACAGTGTGGCTTCTTGTGGAGACTTCTGAAGGCCGTATATCCATCGCAGCACGCCGCTACGTGCAAGGACCTGGTATGCAACGTCCGCGGCGACTTGGGCGGGAGTTAGACCTGTCAGAGTCAAAGAAGCTGCGAGCTCTGCTGGATCGGTGCTACCAGTCCGAAACGCCTCGATCGCGGCCTTCCGTTCGGCAAGAGCTTGAGCGCGCTGCTCTGCTCGCGCTAGGCGCGCCGCGCCGAGCGTCTGAGTGACCAGCAGATGGCTCTCATCGCGAAACATCCGCGCGGCGACGTCGGGCGGTTGAAGGCCGAGCCCCTCGAGTGTCGACTGGTAGCTTGGGGCATCGAGCATTCCGTTCACAAACTCGTGCGAGTAAGCCGCTTCATATTCCTTTGCCAGTGCGATCTGCTTTTCGAGTTGGACGGCGCGAAGGATGAGATCATACCTGTCGGTGTTGTGGTCCGCGGATTTCATACCCTCGACGAAGTTGCTATCCGATATCAGCCCTGCGGCGTAGATGCGCTCGAGGGCGGACTCAAATTTGTGACGCTGTGGCTCTGTACCAAGGAACGCAGCAGCCGCTATCAGACGGTGCTGCGACGACTGACGCATCCCGCCAAAGGTTAGCTCGTCGGCGACGTCGGCGTCGGAGAACAGGCCGGTGCCGGCGAGACGCAGCAGCATCCGCGCGTTAAGCCCGGATCCTCCCGCCTCTTGCAGCGCCGTGGTGAGATCACCAGGGACGCCGCTGTAGACGTGGAGAAAGTCGAATTGCGCCTGTGTTATAAGGCCGCGTGCGCGTAGCACCGCGAGCGCGCCGATGCCAGGGATTTCCTGCCTGAAAGTAGCTTTGGCGTTGTTCTGCGCAACCTTTCCGATCCCATGCTCGATAAGTGGGCCGATCTGGACGTCGCGTATCTCCTCGAACCCCACAGCGCCGGCGATGAGCTCCGCGAGGTGCGCCAAGCATTCGCCGGCGTCAATTCCAAGGTAGCTCATAAGCCACGCCGCGAGCGCGGCGGTCATTGCTATGCCGGTTGCAGTCGCTAGCGGCGTATCAGGATCGACGTTGATGATGCCGGTCGAGACGGGTCCGCTCGGGCGCAACTGAGCGGTCAGGGTGTCGATTAGAGGTTTTATGATCGGCGCGAGAGTGTCGTCAGTCGCCGAGATGTACTGTTTGAACAGGTTCGCAGCCTGGTCTTTGATGGGCGCGTGCGAATCGGGATAGTCAGGCAATCCGTACGCATCCGTACCAGCCTCGCCGTGGACGAAACGATGCCACCACGTGGTGCGCTCAGTCGCGGCCACGGCAACCACACCGGGGGCGGTGTCGCCGCCGCTGGCGAGTTGTGCATATTTGGAATTGAGGAAACCGTCTTTTACCAGTTGATCGTAAACCGCCTGGGGCGTGTCGAGCGTTTTGAAAAGCTTCTTGAGTTGCTCTACCACGCCGGAGAGGTCGGTCGGCGGGGCGTGGGCGACGGCGTCTGCGATCGACTTGAGGCCGGGGGCGAGGTCGGTCGCGACGGTTGCGCTCGAGGTGGATATCGCGGTGAGTTTTTCGCATACGCAGGTGAGTTCAGTGACTATCGCAGTGAGGTCGAGCGCCGGCGCACCCGGTGGCGGCGGTGCGCTGATTATTTCCACCGCGGCGGCCATCGCGGTCGCGATAACGCGCAGCTCCTCGACGACCTGGAGGCAGCAGGTGTCGTCGCGCGGCGTCTGGGCGAGGCCCTGAATCGCGAGAGCAATGTTGTACATTTGCAGGGCCGTCTGCGCGCAACATCGCTCGAGCTCGTCGCTGTCGTCGCCTTCGGGGAACGGGCGGATGAGAGGATGAAGATCGGGTGGCGGACCTGTCGGCGTCGTTGTTGTGGTAGGGATCGGCACGAGGACGGGCCGGATGAGCGGCTTGCAGAGCTCTGTTGCTGGGTCGTAGAAAGTGCCAGGCGGGCAGCTCGTGCCGGGCGGCTGCGTGTCGGCGCATCCGACGGCGTAATCGTCGGCCGGGCGTGTGTACGCCGGAAGTCGGGTTTGACCGTTGCGATAGAGCGCATCTGCGACGAGCTCGATCGAGACATCCGTGCCGAAGCGGTTAAGCTGGCTCAGGACCGGAGCGATGATCGGATTCAGGTGCGGGTCGAATGCGATCGCGTAGGTGCCGGGCGTGGTCGAGGGCAGCGGGCCAGGCAAATAGCCCTTCGGGAAAAAGCCGCCGGGAGCGACGACGAGCAGCAACCATACGCCGTCGGGCGTGCCGTCTTCGTAGTGGAACCATGCGCCGTAGTTAGTGCAAGTCGCCATTATCTACTCGCAGACTTCACCTCTTTCACCAGATGTTCTACGGTCGCTGCTGCTGCGATTAACAACTCGCGGGCTCGCTGGTCGGTAATTTGTGCTGCGTAGTCACGCCAAGTGGCAGCATCTTTCAAACAGCCGTCGTATGTCTTTTCCACGCGCACCTCTCAGTCGACCATCCAGAGAAACTCGATCCAGACGGTAGTATCCACGTCGTCGCTAAAGCATACGAGTGAGGTTTTCGCCGCGAGCACCAGCAGCGGCGCAAAGCCTACGCCGTTGTCTTCGAGTCCGAACTGCGCAGAAAAGAAGGGTGTGCCGAAACGGGTCACAGTGTAGCCCGAGAAGATCTGGCCGGCGAGCTGGCCGATGTCGGTGACCATTGATTGGCCGTTCATCGCGAGCGTTCCTTTGGTTCCGTCGAGGAGCGCGATCCCTGGCTGCGCCTGCGGGTTGCCGCCGGAGCTGCTGAACCCATAGATGCGCAGGCGGCGGCCGAGCGGGTCGTTGTTATAGAGCATGGCGAAACCGTATTGGTTCGCCACGAAGGGGAGCGTGGCGCCGCCCAGGGCGCATCGCTCGGGCCAGAAATCGACGGGGTGGCGAATGATGACGCCGCGGCGCGCGAGGAACCCGGCGTTCATGGTGGAGTGGCTACCAGTCTAGGAAATCGAGCTCGTCTCCTTCGATCGCTTCCCATAAAGCGAAGAATGGAGGCCCAGCCGTGCCATTTGTACTGACGAATGCTAGGGACCAGTCAGGCTCGAGGATTGCGAATGGAAATTCGTGGTTCCAATAACCGAACTGGTTATTATTGCCGCCCAGGAAGGGGAAGGAATCATACTGCGGCAGCGTTGTTGCTCCGTCGAGAGTGATGATTCCTGCCAACCGCGCTCCGGTAGGGATCAGCGGTTGTACGTTCCCGGCGGGCGTACCCTTCTTGCCTTTCACGTAGCCAATTTCGAAGTCGGTCGCACCGGTAATCCCTGGGAGAACCCAGTGACGCACAACTATTAATTGAGTCGCGGTGCTGTCGTTATAAAGATAGACGGCGGTATTTGCACCAGCGTCAGCGCTTGAGACTGCACCTCGCACGGCCTGCCTTGGCCGAAACCACTTGTACCTACGGGTCGGATTCTCACCTTCCATCGACACGGTCTCCTGTTTTACGGGCTGGCGCCGGCGCCGAGCAGCAAGAGGAACTGCGTACCGACTTTTTTCACGGTGACCGCTTGCGTCGTGGCCTTGCCCCATAGCTCGACGATGGTGCCGGTAGGCCACCATGCGGACTGAGATTCCACGCCGACCAGGGTAAACCCGCGCGTGCGTTCGCCCAGGTTGACCAGGTCGCCGGGCTCGACCGTGTAGGTCGCGATATCCGCGCCACCGTTAAATCGGAAACTGTAAACGAGCGCACTTGCGGCGGCCGCTCCTTGGAGGTCGACGACGGTACATAGCAGGAGTGGATAATAGCCACCTGAAAGGAGCGCGGCGACGGCGGCCGTGGTGGTCGCGATCAGGACGGCGGTGCCGGCCGTGAGCGTGACGTCGGCCGCGGGTACATACTG
>WNEY01002809.1_pt1 | contig 12895 bp, 9 predicted proteins | sample 5400531 | NCBI WGS metagenome assembly WNEY01 (sample SAMN13153338, study PRJNA577476) | soil metagenome | isolation source: 200 cm saprolite under Douglas fir tree site 1 | place: USA:California | collected 2015-04-18
GTGGCTACAGAATGTAGTGACTGAGGTCCTCGCTCTTGACGACCTCTTCCAGGCGCTCCGTCACATAGGGTCGATCGATCATGACGTATTTATCGGCCTGCTCTGGCGCTGCAAACGACAGGTCGTCCAACAGACGTTCCAAAATCGTGTACAAGCGTCGTGCCCCGATATTCTCGGTCTGCTGGTTGACGCGCTCCGCGATATTGGCCAGCTCGTCAATAGCATCGTCCATGAAATCGAGCGCGATGCCTTCCGTGGCCAGGAGCGCTTTGTACTGTTTGAGCAGGGCATTTTGTGGTTCACGCAGAATACGCACAAAATCGTCTTTCCCCAGTGCGTGCAGCTCAACACGAATGGGAAAGCGGCCCTGCATCTCGGGGATCAAATCCGACGGTTTCGAGACATGAAACGCCCCGGCAGCGATGAACAGAATGTGATCGGTCTTCACCATGCCGTACTTGGTATTGACCGTGCTCCCCTCCACGATGGGCAACAAGTCGCGCTGCACGCCTTCACGCGACACATCAGGTCCCACGCCGCGCTCGCGGCCGGCGATCTTGTCCAGCTCATCGAGAAAAATGATGCCCGACTGTTCCACCCGCTGGATGGCCTCTTTGACGACATTGTCCATGTCGATGAGCTTCTGGGCCTCTTCTTGCGTCAAGATATTGAGCGCTTCAGGCACTTTGGCTTTGCGCCGCTTTTTGCGCTGCGGGAAGAGATTGCCGAGCATGTCCTTGATATGGATGCCCACATCTTCGATCCCAGAGCCCGACACCACCTCGATCATGGGGAAGGCGTTATCCTGGACTTCCATCTCGACGAAGCGCTCATCCAGCCGCCCCTCGTGCAAGTACTGGCGAAATCTCTCGCGCGTTTTCTGGTAGTGCTGCTGCCCCAGATCATCCAGCGTCATTTCTCCCTCGCCCCTAGAGCCGCCAGGAGGATGCGGCAGCAGCAGGTCTAACAAGCGCTCCTCGGCGATCTCCGCGGCACGCGTCTTAACGCGTTCCATCTCTTCCTGCTGCACCATGTTTTTGCCTAACTCCATCAGATCGCGGATCATCGACTCGACATCGCGACCGACGTAGCCGACTTCGGTGAATTTTGAGGCTTCGACCTTGAGAAACGGCGAGTGGGCTAGCGCCGCCAGACGGCGCGCAATCTCGGTTTTCCCCACGCCAGTGGGGCCGATCATGATGATATTTTTCGGGGCAACTTCATCGCGCAGTTCCGGTGCGAGTTGTTGCCGACGCCAACGATTCCTGAGGGCAATGGCCACCGCCCGTTTGGCTTTGTCCTGCCCAACGATATATTTATCGAGTTCCTGTACGATCTCGCGCGGGGTCAGTGCGTCCATACCCCATCCTGCCTAAAGGTTACAGTTCTTCAATGTTTATATGACTGTTGGTGTAGATACAAATATCTGCCGTAATGTGCATCGCCGCTTCGACGATCCCACGGGCGCTGAGCGCCGTGTGCTGTTGCAGGGCACGCGCCGCGGCGAGCGCGTACGGACCACCAGAGCCAATACCGATGATGCCGTCATCGGGTTCAATGATATCGCCTGTGCCTGAGAGAATCAACGCGGTGTCCCGATCCGCCACGGCGAGCAAGGCTTCCAGACGCCGTAACACACGGTCAGCCCGCCAGTCCTTGGCGAGTTCAACGGCGGCACGCGTCAAACTGCCGCGGTATTCTTCCAACTTTGCTTCGAAGCGCGCAAACAACGTAAACGCATCGGCCGCTGCCCCGGCAAAGCCAGTCAGTACCTGATCACGGTAGACCTTACGCACCTTGCGGGCGTGATGCTTCAATACGGTATTGTTCATGCTGACCTGGCCGTCCCCGGCCATGGCGACCTGGCCGTCTTTGCGGACACACAAAATGGTGGTACTGCGTATCATGGAGTTCCCTGTGAGCGTCGCGCACGTGGATGCGCCCTGTCGTAGACCTCGAGCATATGATCGGTGCTGACGTGCGTATATTTTTGGGTCGTTGACAACTGCTCATGGCCCAGGAGTTCCTGAATAGCACGCAGGTCGGCGCCGTTGTCTAACAGATGCGTGGCAAAGGCATGCCGCATGGTATGCGGACTGGTGCGAGCTGGCAGTCCGGTGCGTTGACAGTGCTTTTTAACGAGCAACTGCACGCCGCGAGTGCTGAGACGCATACCACGGTGGTTCACGAAGAGTGCCCCTGTCTCCTGCCCCTGCAGCACCACCGAACGCACCTCAAGATACGCCCGGAGGGCCTGGGCTGCCGTCTTGCCAAAGAAGACCTGGCGCTCGCGCCGGCCTTTCCCCTGCACACGCAGGGTGCCCGAAGGCAAATCAATATCCTGCATATCCAATGCTACCAGCTCGCTCACACGAATCCCAGCGGCGTACAGCAATTCCAGAATGGCCTGATCGCGCAACGTCAGTGGCGTCGGCGGTGTCACTGCCGTATCGAGGAGGGCGAACACCTGGTCGATAGGCAGCACATTGGGGAGCGGTCGGCGGATTTTCGGCGACTGCACGTGCTTGGCCACATTGTCACGCACGTGTCCCTGTTGCTGGAGGAAGTGCAAAAAACTCCGCAGGCTGGCGAGCTTCCGGGCCAGCGTGGTATGACTTACCCCTTGCTGGTATAACGTACTCAGAAAATCGCGGATCAGCGCCGCATCGATCTGGGCCGGCGTCAGAAAGGCCCCCTCTTTCCCCTCTCCCTCTGGGAGAGGTTTTATCACAGGGTGAGGGGTTTTAACGAGACGGTCGCTGGCAAAGCGCACAAACTGATCCAGATCACTGAGGTAGTTCCGGATCGTATGTGGAGACGCCTGGCGTTCGACTTCCAGGTGGGTTTGGAATGCGGCAAGATAGACGCGCATCATACGGCCACCGCGCCTTGCCACGCCTGCAGGTCCGCGAGCGCCCGGGCGATCATCGCGGCGCGCCGCGCCTTTTTCGGGTGCACGGGGGTGTCGAGAGGCGGCAGTAAACCAAAATGGATGTTCATCGGTTGGAACGTCTCAGGGTTGGCCGAGGCGATATAGCGCACCAGCGCACCATGCGCTGTCGTCGGTGGCGGCACCAGGAGCGGCGTGCCACAGTGCAAGGCGACGGCATTGAGACCCGCTAACAGCCCGGTGGCTGCAGATTCGACATAGCCCTCGACGCCCGTGATCTGGCCGGCAAACAAGAGACTCGCCGCATGCTTGCTCTGCAGAGTCGGCAGGAGCAGCCGCGGCGCATTGAGGAACGTATTCCGGTGTACGGCGCCCAGGCGCAAGAACTCCGCCTGCTCCAGACCAGGGATCATGCGGAAGACACGGCGCTGCTCAGCGTACGTCAGGCGCGTTTGAAAGCCCACCATGTTGTACGCGCGGCGCAGCGCGTCCTCAAGGCGAAGTTGCACCACGGCGTATAGCGTCGACATATCGGAGCGCCGTAGGCCTACCGGTTTGAGGGGGCCAAACGCTAACGTTTGCGGACCGCGGCGGGCCATTTCCTCGATGGGCAGACACCCTTCAAAAAAGATTTCGCGCTCGAACGTATGGGGCTTCACGCACTCAGCAGCCACCAGGGCCGCACAGAAATCTTCATAAGTGGGGCGATCGAGTGGGCAGTTCAGGTAATCATCGCCATCACCAATATCGTAACGTGAAGCCAAAAATGTTTTGCTCTCGTCAATCGAGTCCGCCGCCACAATGGGCGAGAGGGCATCATAGAAATACAGGTGCTGGTCCCCCAGACGGGCCTGTAGATGCGCGGTCAAGGCTGGCGACGTCAGCGGACCTGTGGCGACAACCGTGAGCTGGTCCTCCGGTAGCGCCACGACTTCCTGGCGCACCAGCGTGATGTTGGGATGTCTGCTGATGGTGGCGGTGAGATGCTGGGCAAACTGCACACGGTCGACGGCGAGCGCCGCGCCGGCTGGCACGCGGCTGGCATCGGCAGCCTGGAGCACCACAGAGCCGAACTGACGCAGCTCGGCTTTGAGCAACCCATGCGCGGAGGAGAGGGTGTCAGCTTTGAGGGAGTTGCTGCAGACCAGTTCCCCCAAGAGCGCTGTCTGATGCGCCGGTGTCTGCCGCTGCGGGCGCATCTCGTAGAGCTGCACCGGCAGGCCGCGGCGGGCAATCTGATAGGCTGCCTCTGTGCCGGCTAGACCACCACCAATGACGACAATAGAGAGCGCACTCATCGTCCCACCGCATCCAAATCTGCTGCCTCAGCCGTGAGGTCAGGGGACGTCGCGGCAAACCCATTCACCTTGTCAGGCCCCGCAGCAGTGGACACAGCTTCCTGGTAGTGACACGTGGCGCACTGCAGGGTAGCCCCGTGTTTCTTGCTTTGCTTCTCCAGCATATACGGCGCCGCACACTGCGGACAGGCCTGTGGCACTGGGCGCTGCCAGACCGAGAACGTGCAACGGGGGTAGTTGGTACAACCATAGAACGTTTTCCCCCGTCGTGATCGGCGCCGGACAATAGTGCCACCACACGACGCCACCGGACAGTCCATCACGGTCGTAACTAACGGCTTGGTCGCTTTACACTTGGGATACCCGGTGCAGGCGAGGAATTCCCCATAGCGGCTGCGCCTCAACACCATAGGCCGTCCGCACTGCTCACAGGTGACCTCCACACTGGGCATCGCAGGGGCCTGCGCAGGAGTTTCAGCAGCGGCTCCCAGTTCGCGCGTATTTTTGCACTCTGGGTACCCCGAACAGGCCATGAACCGGCCAAAGCGCCCCCAGCGAATGACCATGGGACGTTGACATTTCTCACAGACCTCGTCGGTCTCCTCGACCTCTTTGCGGACATCCCGCATCTTGTGCGTCGCTTGCTGGAGCTCCGCCACAAATGGCCCGTAGAACTCGTGCAGCGTCGCCACCCAGTCGCACTTACCCTCCTCAATTTGATCGAGTTTGCCTTCTAGCTGCGCCGTGAATTGCACATTGAGGAGATCCGGAAAGCTTTCCACTAAGAGCGCATTCACCGTCGCGCCTAACTCCGTTGGGATGAGCCGGCGTTCCTTATCGTGCACGTAGCGCCGCTCACGCAACGTCCCCAGAATGGAGGCATACGTACTCGGGCGGCCGATGCCCAACTTTTCGAGTTCGCTCACCAGCGAAGCCTCTGTGAAGCGCGGTGGTGGTTGCGTAAAATGCTGATTGGGCACCAGGGCGGTGACCTGCACGGCCTGACCAACCACCACGGGCGGCAGGAGACGATTGTGCGCCTCGGCGTCCGCATCGGCCGTGGCCGACTCCGCCTGCGATTCCTCATACAGCGTGGTAAAGCCCGGAAAACGCATCACCGCGCCGGTGGCCCGGAAGAGATAGTGTTTGGCGCTGACATCGACGGTCGTGTGGTCGAGGATGGCCGAACTCATCTGGCTGGCCACCAGACGGTTCCAGACCAGTGTGTAGAAGCCATGCTGCTCGGCATTCAAGAACGGCTTGACCTGGGCTGGCGTGCGCAGCACCGACGTGGGCCGGATAGCCTCGTGCGCCTCCTGGGCGGCCTTTTGGCTTTTGTACCTGCGTGGCTGCGGGGGCACATACTCCTTGCCATAGTGCTCTTGAATATACTGGCGCGCCTCCTGCACCGCCTCATCGGCCAACCGCGTGGAATCGGTGCGCATGTAGGTGATCAGCCCCACTTCCCCTTCAGCACCAAGGGCCAGGCCCTCATACAGCTGTTGGGCCACGCGCATGGTGCGCTGCGCCGAGAAACGCAGTTTGCGCGCCGCCTCTTGCTGCAGTGTACTGGTCGTGAATGGCGGCGCTGGATGGCGCCGGCGGGCGGTTTTTTTGACCTCGGCAACGGTATAATGCGCCACGTGCAGATCAGCGACGATGTGGCGGGCGTCTGCCTCATTGGTGACCTGGGCTTTTTTCCCGCTGATGGCGTGCAAGCGCGCCTGAAACGGCGGCGGGTCATCGACGGCCATGGTCGCATCGATCGTCCAGTACTCCTCGGATTGGAACGCCTGGATCTCCTGCTCACGTTCACACAGGATACGCAGGGCGACGGATTGCACCCGTCCGGCGCTCAGACCGCGCTGCACCTTCTGCCACAAGAGCGGGCTAATTTTGTAGCCGACCAGGCGATCAAGCAAGCGCCGTGCCTGCTGCGCTGAGACCTTGTCCGCATCGATACGCCCGGGCTGCTGCAGGGCTTCCGTGATGCCCTTTTTGGTAATTTCATGCAGTAAAATGCGATAGATATGGTCTGAAGGCGTGCGTGGTAGTTCGCTGGCAATGTGCCAGGCGATCGCTTCCCCTTCGCGGTCCGGGTCAGGCGCGAGGTATACTCGTTCGGCCTTCTCGGCCTCCGTGCGGAGCTCTTGCAAGAGCTTCTTTTTGCCCTTGATTGGCACGTACTCTGGTGCAAAATCATGCGCCACATCAATGCCGAGGCGATGCTCCGGTAAGTCCTTGACATGTCCTACGGACGCCTTGACTGTAAAACCAGCCCCCAGATATTTTTTGATGGTCCTGGCTTTGGCTGGGGATTCAACGATAATCAATGACTTCGCCATGGCTCTGTCACCGTCCCTTGTATCAGAAAACTCGACGACACTGTGTCAACTATGCCCAAAAAATTTGCCCGGGAACTGGCGTACCAAACCACGCAGTTCGAGGGTAACTAGTATACTGGCCACCACGTGGGCTGGCAACTGGCTGGCATGAATGACGGCCTCAATGTGGGTCTCTTCTGGCGGTATCAGGGCCAACACCCGCGCCTCTTCAGCCGTGAGATCCGCCGGGAGCTGCAGTTCGCCTGTCGATCCAGACGTTGGGCCACGCTGACCTACGGCGAGGCGCACAGCCTCGGGCAACTCCTCCAGGATATCGTCAATCCCTGCGACCAGTTTCGCCCCACGTTTAATGAGATTATTCGTGCCGCGGCTACTTGGCACGTCAATACGCCCCGGCACGGCAAAGACCTCACGGCCTTGCTCCAGGGCATGGCGCGCCGTATGCAGCGAGCCACTCTGGTCCGACGCTTCGACCACCAGGATGCCCAGGGCGAGACCACTGATAATCCGGTTACGGCGAGGAAAATTCCAGCGATCGGGTTTAGTATCGTACGGAAACTCCGACACCACCGCCCCCTGGGCGCTGATGGCGTCATACAAGCGGCGATGTTCTGGGGGATAGACCACGTTGATCCCGCTCCCCAGCACGGCGATAGTCCGTCCGCCTGCCTGCAGCGCGCCCCGGTGTGCCAGACTATCGATCCCACGGGCCAGACCGCTGACCACAGTAAAGCCATACTGGGCCAGCTCTGCACTCAGACGCTGGGCAGCCAATTGGCCATAGGGACTCGGCTTGCGTGACCCCACCACCGCCACCGCTAGACTGTCTTCGCGCCGGAGCGTTCCCCGGATGTAGAGCACCGGCGGCGGTTCCGGGATCCAGTGCAACGCCTGCGGATAATCCCCATCGCCTAACGTCACCACGCTGGTCCCTGTAGCCTGCAAGCGGGCGATCTCGTTGGCAAAGGACCGCCCCTGTTGCACCACTGCCAACTTCTCCGTGAGACCAGGCAGGGCTGTCTCCAAGGCGTAGACACCGTCCTCTTGGAGACGTTGCAAGGCGCCTGGGGCCGCGACATATTGCGCCAATTGTGTGCGCATGGCTGGCCATGTCGCACAGGCCATGTTGAGGGCTAACCATGGCAGTTTCTTGGTGAGATCCTCAGAGACGCTCGTTGCACTGGGGAACACCAGTCCCTCCCTCTTGCACGCACCGCTAGCGGCCATCTCCTAAACGCCAGGCACCGCGTTGCCGAGCCCGTTGGAGAACGGTCGCGGCTTCTTCTGGAGTAGAGTCCCGAGGCATGACAACATGGCTCTCTTGCCGAGGCGCGAGGGCCATACGTAGGGGGGCAACTGACGCGCCGACGTTCACCTCACGTGTGCTACGGAGGAGCAGCGTCAGTGATGTCTGCTCATGGACGTGCACCACCGCGAGTTCACCGATCGGTTCAGGCGGGACGCGTATCAGACGCCCGGTAACAGGGTGGACAACCGTGGAATGACGCTGGAAAATCACATAGCGATCACCGACTTCTACACCACGCGCGCGCCCCTGATCGAGGAGAACGATATCGCCTGCACCTACCGAGACACGGTCCTCCTGGGTCGCAATGATCACGCCGGTGATATCTTTCTCGGTTACGCTTGGAGCAGTTTGCGCCAGGCCCACGAGCGGACAGGCAGCAATCCCAAGTAGCGCTATGACGACAGCCCGCACGCTCGGAAAGAGACAGCGCAGTGATTGCATGGGCATGGCCTCCTGCGGCGAGGTGTCCCAACCCTACACCGCACGCAATGGTGGTCTGACCAGCCGGAGGACTACCCAGCCGTCAGTCGTAGCCGGCTACAGGGCCATCGGTCGCCCCCCGCGCCTGCCGGTCTTACAAAGACAGCACCTCGAAGTGCCCGTGTGGCATATCATTATCCCCCTGAATCGTCAGGGTGATGTGGAAGGCCTGTTCCAAGGCCGCGACATGGGCCCTTTCCTCATTGTACAACCTGGACACCACGGTGGGGTGCACATTGACCATCACTTTCTTGGTGTATGGGGTCACCCGCATAACACGCTGGATCTCGCGCAGCACCTTAGAGCATACCGTAGCGGCTGAGGCCATACGTCCGGTGCCGTGGCAGTAACTACAGGGCTCACAGAGCACCTGGTCGAGACTCGCCCGCACCCGCTGGCGTGTCATCTCGACCAGGCCAAACTCCGACATTTGCAGGATCCTGGTACGTGCCCGGTCGTGCCGCAGGGCGTCTTCGAGTGCTTGGAAGACGCGCTGTTGATGTTCGTCCGTGTCCATATCGATAAAATCGATGATCACCAGGCCACCGATATTCCGCAAGCGGAGTTGGCGGACGGTCTCAGACACGGCTTCGAGATTGGTGGTTAAAATGGTGCTCGCCGGATCACTCTTGCCGACGAACCGACCGGTGTTGACATCAATGGCCACCAGGGCTTCGGTGTGGTCAATGGTGATATAGCCGCCTGATTTCAGCCACACCTTGCGCTGCAAAGCGCGTTCGATCTCCCGTTCAATGCCACAAGCATCGAAAAGCGGTGCCGTGTCCTGATAGAGGACGAGGTTGGCCGCCAACTGTGGGAAGGCCGTCGACTGCACAAACACCCGCGCGCGTTCGTAAGCCTGCGGTTCATCAATAATCACCTGCCCCACCTCGGCCGTGAGGAAGTCACGGAGCGTCCGCAGGACGAGATCAACGTCCTGATGTACGAGGCCTGGAGCGCTCACCTGACCGGCGCGCTGTTGCACGCGGTGCCAGAGCGTCGTGAGAAAGTGGAGATCGGTCTGCAATTCCTGTAGCGTGACGCCAGCGCTGAGGGTCCGGACGATACAACCCATGCCCTCTGGCAGCAGGGCTTTGACGCAGGCGCGCAACCGTTCCTTCTCTGCCTCCTCGGGAATACGACGCGACACACCAATATGCTCGACGCCAGGCATGAGGACGAGATAGCGTCCCGCCAGCGTCAAATAGGTCGTGAGACGGCAGCCCTTGGTCCCCAGCGGCTCTTTCGCCACCTGCACGAGGATCTCCTGGCCTTCGTTGAGGAGTTCTTCAATGGCATAGGCCGGTTCGGGGAGTAGGGAGGGTTGGGCCTCTGACACCTCACCCAGGCTGCCTAAGTCGAGCGGGGTGGTATCAGTGTCCCACGGCAGGGTATGCTGGTCCACCAGAATGTCATACACATGCAGAAAGCCAGCTTTTGGCAGGCCAATATCAACAAAAGCGGCTTGCATCCCAGGCAGGATTTTGGCCACACGGCCGCGATAGATATTGCCAACGATGCCATGGTTGGTAGGCTGTTCAATGAACAGTTCCGTCACCGTATGCTGTTCGAGCAGGGCGACACGGGTCTCGCGTGACGTGGCATTGACAATGATGTCGATCAACAGCGAACCCCTCTCAAGATGAACGCCTGTGCAGATAGCAACAGATTATTATAATGAGCCTTGGAGAAGTTGACAACTAGAGCTAAGGCGGAAAAACACCGAACTTAAAGCGCCGCATGCGGACATTCATCAACAGCCCAAGACACAGAAAGGTCATGACGAGTGAAGAACCGCCGTAGCTCATCAAGGGCAGCGGCAGACCAATAATTGGCACCAGCCCGATCGTCATGCCGATATTCAAAAAGATTTGTACCGCCAGCATGACCACCACACCCGTGGCAATCAGTGCCCCCAGACGGTCGCGTGAGCGATAGGCAATCGTGAAGCCATGCACGAGCAGGCAGCCAAATAAGCCCACCAATAGCACCACCCCGATAAAGCCAACCTCTTCGGCCAACACGGCAAAAATAAAATCTGTGTGGCGCTCGGGCAGAAAGCTGAGCCGGCTCTGCGTGCCAGCGAGCAAGCCTTTGCCCCATAACCCTCCTGACCCAATGGCAATCTTCGATTGCCAGCTGTGGTAGCCTACCCCCAACAGGTCGGGCTGCGGATTGAGGAGCGTGAGGAGTCGTTCACGCTGATAATCTTTGAGCACCAGGGACCAGGCGGCCGGTAAAGCGCCGGCCCCGAGCAGGACCAGGGTGCACAGCGTTTTACCCCGCAGACCGATCATGAGCACCATCACGCACAGAATGACGACCAACACCATCGCGGTGCTGAGGTTGGGTTGTTTGACAATCAGCACAAAAGGCAAACCGACCAGGATAAGTGGCAGGGGGAGATCACGGCAGGTCAGTGGGGCCGTGCCGGAAGGCGTGTGCTCGGTAAAATAGCGTGCCAGGACGAGGATGAGGACCGGTTTAGCCAACTCAGAGGTTTGCACGTGCCAGGGACCGAGCACCAACCAGCGTTGGGAGCCGTTGACGACGCGACCAAACAGGAGGACGATGATCAGGCTGACGAGAAGTGCACCGTACAACACATAGGCATGCCGGCAGAGCGTCTGGTAATCCACGCAGAGCACCGCAAACATGCCGACCAGTCCCATCCCCGTCCACAGCAGTTGCTTCAGATGCATGCCGCTGGGTCCTTCCGTACGGTCAGACGTGGCACTGTAGAGTAAGACGATACTCAACGTGATGATGGCCAGGGACAGGGTCAATGTGCCCCAATCGAAATTTGTCGCCAGCCGCCGATCGAACGGCACACCCAATCTCCTCCGGGCAGGGAAACTCACTGCGTGAGCTTCGTGGTCTTCAGCGGCACAGCGGCTACAGGATAGCTCTGCCGCAGATAGGCTTCAATAAGCGTCTTGCCATAGCCGGCAAAGTCCCCGCCGTGCTTACCAGCATGCTCGATCATCACGACGACGGCGATACGCGGCGCCTCAAACGGCGCATACGCCACAAACCAGGCGTGATCACGGTACTGTTCCGGCAACTGGTCCTGACGGCCACGGTCGGCGAGCGGCACGGCCTGGGCTGTGCCAGTTTTCCCCGCGATGGCAATCTGGTCGTGGTGGGCCAGTTTCCCGGTGCCTCTGGGGTCGTTCACCACGCTCCACAGACCCTGCTGTACCGCCGCGATGTACTGGGGAGGCACGTGGAGCTGGTGCAGCACCATGGGAGGCGTTTCGATCGGTGCTGGGTCATGCAGGGTTTCTTGGCGCAGCACAATGGAGGGTTTGTACAGCGTCCCGCCATTCGCCAGGGTGGCGAGCATATTCGCCACTTGCAAGGGGGTGACCGTTGTATAGCCCTGGCCAATGGCGACCGAGATAGTTTCGCCAGCATACCACGGTTGGCCCCGGACCTGACGTTTCCACTGGCTCGACGGAATCAGGCCGCTCTTCTCCAAGCCGACCGCGAAGCCTGTGGGTTGCCCGAAGCCCAAGGCATTGGCATGGTGGGCAAGACGATCTATCCCCAGGAGTTGCCCGACGTGATAAAAATACACATCACACGATTGGGTTAAGGCCTGACGTAACTGCATACACCCATGGCCAAACGGTCTCCAGTCATGAAAGGTCCGCCCGCCATAGTCATAATACCCGGGACAGCACACGGTGGTCTGCGGCGTGACCACGCCCTCAGCGAGCGCCGCCAGAGCGGTGACGATCTTGAACACGGACCCAGGCGGATACTGCCCTTGCGTGGCGCGGTTCTGCAGCGGAGAATGCGGGTCAGTGCTCAACGCCCGCCACGCGGCAGGAGCGAGCCGGGGGACGAAGGCGTTCGGATCGAACGCCGGTTTACTCGCCAGAGCGAGAATCTGGCCGTTACGCGGGTCGAGGGCGACTATCGAGCCGCGGTGCTCGGTGAGGAGCTGCTCGGCCAATTGTTGTAACTGCAGATCGAGGGTCAGGACGAGATCCATGCCGGGTGTCGGTGGGCGCGCCGTGATGAGCTGGGTTTCACGTCCAAGGGCGTCAACCTCCACCTGGCGTACCCCCGACTGACCACGCAGCACGGCTTCGTACACCTGTTCGAGCCCGGCTTGCCCGACCAAGTCGCCCGGATAGTAGCCGAGCTCTTTACTGTGTTGGAGTTGGAGTTCGCTGATTTCCCCCAGGTACCCGAGGAGGTGCGCCGCCAGCGTGCCGTAGGGATACGTCCGTAAAGGCTCCGCTTCGACGAACATCCCCGGAAAGTCCATGCGGTGCTCAGCGAAGTACGCGACCTTATCACGCGGGAAGTCGCGCTGAATGGGCACAGGTTTCAACGCCGCGGTGCGCCGGCGCGGCCGCAGCATCTCGGGGTCGATCTCAATGTTGAGCGTGCGCAGCAGCGGCAGGAGTTGGTCGTTCGGGGGGAGATCTGCAGGGATGGCCAGCAAAGTGTAAGCAGCCCGGTTATCCGCCAGGACATGCCCGTGACGATCGAGGATCTTGCCGCGCAGACTCTTGGTGCGCAGACTGCGCAGGCGGTTCTGCTCTGACAGGCGCAGGAA
>WNEY01002810.1_pt1 | contig 12894 bp, 3 predicted proteins | sample 5400531 | NCBI WGS metagenome assembly WNEY01 (sample SAMN13153338, study PRJNA577476) | soil metagenome | isolation source: 200 cm saprolite under Douglas fir tree site 1 | place: USA:California | collected 2015-04-18
TCCAGGCCGGCGTTGCGGGCTGCGGCGACGTGGTCCCTGGCTTGCTGGTGGCGGCCGGTCCGCACGGCGGCGTCTACCAGGTCCATTACGGTCCACAGCGCGTGCGGGGTGAAGGCCGGCAGCGTCCCGGCCGGGGCGATCAGCGTGGCCTGGTGGTACGCCTCTTCGAAGTCTGCCTGGCCCTGGGCGGACAGGGTCTTGGCATGGGCGGCGCAGGCGCGCACGGTATCGGCCCGGCGGGGTCCGGCCCACAGGTCCAGCTGACCGGTCAGGCTGATAGTCGTCGCGTCATCGCCGGACGCCGCGGCAGCGCAGGCCAGGAGGAACTTCCCCGGCCAGGCCAGCGCCGGATAGTGGTATTGCTCGCACAGGTCCAGGCCTTCGCGGGCGAGCTGCCGCAGCTGCAGCCACTGGCCGGTGTGCCACGCGTCCATGCCCAGCAGGAACAGGGCGAAGATGGCCGGGGTGATATTCTCGCCCCCGCCGCCCAGCGGCCACGACCCGGTGCAATCCTTCGGCGCATCCGCCCAGCCGGTCAACGTAAGCCCCGGCCAGGGCTACCCGGACGATCCGCAGCGGGTCGGACTCGTGAGCCAGCCCGGTGATGGCCGCATCCAGCGCCGCGAGGTCGGCTGGGCTCGCGTGGGCCGGGTCGGCGAGCGTGCTGCGCGTCGTCGCCAGCAGCTCCGGGACGGCAGGGTACCTGGCCGCCGCGGCGTCGAACTGGGACCACAGGGCGGGACGACCGCCGGAGAAGCACGCCAGCAGCAGTGTGTGCATCGCCTCGGACAGCGTGGCATCGGCCGGGTCATACGGCTCGGGCTGCCTGGCGATGGCGTCGCACAACCGGCTGCTGGCGGTATCGATGTCTCCGGAACCGTGGAGCAGGTACGCCGACCCGGCCATCGCCGCGGCCAGCGATCCTGTTTCCGGCGCCGCGTGCCGCGCCTCGCCTAGCAGGCGGGGCACGTCCCGCAGGTCACCGGTCAGGTTCGCGCCGGCGTAGGCCGCCTCGGCCAGGCGGCGGGCCCGCTGCGACCCGGACGGGCTCAGATCGGCGGCGCGACTGCCGCCGGCCCGTCGCCGCGGCGGCTGATCGTGACGGCTGCCCGCTCCAGCAGCGCGGCGGTTTGTTCATCGGGTGCGTCGATGGAGTGGGCCAGGTGCCAGGCCTGACGCTCTGGGACGTGTTCCCACGCCTTGGCCAGGGCGCGATGGGCGCTGCGACGTTGATCGCTGGTCGCCAGGTCGATCACTGCCGACCGGGTTAGTGGATGCCGGAACGTCACGCTGGACGGCTCGTCGACGCGGATCAGCTGGGCGTGCTCGGCGGGGGCCAGGTGCTTCAGGCTGCACCTTCCGGCCGCCGAACGCCACAGGACCCGCAGGTCGCCGGTGCCGTCCAGCGCGGCCAGCAGCAGCAGGTAGCGGGTGGCCGCGGGCAGTCCGGTGACGCGGGAGGCCAGCGCCGATTGCAGCCTGCGGCTGAGCGGAAGCCGCTCGGGGAGGGGCTGGGAACCCGCGCGCTGGGAGTCGGTGAGCGGGACCGGGAGCTCCACCAGCGCCAGCGGGTTGCCTTGTGCTTCGGCCATCACCCGCCGCCGCACTTGTGGTGCCAGCTCGGGGAAGCGCGTGATCAGCAACTCCTCGGACGCCCGGTCGCTGAGGGGGCCCACGTCGTGGACGGGAAGGTCGCTGTAGTCGAAGAAACTTTCCGCGCCCGGCCTGGCCGTGCCCAGCAGGCCCGCTCCGGTACCGTCCAGGCGGCGCGCCACCTGGCCCAGGACCGCGGCGCTGGCCTGGTCCAGCCACTGCGCATCGTCTACCGCCAGCAGCACGGGCTTGCTGCGCGAAAGCCGCCTGACCAGCGACAGCACGTCGCCGGCGACTGACTCGCAGTCGGGGGCCGGGCCGCCAGCGTGTCCCAGCGCAACAGCCAGGGCGTTTCCCGCGACGACAGACCGCTGACGCTCAGCCACCACTGCAAGGAGCTGCCGCAGGCCGCCGTAGCGCAGCCGCGCCCGGTACTCCACGCCAGCGGCGCCCAAGACGCACAGGCCGCTGGCCTGCGCCCGGCAACGCGAGGCCGCCAGCAACGCGGTCTTGCCGGCGCCCGGCTCCCCCACCAGCAGCAGTGGACCGCCGGCCCGCGGGATACCGGCGATGAACGCCCCGATCCGGTCCAGGTCGGCCGAACGGCCGGCCAACGTCCCGTCATCATCAAACGCCCACGGCGCGGCCCAGAGCTCATCGACCGCGACCGGCCCGCGGACCCTTTCCGCCGTCGTCATCTTGGCCTTCCTCCTCGGATCGGGATACCGTCCCGTCCGACGTTAGGAGGGTCCTGTGCCCTGGAAGTGCCCTGGAAGTGCCGCCGAGTGCGCGCGGGCCTGAGGTCGTCTGCACCGGTGGCAGCCCGCAGGACACCGGCGTCGGGGCCGGACGTCCGGTTGCGGCGCTACCCTCGACATGGAGGCGGGCGTGGGATCGGATGTGCACGAGATGGGCGGGCCGGAACCGTCCGCGGACGAGGCTGTCAGTTTCGCTCTGTTTGGTGGTGTCCGGGTGGTGCGGGGCGGTGCCGAGGTCGAGCTCACGCGGCCAAAGCAGCGGGCGCTCCTGGCGCTCCTGCTGTCCACGCCGGGCGAGCCGGTGTACGCGTCGGAGATCGTCGACGTTCTGTGGCCGGGTGAGCCCGCTGCCTCGGTCACGAACCAGATCCACCGGCACGTCGGGGCGCTGCGCCGGGCATTCCAGCCGGGGCTGCCGCTACGGCAGGCCGGCCGGTACCTGCTGCCCGCCGGGACCGGCTACCGGCTCGTCGCCGGGCCGGGCGGCTGCGACGTCTTGCGGTTCCGGGGCCTGGTCCAGGAGGCGGACCGGCTCGCCCGCGCCGGCAAGGGAGAGGAGGCGGGGCGCGCGTACCGCAGCGCGCTCGCGGTCGCGTCTGCTCCGCCGGGCGAGGACACGATGCGGGCGCTGCCGGCGTTCGTGGGACTGGAAGACGAACGGGTCCGGGCGATCATCGCGGCGGCCGGGCACTGCGAGAGCGCCGACGACTTCGCCGCGGTGCTGCCCGTCCTGCGGGCGGCAGCGGCATGCCACCGGCTCAACGAGGCCCTGCACGCCCAGCTCATCACGGCGCTGACCCGAACTGGCCGCGCCGCGGAGGCCCTGGAGGTCTACGCGCAGATCCGCCGCGAACTGAGAGACGAACTGGGAAGCTCGCCCGGCGCCGCTCTGGAGGCGTCCCAAGCACAGGCCCTGCGCGGGGAGGACCGGCCGCGGCCTGATGAGCCGACCGGGCCGGGCCGTCCCCCGGCGGTGCCACCCGCGCAGCTGCCCTCACCGCCGGCGGCTTTCGCCGGGCGCCGGGACCTTGTCGCGGCGCTGCGCGACCACTGGGAAACTGGTTCTCAGGTCCTGGTCATCACCGGGATGGCCGGAGTGGGCAAGACCACCCTGGCGCTCCGCCTGGCCGGCGAACTCGCTGCCCGCCATCGCGACGGCCAGGTTTACGTGAACCTGCGCGGGTTCGATGCCACCGCGCCGCCGGCCGATCCGCTGGACGCGCAGCGAGACATGCTCGAGGCCCTGGGAGTTCCGTCCCAGGGGCTTCCCCAGTCCGCGGGCGCCCGGTCGGGCTTGCTGCGCAGCCTGCTCTCGGAGCGGCAGGTCCTGGTGGTGCTCGACAACGCCCGCGACTACCAGCAGGTCGAACCACTGCTCCCAGGAGCCGGCCCCAGCCGGGTGATCATCACCAGCCGCCACCAGATGCCCGCCCTGACCGTGTTCCACCAGGCCCGCCCCGTGCAGCTGGAACCCTTCGACGACGACGAGGCCCTCGAGTTCCTCAGCCAACGGCTCTCCCCGAACCGGGCCGACGGCGCCAGCGACGCCAGCGGCGCCATGGTGGCGCTGGGGCAGGCGTGCGGCGGCCTTCCCCTGGCCCTTGCGATCATCGCGGCCCGCGCCGCCGCGAACCCGGCGTTCCCGCTGGACCTGCTCGTCCGGGAGTTCACCCAGGAACAGACGCCGCTGGCCTCGCTCAGCGCCGGGACCGCCGAACTCGACCTCGGCGCCGTCTTCTCCTGGTCCCACCGGGGCCTGTCCGGCGACGCCGCGCGCGCCTTCGCGTTCCTGAGCGTGCACCCCGGCCCCGAGATCCCCGCTCCCGCCGCCGTGAGCATCTGCGGGCTCGGCCCGCAGCGCGCCCGCGAGGTCCTCACCGAACTGACCCAGGCCAGCGTGCTGCGCGAGAGCAGGCCCGGCCGCTTCGCGTTCCACGACCTGCTCCGCGAGTACGCACTGACCTTGCTGGCCGAGCGGTCTGCCGAAGCGTCAGCCCGCCTGGTCAGCCACTACGTGCGCTCCGCCCGCGAAGCGATCCTGACCTTCGGCCGGCCCCTGTGGCACCGGCCGGCGACACGATGCCGGGCATCGTTCCGGAGACCTTCGCTTCCAGCCGCGATGCGTTCCGCTGGTACACCGGCCAGCGCACCGTCCTCCACCACGTCTGCCGCCTGGCCATCAGCCTGGGCGACCACAGGTCCGCGCTCATGCTCATGCTGGACTGGCGGCCCATGAGCCAGGGGGTCGACCCGATCCACGACATGCTCCCGTTCGCCGAGCTTGCCATCCAGGCTGCCGAGCACGTCACCGAGCCCGATCTCCGGGGCGAATGCTTCCGCGACGTCGCAGCCACCTTCGCGCGAGCCGGCCGGCCCGAGCGTGCCCGGTTCTACTTCGGCCTAGCGGCCCAGACGTTCCAGCAGGCCGGCAACCGCACCGGCCAGGCGAACGTCTACCGGAACATGGCTCACAGGCTCGTCATGGAACCCGAAGAGCGGATCGCGCTACTCCGCGAGTCGGTCGCCATCGCCCGCGAATTCGGCGACCAGCCGATCCTGGCCACCATGCTGCACGGGCTGGCACTCGTACTATGGCGGAGCGGCAGGTTCGACGAGCAGCTCGCTGTAGTGGCCGAATGCGCCTCGATCACCGCGAACCTGCCCGGCCTGGCCTATCTCGAACCATACGTGCTAAGCATCCGGGCGGCGGCCCTCGCCGGGTCCGGTCGCCTGGAGGAGTCGGTTGACGAGGCGGGGCAGGCGCTTGAGCTCCTTCGACGTGAAGGCGACGTCGTCAACGAGATCCATACGCTTGTCTCCCACGGCGATGCGCTGACTGCCCTGGGCCGCACTCACCAGGCAGCCGAGACCTGGCGCCGGTTCCTGACCCTCGCCACCAGCACCGAACTCGTCCACAGCGCGTTCTACGTCAACTTCGGCGGCATCGACGACGACATCGACGACGCCGAGATCATCGACCGCGTCAAAGCGAAGCTCGCGGCCCATACCGCCAGCGGTGACCAGTAAGCCCCGACAGGCGCGGAACCTCAGGCCTGGCGTACTCGCCTTCCATCACGTCTCGCACCGCCTTCTCGCCAGCCCGGGCCATCCACCAGTTCAGGAACCCACAGCCGCCCTCATCGGCTTCTTTTGCGGAAATCATCGCGGGGCTCTCTGACCTTCGCGGGGCAGGTGACGCCGGCACCCGACATCGTCAACGACCGTGAGCACCGGCCGCCAGCTCGAGGAGATCGCCTGCGAGACCAGCCAGGTACCGGCCTAGCCCGTCGGCCGCAGCGTCCACCCTTCCCGTTCGGCCGCTGCCCTGGCCTCCTGCGCGATCGTCCAGGTGTCGCCGGTCATGTCCATTTCCGCTATGTCGACCCAGGTCAGCCCGAGGCTGGCGAGGATCCGCTTGAGCCTTTCCGCCGCTATGTAGTTGACGGTGAGCCTCGGCGCGGCGGTGTGCGCGGCCAGGTACCAGAGAATCAGGTTGGTGATCCTCGGCACGGATGTCTCCTTCCTGATCGCGTCGAATATGACCTCCTCCTCGTTCTCCCGCACGCCCGGCAGGATGACGCGCCCGAAGGCCTGGCCCTCCGCGGTGAAGAAGCGCGGGTTGGCCATGCCCGCGATCACGCCGATGCCGCTGGGCACGGTCATGTAGGTACCGTCGGCGTTGACGGTGACCGCGTTCTGCGGCAAACCCGCGAACCTGGCCAGCACAGTCCGCGCCCTGGTCTGCGCCAGATGCGCCCGGGTGACATGCTCGCCCTCGGGCAGCAGCACCCTGGCCTCGCCGGTCAGGCTCACCAGCTCCCGCAGGTTCTCGCCGGTCACCTCGAAGTCCGGCGGCCAGTCACGCAGGCGGCGGAACTCCGCCCGCAGATCCCGGGCGGTTACCTCTGCCCGCCCCGACTCCGGCTTTCGCACCGCCGCCACCAGCAACCGCAGGTTCTCCCGCTGCTCTGGGTCCACCTGGTCGCTGCCGAACACAGCGGCGACCAGGTCATCGAGCCCCGCGTCCTGGCCGTCAGCCGACGCGGGGCGGCTACCGGAAGCAGGCGTCTGATCCGTAACGGCCGGCGACATCATCCGTCGCGACGGTCCGGGCGACCGCAGGATCCACCCTGCCTGCATGGCGGCCGCGGCAGCCAGCCGCGCGACCGTCCGGGCGTCCCCCGTCATGTCGACGTCCGACCACGCCATGCCGAGCGTGCCGAGTTCTTCCGCCAGCCGCTCATTCAGCACATTGTTCACCGTGAACCTGGGCGCGGTAGTGTGCGCGGCCAGGTACCACAGCGCCAGCTTGGCGATCCTGGGCATTTCGGAGTCGTTGCTGATCCCCCACACCGAGGCTTCGTCACCCGTGTCACGAATGCCGGCCAGGGTGATCTGGCCGAGGGGCGAGCCGTCCCGGCTAAAGAACTGCGGGCTGTCCATGCCCGCCAGCACGCCGATCCCGCTGGGCACGGTCAGGTAGACACCGTCGGCGTTGACCGCAACCGTTTCCGCAGGCAAATTCGCGAACGGGGCAGCGTGCGAGGTGCCTTGCCCTGGCCGGTGCGCCCCAGCCTCGCCCGCTGATTCCGACGCCGACCGAAGGGCGGCGACGGGGAGATAGAGTCCCTGATACCGCACTTCCCGGCCCTGACTACCTATGTCCGGCCGGGCGGCGACCTCCGAGGGAATGTCGGCCGACCCATCATCAGACGGCGACGGGCTGTGATCGGCCCCCGGACCGACGCTCACGTCGTCGGAACCGGGTGGCCGACGGCGAACAGTGCCCAGGTAGTGCTCATCTTTGAGCACGATGATGTAGGGCTGTTCTATCTCAGGAACGTCCGGGAGGAACTCGCTGCGGTTGAAGGGCTCCGCCCTGGTGCTGAGCATGCCATTCTCCATGAGAACCACCACGGGCACCGTCAGGACGTACCTGATCAACGCCGAGAAAATGCTCCCGTAGGGATCTGCGAAATTGCCCAGCTTGCGCAACGCCTCCACTAGGCCTGGCCAGGTAAGAGAGTCCTCGGCGGGGTTCTCGCTGTGATCGAAAATACCTTCGGGCTCCCAGATGTATGGGTTCCGCGCCGCGATGTCGGCGAGGAACAGGCGCAGATGCTGCCCGGTCACGTCGCCGCCCGGCTGCACCAGCGGCAGCTCGGCCACCCGGCGGCCGGCACTGCCATCCGGCAGCCTTTCGCGAGCCGCCGCGACGGCCTGGTTCAGCAGTGTCGCGACGGCGTCATCTCCCACTGGCACCGGGAGGTTCGCGTTCCGCGCGGCCCGGAGGATGGCCGCGCGGATAGCAACCTGCCCGGCCGTCGCCACCGTCGCGTGGAACGAGCAGTCCCCGTCGGCGGAAGCCCAGATCACCTGCAGCCAGGAGCCTTTGAGCGAGGCCTGCTGGGCTGCGGTCGGGGCATATCCATCCGGATCGCGAGTTTTCCCGTGCGATCTCGGGTCGTCCCCGGGGAACCACCATGGATTCCCGGCCGCGAATTGCCGAGCCTCTTCCGACAGTCCCTTCGATACCTTCCCTTCTTCGCGAGGTGACGGTGTGGCGGCGGATGGGTGATCGTCCTCGCCTGGTGAGAGCTGCCGGTCGCTTCCGGGCACGGGCGGCTCGGTGCCCGGGTCCCGCAGGACGATCCTGAGCCGGCCGTCTGCGCCTGGGGTAACGCTTTCGACTTCGAAGATCCGGTCACGGTCGAACATGACCAGATCAGAACCGCCGCCAACCAGGCCTGACAGGTCCCGGCCCTGGCGGCTGGTGATCACATACAGGGGACCCTCTGCGGTGACCGAGCCTTCGCCGGCGTGCGCGCGGATCAGGCCGGGCACCGTGATCTGCCTGTCCGCGGCCAGCCGGGCGGGGTCGATGCCGGGCAGCGTGGCGGTGTAACTGTTCCTGTGCGTGCGGGGCAGCTCCGCCAGCCCGGCGGTGATCCGCCTGTTCCATTCCGCACTGGGAGGCCCGTCGGCCACGCCGAGTGCCTCACCGAGCACGTCAGCGAGCAAGTTGATCGTGGACTGAGTAGCGGACCGGGGGCCAAGGTAGTCGACCAGCACACGCCGGAGCAGGCGGTGATGCTCCCTGCCGAGCCTCTGAGTCGACAGGCCAGGAGGCTGGCCGCGCGTCCCGGCGCCTTCTTCGACCTGTCCGTGGTACTGAACAAATCTGCGTCTCGGCGCCCGCGCCTGGTCCTCACCTACCTGGGCGGCGGGCAGGTCTCCGGAGGTCACGACGGGTGATCCCGGCTCCGCTGGCGTGGCAAGTCCCGACGGGACACCGACCGATGCATCGTCTGAATCCGGCTGGTCTTCCTGAGCCGGCTCGTCCGGCTGGTGCTCCGCTTGCGGCAGCACCGCGGCGACGGGTACCCCCGGCCGGGTGGCCCGAAGAGGTTGCCGCAAGACCAGCTGGACCGGGTAGTTACCGGTAAACAGCGGCTCGAAGTGGTTGTAGCTCCAGTAGACGTGCAGGATAGGAGTCGGGTTTCCGAAATCGTCATGCTCCGGTCCCTGAGGCACGTGGACATAGATCCCGTTCTGCGCGAATCTGAATGTCCCATCGGCGGTCGTATCGCCCCGCCGCCTGAACTCGAAGACCTGGACCCGCACGCCGAAGGACTCGGTGAAGGTCGGCAGCACGTCGGTGACGTCGATCATCGCCCTGCTCATGAGCTGCTGATAGCCTTGCGTTCCTTCCGGCAAGGCCTTCTTGAGCCAATCGGCCAGGCCGTCTGTGGTCACCTCGCCGCGCTGATCCTGGCGCAGCGTGCGCTGCGTGAGCTGGCTGAGCGTGTCCAGCAGGCAGCGCAGGTTCTTTCCCGACGCCGAGCCTTTGGTGAGCCCATGAGGAAGGAAGCCAGGAACGTCACCGGGTTCGCTATTCCATCGGAACGCTCGCGATTGGCCATCATCGGTGAGTGCGGCCCAGCCGGGCGCGAGCAGCGGGTCATCTACGATCTTTTGCCTGCCCAGCCACAACCCAAGGTCCTCGGCGTTCATCTGCTCGCCCGGCTGGCTCATGCGAGCATCGCGCGGCAGGTTCTCGATCATCGAGATGGCCCCGGCCGGGCCGATGAAATTGCCGCTGTCGCGATGCAGCAAACCGGTGCGGAAGCGAATCCAGCCGTTGGTGAGTCCGATCACCGTCCGGTCCGCGAGCACCACTAGCCCGGTGCCCGGATGGAACGCGAACCCGTCAGCGCCCGCGACGGTGGTGCGCCAGCTTGGCAGCGCCGTCATCCTGCCTGGCCCGGTCGACCGGACCGGGACAGCGAGGCCGCGGTCCCGGTCCAGCCAATCCCAGCCATCCGGCAGCGGTTCGGCCGCCGGTGCCGGCATTTTCACTGCGGACTCGGTCTTGGCCGATGGTGCCGGAGCCGGGGCGGGCGGTGCTACTGGCACTGGGGCTACGGCCGGTGACGTGGCAAGCGGCAGCGGGTCGCCCGCAATCGGGTCGTACCGCACCAGGTACACGTCTTGCACGTTGGTGACGGCCCCGCGCAGCGCCTCCAGGGCGATCCGCTCCACTTCCTGAACGCTCAGCTGGCCCCGGAAGATCTGACCGGACAGTATCGGGAACGCCACGCTCTTCAGCCTGCGGCGGTCGGCCACGGCCAGCGCGCTCCGGTAGGCTTGGGCGAGCAGGTCGCTGCTCCTCGGCGAAACGCCCATAGCCCACCGCGACGCGCCCGGCGAGCCTGGCTGCCGGAAGTCCGGCGGGACCGCGTGAATAACAAAGCGGACGTTGTCGAATCCGTAAGCCCCCGTTTCCACGGCCTGGCCAGTCTCGATCCTGTTCCCGGGCGAGTTCTGGAGGATCGCGCGGATCTCCTGCTCCATGGCCGCGCCTCCCCGCTGCTGGATCAGCCCGCTGATTCCGCCGGCGTGGAGTATCGCGGGATTCGCGGCGTTGACAATCGCATCAACGGGCCAAGGCAAGCGCAGCACGCTGCCCTCGATGTGATGAACCCTCGTCTGGCCAGCCGCACCCGAGCGGGATGAGGAATCACGAGACGGCGCCGCGACCGACGTCTGGGACGGGGCTGGCAAGGGCCCTGATGGCGGCCGGACAGCCGACGGCCTTCTTCGGTCCTGATCGGGATGTTCTGCAGTCGGCCGCTGCGACGCCGACGGCCCGGACGGGACCTGCGGCGGAGCCGACCCGTTGTAGTGGTTGTCGCCGTTGTAGTAGAGATAAACGGCGCGGTTTTCCTCGTCGCCCACCGTCTGCAGTAGGAAGGGCGCAACATCCGTCCAGTTGTCGCTGTTGGGGGGGTTCCGCCGGCGGTATTGCGCCACCCGGGTCTGGATGCCCAGCACGTGCACCAGCAGCGGCAGCAATGCCTCGCCCGCTGGTGACCCCCAGTCCCTCTCCCAGTTCTCCACCGCACCCTGCACGGCTGCGAACTCGCTGTCATCGAGCGGCCCGGACCGATAGATCCTGGTGGCGAGCAGGTAATCACGCAACTGGTCGCGATCGAGCGCCTCAAGCGGGATGCGCACCTCGCGGCTGGCCAGATAGTCCAACATGTCCTGCGGGCTCAGCGCCTCCTCCGCGAGCAGCGTGGAACTGCCCGGCCGCAACTCGAGATACATCCGCCGCAGCTCCGTGGTCGGGACATAGGCGGCCTCAGCGACGTAAGTCACCCCGCGCTCTTGGAGCGCACGGATCAAATCCTCGGCCGGCAAGTCGCGGATCTCGCTGACGACGGACTCGCGAAAATGCCTTCTGACCTGCTGCACAGCCTCGGGCAATGCAGCCCGGTTGCGCTGCAGGTGGCTAAGCGTCAGCTGGCGCAATAGCTCCCCTGCCTGCCACAGTGGGGCATGCCCGAGAAAACGATCGCCGGTCCTGCTGTAATACTCGGCCAGCGACACCGAGTCGCTGCGCACAGTTTCTGGCTGGGTCAGCCAGGTGGCGATGGGATCGTCCTCGGTGAGGAATCCGTGCTGGATCAGCTGTTCCCGCACCACGTCAGGAGCGGTAGCGATCACCGAATACAGCATGCACGAACCGGTCCCCGGCGCCCGCACCATGGCGCCGAGCTCGGGAAGCGGCGGGACCACGGCGTCGGCCGGTTCTGGCCCGATGACTGGCGCGGGTGCGGGCTGCTCCGGTGCTATCTCTTCTGGCGCTCCCGTCAGCGGGCTGCCCAGTAGAAGGCCGCCGGATGGGGTCCATAGACTGACCGGCCGGGACCGCGGGCTGACGGGCGGACTTACCCGACCCATGGGCGGCGTCAGCGAACTGACCGGGGTCAGCGCGGCGGCCGCGTTTTCGCTGGTCTGGATCTGATCTCGGATGTCGATGTACAGGGCTCGCAGACGCGCGTACCGATCTCCGAGCCTGTCCGCCACCTCCTGCGAAAGCGAGGACTCGCTCAGTGGCTGGAAGCCGGCAATCAGCCGGTCCACGCGGGCCACGGGATCGTCAGAAGACGCCCGATCTATTTCCCGCAAGCGTCGCGCCAGTTCCCTCGTCGGCTCCGCCAGCCTGGTGACAGCGGCGATATAGGTCTGACGGTGCCGCTCCAGCGTCAGCTCGTCGGCCCGGGCCTGGTGATCTGGTCGCGCCAGCGTCGCCGCTCCCGGCTCGGCCAGCAGCTCGGCAGACGACCAGACCCGGCCGTCCGCCGGGCGGGCGCCGACGTAACGCCGGCGTGTCCCCTCGCCCGCCTGCAGCACGTATCCTTCCCTGGGCACGTCCAGGGGGCCAATGTCCATGGGGTAGCGCTGGCCAAGCAGCGTCATCGGCAGGCGCCACAGTCGCGCGGAGACCCTGGCTACCTGCTCGCCGAGGGCATCGGCCCGCCGACCCGGCGTCTCGATGATGTTCAGCAGCCGTGTCTGCACGGCCCTGTTCTCTGCGACGATCCCGGTGGTGGCCTCCGGAAATTCCTGCGCGAACTCCGAGCTCCGGCCGGCGTTGGCCTCAGCGAAGTCAGCGCGCAGCGCGGCGGCCAGCTGGCGGCGCAGCAAGGCGGGGGTCGGCTGATGGCCGCTGGTGAACTCCCGCAGCCGACTGCCGAACATGGCGATGATCGACGAAAAATAGCGGTCGTTGTCCTGCGGCACATCCACTGGCGTAATCGGCAGGCCGCTGTAAAACCCCTGCGCGGCATCGAGCTGCTGCTGACGACGCTCCAGCCGCTGCCGTCTCGACTCCTCCAGCTGCGTCACCTCGCGGCCTACTGGCGCGAAGCGCACCAGGTAGACGACTTGCACCCCGGTCACGGTCGAACGCAGCGTCTCCTCGGCGATCTCCCAGAGCCGCCGCGGCGCCATCGGGCCCCGGTAAGGCCCATCGGAAAGCAGCGGAAACGCGACCCTGGTCAGGCCGAGCCGGTCCGCCTCAGCGAGCGCATTGCGGTAGGCATCAGCTAGCTGTCTCATGCCGTCCGTCATGGAGACGGTACGGAAGTCCGGCGGCACCACCCGGATCACGTGCCGGGCGTGCGGGCCGGGGGCGTCGGTCGCCACTGCGGCACTGGTTGTGGCAGGCCCGCCCGGCTCTGGGGGCGCCGGGCTG
>WNEY01002812.1_pt1 | contig 12892 bp, 12 predicted proteins | sample 5400531 | NCBI WGS metagenome assembly WNEY01 (sample SAMN13153338, study PRJNA577476) | soil metagenome | isolation source: 200 cm saprolite under Douglas fir tree site 1 | place: USA:California | collected 2015-04-18
GACTCGCCGGTGGCCGCCTACTACAGCGGCAAATCACCCACGCAGATCACGGGCTCGCAATCGATGCCGTTGGACCGCGACCTGGCTTTGTCCTGGCTGCGAAGCAACGGCGTGTCGAGCGTGATCGTCGAGAACATCAGCTACTACCGCGCGACGGCGGTGTTTCCCGAGCTTGCGCGCGGCACGCCGACCCCACCCTTCGAGCCTCTCGGCGACGAGCGCAGCTACCAGGCCGCCGGCGGGAAGCAGGTGTACGCGTACAACGTCGGCGATCCCCGCGACCTGCAGGCGATCCTGCCGGACGTCTACGCGGCTATCGCGTCCGGGCCGCAAAGCGGCAAGACCGCGCAGCTCGCGAAGGGTGTGACGCTCATCGCCCGCGGACGCGACGCCGCCGGCGAGGGCATGGGCCTCGGTGTGCCGGTCGTGCGCTATCCCGACGGCTGGGTGTTCTCGCGCACCTCGACGACCATCGACCTTTCGACCAGCACACAGTCGGTTTGGCGGCGGACGTTCGAGCTCGACGAGATGGGCGGCGACGCCGTGGCCGGCGGCGGCTTTGACTTCGTGCCGGTAACCAGCCGCGGCCGCATCGCCGTGACGTACACGGTCGACGCGAGCGGCATCACGATCGAGGTTCAGCCGCTGCAGCTCGCGCCGGGGTACACGCAGGTCGGCATCCTCAACGAGGAGTCGGGGGCGTTCAACGATTTCGCCGACTCATCGCAGACGCTCATCGATTCGCGGTTCGGCAGCTGGGTTCCGGTCAGCGGCGAGTGGGCGCGGCTTCGTTCGGGCAGCCTCGGCGTCGAGTGGTCGCTGCCCTCGATCGCCGGCGCGCAGCTCTACGGAGGACGCGAAGTCAAAGCGCCGAGCTTCGACTGGGCCGGCCTCGACTACATCTTCTCCGGCCCGTTCTCCGGAGCTCGCTATCACATCAACGTGCAGGAGGCGAAATGAGCGCACAGCGGGCTGACGTCGTCCTCGTCTATCCGCAGCGAGCGCCCGAGCACGGACGGCACTGGATCATGCCCTCACTCGGGCTCATGTACCTGAGCGCGTCGCTGCGCCGCGCGGGCTACTCCGTGCGGCACATCGATCACACCTTCCTCGAGCGGCGCGAGGTGCTCGAGCAGATCGAGAGCCTGCAGCCGAGCGTGATCGGCATCTACTGCATGATCACGATGCAGGACGAGGCGCTGTCGCTCGCCGCGCAGGTGCGCGACAAGGCGCTCACGGTGGTCGGCGGTCCATATCCGTCGGGCGAGCCCGAGACCTTCGTCGACAACTTCGATCTCGTCGCGGTCGGCGAGGGCGAGGAAACGATCGTCTCGATCATGGAGCACCTCGACGACCGGCGATGGGAGGAGATCCCCGGCCTCGTCTTCAAGCAGGACGGCCAGATCGTCAAGAGCGAGGGGCGCCACCGCAGCAAGGACATGTCCGATTTGCCGCTGCCGTATCGCGGCGACATCCCCAACGCCGAGTACGTCGCGTACTGGCGCCGGCACTGGAAGGACGCCACCACGCCGCTGATGTCGACGCGCGGCTGTCCTTTCCGCTGCGACTTCTGCCACAAGTCGGTGTTCGGCGACCTCTTCAGCGCGCGGCCGGTCGAGTCGGTGGTGGCCGAGATGCGCGAGATCGCCGAGCTCGGCTACGACCACATCTGGATGTCGGACGACCTGTTCACGCTCAACTACAAGCGCACTTTCCAGCTCGCGCAGGCGATCGAGGAGGCGCACCTGCCGCTCACGTGGGAGTGCCTCAGCCGCGTCACGCATGTCGACAAGGCGCTGTTCGACCAGATGCACCGCGCGGGCTGCAAGCGGATCTTCTTCGGCATCGAGTCAGGCGACGAGAACGTGCTGAAGGAGATGAAGAAGGGAATCACCCCCGACCAGGCCCGTGCGGCGGTCGAGGCCTGCGTGGCCGCGGGCATCAAGGCCGCCGGCTTCTTCATGGTCGGGTACCTCGGCGAGACCACCGATTCCCTGATCCGCAGCATCAACTTCTCGTCGAGCCTGCCGCTCGACTACGTGAGCTACACGATCGCCTACCCGCTTCCGGGCACGGGCTTTTACGAGCGCGTGCGCGAGCGGAGGCAGCATGGCGAGTGGCACAAAGTGAGGCACAACCGCCTGCTGTTCAACACGGACTTCTCCGAGCACAAGCTGCGGGCGGCCATCCTCAAGGGTGCGATCCAGCACCGCCTCAACCGCATGCACATGCGGCCGGCGTCGCGGGCCTTCGAGAAGGCCACCGATCCACTGCTACGAATCCTGAGATAGCGTGTCGGCGTGGCCCTGAGCCGCGTCTGGGTCGTCTTTCCATTCGGGGCGATCCGCCTGAGCACGCTCCTCGCGTTCGCGGCGATCCTGGTGATCGTCATGTGGTTGCGGCGGTCGCCGCTGCTAGCGTTCCTCACCGCGATGGGCTGGTGGAGCGCATACGAGATCGTGTTCCAGTCGGTCGCGCTGGCCCTCGGCCGCGAGCCCTGGCAGCAGCTGTTCTACCTCGTCACCGGTGTGACCGGCTGGGTAATCGCGGCGCACCTGATCGGCGTCAGGCCGCATCCGCTGCTGCTGTTGATCTGGGCGTTATCCATGGCCGGCTGGGCCGCGTATGGATTCCACTACAACAACTACAACCAGCCCAACGTCTTCTCGGTAGGCGACGAGGCGTTCAACGTCGCCACCAAGGATGGGATGGCCGTGATTTACCTGATCGGCGCCGTCGCGCCATTCCGATTGAAGCGACGTCGTGATGTCCCGATCGCCGTTTGACGAGCTCGCCGCGGATTACGACCGCCAGGAGCTCGAGAACCCGATCCGGCAGCGGATGCGCGCGCGTTCACTCGTGGTGCTGGACGCCACATTTCCCGCGGGGGCAAGGCTGCTCGATGTAGGCTGCGGCACAGGCACCGAGGCCCTCTGGCTCGCGGAGCGTGGCCGGCACCTGACTGCGATTGACCCGAGCTCTCAGATGCTCGACGTCCTGAACGCGCGAGCGCGTGCCGCGAACCTCGACATCCCCGCCCACCTGCTGCGCGCCGGCGACCTCGACGGCCTGACCGGAGAGTTCGATGGCGCCTATTCCTCATTTGGCGGTATCAACACCGAGCCGGACCTTGGCCTCTTCCTCGCATCTCTTGCGCGGCTCGTGCGGCCGGGCGGGAAGATCGTGCTCGGCGTTATGAATCGCTGGTGCGTGAGCGAGATGGCGTTGATGCTGGCGGCCGGCCGGCCCCGCCTGGCCTTCCGCCGGTACCGGCCGACCCTCGCAGTGCAGGTCGGGGCCGCGTCGGTCGACGTGCACTACCCGTCGTGGCCGGAGATGAAGGGCGCAGTGAACGCGCATTTCAAGGTGCTGCGGGTCGAAGCGCTGCTACTGCTGCTCTTGCCTTACGCCTGGCCGCGACTGGCCGCCCACAAGCGCGCCTTCGGGGCGCTCGATCGAATCGATCGCGCTCTCGCGCCGCACCGCCCATGGGCCTGGCTGGGTGACCACCTGCTCGTCATCGCCGAGCGCCGGTGAGGCTGCTCGCCGCCGCGCTCCTCGTGCTGTGCGCTTGCACAATCCCGGGTCAGCCCGTGCCGACGCCCAGTTCGCAGACTGCCGGCTGCCGTCCGGGACCGCCAGAGGCGGGTGTTTGGAGTCCGGACCGGTTGAAGATCCTCAAAGCCTGCCAGCACGCCACGGGCGTCGTCCTCGACGTCGAATCCGAACCCGACGGCGATCACCACATCTGGTTTGCGGTCGTCAACGGTTACGAACAGCTCCTCAACGACAAGAACCGTTTCCAGGGCCGCCCGGCGCTGCTCGCGGAGATCGTGCCGGACTGCCCGTTGAGCACCAACCCTCCAGATCCGAACACCGCAGCGGAGTGCCCGCCCTCCAAGCTCCCCGTTCCTGCAGCCGGTGACCACATCGCCGTCGATGGGCCGTGGGTGTTCGACGTCAACCATGGGTGGAATGAGATCCATCCGGTCGATTCAATCGTCCGGTTACGCTAGTCGCCGTGGGGTTTGACGCGGAGGGTTACGGGTTTCCGGAGCACGACCGGACGCTGGCTCGCCTGATGTCTGACATCCGGGTGATGGGACCCGCGGGCGTCGAGCGCGCGGCGCAGGGTTGGGATGATTTCGCTGCCGGAGCAAGGCACGCCGCCTTTCACGAAGCCGAACGCGCCGCGACGCATGCGATCGAGCAGAAGGACCGCGGTCCGGCGTGGGACTCGCTGCGGAGCTCCCTGTTCGGAATGACCGAGTCCGGACAGGCGCTCATCTCGTGGAAGGCCGAGCACGGAGACACCGGCCACAAGGCCGAGGACGCAGCCTTCGGCGCAGCGCTCGCGCTGGTGGCGAGCGACATCATCACGCACCACCAGTACGAAACGCTCGTACGGCCGATGGGCGAAGCGCTGCCGTGGCTCATTCCCGAGGTGCCCACCTAGCGCCGAGTTGCAAAAACCCCGCATCTGATCTTGAATTAAAGGTGGCTGCGGTTTAGTCGGTAAGCGGGGGTGTATCGGAAATGGGCATATTGCTCACTTTCCAGCAGGCCTATCAGCCTGTTGGTGGCAACCTTTTGCTGTCGGCCCTGATGGCAGGTCTTCCTCTGTACGTCCTGTTCGTCATGCTGGCCGTGCTGCGCCTGCCGGCGTGGATCTGCGCCATCGCGTCAATGCTCACGGCCGGGGTGCTGGGCTGGCTCGTGTGGGGCATGCCGCTCGGCATCACCGTCGGCGCCGCCACCGAGGGCATGGCCTTCGGCCTCTGGCCGATCTCCTGGATCGTCCTCAACGCCATCTTCTTCCACAACCTGACAGTCGCCAGCGGCGACTTCGAGGCCATCAAGCAATCGCTGACCCGGTCAACAAGGTCGGCGCCGAGGGCGCGATCTTCGCGCGCGTGATCAAGTACAGCCTGATCCTCACCAGTCTGGTCGGGATCGTGGCCATGATCGAGGCTTACGTGCTGCCTGGAATAGTCCCGTCGCCTTAGGCGACCCTCATTCGCTAACCGCGGACCCGGGGCGGCATCGCCTGTAATCTGCGCTCACCGTGAGCGCTGCCCCGCCCGCGCCCGAGACGACGCTTGTCCTAAAAGACGGCTCGACGGTCGCCGTGCGGCCGGTTGAGGCGCTTGACGAGGCCGCGCTGGCGTCGTTCTACGGCGGCCTGTCGCCGGCGTCTCTCGCCTTTCGCTTTTTCGCCGCGCCGCAGGACGTGGCGGAGGTCGCGAAGCGCCTGGTCATCGCGAACTACGAGTCGCAGTTCGGCCTGGTGGCGAGCTCGGGCAACCTGATCGTCGCTCACGCGGTGTACATCGTGACCGGCGGCCGGCGCGCCGAGATGGGCATCGCCATCGCCGACGAGTTCCAGGGCCGTGGCCTTGGGCTGCTGATGTTCGCCCAGCTCGCGGACGCCGCGGCGCGCGGCGGTATAGAGGTCTTCGAAGCGGTGGTCAAGGCGGACAACCACCGCATGCTCGACATGCTGCGCGAGAGCGGCTTCCCGCTGCGGCTCCGCTCCGAGCCTGGCGAGATTCACGCCGAGATGCCGACCGCCCTCAGCGAAGAGGCCGGCATGCATTTCGAGCGCCGCCACGCGCTGTCGGCGCAGGCGGCGGTCAAGCGATTCCTGGCGCCGCGCTCGCTGGCCATAATCGGCAGCCCGCTCGAGGGCGCGACCGCAGGTGGCGTCGTGGTGCGCAACATCGTCAACGGCGGCTTCAGGGGCCGCCTGCACCTGGTCAACGGCACCGGCGTCGCGGTCGAGGGCTACCCCGCGTACACGTCGGTGAAGGACGTGCCTGGTGAGGTGGACGCGGCGGTGATCACCAGCACGGCCGCCGCCGTGGTCGAGGCCGCCGAGGATTGCGCCGCCAAGGGCGTCCACGCGTTGGTGGTCATCTCGCCCGGTTTCGGGGAGGCCGGCGCCGAAGGCGTCGAGCACCAGCGGCAGCTGATGGAGATCTGCAGGAGCTCCGGCATGCGGCTCGTCGGCCCCAACTGCTCGGGCGTGCTGAACACGTCGCGCGAAGTCAGCCTCAACGCCAGCGTCATCCCGACCCTGCCGCTGCCGGGGAAGATCGGATTCCTCTCCCAGAGCGGCAGCCTCGGCGCGGCGATCCTCGACCTCGCGCGTGCGCAGGGCACGGGCTTCTCCTCGTTCGTGTCATCGGGCAACAACGCCGACATCTCCGCCACCGACCTGGTCCAGTACTGGGAGGCAGACCCCGAGACGAACCTCGTGATGCTTTACCTCGAGACGTTTGGCGATCCGCGTGAGTTCTCGCATGTCGCGCGGCGTGCCTCGCGCACCATGCCAATCCTCGCGGTGAAAGGCGGCCGGTCCGCCGCGGGCGCTCGCGCTGCGACCACGTCGCATTCCGGCGTTGTCGTGCGGCCCTCCGCGATCCGGCTCGCGACCTCGAGCGTCAGCGAGGACGCCCTGTTCCAGCAGGCCGGCATCATCCGCACGGCGACGCTCGCGGAGCTGTTCGGCACCGCGCAGGTGTTGAGCGATCAGCCGCTTCCGGCCGGCAACCGCGTGGGCATCATCACAAACGCGGGCGGGCCTGGCGTCCTGTGCGCTGACTCGTGCGAGTTTCGAGGCCTCAAGGTGCCGGAGCTCCAGGAGGACGTGAAGGCCGCGCTCGCGGGCCTCGTGCCGTCGACGGCGCTCGTGCACAACCCAGCGACCCTGCTCGCGCAGGCTTCGGCCGATGAATACCGGCGCGCGATCACGGCGCTCGCGGGATCCACAGACGTGGACGCGCTGATCGTCATCTACACGCCGCAGGTGGGCAGCGGCGCGGAGGATGCGGCGCGCGGAGTGCTGGACGCCGCGGCCTCGCTTCCCAAGGCGATACCGATGGTGGCGGTGTTCATCTCCGTGCCGGATGCGCCGAGCCTTATGCGGTCCGGCGCCCTCCGCATCCCCACCTACCCGTTTCCGGAGGATGCGGCCCGCGCGCTCGGCCACGCGTACCGGTACGCCTCCTGGCGCCAGGCGCCGTCGGAGCCTGCGCCGCCGCTGGAAGGAGTCGACTCGCATCGCGCTGCAGCCATCCTCTCCGCGACCCTCGAGCAGGGTCCGGGCTGGCTGCCGCCGGCGGCGGTGACCGCGCTCCTTGCCTGCTACGGGCTCGCTCCCGCCGAGTCTGTGCTCGTGGCCTCGCCGCACGACGCCGGCGACGCGGCCAAGAAGCTCGGCGGCAAGGTGGCGTTGAAGGGGTTGGTCGCCGGGCTGATCCGCAAGTCGGACGTGGGCGCGGTGCGCCTGGACCTAGAGGGTTCGCACGAGGTCGAGGGGGTGGCGAAGGACGTCGCGCAGCGCATGGCCGCGATCGGCCAGAAGGTGCAGGCGTTCATCGTCCAGCGCATGGCGCCGCCGGGGGTCGAGATGCTCGTCGGCGTCGTCCAGGACCGCCACTTCGGGCCGGTGGTGGCTGTCGGCGCGGCTGGCCGCCAGGCGGAGCTAATGAAAGACGCGCAGGTGCGCCTTACGCCGCTTGGCCGCACCGATGCGGCAACGATGATCCGCTCGCTGGCGACGTATCCGCTGCTCGACGGCTACCGCGGCGCGACGCCGGTGAACGTCGGGGCGCTCGAGGACGTCTTGATGCGCGTGGCTGCGCTGGCGGACGCGCACTCGGAGATCGCCGACGTTGACTTCAACCCGGTTGTCGTGCACGAGCACGGCGCGGTGATCGTCGACGCGCGGATCCGCGTCGAGCCGGTGTCGGCCTAGGCGGACTTCCCCGCCGGCACCAGCTCGGCGAGGTCGACCGTGCTGTCGCTCAGCGCTTTGGCGTCGACCTTCTGCCGGCTTTCGATGATCTTCGCGCCTGCCTCGCCGCCCTCCTTGTCATTCATCGAGAGCACCGCGTCGACCACACCGTCGCGCAGGTAGAAGACCGAGAAACGGAGGCCGTCACGATCGCCGCGCCACACGGCGAGGTCCTCGCCCGACGCGTTGCCGCGGTACTCGAGGCTGACGTCGTACTGATCCGACCAGAAGTACGGGACCTTGGCGTAGGGCGTGCTGCTGCCGGCCGCGATCGAGGTGGCGATGCCGCGGCCCTGGCCCTTGGCGACCTCCCAGTGCTCGACGCGGATCGCGCGGCCGAGGAGCGGGTGATGGTGGAGGGCGATGTCGCCGGCAACGAAGACGCCTTCGGCTGCCCGTAAAGCCTCATCGGCCGGCACGCCGGTGCCTTCGATAGGAAGGTTCAGCGCCTTTGGCAGCTCGAGGTTGGGATCGATGCCGATCGCGATGAGGACCACGTCGACCTCTTCTCGCGTGCCGTCGGTCAAGGACACGTCAGTCACGCGGTCGCCGTCGAGGTGCCAGTCCTCTATCTGCGTGCCGGTGCGCACGTCGACGCCGTGGTCGCGGTGGATCGAGGCGTACACGTGCCCCACCTCGTCTCCGAGCGCGCGCGAGAGCGGCACGGGCGCTGCCTCGACCATGAGCACCTCTTTGCCGAGGGTCCGCGCTGACGCGCCAACCTCGGCACCGATGAAGCCCGCCCCCACCAGCAGCAGCCGCTTGCTTGCCTGCAGTGCTTGCTTGATGGCGTCGCTGTCGCGCAGCGTGCGCAGCGTGAACACGTTCGCCGCGTGAGGCGCGCCCGGCAGCCAGCGGGGAGTGCCGCCGAGCGACAGCACGAGCACGTCGAAGTCAAGGTGGTCGCCGGACTCGAGCTCAAGCCGTCGTTGCTGCAGGGACCCGCCGCTGACGGGCGTGTTCAAGCGCAGCTCGATGCCCTGCTTCGAGTAATCGTCCTCCGTGTGCAGGTAAACCTTCGGCAGCTCGACCTCGCCGCGCAGGAACTCCTTGGACAGATACGGACGGTCGTACGGGCGGTCGTGGTCAGCGCTGAGGATCGTCACCTCGCCGTCGAAGCCCTTCTTGCGCAGCATGAACGCGGCGGCGTCACCGCCACTGCCACCGCCGACGATCACCACCCTCTGCTTAGCCATTCATCGACCTCCTGAGATCGATACCCCCGGTACGCCCGCGCCGCGCAGGCTCAGTCTGGCAGGTCCATTCGGCGCATCCAGTGGTGCGAATCGGGAGCGGTGCCTCGCTGGATCGACATCAGCGCTTCGCGCAGCTTCATCGAGATGGGCCCCGCCGCGCCGCCGGCGATCTTCCAGCCGCCATGCGCCGAGCGCACCTCGCCGATCGGTGTGATCACCGCCGCGGTGCCGCACGCGAAAGCCTCGGCGATCGATCCGTCCGCGCAGCCATCGCGCCACTCACTCACGCTCACGCGGCGCTCCTCCGCGCCATAGCCGAGATCGCCCGCGAGCTTCAGCAGCGAGTCGCGCGTTACGCCGGGCAGCAAGGTGCCGGTCAAAGGAGATGTCACCAGGGTCGTCCGGCCGCCCTTGTTGAAGATGAAGCACAGGTTCATCCCGCCCATCTCTTCAACCCATTTGTGCTCCGCAGCGTCCAGCCACACGACGTCGTCGCAGCCCTCGCGCGCCGCCTGCGCCTGCGCGATCAACCCTCCGGCGTAGTTGCCGCCCGCCTTCGCCTCACCGGTGCCGCCAGGGGCCGCCCGCGTGTACTTCTCTTCGAGCCAGACCGTTACCGGCTTGACGCCCGACTTGAAGTAAGAGCCTGAAGGCGATGCAATGAGCAGGAACGTCACCTCCCCGCCGAGGTGCACGCCGAGCCCGACGTCGCTCGCGAACATGAACGGCCGCAGGTACAGGCTGTGGTCGGGTGCCGACGGCACCCACGCGTGGTCGTGCTGCAGGAGCAGGTCGATCGCCTCCACGAACGTCTCCTCGGGCAGCTCCGGCAGCGCCATGCGCCGAGAAGACCGGCGGAAGCGGGCAGCATTCGCGTCGGGTCTGAAAACGGCCACGCCGCCATCCGGCTGCCGATACGCCTTGAGCCCCTCGAAGATCCCCTGCGCGTAGTGCAGGAATACCGTCCCGGGGTCGAGCGCCAGCGGCCCGTACGGGCGCAACTCGGCGTCGTACCAGCCGCGCTCGGCCTCCCACTTGATCGACACCATGTGGTCGGTGAAGACCCGGCCGAAGCCCGGGTTGGCCAGGCGCCGGTCGCGCTCGGCCGAAGGAACTGGCGACGTGGTCGGGGTGACCTTGAAGCGGATCCCGGCGACTGTGCTCACAGCGTGATTATGCGGATAACCCGACCGCCGGCCCCCGCGTTAGATGGCCCGAGGGGGTCTGCGCCGTGAGTGTCGTAGGAGGTGGTCGCTGAGGTGAGTTCCTAACCCGTCCGACCACGTATCCCAACGAACTCAAATTCCAAAGGAGCGACTAACCAAATGCTCAAGAATTTCGCACGCCTTCTCGCGGTACCGGCATTTGCCGTGGTAATGGCCGCTGTACCGACATCCGCATCGGCCGCCGGCGGCGGAGGCGGAACCGGTCTCAACGTGACCATCGGGTCGGCCAGCGTGCAGGCCCGCCTCCTGGTCACCGTGCCGGTCACAGTCACGTGCACCGGACCCCTGGCGGACACGGTGCTCGGATCTGGCTCCGTCAACGTGTTCATAGAGCAGGCCAACGGCCAGTCTGTCTCGCACGGCAGCGGCGTGGCCTTTTTCACGTTTTGCTCGTCGTCTCCCCAGACCATCAATGTGCTGGTGACGCCTGACAGCTTCACGACGCCTCCCAGCACCGCCTTCCACGGTGGCCCAGCGGTGGCGACGGCTTTTGCCGGCGCCGTCGATCCCACCTTCACGATCTTCGAAGGCGGATCGGCCGGACCGGAGGTAATCAAGCTCTAGAAGCACAGAGAGGCCCGGACGGCCCGGGCCTCTCACCACCCTTCGCTAGTCGTCCGACTCGGACGGCCCGCCCTGTGAGCTCGTCGAGCTGCACGATCCGTTCTTGCCCGCCTTGCTCTTGGCTACCCCGCTCACATGCTTGCCGCCCTTGTGCTGGTGCGCGGCTTTCGACACCTCGCTGCCGTGATTGCACGGATGCTTCCCTGCGTTCTTGTCCTGCTGCTGGCCGGCTTGCTGGGAGCCGACCGGATGGCCGGAAGTGAGGCGCACGGCCACGATCCCGACGTCGACCAGCAGGAGCATCAAGATCACGGCCAGCATCACGACCAGCGGCCTTCCGAGCGTGCCCAGGCGACTCCAAACCATCGGTTTCAATCTCCTAACGCTGCCAGATGCCGGGCGGGTCGCCCGCCTCTAAGGCAGCGTTGCGCACGCTGATCCGACGCAGGTATCCGCGAGCCACTGCTGCATCTGGTCGGACAGCTGCCCGGAGCCCGACCCTCGAGCCAGCACCACGGTCAGCCCTTTTGAGCACGCGACGTGGTAGCCCCCCGCGAGAGACGCGTTCACGATGCTGCGCAGCTTGGGGTCGACCGGGTTGAGGCTGCCCAGAGTCGAGACGTCGATGGCGATGTAGTCGGTGTCGGACTTCGTGGTCACCTCGTAGATCTCGGCGCGGTCGGACAGGTGCGGCACCAGCGCGTCCGTCGCCGAGACGCTGGCGTTAGCAGGGATCACGTCGAGGCAGCCCTGGATCTGCGCCGCCGTCTCATCTGACACGTATGTCCCGAGCTCGGCGAGCGCGTGGACGGCGCCGAAGCTCAGCACCGCTGAGGTTGCGAGCGCACCGATCGGAAGCGCGATCGAGACGGCGCCGGCGAGGCGGCCGCCCCACCACGAGCGCATGCGCGCGCACGCATCGATCGCGGCGAACGTGAGAATCGGCGCGGGCAGCATCGAGTACTGGTAATGGAAGGACCAGAACGTCGGCGACGACGACCAGAAGCGCTCGAGGAAGCTCGGGATCGCGATCAGCACGAGCGGCGACAGCAGTGGCAGGAACAGCCAGTTTGCAAATGAAGCGACACCGACTCGCACCTTCTCTACCGGCGTCACCAGGAGCTGCAGGCTACGAAGCGGGTTCTCAAGCACATTTACCGCGGCGCTGAGGGGCCCTTTGCCCAGCGCCTGGTACGTCCAGTGCTGATACGGCACGCCTCCGACTGCCGGCATCACGACTTCGAGCAGCAGCACGAACCACACTCCATTCGCGATCGCAATCCCCGCACCGACCAGCCACCGGCGCTGGAACACGGCGATGTAGAGGCCGAGTGCGATCACCGTCAGCGCGACGTCTTCGCGTGTGAGCATCGCCACCGCCAGCGACGCCCACAGCAGGCGGTTTTGCTTGTTGAGCGTCGCGTACAGCGCGGTCGAAATCGCCGCCACCGCGAAGACGACGTGGTGGAAGTCGAATACCACGCCCGCCAGCACGCCCCAGAACAGAAGGTATGAGCCCTGGAAAGCGAGGCCGCCGACGTAGCCGACGCGCCGGCTGCCCCATAGATAGATAGGTATGCCGGCCACCGCGAGCAGCACCGCTTGCGCGACGAGGAGCGTCGCGGCCGACGGCCACAGCCAGTAGAAGGGCGCGAGCACCATCAGGATCGGGCTGAAGTGATCGCCCAGCAGGTTGGGCACCCCCAGCACAGTGTTCGGGATCATCTCCAGCCGGCTGTAGCCCCACACCGTCTGGTCCTGGATGCCGAGGTCGAATCCGTTCGCGCCGAAATGGACGTAACGAAACAGCGAGATCGCCGAGAAGCCGGCTGCACCGGCGATGGTCATCGCGGCCGCCATCGCGTTGGCCGGCGCGACAGCAAGAGCGGCTGCTGCCGGCTGGGGTTCGGCGACCGCTCTCTCGTCGATGCTCACGACGGAGGCAGCCTATAGGTCAGATCGGCCACGGGGACGGGCATTACTGCCCCGCCAGCTCCCTGAGCGCAGGCTCGATGCGAGCTGCGAGCCTGGCGTCGACCTGCGAGACCTCGTCCACCAGGCAGTCGATCGCCACACGCATCGCCCGCTTCAGCTCGGCCAGTTCGAGC
>WNEY01002813.1_pt1 | contig 12891 bp, 9 predicted proteins | sample 5400531 | NCBI WGS metagenome assembly WNEY01 (sample SAMN13153338, study PRJNA577476) | soil metagenome | isolation source: 200 cm saprolite under Douglas fir tree site 1 | place: USA:California | collected 2015-04-18
ACTTCTGCGCCCAGAAATAAACAGTATTGAGCAAGCGCGTGTTTTTGCGGAGGGCTTTGTCAGCGTTCGCTGCCATACTTTGCACTGCTGCCTTGGCGCGGGCGGCGGAATAGGGGGGGCAAGGTATCCGCCAATATTCTCGCATGTGTCTTCCACCGTAACCCGCGAATCGAGGCATGAAGTGCAAAAGACCCTAAGCCCAGAAATAGGAAAACTTGCCGCATTGCGGGCTCGCAAGAGAAAGATGCTATCCAGGTCCTTCGATCATGCGCCCACCTATCGTATCCTCGGAAATTCTGACTTCGACTTTCGCTGCGTTCAAGATTCTATGCCCAGCCGCCCTGCCGGGTCAAACTCAAGTCTCCAGGCCCCTTTTGGGCGGCGGTAGGGCGGGCGGCTTGTGCATAGTCACGGACGCTCGACCCTTTCCATTCCTCCGCACGGTGGGTGGCGCATCTATAAGGTCGTCGGCGGTGTGCATCAAGGTTTTCGTGTAATGATCTCGGCGCGAATGACTCCCAAATAGTCGCGGGCAGCTTCGAGGGCCTGTTCGGCGTCATGGCGAGAAACGAATCCTGAGTCGTCGTAGAGGGCCATATTCCGCTTCCGCCGGAGACGGTCGAAGGCGGTCAGCAAGCTAGCGTGTTTCTTGTCAATTCGTGCCCGCACAAATTCGATGATCGCGATGTGATGCCCAGGCTGGCTCCTGGCGCGGAAGCCGTGGCTGAACATAAACCCCAAGGAAGCCTTGAGCATCGCTTCGTAGGCTTGCTGGAGACAAGCCTCCTCATCAAAAGCGAGAATCTTATGGGCCGCAGCGACCTTCTTTTCAGCGCTTGCGAGGAAGCGGTCGATTTGCGCCCACTCGACTTGGTGCGCCTTCAGCTTTTTCATTTGGACCGATGAGCCAAACGCGTTTATGGCGCCAGACGTTTTCAAGGAAAGCATCCTTATCCGTCCGGCGCGAGTCGAATTCTTTTCGCGTCAAAACCGTATAGTTGATTTCGCGCCCGAGTTGCCGCTCTAGCTTCCCCGCGGCTTCCGCTAAGGCTTCGTTACGAGGGGTTCCGATCACGAGCACATCGATGTCGCTCACAGCGTCCTGCTGGTTTCGCGCGAACGACCCATACAGATAGGCTTCCTCGATTCCCTCAATTTTCTTGAGGGATTGTGCCATTAGGGGCACGGCGCCGATCGTTTTCGCGACGATGCTCCGCACCTCATCAAACAGGGGATACTCCCGGTTGAGTTGAAAATACTTCTGGCGGCCACTCACTTCCGACCGAAACAGTCCTTCGCGCCCCAAATGCTGTAGCTCTCTCGACAGGTTGGACGGATCAATGCTCAGTCGTTCCGCCAAGTCCCGCAGATGGAGCCGGGCTGTGGGATTCGTGAAGTAATAGGCCAGAAGCCGCTGGCGGGCTTTGGAACGCAGGTCAAGCATATGGTCCAACTCTACCACAAATGTTGTCATATATAACAACGCTTCTCAAGCTTGGGGCCGGGGCTGGTGGAGGCGAAGGGGGAGATGGCGCGCATAGCGGGCAAAAGCCTTGTCCATCGTGAAGACCGGCCAGTTGTGGCGCAGAGCGACTGCACAAATAAGCAAATCAACAGCGGAGCCGCTGATGCCCGCGGCTCGACAATGATTGCTTGCGAGGGCCGCTTCCTCGTAGTCCTCGACGCCCAACCGGGGATCCTCAAAGGCTCGAAGGTCCTGCCGCAAACGCTCGTACTGACTTCGGCTGCGAATTCCGGACAGCACTTCCTGCCGCACGGGACCGACCATCTGGGCGCGGCCTTCGCGGATCAGCTCCGCCAATTCGTCCCTGATCAGTTCTTTTTCCGCGCTAAGGCTCCGGGAGCCCCTGCGCAAAGCTAGCGACCACGCGGAGGTGTCCACCAAGACCGCCATGAGCGCCGCCGCTCAGCCTTGTAGTCGTACCGGCGGTCGTAGGTAATTGTGCCGAAGCGTGGTAACAGCCGCAACTGCCGCCGCCGTCTTATGTATTCATCGAGCGCGGCCGTTACGGCTTCTTTCCTCAGATGCGGGTGTCCTTAGGACAAGTGACGAGTGGCGAGCAAGGTTTTCCTCCCAACAAGATGCCGGCCTCCCGATTAGATCGGGACAGGTTCCGGCCGGAACTTCACGCCATCCTCCGCACGCTTAAGTGTCAAAACACCAGGGCAAAATAACAGGGCTTGCCACGCTCGAACCAAACTCGTACAATTTGTACAAAGGAGGGAAAATGCCCCGACGTTTGAACGCCAGTCAAGCCAGAGCTGCTTTTGCGGAAGCGATAAACCGAGTGGTTTATGGTGGCGAGCGCACGATTATTCGCCGCCACGGCAAAGATGTTGCCGCCGTAGTTCCGATGAAGGATTTCGAGACGCTCGAGGCCCTGGAAGATCGTCTGGACCTGGAAGAGGCCCGCAAGATTATGAAGAAGCCGGGCCGGCTGATTGCTTGGGAAAAGATCAAGGCGGACCTAGGGCTCTAAGGCCCCGATGCCTTATTCCATCCAGTTCACTTCTCGAGCCCGGCGCGATCTCGAAGGTCTGGACAGAGCGGCGCAGCTACGCCTGCGGACCCACATTGACCGCTTGGCGGCAAATTCCATCCCCGCCGGCGCCAAGAAACTTCATGGAGGCGAACCGTATTACCGAATCCGCGTGGGCGATTACCGCGTGGTCTACCAAGTCGCTGGCAAGCAACTTGTGGTCGTCGTGGTGAAGATCGGTCATCGCAAGGAGATCTATCGTTAGGCTTCTTCCCTCCGAGGCGGGTCCCGTCTGCGGGATGCCGCCTCAATCGTGAAATCCCGATCAGATCGGGACGGCACGCGGTCAATCCTCAGCCCGCAGCGGCTCTCTGGTTCGTCTGCATCCACACCTTCATACTCACGGACACTCGACCCTTTCCATTCCTCCGCACGCTTCACCAAGCCACGCCGCACGGGATTCCTTGTATTCTACCGTCGCCAGGTATTCCTTCACCGTTCGCAACGCACGATCGAAGCGCAGACCTCGTTTTTTGAGGTCTGCGGTTTGTCTGTTTTCGGCCAAGAAAAGCCGCGGACCTAGACAACAGGTCCGCGCTACCAGCTTTCCATTCCCACGGCGATGCCATCGTTCTTGAAAAAGCGGCGGCATTGGCGATAATGGCTTAAAGGTTTGTGGAGGCGCAGCCGGTGGGTTTGCTCGACCGATTGCTGAAGAAGGACAGAAAGTTCTGGTTCGTGTGCTACAACTGCATGATGCACACGGGGCACGATACGCTGAAGTCCGTTTTTTATTCGGAAGGGCCGCCGGCGTACATCCTGGGAAGACCCTGGATGGAGTGCCCCCGCTGCAAGAACACGAACACGAAATCCTTTCAACAACTCAAGGACGAAGGTTCGGACGCCGCGCTTTGGGGTTTCGAACAGCTCGTCAGGAAGTACCCGCGCAGCCAATTCGAGGTGAGAGTCGCCGAGACCAAGGAAGCCGGCTAGTGCCGTTCCAACTATTTCGGTCGATTCTCCTGGTCCCGTCCCAACTATCTTCCTGCGCGTTCCTCGACCGGTGCCTCGATCCACTTGGAACGGGAGTGGACCACTGCCATCCATGGCGCCGACCAAGACACAGGTATATTGCCTAGGTCCATTTAGTTGGAACGGCGCTAGCGGCCTTCCCCGCCGGCTCCCCCGAGAGTCTCCAAGAGAGTGCTGCGGATCTCCTCTTGTTTTCCTCCCTCCAGTTTTTTCCCGCCGCTGGTGAGATAAAAAACGTCAATCACTTTCGGGCCCTCCGTATCAATCAGGGCCACCTCGATATTGCACCCGAGTTCGGCGAGCGCGGAGCTGACCTGGTAAAGCAGACCGGGCCGGTCCTGGGCGATCAGTTCGAGCAGGGTGCTGTGAGTTGAGCTCGCGTCGTCAAACCGGACTGCGGTTGAGACCTGCACTTTGGGGCGCGGCAGGGTCCGCGAATCAATCCTCGCCTTTATCAGCTCCCGGACGCTCGCTTCGCCGCCAAGCACCGAGACCAGGCTCCCCTTGAACCGTTCGATTTCCGAGGGGTTGAGCTCGAGGGTCCGGAACAGGTCCACGAACCGGAAGGTGTCAAGGACCGTTCCGGCGGTATTCGCGAACGCGTCGGCTTTAACGATGTTCATCCCCCAGGCCGCAAGCGTGCCGGTGATCGATGCAAAGAGGAACGGGCGGTCAGCCGTGAGGACCGTCAGTTCGAAAAGAGGGTTTTGAAAGCGCAGGCTGACCTGGACGGGCTCCTGAGAAAGCCGGCCCGCCATCTGAAAATGTCCGGCAATCTCCTCCGGAGAGTGGGTCTCGAGATACCTCCTCGGGAAACCCTCCAGAAACCCGATCAGCCGCGACTCGCCGGACGGAGGCGAAAGCAGCGGCAGGACCTGCTGGACGCGCGCGACGTCGCCCCGCGTGACGTGCACGCGTTCATCATCCAGGCTGCGGGTGAGATAATTCGTCGCGGCCGCATAAAGCTGCCAGAGCATTTCCGCTTTCCAGGGAGTCAAGGCCTCCGGGTTCACGGCGCTGATATCGGCGTAGGTGAGCAGGCAGAGCATCTTCAGGCGCTCCGGCGTGCCCATCTTCAGCGCGAAGGTGCGCACAGTCTCGGGGTCGAAGATATCGCGCCGCTGCAAGGTGGCGGACATCTCGAGGTGCTGCGACACGAGGAACCGCACCGTCTCGCGCTGCTCCTGGTCAAGGCCCAGGCGTCCCAAGACCGCCTCGACGACCTGAACGCTTCCTTCGACGTGGTCAACGCTCGGGTCGCCTTTGCCCACGTCGTGGAAGAGCAGGCTGAGGGAAAGCAACTCGGGTCGCTCGAGCTCTGAGGAAATTTCGGCGAATTTCTGCATCCAGACGTCGAGGGAATCCATCGCGCGGCCCGGCGCGGCGTACCCGTTTGCGGACCGCAAGGCTTCAAGCCGCTCGAGGGTGATGAACGAGTGTTCATCCACCGTGTACCGGTGATAGAAGTCGCGGATAACAAGGCAATCGATGGCGCGAAATTCCGGGAAGAGCGCGACCAGCAGACCCAGCCGGTGCATGGCCCTCAGCGCCGCGGCGGCGTGGGGAGAAAGCAGGATTTCGCGGAAGGGGCGCCAGAGGCCTTCGAGACGCAGCGTGCCCTCGGCCAGGCGGCTGAGGGACTGCTCAACCCAGCGCTCAGCCTCGCGGCTGAGCTCAAGCTCGTGGCGCGCTACGAGTTCAAACAATCGCACGAGCAGGCTGGGGTCGTCCTGGACGGCGTCGGGTTCGCGAGGGAAAATCCGCCCGCGGATCACCGAAAAATCCGGGCTTGAAAAACGCGACTTCCGGTCGAGCACCGCGGCGTAAAGCGAAGAGCGGACGGGGCGAGCCTCGTCGAGGAGCTGGGACGTCAGCCGGCAGAGCGCGCGGGCGTGCCGGAAATAGACCCTCATCCACTCGCCCGGATCGCACTTGACGCTCGGCGACCGTCCGACGCCCGCGGCTGCCGCACGGTCTTGGATCTCGTAGGTCAACTGGTTATCGTCGCGCCCTTGCGCGTAATGGATAAAACAGCGTGCGGAGGAAAGAAACCGCAACGCTTCCTCGCTCTCAGTCCGAAACGGCTCGGGCCACAGCGCTTCCGGAGCGGCCCACTTCAGCTCATTCCCAAGCTGAGAAATTAACGTCATCCAGCGGGCCACCTGGTAGTCCCGAAGGCCGCCCGGAGATTCCTTGAGGTTCGGCTCGAGGTGAAAGATCGTGTTCCCGTACTTCGCGTGCCTCTGGCGCGTCATCTCCGCCAGGTCGCGGACCAGGTCTTCACGGTCGCGGGCGACCATGTGCGGGATCGTCGTGCCGCGGAGCTGCGCGAAAAGTTGCGGGTCACCGGCGAGGTAGCGGCAATCGAGCAGGGAAATATTGAACTCCAGGTTGTCGCGGTGAAGCTGGCCGCATTCGACGATCGTGCGCGCGCTGCTCCCGACGCGGAGCCGGAGGTCCCAGAGCGTTTGGCACAATCCGGCAACGCCTGCTCGGCGGGAAGCAGCCGTGGCGGCGTTCGGAGAAAGGAAGAGGAGGTCGATGTCCGAGTAAGGGAAAAGTTCCTGCCGCCCGTATCCGGCCAGCGCCACCAGGCAAAAATTGGCGGGCCCGTTGAGATCAGGGGAGAAGAAACGCCGGTGGAGCTCTTGGGCCAGGTTGTCTACCAAAGCCGAGCGCTCGCGAGCGGCAGCCCGGCCGTCACCCTCGGCTTCGAATGTCTTGCGGCTTTTTGAGAAACCGTCCTCGCAGGAGCCCGCCAAAGAAGATACAAGAGAGACAGAAAGCGGTTCGTTTGGCGGTTTCAAGTCTGCGTCCAGGGGAATTGGCGGAGTGCTGAGAGAGCGACAGCCAGAGGGAGGGATGCGATTCCCTTCCCCGAGGGCCGCCGACCCGCCGCCCACCACCAGGCCGCGCTACAACGCGGCCTCTCCTCGCTCCTCGTTGCGGATTCGGATGGCCTCATCAACCTTCGTAAGAAATATCTTGCCATCTCCGATTTTCCCGGTCTTCGCGGCTTTCAGAACGGTCTGGACCGCCGAATCAACCAATTTATCCGGCAGGACCATTTCGATCTTAATCTTGGGCAGCAAGTCCACTGAATATTCGCGCCCGCGATAGACCTCGGTATGACCTTTCTGGCGGCCGTGGCCGCGCACTTCGGAAACGGTCATGCCGTCAACCCCGATTTCTCGCAGGGCTTCCTTGACCGCATCGAACCGGGAAGGTTGGAAGATCGCTTCAAGCTTGGTCATGGCCATCAACGCCTCGTCAAGATGATGAGTAAACTTGCAATTCCATAGTCATGGGAGCGGTCCGCGAGGGAAACCGAGCTGCCCGGCATCCTCTCCAGGCTTTACGCCTCAAAAGTGTAACCGTCAGGCGTTGTCGCCCGCACTTCCTGCGCCCGCCACTTGCTGCTCAAGTTTTGCCACCCGCCCTTCCACTTGGGATGATGACCCGGTGGGCGAGACAGCCGCGGTGCTCGTTGGCGAAGAAGATTGAGCATGCCCCTCCGCCACCATCCCCGCGAAGGCCAATACGAGTCCCAGAACCAACCCGGGAAAAATCTGTCGCATGAGATTGTTCTCCTCCGTGGTTTGGATGGCGTCAGTCATATGGAGTGGCACCAGGGGATTATAAAGACAGGCGGCAGGCAGAATCAATTAAACCGATTTATGCCGGGGATAAGAAGAAAAAATGCGGGGGAGGAGGCGATGAACCATGGAGAGCACTGGCGCTCGCGAGTCAGCTTCTCGGGTACGGCTTCTCGTTTCAACCGGGGCCGCGAGGGGTGTAAGAGGAGAGAGGGGACGGAGGTTGCTTGCAGCGGCCAGGTATTTTCAGTTCGCCCTGTCTTTTCCAAGTTCCTCGAGGGCCGGGTAGAGACGTTCGATCTCCTCCTGCAGCCTCGCGCAGGCTTCTTCGGCCTGAGTCAGGTCACCTTCATGGGCTATCAGTTCGAGCTTCAGCGCCGCGTCGAAGGCAGCCGGGGCGGCGAAGTTCCCGACCGACCCTTTCAGCGTGTGAGCCGCGCGGCCCAACGCCTTAAGGTTCCGCTCCGCGATCGCCTGCCAGATTTCGTCCCGCATCCGGGGCCACTCCCCTTGAAATAACTTGACGAGTTCCTTCAGCAATTGACGGTCCCCATCCAAGCGGGCAAGCGCCAAGTCTGCGTCCAAGACGCCATCCGGGGGTGGCACGCCGCCGGCGACGGCGGCGGCCCCGGCGGCGGAGGCGACGATTTCCTCGATCGTCTTGAAGAGCTCCTCGGCTTTGACCGGCTTTGAAACATAACCATCCATGCCGGCGGCCAAACATCGCTCCCGGTCGCCCTTCATGGCGTGCGCGGTCATGGCGACGATCGGCAGATGACGGCCGGTGCCTTTCTCCCCCTTGCGGATAGCCGCGGTGGTCTCAAGCCCGTCCAGTTCCGGCATCTGCACGTCCATCAGGACCAGATCGATCGCTTGATTTTTCAAGGTCTCCAGAACCTCCCTGCCGTTCCCGGCGACCAAGACCACATGCCCGCGCTTTTCGAGCATCCTTACCGCCAACTGGCGGTTGACCAGGTTGTCCTCGGCCAGCAAGATGCGAAGCTTCCGCCGTGCCTCACGTAATGTGTGGCGAGTTATCAGAGGAGTTCGCTTGGGCCTCTGCGAGACCTGGCCTAAGGCCAGGAGGATGGCGTTGAGCAGTTCTGGTTGCCGGACAGGCTTCATAAGATAGACAACGATCCCGAGCTCGCGGCAGCGGGCCGCATCCCCTCGCTGGCCCGCAGAGGTCAGCATCATGACCGTTGCCCCCGCCAGCGTGGGGTCTTTCTTGATGCGTTCCGCCAGCGCGAACCCGTCCATGTCCGGCATCTGAGCATCGAGGAGGACCAGGGGGTAGGGCTTTCCGGCGTCCCTGGCCCGCTGCATCGCGGCCAAGGCCGTCCACCCGCCATCTGCCATTGCCGGCTTCATTCGCCAGTTAGCCAGCATTTCCTCCAGGATGCGCCGGCTGGTTGCGTTATCGTCAACCACAAGCACCGACATGTCCTGCAGCCGGACGGGCTCCTGGGAGATGAATCCTTTGACGGGCGCCTTGGGCAGGGCGAAGCGTGCGGTGAAGCTGAAGGTGCTGCCCTGGCCGGGGTCGCTCTCCACCCAGATGCGTCCTCCCATCATTTCCACGAGTTGCGAAGAGATCGTCAGCCCCAGTCCCGTTCCGCCGAACTGGCGCGTGGTCGTTCCATCAGCCTGAGCGAAGGCCTCAAAAATAATCCGCTGTTTCTCCCGCGGAATGCCGATTCCCGTGTCCGTCACGTTGAAAAGGAGGAGCGCGTCGTTCTCCGTTTGGGACTCGGCCTCGACTTTCAGGACCACTTCGCCCCGCTCGGTGAACTTGATGGCGTTTCCGACCAGGTTGGCGATGACTTGCCGAAGACGCGTGGGGTCGCCCTCCAGGTGTTCCGGCGCGCGAGGGTCAACGCGGTAGACCAATTCCAGGCTTTTTTGATGCGCCCGCAGCGCCAGCGACCTCATGGTCTCTCCCAGGCTGTCGCGCAGGTTGAACACGATGCGGTCGAAGCCGAATTTCCCGGCTTCGATCTTCGAAAAATCCAGAATGTCGTTGATCACCGTCAACAGCGATTCCGAGGAAGTCTTCACGGTTTCAAGGGACTCCCGCTGTTCGGCTGTGAGATCGGTGTCGAGGGCCAGTTCCGTCATCCCGATGATGGCGTTGAGGGGAGTGCGAATCTCGTGGCTCATGTTGGCGACGAATTCGCTTTTGGCGCGACTGGCGGCCTCGGCGACCTCCTTCGCCCGCTGCAACTGCTCCTCCCCCCGCTTGCGCTCGGTCATCTCGCGGACGATGGCTTGAACGCCCACCGGTAATCCCTCCGAGTAGATCAACCGGGTATTGATCTCGACCGGCACTCTCTGACCGTCCTTGGCCAGGATCTCCACTTCGAAGGTCCTCTGCCCCTCAGGGCCGAGTTTCTGCGCCATCATCTCGCGGATCGAGGCGGCGTATTCCGGCACCAGGACCTCCTCAATGTTCATCCCGAGGGCCTCGCCGCGTGTGTAACCCGTAATCCTTTCGCCCGCTTTATTCAACGACGTAAAGTGCCCGCGGAGGCCGCAAGTGAAGACCACGTCGTTGGCGTTCTCGAAGAGTTCGCGGTATTGCTCCTTCAGTTGAGCTTCCCGCCGCAGCCATTCACGGATGACTTCCGTCTGTTCATTGACCTGCCGCCTCAACACTTCACCCCAGGCGATGGCGGCAAGGATGATGACCCCGAGCAGCCCAAATGCCCAGAGGGCATGCTTCAGGGTCCACCACGGGTGGCGCTCGAGTAAGACGACGTCGTCCGGAGAGCGAAGCAACAACTGGAAGGACTGGTGGACACGGTTTTTGTCCACTCGCACGGTGCAAATCCCGGTCAGCTCGACGCGGCTTCCCGCTCGAAGCGAAGTCAGGCGCGGTGTGATCTTCGGTTCTTCGAGCTGCGCCGTGCGGAGGCTGACGTCCACCACAGGCGCGCCGTAATAGGTCACGACGGCGCGGAGCCGCACCGGATAGCCCAGCTTCCCCTGGTCAGGCGTGAGGCGTCGGATCTGTTCAACCCGCGTCGGGAGAGGAAGCTTGGCCGGCCGCGGGGAGACTGGTTGGCCGAGCGCGGGGGCTGTAATCAGGAAGAGGAGCAGGGCAGACACGCCGGAAGAGCCCCCTGCGGACGGGGCCGCGCGCCGGGCTTTCGACTGTTCGGCCGTCATCACCTTTCGGTCGCGTCGTCTTCGCCGGCTGCCTCGAGCTGCGGTCTTACAAATTTCTCGAAACAATCGGGACAAATCCCGTGACTGAATTGCGCTCCCGAGTGCGCGGAGATGTAGGTTTCGACCTGGTTCCAGTAATTGCCGTCGTCCCGGATCTTCTTGCAATAGGAGCAAATGGGAAGCAACCCCTGCAGTTGCTTGACGCGGGCCAGCGCGTCTTCCAAATCCCGCAGCCGGTCTGCGAGACTCTGCTGGAGCTCTACCATCCTCACGCCCACGCCGACGCGAGCCCGCAGTTCTTCGCGGTCAAAGGGTTTTGCCATGTAATCGTCAGCCCCGGCATCGAGTCCCGCAACGACGTCGGCCCGGCTGTCGCGGGTCGTCAGGAGGATGATGTAGGGAGGAGGAGTGCGGGGGGCCGCACGCACCCTTCGGCAGACTTCAGGTCCGTCCATCCCCGGCATCATCCAGTCCAGGATCGCCAGCCGGGGAGCGTCCTCGTCCTGAAGAAGCGTCCAGGCCTCGGCGCCGTTGCCGGCCACCACCGTTACGTAGCCCAATTTTTGGAGTGTCGCCTCGAGCATGCGTCGGGAGACGGCGTCGTCGTCGGCTATAAGGATTCTCACGGATGTCAACCCCCTCGAACCGGACAACAGGAACGCGCCTGCTCGCGCCCGTGACTCGCGGCAGAGCGAAATCAAAACGCCCCTGGCACGCTATGCGGAATGAGCCTTCTTCAGCACCCGGGAAAGCGTTTCGAGGGTGTAGGGTTTGCCGATAAAATCGGCGGCACCCATCTCGAGGGCGTTGCGCGCGACGCCCTCAACGCTGTAGCCCGACGAAAGGATGACTTTCACCTGGGGATTGATTTCGCGAAGTTTCCGGTAGGTCTCGAAGCCGCTGATCTCCGGCATGACCATGTCCAACAGGACGCAATCGATTTCTTGCGCCCGGGACGCATAAATTTCGCAGGCCCGCCTGCCGCTTTCCGCCGTCAACACCCTGTACCCCAGCTTTTCCAGGCCCCGTTCGGCGAAGGCCAGGACCATCGGTTCGTCGTCTACGACAAGGACCGTTCCGCTCCCCTCCTGCACTTCGGCGGGGAGTTTCTGGGTGAAAGGCTGCGGCGGGGGGTGGACTGCCGGCAGGTAAAGAGATAATTTCGACCCTCGGACGACCTCGCTTTCCGCGTGCACAAACCCTTTGTAGTTCGTCACAATTCTGTAAACCATCGCGAGCCCTAATCCAGAGCCACGGCCCGGCCCTTTGGTGGTGAAGAACGGCTCGAAGAGGTGCGCCTTCACCTCGGGCTCCATGCCCAAGCCGGTGTCTTCGACGGCGATCCGGACGTATTCCCCCGGCGAGCATTCCGGAGGGCGCAGCGGGTCCTGGGGTCCGAGGTTGACCACCGAGGCCCCAAGGGTCAGCGTGCCTCCCTCGGGCATGGCGTCGCGCGCGTTGATGCAGAGGTTCAAAATCGCATGGTCAAGCTCATGGGCGTCGGCTTCGACGGAAGGCAACTCGGTGGCAAACCGCGTCGCAATTCGGATGCGGCGATCGAACGTCCGGGTCACAATTTTCAAGACACGGTCCAGTACATCCCCCAGGCTGATCGGTTCGCGCCGTCGCTTTTCGTGGCGCGCGAGCTCCAGTAACCGCTGGGTCAAATCGGCGGCGCTCTCGGCTGACTGCTCGATCATCTGGATGGGCTCCCGGATCGGGTCTTCCGGGGTCATACGGAGCCGCGCCAGAGAAGCAAACCCCATAATGACGCCCAGCAGATTGTTGAGGTCGTGGGCCAGCCCGCCCGCAAGCGATCCGACGGCCTCCATCTTCTGGGCTTCTGAGAGCTGCTCGCGCAGAAGGGCGCGTTCCTCTTCAGCCTCTTTCCGGTCGGAGGTGTTCTCGACCATGGCGAGCATGTACGCAGGACGCCCTGTCGCATCTCGGATCATCGAAATGACCGCGGTACACCAAAGCGTCTCTCCGGTCTTGCGGATGAACCGGTGCGTGAGGGTCACGTGGTCCCGCGCCCCGAGGCGCAAGGACTTCGAGCATTCCCGAGCGCGCTCGCGGTCCTCGGGGTGAACGAGGTCCGCGTAAAGTTTGTCGCGAAGTTCATCCGGCTCGTGGCCGAGAAGGTGGGCAAAAGCGGCGTTGACCGCGAAAAATCCTCCTTCGAGGCTGCAAAGCGCCACGCCGAAATATTCCTGCTCGAATACCGAGCGAAAACGCTCGCCGGAAACCTTGACCTGCCGGTCGAGTTCGCTCCGCTCGAGTGCCAGCGCGGTCTGCACGGCAATGAAATCCACCAGCTTGCGCGTGGCCGCCCGGAATGAGTCCGGCTGGTCGGAAGCGGTGTACAATACACCGAGCAGACTGCCGCCCCTCAAGAGCGGGAGAGCATACTCCGACCTGGCTACTGGGTTCTCAGGGGCGCTCTGCTTACCCGGGATGGTGTCGAGTACATAAATGGCTTCGCGCTCGCGTGCGACTCTTGCCAGCAAGCCCGGCCCGTCGAGCGCCCAGGCCCGGCGGACGTCCACGGCCGGCTCGCCGCTTTCCGCAACACAACGGAGCGTTCGCTCATCGGG
>WNEY01002816.1_pt1 | contig 12888 bp, 24 predicted proteins | sample 5400531 | NCBI WGS metagenome assembly WNEY01 (sample SAMN13153338, study PRJNA577476) | soil metagenome | isolation source: 200 cm saprolite under Douglas fir tree site 1 | place: USA:California | collected 2015-04-18
ATCTCGCCGCCGGCGTCGACGTCGAGATCAAGCTCTAGGCCGGAGCGGAAGGAAGGAAATACGCCGATGCGTTCCGGGGTGATCGCACAGAAGGTCGGGATGACCCGCGTCTTCACGGACGGCGGCGAGCATGTGCCGGCGACGGTGCTACGGCTTGCCAATTGCCAGGTCGTCGCCCACCGCACCAAGGACAAGAACGGCTATGTGGCGCTGCAGCTCGGCTCCGGCACCCGCAAGCCGAAGAACCTGACCAAGGCCGATCGCGGCCACTTCGCAGTCGCCAAGGTCGAGCCCAAGCGCAAGGTCGCCGAGTTCCGGGTCGACGAGAATGGACTGATCCCGGTCGGCGCCGAGATCACCGCCGATCATTTCGTGGTCGGCCAGTTCGTCGACGTCACCGGCACCTCCATCGGCAAGGGTTTCGCCGGTGGCATGAAACGATGGAATTTCAGGGGCTTGCGCGCCTCGCATGGCGTTTCGATCTCGCACCGCTCGATCGGCTCGACCGGCGGCCGCCAGGACCCGGGCAAGACCTTCAAGAACAAGAAGATGCCGGGCCATATGGGCGTCGACCGCGTGACCACGCTCAATCTCAAGGTGGTGCAGACCGACGTCGAGCGCGGCCTGATCCTCGTGGAAGGCGCCGTGCCTGGTGCCAAAGGCGGTTGGATCACCGTGCGCGATGCGGTGAAGAAGGCGCTGCCGAAGGACGTGCCGCAGCCCGGCAAGTTCCGCTTGGCCGAGACCGGCTCGGCTTCGACCGAGACGCCGGAGGCCGCCGAGGCCAAGCCGGCCGAGCAGGGGGGCGCGTGACATGGAAGTGAAGGTCACCACGCTCGCCGGCGAGGCCGCCGGCTCGGTCGAGTTGCCCGATGCGATCTTCGGCCTCGAGCCGCGCTCGGATCTCATCCAGCGCTACGTCGTCTGGCAGCTGGCGAAGCGGCGCGCCGGCACGCACAAGGTCAAGAACCGCGCCGAAATCAATCGTACCGGCAAGAAAGTCTATCGCCAGAAGGGGACGGGATCGGCCCGCCACGGCTCTCAGCGCGTCAACCTGTTCCGCGGCGGTGGGCGTTCCTTCGGCCCGGTGGTGCGCAGCCATGCCATCGACCTGCCCAAGAAGGTGCGCGCGCTCGCCCTCAAGCATGCCTTGTCGGCCAAGGCCAAGGACGGCGCCATCATCGTCGTCGACAAGGCGACGGTGAAGGACGGCAAGACCAAGGAACTGCAGACGAGCTTCGAGCATCTCGGGCTCGCCAACGCGCTCATCATCGACGGCGCCGAGGTCGAGGCGAGCTTCCGCCTCGCCGCGCGTAACATCCCCAACATCGACGTGCTGCCGGTTCAGGGCATCAATGTCTACGACATCCTGCGGCGGCAAACGCTCGTGCTGACCAAGGCCGCGGTAGAGGCGTTGGAGGCGCGCTTCAAATGAGCACCACCGATCCGCGCCACTACGACGTGATCATCTCGCCGGTCATCACCGAGAAGGCGACGTTCGCTTCGGAGCAGAACCAGGTGATGTTCAAGGTCGCGAGAACTGCGACCAAGCCGCAGATCAAGGAGGCGGTGGAGAAGCTCTTCGACGTCAAGGTCAAGAGCGTCAACACCCATATCCGCAAAGGCAAGGTCAAGGCCTTCAAGGGCACGGTCGGCACGCAGTCGCCGGTCAAGCGCGCGATCGTGACCCTCGAAGAGGGCCACCGGATCGACGTGACCACGGGTCTGTAACGGAGCGGCGTGATGGCACTCAAGAGCTACAACCCGGTCACGCCGAGCCAGCGCCAACTGGTGCTCGTCGACCGCGCCGGCCTTCACCGTGGCGCGCCCGTGAAGGCGCTGACCAAAGGCAAGAGCTCGAGCGGCGGCCGCAACAACCATGGGCGCATCACGGTGCGGTTTCGTGGCGGCGGCCACAAGCAGGCCTATCGCAAGATCGACTTCAAGCGCCGCAAGTTCGACGTGCCGGCCAAGGTCGAGCGCATCGAATATGATCCGAACCGCACCGGTTTCATCGCCCTGATCAAATACGACGATGGCGGGCTCGCCTACATCCTGGCGCCGCAGCGGCTGGCGCAGGGCGACATGGTGGTGGCGGGCGAGCACGTGGACGTGAAGCCGGGCAACGCCATGCCGCTCGGCAATATCCCGATCGGCACCATCGTGCACAACATCGAGATGAAGATCGGCAAGGGCGGACAGATCGCGCGCTCGGCCGGCACCTATGCGCAGATCGTCGGCCGTGACGGCGAATACGTCATCGTGCGGCTCAATTCGGCCGAGCAGCGGCTGGTGCACGGCCGCTGCATGGGCACGATCGGAGCGGTGTCGAATCCCGACAATATGAACATCTCGATCGGCAAGGCCGGGCGCAAGCGTTGGATGGGCCGCATGCCGCACAATCGCGGCGTGAGCATGAACCCGATCGATCATCCGCACGGCGGCGGTGAGGGCCGCACCTCGGGCGGTCGCCATCCGGTGACCCCGTGGGGCTTCCCGACCAAGGGCAAGAAGACCCGCAAGAACAAGTCGACCACCAAGTTCATCATTTCGAGCCGCCACGCGCGGAAGAAGTAGACGAGGACGGCATCATGGCGCGTTCGATTTGGAAGGGCCCGTTCGTCGACGGCTATCTGCTCAAGAAGGCGGAGGCCTCGCGCGCGTCCGGGCGGCACGAATTGATCAGGATCTGGAGCCGGCGCTCGACCATCTTGCCCCAATTCGTCGGGCTGACCTTCGGCGTCTACAACGGCCAGAAGCACATCCCGGTGCTGGTGACCGAGGAAATGGTCGGCCACAAGTTCGGCGAATTCTCTCCGACCCGCACGTTCTACGGTCATTCGTCCGACCGCAAGGCGAAGCGTAGCGCCGGGCCGGCGGCAGCGCCTGGTGCGGCGGCACCGACCGCGCCGGCGGCAAGCTCGTGAGGCGACGGCCATGAGCAAGAAGTCACGCGCGCGCGCGCTCGCCGAGAACGAGGCCAAAGCGGTCGCCCGCATGCTGCGGGTGAGCCCGCAAAAGCTCAATCTGGTCGCCGGTCTGATCCGCGGCAAGAAAGTGGCGGCGGCGCTCGCGGACCTCGAATTCTCGCGCAAGCGGATTTCGCGCGACGTCAAGAAATGCCTGGAATCGGCGATCGCGAACGCCGAGAACAACCACGACCTCGACGTCGACGATCTGATCGTCGCCGAGGCGCATGTGGGCAAGGCACTGGTGATCAAGCGCTTCACCCCACGCGGTCGCGGCCGCATGGGACGGATTCTCAAGCCGTTCTCGCACCTGACCATCGTCGTGCGTCAGGTCGAAGCCGCGGCAACCTAGGAGAGGACCGATGGGTCAGAAGGTCAATCCGGTCGGCTTGCGGCTCGGCATCAACCGGACCTGGGACTCGCGCTGGTACGCGGGCAAGAACGAGTACGGCAAGCTCCTGCACGAGGACATGGAAATCCGTGACGCCCTGATGAAGGACCTCAAGCAGGCGGCGGTGTCCAAGATCGTGATCGAGCGGCCGCACAAGAAGTGTAGGGTGACTATCCACTCTGCGCGGCCGGGTGTGGTGATCGGCAAGAAGGGCGCCGATATCGAGAAGCTGCGCAAGAAGGTCGCCGAGCTTACGGATTCCGACGTGGTCATCAACATCATCGAGATCAGGAAGCCCGAGCTCGACGCCCAGTTGGTGGCAGAGTCGATCGCGCAGCAGCTCGAGCGCCGCGTCGCCTTTCGTCGCGCCATGAAGCGCGCCGTGCAGTCGGCGATGAGGCTCGGCGCCGGCGGCATCCGCATCAATTGCTCGGGGCGGCTCGGCGGCGCCGAAATCGCGCGCATGGAATGGTACCGCGAGGGCCGCGTGCCGCTGCACACGCTGCGCGCCGACGTCGACTACGGCGTCGCCACCGCCTTCACCACGTACGGCACCTGCGGCGTCAAGGTGTGGATCTTCAAAGGCGAGATCATGGAGCACGACCCGATGGCGCAGGACAAGAAGATGGCAGAAGGCGACATCGGCCGCCCGCGCCGCGACGGCGCCTGAGCTTCGGCAATGGGAATGAGAAGGGCGTAAGCCATGCTGCAACCGACCCGCACCAAGTTCCGCAAGGCGCACAAGGGCCGGATCCACGGCCTTGCGACCTCGGGCGTCGAGCTTGCTTTCGGCCAATATGGGTTGAAGGCGCTGGAGCCGGAGCGCGTCACCGCGCGCCAGATCGAAGCGGCGCGCCGTGCGCTGACGCGTCACATGAAACGCGCCGGGCGGGTGTGGATCCGCATCTTTCCGGACGTGCCGATATCGAAGAAGCCGCTCGAGGTGCGCATGGGCTCGGGCAAGGGCGCGCCGGAATATTGGGCGGCACGGGTCAAGCCCGGACGCATCATCTTCGAGATCGATGGCGTGCCGCTGGTGCTCGCGCGGGAGTCGCTGGCGCTGGCGGCCGCCAAGCTGCCGATCAAGACGCGGTTCGTCGAGCGGATCGCGGAGTAATCGAGGACTTGATGATGAAGCCGGGCGATCTGAGGGCCATGACCGTCGACCAGCTCGACGACGAGGCCATGAAGCTCAAGAAGGAGCAGTTCAACCTGCGCTTTCAGCGGGCCACGGGCCAGCTCGAGAACACCGCACGCGTTCGACAAGTGCGGCGCGATATCGCGCGCATCAAGACGGTCGCGGCGCTCAAGCGCGCCGGCCAGCCGGGGACGGCGCCGAACGTCGGCGACAAGCCAGCAACCAAGCCGAAGCGCGCCGCGCGCTCGAAGCCCAAGTCGGAGTAAGGAAAGATGCCGAAGCGCACGCTCCAGGGCGTCGTCGTGAGCGACAAGCAGGACAAGACGATCGTGGTGCGCGTGGAGCGCCGCTTCACCCATCCGGTCATGAAGAAGACGGTGCGGCGATCGAAGAAATACTACGCCCACGACGAGAAGAACGAGTATCACGTGGGCGACCTCGTCTGGATCGAGGAGCGGCGTCCGCTTTCCAAGCTCAAGCGCTGGGAAGTGATCCAGGGCGAGAAGAAAAAGGTCGTGTAGGCGCGGGCGCGCACGGAAACAAGAGCGAGGAGAGCATCATGATCCAGATGCAGACGAACCTCGACGTGGCGGACAATTCCGGCGCGCGTCGCGTGATGTGCATCAAGGTGCTCGGCGGCTCCAAGCGCAAATACGCCACCATCGGCGACATCATCGTCGTGTCGGTGAAAGAGGCGATCCCGCGCGGGCGGGTGAAGAAGGGCGAAGTGATGAAGGCGGTGGTGGTGCGGATACGCAAGGATATCAAGCGCCCCGACGGCTCGATCATCCGCTTCGACCGCAACGCCGCGGTGCTGATCAATCCCCAGATGGAGCCGGTCGGCACCCGCATCTTCGGGCCCGTGCCGCGTGAGTTGCGCGCCAAGAACCACATGAAGATCATCTCGCTTGCCCCGGAGGTGCTGTGATGGCAGCGAAGATCCGCAAGGGGGACAAGGTGATCGTGCTCACCGGCCGCGACAAGGGCCGCACCGGCGAGGTGATCGAAGTGCGTCCGGCCGAGACCCGCGCGCTGGTGCGCGGCGTCAACCTGGTCAAGCGCCACCAGAAGCAGAGCGCCCAGCAGGAGGGCGGCATCATTTCGAAGGAGGCGGCGGTCCACCTCTCCAACCTGGCGCTCGCCGATCCCAAGGACGGCAAGCCGACGCGGGTCGGATTCAAATTCGTCGGCGAAGGCCGCGACCGCAAGAAGGTCCGCTTCGCCAAGCGCTCGGGAGTCGAGATCGATGGCTGACACGCAAGACAAGGCCAAGGGCAAGAAGCCCGACAAGACCGAGCGCGCGCCCAAGCCCGAGAAGGGCGACAAAGCTCAACAGGCGAAGCCTCAGAAGGGCGAGAAAGGCGAGAAGCCGGCCAAGGGCGAGGCGCCGGACAAGGCGCCGAAGGCGAAAAAGCCCGAACAGCGCGTGACGCCGCGCCTCAAGACCCATTTCGAGCAGGTGGTGCGCAAGCAGCTGACCGAGCAGTTCAGCTACAGCAGCCGGATGCAGGTGCCGATGATCGACAAGGTCGTCATCAATATGGGCATCGGCGAGGGTGTCGCCGACCGCAAGAAGGTGGAATCGGCGGCCGCCGATCTCGGGCTGATCTCGGGCCAAAAGGCGGTGATCACCAAGGCGCGGAAATCGATCGCCACCTTCAAGGTGCGCGAGGGTCAGCCGATCGGCTGCAAGGTGACCTTGCGCAAGGCGCGGATGTACGAGTTCGTCGACCGCCTCATCAATATCGCGCTGCCGCGCGTGCGCGATTTCCGGGGGCTGAACGCCAAGAGCTTCGATGGCCGCGGCAACTACACGATCGGCATCAAGGAGCACATCATCTTCCCTGAGATCGACTACGACAAGGCGGCGGAAATCTGGGGCATGGACATCACGGTCTGCACCACCGCCAAATCAGACGCCGAGGCGCGCGCGCTGTTGGCAGCATTCAACTTCCCGTTCCGGCAGTGAGGGCGAGAGCTCCCTCAAACGCGGAAAGCCAGGAGACCTAGATGGCGAAGAAGAGTTCGATCGAGAAGAACAATCGGCGTCGCCGACTGACCAAGAAATTTTCCGGCCGCCGCGCGCGGCTCAAAGCGATCGCGCGCGACAAGGACAAGCCGATGGAGGAGCGATTCGCCGCGACGTTGAAGCTCGCCGAGCTCCCACGCAACTCCTCGGCGAACCGCATCCGCAATCGCTGCGAGATGACCGGACGGCCGCGCGCCTATTACCGCAAGCACAAGCTGTCCCGCATTGCGCTCCGCGACCTCGGGTCCAAGGGAATGATCCCGGGCCTGCTCAAGTCGAGCTGGTAAGGAGGGCCGTTCGATGGCTTTGAACGATCCGCTCGGCGACATGATTGCGCGCATCCACAATGCGCAGATGCGCAGCAAGTCGAAGGTCTCGACGCCGGCCTCCAAGCTGCGCGTGAGCGTGCTCGACGTGCTCAAGACCGAGGGCTACATCCGCGGCTATGCTGCGGTCGACCACTCGAGCGGCCGCAGGGAGCTGGAGATCGAGCTCAAGTATTTCGACGGCGAGCCGGTGATCCGCGAGATTTCGCGCGTCTCCAAGCCGGGTCGCCGGGTCTACGCCTCCGTCAAGGCGCTGCCGCGGGTCAATAACGGGCTCGGTGTGGCGATCCTCTCCACCCCCAAGGGGGTGATGGCCGATCACGATGCACGTGACGCCAATGTGGGCGGGGAAATCCTCTGCACGGTGTTCTAACGGATAACGACGGATAAGAGCCATGTCTCGGGTCGGAAAAAAACCGGTCGCCATCCCATCCGGCGTCACTGCCAGCGTGGAAGGCGGGATCGTCAAGGTGAAGGGCCCGAAGGGTGCGCTTCAGCTCGCCCTGCACGGCGACATCGAGGCCAAGATGGAAAAGGGCGGCGTCAAGGTCGACCCGCGTTCCGACAGCAAGCGCGCGCGCGCGATGTGGGGTACCTATCGCACGCTGGTCGCAAACCTGGTCACGGGCGTCACCAACGGCTTCGAGCGCCGACTCGAGATCACCGGCGTCGGTTATCGCGCCGCGGTGCAAGGCAAGAATTTGCAGATCGCGCTCGGCTACAGCCATGACATCGTCTATCCGATCCCGGATGGCATCGCGATCGCGACGCCGCGGCCGACCGAGGTCGTCATCACCGGCATCGACAAGCAGAAGGTCGGCCAGGTCGCGGCCGAAATCCGCGACTTCCGCAAGCCCGAGCCGTACAAGGGCAAGGGCATCAAATACGCAGGCGAATACATCTTCCGCAAGGAAGGCAAGAAGAAGTGATGGGATTTGGCCATGGCGACCGTCATTGACCGAACGTTGCGGCGAACCGCGAAGGTGCGGCGGCGCATCCGGCGCGACGCCGGCGACCGTGCGAGGCTGTCGGTATTCCGCTCCTCCAAGCACATCTATGCCCAGGTGATCGACGACGTGAAGGGCGAGACGCTGGCGTCGGCCTCCTCGATCGAGAAGGACGTGCGCGGCAGCCTGAAGACCGGCGCCAACATCGAGGCGGCGAAGGCGGTCGGCAAGCTCGTGGCCGAGCGCGCGGCGGCGAAAGGCGTGAAGGACGTGGTGTTCGACCGCGGCGGCTATCTCTATCACGGCCGTGTCAAGGCGCTGGCCGATGCCGCGCGCGAAGGCGGGCTCAAGTTCTAACGGGATTACGGACGGGCACTGCCCGGATCAAACGGAAAGACAGGCAATGGCACGTGAACCACGCGACCGCCGCGAACGGGAAGAGCGCGACAGTGAATTCAAAGACAAGCTCGTCCACATCAATCGTGTGGCGAAGGTGGTGAAGGGCGGCCGGCGCTTCGGCTTCGCCGCGCTCGTGGTCGTCGGCGACGAGAAGGGCAGGGTCGGCTTCGGCCACGGCAAGGCGCGCGAGGTGCCGGAGGCAATCCGCAAGGCGACCGAGGCCGCCAAGCGCGGCCTCATCCGCGTGCCGCTGCGCGAAGGCCGCACGCTGCACCACGACGTGCACGGCCGTCACGGCGCCGGCAAGGTGTTTCTGCGCGCGGCGCCGCCCGGCACCGGCATCATCGCCGGCGGGCCGATGCGCGCGGTGTTCGAGACGCTCGGCATGCAGGACGTGGTGGCGAAGTCGCTCGGCTCGTCGAACCCGTACAACATGGTGCGGGCCACGTTCGATGCGCTCAAGCACCAGGACTCGCCGCGTTCCGTCGCGGCGCGTCGCAACATCAAGGTGTCGACGCTGCAGGGACGCCGCCGCGACACCGGCGAGGCCGAGCAGGCGGCCGACTGAGCAAGCGTGAGGGCCGGGAGGCCGAGATGAGCAAGACCGACAAAGTGATCAAGATCGAGCAGATCGGCAGCGCCATTCGCCGCGAGCATTCGCAGCGCGAGACGCTGATCGGGCTCGGCCTCAACCGCATCGGCCGCGTGCGCGAGCTGCCCGACACTCCGCAGACGCGGGGCATGATCGCCAAGGTGCGGCATCTGGTGCGGGTGGTGGACGGCAAGTGACGAAGGAGAGGGCGAGGACTGTGCGATGAAGCTTAACGAACTCGCCGATCGTCCAGGCGCGCGCAAGAAACGCGCGCGCATCGGCCGCGGCATCGGCTCGGGCACCGGCAAGACCGGCGGCCGCGGCGGCAAGGGTCAGACCGCGCGCTCGGGCGTGCGCATCAAGGGCTTCGAGGGCGGCCAAATGCCGCTCCACCGCCGGCTGCCGAAGCGCGGCTTCAAGAACACCCCGTTCGCGCGCAAGCTCAACGAGGTCAATCTCGGCCGCGTACAGGCCGCCATCGACGCCGGCAAGCTCGACGCCGGGGCCACCGTGGACGCCGCGGCTCTGGTCAAGGCCGGCATCCTGCGGCGGGCCAAGGACGGGGTGCGGCTGCTCGGTTCCGGCGAAATCAAGGCCAAGGTCGCCTTCTCGGTCTGGGGCGCCTCCAAGTCGGCGGTCGCGGCGGTCGAGAAGGCAGGGGGCTCCGTCGCGATTATCGGGCCAAAGGCAGAGGCGGGCGAACAGGCGGCCTGACCCCTACCGGAGGCGGCCGTCCGATCCCCATATAGGGCGAAGCTGATCTAGGTGGGGAACGGGAGCTTCAGCGCATGGTTTCTGCAGCAGAACAACTGGCGGCCAATCTCAATTTCTCGGCGCTCGCCAAGGCCGAGGAGCTCAAGAAGCGCATCTGGTTCACCCTCGGCGCGCTGCTGATCTACCGGTTCGGCACCTACATTCCGCTGCCCGGCATCGATCCCCAGGTCTGGGACCAGATTTTTCGGCAGCAGGCCGGCGGCATCCTCGGCATGTTCAACATGTTCGCGGGCGGCGGCATCCAGCGCATGGCGATCTTCGCGCTCAACATCATGCCCTATATCTCCGCCTCGATCATCATCCAGCTGATGACGACGGTGTCGCCCACGCTCGAGCAGCTCAAGAAGGAAGGCGAGCAGGGCCGCAAGGTGATGAACCAGTACACGCGGTACCTCACCGTGGGGTTGGCGGCGTTCCAATCCTACGGTATTGCCATCGGGCTGGAAGGCGCGGGCAACGTCATCAGCGACCCCGGCTGGTTCTTCCGCATCTCGACCGTGATCACGCTCACCGGCGGGACCATGTTCCTGATGTGGCTCGGCGAGCAGATCACCTCGCGCGGCATCGGCAACGGCATTTCGCTCATCATTCTGGCGGGCATCGTGGCGGAGCTTCCCTCCGCGATCGCCGGCACCCTTGAGCTCGGCCGCCAGGGCGCGCTGTCCACCGGCCTGATCCTGATCGTGCTGGTGATGGCGGTTGCGGTGATCGCCTTCATCGTCTTCATGGAGCGTGCCCAGCGCCGGCTGCTGATCCAGTATCCCAAGCGCCAGGTCGGCAACCGCATGTTCGAGGGGCAGTCCTCGCACCTGCCGCTCAAGCTCAACACCTCGGGCGTGATCCCGCCGATCTTCGCTTCCTCGCTGCTGCTGTTGCCGACCACGGTCGCCAATTTCAACGCCGGGAAGGGCCCGGACTGGTTCAACGCCATCGTCACCCAGCTCGGCCACGGACGGCCGCTGTTCCTGCTGCTCTACATCGCGCTCATCGTCTTCTTCGCGTTCTTCTACACGGCGATCGTGTTCAATCCGACCGAGACCGCGGAGAACCTCAAGAAGCACGGCGGCTTCATTCCGGGCATCCGACCCGGCGAGCGCACGGCCGAGTATATCGACTACGTGCTCTCGCGCATCACCGTGATCGGGGCTGCCTATCTCGCCCTCGTCTGCCTGCTGCCGGAGATCCTGATCTCCTACGCGAAAGTGCCGTTCTATTTCGGCGGCACGTCGCTCTTGATCGTGGTGAGCGTCACCATGGACACGGTGGCCCAGATCCAGGGCTATCTGCTGGCGCATCAATATGAAGGTTTGATCAAGCGGTCGAAGCTGCGGGGGCGGCGGAGATGAGATTGATACTGCTCGGCCCGCCGGGGGCCGGCAAAGGCACGCAAGCGCAACGCCTCGTCGCCCAGCATGGGTTGCTGCCGCTTTCGACCGGCGACATGTTGCGCACGGCGGTCAATGGCGGCACGCCGGTCGGGTTGCGCGCCAAGGACATCATGGCACGCGGCGAGCTGGTGCCGGACGACGTGGTGGTCGCCATCGTGTCGGACCGCATCGACCAGCCCGATGCCCGCAAGGGCTTCATTCTCGACGGCTTCCCGCGCACGGTGCCGCAGGCGCATGCGCTCGATCGCATGCTGGCGGAGAAAGGCCTCAAGCTCGACGCCGTGATCGAGCTCCGGGTCGACGAGGGCATGCTGCTCAAGCGCATCGAGAAGCGGATCGCCGAGATGAAGGCGCGGGGCGAGCCGCTGCGCGACGACGACAATCCGGAGGTGCTGCGGCGGCGGCTCTTGGCCTACCGCGATCAGACGGCACCGCTGGTGACCTATTACAAGCTGCAGAGCGTGCTACGGACGGTCGACGGCATGGCCAAGATCGCCGACGTTGCGAACGCCATCGACCAGGCGCTGCGCGCACCGGCCGCCAAGAAATCCTCCAAGCAAGCGGCCAGCAAAAAGGCGGCCGAGCCGACTCCAAGGGCCAAAGCAAACGCGGCTGGCGCGAATCGGCCGAAAACAGGCCGAGCCAAGGCCGGTCCGGGGGCGGCCAAGGCAGCGAAAAAGGCGGTCTCGAGGCCTCGCGCCGGCAGGGCCAAGACCGCCAAATCGGCCGGCCGGAGCGTTTCCCGCAGCAAAGCTGCCCCGCGCGAAAGCAGCCGCCAGCAGAGGTTGACGAAACGCCGTTGAATCCATTAATAACGCCCGCATCCATGTCGAGAGTTCGAACGATGCCGAGCCCCGGGGAACGGGGAGGGGTGTCGCGTTATCGTTTGCAAACGCCCTCGACGGGAACTATCCGCCGGCCGGTCGAGTGAGCCGGCAACCAGGAGTGAACCGTGGCGCGCATCGCCGGTGTCAACATACCGACCAACAAACGGGTAGTTATTGCATTGCAATATATCCATGGGATCGGGCCAAAAAAGGCCAGTGAAATCATGGAGAAAGTCGGGATTCCGGATGTCCGCCGGGTGTCCCAGCTGACCGACCAGGAGGTGCTGCAGATCCGCGAGATGATCGACCGCGACTACATGGTCGAGGGCGATCTCCGGCGAGAGACGGCCATGAACATCAAGCGGCTAATGGACCTCGGATGCTACCGTGGGTTGCGGCATCGCCGCGGACTTCCCGTGCGCGGCCAGCGCACCCACACCAATGCCCGCACCCGCAAGGGTCCGGCCAAGGCGATTGCCGGCAAAAAGAGATCGTAAGCCAGGCGCAAAAATTGACCGACGGCTCCGGACGTTTCCGGGGACGACCGCGAAAGGATCGTGAATGGGCAAGGAAGCCACCCGCGTCCGTCGACGCGAACGCAAGAACATCGCCTCCGGAGTCGCACACGTCAACGCGAGCTTCAACAACACGATGATCACAATCACCGACGCCCAGGGCAACACCATCGCCTGGTCATCGTCCGGCACGATGGGGTTCAAGGGCTCGCGCAAATCGACGCCCTATGCGGCCCAGGTGGCGGCCGAGGATGCCGCCAAGAAGGCGGCGGAGCACGGCATGCGCACCCTCGAAGTAGAGGTGGCGGGACCGGGTTCCGGGCGTGAGTCGGCGCTGCGTTCGCTGCAGGCGGCCGGCTTCACCATCACTTCAATCCGCGACGTGACGCCGATCCCGCATAACGGCTGCCGTCCACGCAAGAGGCGCCGAGTATGACCGACGATATTCTCATCCGGCGGACTTCAGAGGAGTCTGCCGCCGCCGAAACTTCCCACGGGGCGGAGTGGGGTGCGCGGCCCGCCGCCGCGCCGCTCAACGCGATGGGTGCCAACGTGACGATCCAGAAGAACTGGCAGGAACTGATCCGACCCAA
>WNEY01002817.1_pt1 | contig 12886 bp, 11 predicted proteins | sample 5400531 | NCBI WGS metagenome assembly WNEY01 (sample SAMN13153338, study PRJNA577476) | soil metagenome | isolation source: 200 cm saprolite under Douglas fir tree site 1 | place: USA:California | collected 2015-04-18
TGGGCCCCGGCAGGCGGCCCAGTTTTCGTGTCCCACGGCAGCACCGCGCAGCGGCGAATGAAAACCTAATCTGATAAAAGCCGGGAGGAGTTCGACGGATTGGATTAGGCCGAGCCAGTCGAACTAGACGGGTGACGGGATCTTGCTGACCGTCACCGAGGCCTATGGCAACTGCGCCAAGTACATACAGCGCCGGATACCCGCTGGCCTGCACGCCGAACCGGCCGCGCCCACGCGTCGCACGAGCGCCGCGCTGGACGTTCGCCAGGCCGCGATCGTCCGCGGTGCCGATACAGCCTTCATCGCCAGCACCCCATCCCGAGCGCGGCGCCGATGCCTCGCACTGCGGCGGGCGTCCGGGCTTCATCGAAGTCACCGCCGACGGCCGTTTGCTGACAGTCCCCGACTACATCGGCAGCCGCATGTTCCAGACACTGGGAAACCTGACCGTCAGGCAGCAAGTCGGGCTGATGCTCATTGACTGGGAGACGGGTTGCACAGTGCAGGTGACCGGGCGGGCGCGGATCGTCTGGGACCCGCAGGCGGTGACGTCCCGGCCCGGAGCCGAGCGACTGATCGAGGTCGCCGTCGATCTCGTCCACGAACATGACCGGGCAATGCCCGCCCGCTGGAGCCTGATCGAGCCTACGAGCGCAACCCGCCGGTCAACCCGTGACCGCGACCTTGACCGGCGTAACGAGGCCGGCTTAGCCTCACGGGACAGTGAGGTTACTTGGCATCAGCGAATTGATGAGCAGCAAATTGCTAGTTGATGAGCAACCGGGTGGCCGCTGACCTGGAGGTTAGCAGGCCGGTCCCCGGTGGCCAGATGGCATTGGATGACCTGGCGGCGGCGCAAAACGCCGCAGCCAGCGGAACGAAAACGACGGGCTTCGGGTTAGAAGGGACAGGTGAATCTCTCGCTGGCTCGACTGGCTGGCTCGGCTGGTCGGGCCGGGTAGCGGCGTATTGTCTTGGCCCCGCAGCAGATCTGGCGGGGCTAAGAGGAATGGGCCGTTGGCGCGCGGTAATCCTCGCTGCGGGCAGGCTCTGGGTGCAACGGCACTTAGGAGTCTAAGAAGCGAAAGGGGTGCGCGGTGGGAGCGGGCTTGGCGCTGGTACTGGGGATCAGCGTGGCGGTGCTCGCCATCGTGGCCGCGGCGGTCATCGTCGCCGTCGTTCTACGCTCGGCTCGCCGAGACCAGATCAAGGACCAGGCCGTAGACCAGGCTAAAGACCAGGACCAGCTCAGCCGTCAGCTACCGGATACCAGTGTCGACGAGCCCGCCGACAACGTCGAGCGGGTCGAAACAGATGATCAGGACGAGCGGATCAAGGCCACAGAAGCCGAGGCGGCCGCGGTCATCGCTCAGGCCGAGCGCGCCGCCGCCCGCACGGCCGAACGCGCAGCCGAGCAAGCCGCCCAGACCCGCCGCGACCTCGACGAGGAGGTCCGCCTCGTCACCGCCGAGAACAGGCAGGTCCGCAGCGACCTAGAGCGCCGCGAGCTCAGGGTTGCCGAGCGCGAGAGCCGCCTAGATGACGAGTTGCGAAAGCTCGATCAGCGCAGCGAAGACCTTGATCAAGCGCGCAAGGAGCTGAACAGCCGCACCGCCGCGCTCGATGAGCTAGAAAACAGCAAGCACAAAGAGCTTGAACGCATCGCCGGGCTCACTGCCACCGAAGCCAAGGCCGAACTTGTGACCGTAATCCAGACCCAGGCCAAGCGCGAGGCGGCGGTCGCGGTCAGGGACATCGAGAACGAGGCTAAGAAAGAAGGCCAGCAGCGGGCCAGGAAGATCGTCACGCTGGCCATCCAGCGGCTGGCCAGCGAGCAGACCAGCGAGTCCGTAGTGTCGGTGCTTCATCTGCCCGCTGATGAGATGAAGGGCCGGATCATCGGCCGCGAAGGGCGGAACATCCGCGCGTTCGAAACGGTCACCGGCGTCAATCTGATCATCGATGACACCCCAGAGGCCGTCCTGCTGAGTTGCTTCGATCCCGTGCGTCGGGAGATCGGGAAAATAACTCTCGAAAGGCTGGTCGCGGATGGCCGTATCCACCCGCAGCGCATCGAGGAGGTCCACGAGCAGAGCCGTCGAGCGATCACTGAGCTGACGATCAGGGCCGGTGAGGATGCGCTAATCGATGTCGGGATCACCGATATGCATCCTGAGCTGACCCAGTTGCTCGGTCAGCTGAAGTACCGCACGTCGTACGGTCAGAACGTGCTCAAGCACCTGGTCGAGTCCGCGCACATCGCCGGGATGATGGCCAGCGAGCTCGGCCTGGATCCGGTGCTGCTCAAGCGCGGCACGTTGTTGCACGACATCGGCAAGGCACTGACGCACGAGGTGCAGGGCAGCCACGCGCTGATCGGCGCGGAGATCGCGCGCCGGTACGGCGAGCACGAGGACGTGGTGCACGCGATCGAGGCCCACCACAACGAGGTCGAGGTCAGGACCGTCGAAGCCGTGCTTACCCAGGCGGCCGACGCGATCAGCGGCGGGCGGCCAGGGGCGCGGCGCGAGTCGCTCGAGGCGTACGTGAAGCGGCTCGAACGGCTAGAACAGATCGCTCAGGCCCAGCCCGGCGTCGAGAAGGTCTACGCCATGCAGGCCGGCCGGGAGCTGAGGATCATGGTCAAGCCGGGCGCCGTCGACGACATCGGTGCACAGGTCATCGCCCGCGACGTGGCCCGGCAGGTACAGGACGAGCTGACCTACCCGGGCCAGATCCGCGTCACGGTCGTCAGGGAATCCCGCGCCACCGAGTTCGCCCGCTAGCCCGGGCCCCGGCCCCAGCCCCAGCCCTCGGCCCAGGCCGCAGGACTAGCTTCCGTCACTCAGCTTCAGCATCGGAACATTCCGCGGCTTGAACCCGAAGATCTGCCCGTAGAACGACAGCTCCGCCTCCAGCGAGGTGATCATCGAGTCGGCCCGGCGAAATCCGTGCGACTCGCCCTCGAACGCGATGTAGGCGTGCTTGATGCCGTGCGCCGCCAGTTCGGCGGCAATGACCTCGGACTGCTCAGGCGGCACGACCGGATCGTCGAGCCCTTGCAACAGCAGCACCGGCGAGGTGTTCTTGTTCACGTGCCCGATCGGTGCCCGCTCGGCGTACACGGTGTCGAACCCAGGCAGCGGCCCGACCAGCCCGTCGAGGTAACGGGACTCGAAGTCATGGGTGTGCTCGGCGAATTTCCGCAGGTCAGCCACGCCGAAATAGGCGACGGCCGCATTGAATACCGGGCCGGAAACAGCTCCGGTCGTCACGGCCACCAGCGCAGTCCAGCCGCCCGCCGAACTGCCGCGGATGCCGAGCCTGGCCTCGTCCGCGTGGCCGGCCTTGGCCAGCGACCGCGCCGCCTCCTTGGCGTCGGCCACGTCGACGATGCCCCACTCCCGGTTCAGCCGGTTCCGGTACAGCCGGCCGTAGCCGGTCGATCCGCCGTAGTTCACATCGATGATCCCGATGCCGCGGCTAGTGAAGTACGCCTTCTCCAGGCTGAGCCGCGCGGTCACGTGACTGGTCGGCCCGCCGTGCACCCACACTATGTAGGGCGGCCGTTCACCCGCCGGGGCCGCCACCTCGGGGTTCGACGGCGGATAGACCAGCGCGTGCACGACCCGGCCGTACGGGCCCTCAAGCTCGACCTGGGCCGGGATCGGCAGGTAGCGCCGGTCGGGCAGCTCGCTCAGCTCGGTCCGCAGCACCGTGTACTCGCCGGAGGCGATGTCGACCTTGACCAGCGAGTCCGGCTCCAGCGGTGCTCCGGCAACGCAGGCGATCACGCTGCCGCTGGCCGCGACGCCGATCAGGATCTCGTTGAACGGCAGGTCCAGGTCGGTCAGCTCGGAAGTCTCAGGGTCGAGCAGGCCGAGGGTGGCACCGCCGCGGCCGTGCCTGACCGCGAGCTTCCCATCGCCGAGCACCGCGAACGGGCGCGCGCCCAGCTCCCACAGCGCCCCGGCGAACTCCTCGTCGGCCGGGTACAGCGCCTGCGGCGGCTCGCCGCTCAGGCCGAGCTGGTAGATGTTCCACCAGCCGGTCCAGTCGGTCGCGACGTACAGGCTGGAGTTGTTCCGCCACAGCGGCGCGAGCACCGACTCCCGGTTGGAGCCCTTGATCAGCCGTCCCTTGCCCGGCAGGCCATCGGTGACCGGCGCGACTCGCAGCTCGGTGCCGTCCCACGGCATGTGCGGATGATTCCAGCAGATCCAGGCCAGCCATTTGCCGTCGGGCGACGGCGTCGGAAACGCGTAGAAATCGGAGCCGGTGACTAGCTCGCGTATCTTGCCCGGGTCATCCGCGGCCGAACCGTCGAGCGGTACCGCGATGATCGCCCGCTGCACCTTCCCGGCCGAATGCCGTTCGCGCAAGCACCAGACTTCGCGCCCGTCTGGGGAAAGTACGAAATCGGCATAACGCAACCCGAGGGGTTCGGACGTTGGCGGCTCAGGCGTAAGCGGCACCGGCTGACCCGAGCCGTCGGCCACGGCTTGCCCGGCCAGATACATCCGCTGGTCGCCAAAGTGCGTGAACACTATCGGCGGGTCAGTCTCGCTCCCCGCCCCAGTCCCCGTTCCTGTCCTCGCCTTGGCGAGAGCAGCGACCGCAACATCCGAAGGAACCGGCAGGTAGGACAAACCGCCGTACTCGTGCACCCGGGTCCTGGCGCTCCACGGAGTCGGCAGCATCATCCGGGTAACCCCGTCTGACCCCCGGCGGACTACCGTCCGCCGGCCCGCGTCGGCGGGCTGATCTTCCTGCCACCAGATGCACTGGCCGACGACGGTCGGGAAGGCGATCTTGATCCGGCTGCCGGCAACCTGAGCCGCGTCGATGGGCGACGGCCAGGCGCCGTACGGCACTTGCGGAAGCGCGTCCGGTTGGCCAGGTTCATCGGGCATTTGTGTAGAAAAGCCGCCCGGTGCTTCCGGCCCGCTCATTCCTTGCGTTCTTGCCGCCTGATTCGTCATCGCCGTCCCGTTGTCCCTCATAGGGATATCGTGCCTTACCCGCCGGGGGCGGTTCGCGGCGAATGCCGAGAACCGGCGGGCCGGGTCGATTAGCCCTGGTAGCTATAAGCTGGCAAGCCCTTGACGCCGGCCGGGCAAGTGAACAATGCGCCCGCTGACCGTCCCGGTCCTGCCGCTGTTGTAATGAACAATTCGGTTAGGTCGGGCCCGCCGAACGCGCAGCTAGTCACGTGTGCCGCTGGCAGCTTCACCACGCTGGTCAGCGTCGCGTCGGCATCGTAACGCTGGATGACGCTGCCACCCCACACCGCGACCCAGACGCCGCCCTGCGAATCCACCGCCAGGCCGTCAGGAACGAGCTCGCCTGAGCCGAGCCTAGCGAACACCCGGCGTTCCCCCATCTGTCCGGTCGCCACGTCGTAGTCGATGACGTCGACCCGGTAGGCGTATGAATCGATGTAATACATGAGCTTGTCGTCCGGGCTCCAGCCAACACCGTTGGAAATGCCGATCCCGTCGTACAACTCGGTAACACTGTGGTCGGTATCGAATCGGTAAAATTTGCCCCGGCCTGGTCGCTCATCGGCGTCCATGCTGCCCGCATAGAACCGTCCGGCCCGGTCGCACTTGCCGTCGTTCATCCTCGTATGCGGCCGGTCGGGCGTGGTCGCGAGTTCGGTCACCGATCCGGTCTCGGTATCAAGTGCGTAAAAACCGTTCCCGGCGGCAACGAGGAGGCCTCCGCTGGCCCTGGGGACGACTGCGCCGACCGGCATCCCGACATCCCAGGACTTGTGCGCACCGGTCGCGTCCATGCTGTGTACCAGCCGAGCCGGGATGTCCAGCCAGTACAGGGTTTGGGTCGGGATGTCCCAGTGCGGACCTTCGCCAAGTTCGGCGAAAGGCAGGAGCATCTCGGCCGGCTCCAAGATGATCAGATCATCGGCGTGCTCAGTCACGACGGCTGCTCCTTCGCTGGCGGGAAGACGACGATTTCAGCCGATGCGCACTGGTGTCAATGTGCGCTGCTGTCAATGCGTGCCTGGCCTAGCCTTGCTCAGCTGCGTCTACCCTAATGAGCATGCCGCTCGCCGACGGTCAGCGAACCTTCGAGATCCGCACCTACGGGTGCCAGATGAACATGCACGACTCAGAACGGCTGGCCGGACTGCTTGAGCAGGCCGGCTACAGCAAGGCCGAGACCGGGGCCGAACCCGATGTCGTCGTGTTCAACACCTGTGCGGTCCGCGAGAACGCCGACAACCGGCTGTACGGCAACCTGGGCCACCTGCTGCCAGTAAAGAACAGCCATCCGGGCATGCAGATCGCGGTCGGCGGCTGCCTGGCGCAGAAGGATCAGGCGGTGATCACGCAGCGGGCGCCGTGGGTCGACGTGGTGTTCGGCACCCACAACATCGGGTCGCTGCCGGTCCTGCTCGAACGGGCCCGGGTGCAGCAGCGGGCGCAGGTGGAGTTCGCCGAATCGCTTGAGCAGTTTCCCTCGATGCTGCCGGCCAGGCGCGAGTCGCCGTATTCGGCCTGGGTGGCGATCTCGGTGGGCTGTAACAACACCTGCACGTTCTGCATCGTGCCGGCGCTGCGGGGCCGCGAGGAGGACCGTCGGCCGGGCGACATACTCAACGAAGTGCAGGCACTCGTGGGAGATGGTGTACTCGAGGTCACCTTGCTCGGCCAGAACGTCAACTCCTACGGCGTCGGATTCGGCGACCGGCTCGCGTTCGGCAAGCTGCTGCGCGCCTGCGGCGAGATCGAGGGCCTGGAACGGGTCAGGTTCACCTCACCGCACCCGAAGGACTTCACCGACGACGTGATCGCGGCGATGGCGCAGACCCCGAACGTGATGCCGCAGCTGCACATGCCGCTGCAGTCCGGCTCGAACGCCGTGCTCAAGGCGATGCGCCGGGCCTACCGCAAGGACTCCTACCTCGCGATCATCGACCGGGTCAGGGCCGCGATACCGGACGCGGCGATCACCACCGACATCATCGTGGGCTTCCCCGGCGAGACCGAGGCGGACTTCTCCGACACGCTCGACGTGGTGGAGCGGGCCCGGTTCGCGGGCGCGTTCACGTTCCAGTACTCGATCAGGCCGGGCACGCCGGCGGCGACCATGCCCGACCAGATCCCGCCGGCGGTGGTCGCCGAACGGTTCGGCCGGCTGGTCGCGCTGGTCGAGGAGACCTCGCGCAAGGAAAACGAAGCTCAGGTCGGACGCGCGGTCGAGGTGCTGGTCGCCGACGGCGAGGGCCGCAAGGACGAGGCGACCAGGCGGTTGTCGGGCCGGGCCAGAGACAACCGGCTGGTGCATTTCACCCCGGCGGGCGACGAACCCCGGCCCGGTGACCTGATCACCACGGTCGTGACCAAGGGTGCGCCGCACTACCTGCTGGCCGACGACCCGCCGCTTGAGGTCCGCCGGACGAGAGGCGGCGACGCCTGGCAGGCCCGCCGGGACCAGCCGAAGCAAGAGCAGCCGGGTGCGGTACCGGTGCTGCTCGGCATGCCGCAACTCGGAAGGTCTTGATCAGCTGATCGTGTGAATGTGGCAGCGCTGTCCCTATAACAGCCGCAATGCCGCATCCGCACCGTCTGCTCCTAATGGAGGAGGCCGTATTGGCCGATGTGGACGAGCGGCGGCAGCTGGCCGCCACTCCAGAGGCAGTGTGGCGGGCGCTGACGACCGCCGACGGGCTGCGCGGCTGGTTCTGGCCGCCGGGCCTTGAGACGGCCGTCGAGACTGGCGCTTGCGAAGGTGGGCGGTACCGGATCGCCAGCGAGGTTGCCGGGATGGCCGTATCCGGGCGGTACACGACCGTCCAGTCGCCGGAGTTGCTCGGCTTTACCTGGCAGTGGGACGGTGAAGACCGCGAGTCGGCGGTGCGAATCGAGCTGGTCAAGAGCGAGACTGGCACCGAGCTGACGCTCACGCACACCGAGCTCGAAGACGACCAGGTCGGACTCCATGCTCGGGGCTGGTCTGACTGCCTTGACCGGCTCCCGGAATGGCTGGCGGTGAGCTGAACCGGCTGATCGCGGTCGTCGGGGCGACGGCGGCCGGCAAGTCCGAGCTGTCGCTGCGGCTGGCCCGGGCGCTGGACGGCGAGGTGATCAGCGCCGACTCGATGCAGCTGTACCGGGGGATGGATATAGGTACTGGCAAGCTGAGCCAGGGCGAGCGAGGCGGGGTGCCGCATCACCTGCTCGACATCTGGGACGTGACCGAGCCGGCCAGCGTCTCTGAGTACCAGAAGCTGGCCAGGGACGCGATCGCTGACATCTTGCGCCGCGGCAAGACCCCGATCCTGGCCGGCGGGTCTGGCCTGTACGTCCGGGCCGTCGTCGACGACTTGCGGTTTCCCGGCACCGACCCGGCGGTCAGGGACCGGCTGGAGCGGGAGCTGGCGCAGGTCGGCGCGGCCAGCCTGCATACCCGGCTGACCGGGCTCGACCCGGCGGCCGCGGCCGCGATCCTGCCCAGCAACGGCCGCCGCATTGTCCGCGCGCTCGAGGTGATCGAGCTGTCCGGGCAGCCGTTCAGCGCGACGATGCCCGAGTACCGCGCGGTGCTGCCGACCGTCCAGCTCGGGCTGGACCTGCCGCGACCTGAGCTGGATGAGCGGATCGAGGCCAGGGTCAGGCAGATGTGGACCGACGGCCTGGTCGACGAGGTCCGTCGGCTGGCTGACGCCGGTCTGAGGGATGGCTGGACCGCGAGCCGGGCGCTTGGCTACGCGCAGGTGCTCCGCTTCATCGACGGCGAGTGGACCGAGCAGGAGGCCGAGCAGCAGACGGTCCAGGCGACCCGGCGGTTCGCCCGCAGGCAGGAATCCTGGTTCCGCCGCGACCCCAGAATCCGCTGGCTCTCCGCCTCCGAGCCGGTGCCGACCGCCGTGGCCCTGGATCACCTCAACTAACATCGGCCCATGCGCTTCGCCAAGGGGCATGGCACCGGGAACGACTTCATCATCCTGCCGGACCCGGATGACCAGCTGCAGCTCACCGGTGAGCTGGTGCGGCGGCTATGCGATCGGCGGACGGGAATCGGCGGGGACGGGGTGCTGCGGATCGTGGCCGGGGCGGACGATTCTGCGCCGTGGTTCATGGACTACCGCAACGCCGACGGTGGCGTCGCCGAGATGTGCGGCAACGGGATCCGGGTGTTCGCCAGGTACCTGCTGGACCACGGGCTGGCGACCGGGCCGGAACTCGCGATCGGCACCCGGGCCGGGGTGCGGACAGTGCGACGGGAATCTGACGGGCTGTTCAGTGTGGAGATGGGGCCGGTCAAGGTCGGCGGACCCGCCACCGCAGTGATCGGCGGCAGGAGCTTCGATGGCCTGGGTGTCGACGTCGGTAACCCGCATCTGGTCGTTATCGTCAGCGAGCCGGTGATCGGCTTCGACCTCTCGCAGACGCCTCGTGTCGACGCGGCCGAGTTCCCCGACGGCGTGAACGTCGAGGTGGTCAGGCCGATCGGGGATCTGGCTGTCGAGATGCGGGTACATGAGCGCGGCTCGGGGGAGACGCTGTCGTGCGGCACCGGCGCGGTCGCGTCGGCGGCGGCGGCGGCGTCCGTGGCAGCGGGCCGGCGGAAAGGGGACGACCCCCTGTCAACCCCCGCGAGTCGATGGCTGGTACGCGTGCCGGGCGGGACCTTGACCGTCACGCCCGGCGCCGCCGCGAGCGTGCTGACCGGCCCTGCGGTGATCGTGGCCGAGGGCGAGATCAGCACCAGTTGGTTGGGGTTATCTGTTTCCTGATTCGGCGATCCGGAGGCCGATCGCGACGATCGCCGATCCGGTCCGGCTCCTGATCCCGCTGCGCGCGGGCTGGCTGGCCTGGGTGGCTGCGGTCGACCTGGCGGCGTGAACCTTGGCGGTCTGGGCGTCCCGTTCGGCATTACGCTCGCGGGCGAGTTGCTCAAGCTGACGCGAGATCATGGACTTGGTGTCCCTTTCTGGATAAGACCCTGCTGGATCCAGGCATTGCTGCACTACTTAGTGGGTTTTGGGTTACATGTCGACGAGTACGGCCCGGCCGATCTTGATCGAGCCGCTGGCGGAGCGGGCTTTCAGGTTGAGATCGACCTCACCGCCGTCCTGGGACGGCTCCAGGTCGCTGGTGACCCGGCCGGAGATCGACGCCAGATCGAGGTAGATGCCAGAGCCTGGGGCCACGTTGACCTCGATGGCGCCAGACACCGTGGAGATGTCGGTCTTGCCGCTTATGAGGCGATCGATCTGGACCCGGCCCGTGGCCGTCTGCGCGGCAACCGACGCTTCGGCGGTGCCGATCTCGATCCGGCCGCTGACCGTGCCGACGTTAATGTCGCCGCCGACCCGGCTGAGTTCGACCCGGCCCGAGGCGGTCTTCGCGGTGACGGACTCGGCCACGTCGCCGATCTCGATCCGGCCGGAGACGGTGTTGAGTATCGCCGGGCCGGCGATCGTGGCTGCCTCTATGCTGCCTGAGGCCGTCTTGGCGTCGAGCGCGCCCAGTTCACCGGTGCATTCCACGTTCGCGGAGATCGTGCTGACCAGGCAGCACGAGCCCGTCGGCACCCTAACCGTCAGCTCGAACCCGGAGTGCCGTAGCCAGCCGATCTGTTCGCTGGGTTCGCTTACCTCAAGCCGGTCGTCGACCAGTTCGACGGTGAAGCGGTCGATCAGCTCGTCGTCGTGGCGCCTTGGCCTGGTTGGTTCGAGGTCGACGGTGATCTGTTCGGTCGGCGCGGCGATGATTTTGACTGAGCCGGCGATCACGTGAAGGTACGCTTCGACCGGTTCTGAGCGCGCGAATTCCCAGTGCGACATTGTCTTTGCATCCTTTGCTTGAGCGAGAAGGGGTGAGGGGGCGGGCGAAAAAGGGGTGAGGGGGGCGGGCGAAGAAAGCTGATTAGCTGCGGGCGTAGCCGCTGATCCGCTGTCCGATGCGGATCTTGGGGGCCTGGCTGGTCGACCGGATGACATCCTCAGGGCGCTGCTCAAGCGCTCGGATGGCGGCGTGGGCCAGCCACGAGTTGACCGACATTCCGGCGGCCGCGGCCTGGGCCTCGATCTTGGTCTTCAACGACTCGGACAGGCGCAGCGTCATCCTGGCCGTCCCGGCGTCGTCGGACGCCGTATCAGCGGCTGGGCTGGCCACCGGCTCGGGTGCTTGTGTGGCCACGGCGGTGACCACGAACTCCGGCTCGCCCGCGTTCAGCCGGACGTCGATGACGGTCTCGTCCAGGTGCTCGGTGATCTCCGCGGCGGCGGCGCTAAGCACATCGAGCAGGGTCAGGCGAACGGACGACTCGAGTGCCTCGGCCAGTTGGTCAGCGAGTTGGACGATCTCGGCCGGGGCGAATCGGGTCAGCGTGCCGAGCTCGCGGCGCAGACCCTCGACATACTGTGACAACTCCATGACACCATAATGCCGTCACGTGTGACGTCAGTCAAGGCTTTGGTGACACAATCTGACGTCATGATGACGTCAGTCTGCGTCAAGCTTGGTGTCAGGCTGGTGTCACGGCACCGGGATCACCGCGTTCGCATAGCCGACTGGCTGCCAGACCGATGCGCCGTCGGCGCGGTAGAGGTATCTGAAGCCGGTATGGACCAGGAAGTTGCGCAGGTGCTTGTTGTAGACCCAGAGGATCACCCAGCCGACGTGCATTTCGGCCGCGTTCCGCCTGGCCGCGAGCAACTCCTCAGGGGTGAACTGGTAACGGCCGCTCTGGGTGCTGATCAGCTCCGCGTAGAACGGCTCGGCATCGATCGCGTCGCGTACGCCGGTCGGTACCCGGGATAGCAGCGCGTTGGCGAGCGGGTGTCCGTCATGGGAGGCCAGCACCTGAGTCTGCGGCGGGAATGGCAGGCCGGTGACGCCGGTGCCGCCTCGCAGGCCGAATGGGACGTCGACGACGATCGAGGTCGAGTGATCGGCGGCGATCGGGTTGTCGAGGGTCGGGAAGCTGGTCGGCATCGTGGTGCGGGCATGCGGCGGGGTGGTCAGGCCCGCTTCGAACACAGCGAGGGCCGCCACGAGCACCAGCAGCCAGCGGACGTGATAGCGGATCCAGTTCACCGTGAAGCCGGCCAGCAGCGCGACCGGGATCAGGCCAAGCTCCGCGATGCGGGACGGCTCGCGGAAGCCGGATAGTCCAGGGATCTTGATGAACCAGGAGTACGGCAAGATCAGCGAGGTGATGATGCCGTTCGAGTAATGCCGCAGCGGGAGGAAGATGCCTGCGCCGGTGATCAGGTCGCCGCCGAGCGCGAGCACGGCGGCGCCGAACCAGAGCAGGAACAGCAGCTTGGTGTTGCGCCGCTGCCGCCAGGCGAGCACCAGGCCGATCAGGGCCAGGAACGTGGCGAGCGCGCCGAACGTGCTCGCGTTCTTGGAGTGGGTAAACGTCAGGCCGAACGTGGTGATGCGCGGCGAGGGCAGGAACATGTCGGGGATCTTGATTCCCTGCAGATAAGACGACGCGTTCAGCGTGGTCGGCGGGCTGCCCTCGCCGTTGGCGTGAATGATCGCGACGATCTGCGGCATGCAGGCGGCTACCGCGATCACGCCGGTCACGGTGGCGAGCAGGAACCGGCGCCAGGTGAGCCGACGCGGGACCGTGCGCAGCCAGCGCAGCCGGCCGAGCGCGAACCTGGCCAGCGCGTGGACGATCTTGCGGGGGTTTATAGGGGGTCGTCCCCCTTGGCCAGCACAGCTGCGCAGCAAGACGAGGCGCGGCTCGGGATCTTCGACAAGGCGGGGGGTTCCGGGGGGTCGTCCCCCCGGGCTAGCAGAGGTGCCGGGCTCGACGGCCTCCGCGTGACCATCGTCGGAGACGTGCTGCACAGCCGGGTCGCCCGGTCCAACGTGCTGCTGCTGAGCACCCTCGGCGC
>WNEY01002818.1_pt1 | contig 12886 bp, 7 predicted proteins | sample 5400531 | NCBI WGS metagenome assembly WNEY01 (sample SAMN13153338, study PRJNA577476) | soil metagenome | isolation source: 200 cm saprolite under Douglas fir tree site 1 | place: USA:California | collected 2015-04-18
GGTTATCGGTCTGCAGAATGACATGGTCAACCTGAATCCATTCGATCCAGGGACGAACAGCGTTTGGAAAGCGTATCAAACGCAGTATAACTTCGAATCGCTGTTCACATATGACCCGAACTATCAGATTTACGCGGACTTGGCCGACCCTGCCGCTGCGTGCCCCGCTGGCACCACGGTCGCCGTGCCCGGATCTTGCGTCGATGCAAGTAAACTCAACATTACGGTCAACCTCCGCTCGGGCGTGACGTTCACGAACGGCCAGGCCCTCACGGCGGACGACGTCGTCTTCACGTACCAGACGCTGCCTTGGTCCACCCTCGCGACGGACATCGTCCAGGCGATTTGGTGGGATACTCCGAAGGCACCCCTCTGGAACTCAACCACGAACGGCGGCGCGTGCAGCGCCGCGAAGTGCGTTTCTCACCTCGGAATCTTCAAGACCGGCAACCTTCAGGTGCGCTTCCAGCTGACGCCGCACACGGTGCCTGGGGTCACGAACGGCGGCTACGCCCTCGTGTTCTACGACACCCTCGTGGGTGCCATCATCCCCTCGGGCATCTGGAAGAACCACCTCCAGTCGAACCCTCAGATTAACTACTCGGACCCGGCTCTGGGGAACATCAAGGACTCCTGGGACCAGTCGATCGATTTCAGCTTCGGGGGACCGGGCCAGTACGATGCCACGGTCGGAACGGGTCCGTTCTACATGGTGAGCTGGACCCGGAACGCCGGATCCAAGTCCCTCGTCTATGGGAACTACTGGGGCAAGAGTGTCGCCCACACCTGGGCGGGGACCTCCTATCCCTTCTCCCCCCCGACCGACGGCAAGCACGTGACGGAGTTCGACTTCATTGTGTTCGGTAGCTTGGACGTCGTGAGCTTGGCGCTGCAGCAAGGGACGATTGACACGCTCTTATGGTCCCTCACGCCGGGCTTCGTCAACGTCGTCAGCTCGAACCCGTCGATTACCATCCAGACCGTCACGGACTCGGGTTACTTCTATCTCTCGTTCAACACGCGCGTCGCGCCGTGGAACGACCTGTGCTTGCGGCAAGCCATCTCGATGGCGATCGACAAGAACTACATCGTCAACACGCTCATGGGCGGCTACGGGATTCCCGGCTACGCGCCGATCTCGATTGCGAACCCGACCTACGTGAACAGCTCCGCGACGCCGCCGACGTATAACCAGGCGGGCATCGACACGAAGCTGAGCGGCTGTGGGTACACGATCGACCCCGCCACCGGGTTCTACCGAACCCCGAGCGGACAGCCGATCTCGGCGACGATCTTGACCCCGCCGAAAGACTACGATCCGGTTCGGGCGGACGCGGGCATCATGATCTCGAACAACCTCAAGGCCGCGCACCTGAACATCGACGCGGCGCCGACGAGCTTCGACACGATCGTCGCGAAGGCCTTCACCCGTCCGGTGAACTTCCAGATCTACGTGCTCGGTTGGTCCCTGGGCCTGTTCCCGGAGACGTACCTCTGCACGTTCTTCTGCTCGAGCTTCGACGTAAACAAGAACCCGGCCGGACAGAACTCCGCGGGCTACTCGAACCCGGTCGTTGATGCGCTCATCAACCAGGCCCTCTACACGACCGACACGACGGCCCGCACGGCCATCGTGAAGCACATCGAGGGCATTGTCGCGGCGGACATCCCCTGGAACGTCTTGTACTACCGCAAGAACGTGGTCGCGTGGCGCAACGATGCGTGGGGCGGCTGGATCCTCTACCCGAACGGGAACGCCCAGTTCAACTTCTACAGCGTCGTGCACATCCAGCCGGCGAGCACCCCCGGGACCGGCGGCGGGTTCATCGGACCGCTGACGGTCGCGACGTCGATGCCCGACCAGGTGTTCTACCGGCAGATGGTCCCGATCGGGGTTTACGTGTCCCAAAACGGCGCGCCCGTCGTTGGAGCGACGGTCGATCTGACCGTCCAGTTCGGTACCTTCTTCGCGAACTTCACAGGCACGACCGGGGCGAACGGCAAATACAGCACGACCTGGACCGTCCCCTTGATCCAAGGCTCGGGAACCGCGACGGCGAAAGTCACGTACAAGGGCCTCATCGCCACGAACACCAAGGTGATTGAGAGCACCATCGGACCTCCGATGCCGTCGGCTCAGCTGGCGCTTTCGACCACGACGCCGGTAATCCTGTCGGGCGGGACCGCGACGATCAAGGCGACCGTGAAAGACGCAACGGGCGCCGGAATGGCGAACCTGCCGATCTCGATTGAAACGAACCTCACGGCCGGTGGGATCAGCCCGGTTACGGCGACAACGGACGGCACCGGCGCCGCGACGTTCACCTACACCGCTCCGCCGGCGACCGCCTTCGTGAACAGTCAGTTCACGGACATCATCCGGGCGCATATCAACGTGACGAGCACCCTTGCACGCGAGACCCAGTCCGCGCAGATTGTGATCGTCACGCAGAACAACGCGGCCCCGATTTGGGACATCGTGTCGCTCTCGACGCCTGTAGGAACGCAATTCCATGTTGCAACGGGGACGACGAGCGCCCTTGTCCTCGTCGTCACAAACTTTGCCGGCGCGCCGGTAGCTGGCGTCGATGTCGATCCCGTGTTCGGGGACGCCTGGAACTTCACGGTGGCTCCGACGACGGCGGGTTCGAACAAGACGAACGCCAATGGCCAGGCGTTGTTCACCGTGACTGGAGCCGGCCTCCTCGGAAACACGACGACGATGGCGCTCACCTTCCAGGTGCGCGGCGTCCTGTTCTCGACGTCCGATACGATCCTGATGAACTTGGCGACCGCTGCGAGCACGGGCTACGGCGGCTATCTGAGCCTCGGCTCCCGCGCGATGCTCTACTCGCCGACCCAGTCCACGAACTCGGTGTCGGTCCATCTGTTCGACAAGCTCGGGGTCGGCGTTGCGGGAGTCCCCGCGATGTTCAAGATCGACTACGGCGACTTCGGGATGCCGGCGCAGTTCGCGATGGCGATCGACTACAGCTGCCCGGTGACCTGCCCGACATACACGCAGGCCAACGGAAGCCTTGACTTGAACGCGTTCGGCCTAGCCTCCGTCGGAGGATCGTTCCAGAGCAGCGTCGGCCAAGGCTGGAACTACGGCGTCGAGAACTTCATCAACGACTTCGAAGTCGTCGAGTGGGACGTCAACTTCGCGACGGGCGTGAACTACGACGCCTGCAAGCCCGGCGGGAGCGTAAGGGACGGAACAGATCCGGCCCCGAACCCCCGATGGGACGGCTCGTACATCATCAACGTGACGAGCACGACGGATGCGACGGGAGCGTACACCCTGCCCTTCTCGATTAACCAGGAGAAGAAGGACTCCCGGATCCAGGTCGAGGCGTTCATCGGTGCGAGCGGCGGCACGGCGAACATCAACGCGAACGCATGTTCCTTCGTGGCGAGCGTCGTCAACGTCCCGTACCACATCAGCACCGGTCTCGTGACGCAGCGGGCCCCGATCTTCGCCCTGTCGAGCTTCTCGACGACGACCACCACGGGAGTTGCGAAGCCAATCGTGACGTCCCAGGCAAACACGGTCCGTCTGAACGCCCAGTTCAAGGACGCGAACGGAGCGGTGAGCAAGCCCGTCGTCATGCTGACGCAAGGCGCAGGGTCTGCGGCTCGGAATGTCCAGGGCCGCTTCCAAGGCGAAGTTCCGCTGGGTGGCACAACCGGGTTCGACCGATTCGGCAACCCGATTATCCTGACCCTGAAGGGCGCCTCGACCGGGTATCTGAACTACACGCGGATCGTCTGCAACTCGCCGAGCCGCGGCAGTTGCACGGCGGCCGCGCCGCTGATTACCCTGTCGCAGGGATTGACCTTCAGCTACATCCCCGCGGACCCCCGGTACGCGTACAGCGCCCGCGACCAGTTGTTCTTCCTCGCCTTCGGCGACTACTGGTTCGCGCCAACGTTCGAGTCGCTGCTCGCGAAGCTGCCGTTCATCGTGACGGTTGCGTACCTATACCTGCCAACCTCGACGGCGTTCGTCCAGGTGTCGCTGGGAGCCGACTTGCTTTCGCCGGGAGGCACGACGACGGCGACCGTGACGGCGTACAGCTCCCTCACCGGGGCGCCCGTGGCCGGCGCAAGCGTGTGGGTTGGGAATCAGTTGGGGGTCACGAATGCGACCGGCGTGGCGACGTTCACAGTCGTGGCCGGCGGGGTCGGAGCGCAGGAGACGCTCGTCACCGCCACGGCGCCGTACGGAGGCGTCGCCCGCGGCTGGTACGCGCTCGTAGCCTCGAACCCCGTGCTGACGTACTCGAACATCGCCGCAACCTCGGTCCCGGAGGGCACCGCGTCGACGATTACGGTCTCGGCGCAGAACACGTTGGCCATAGCCGGTAACGCGACGGTCTGGCTGTCGATTGATGGCCAGAACGTCAGCAGCCAGGTTGTCTCCTTCGCCGCGGGCCAGACGAAGACCGTGACCTTCACACTCCTGCTGAAGGAGGGGACACACACGGTGGCCGTTGGCTCGTCGTCGACGTCCGTGGCGATCGGGCCGCCACCGCTGCCGGTGTGGCTCATCGCGCTGGCCGTCGGACTGCTCGTGGTTGGCCTCGTCGTTGGAGTCGTCGTCGGAAGAATGAGGGGCCGCAAGCGCAAGGGGCCCCCGACGTCCATGCCGGAAGAGTCCGGTGGCGGCATGGGGGGGACGGCCGAGGAAGAGCTGAGCCCCGAAGACAAACTCTAGGCGAAAACGGACCGGGCCTCGCGCCCGGTCCCCTTTCCATTTATTCGCCGCGCCAATCGCAGTTGGGGGCTCTGGTTGGACAAGTTAGAAATAGGGTTCGGTCGATAGTAACCCTAGGGAGCGGGGGTTGGACACATGGCCTCTCTGGCCCGATATCTCATCCGGCGAGCGATCCAAGGCGTGATCACACTTTTCATCGTGACGGTCATCGTCTTCATCCTGTTCTACTTCTCCGGGAACCCGCTCGACGGCCTCCGCTCGAACCCGTCGATTCAGCCGGCGGTCATCAAGCAGTTGCAACAGCAGTATGGTCTCGACCAAGGGCCGGAGGTCCAGCTGTACCGCTACGTGGTCAACATGTTCACCTTCAACTTCGGCTGGTCCTCCTACGCGAACGCCCCCGTCATCTCCGTGCTCCAGGAGGCGTTGCCGCGGACCTTGTTCTTATTCGGAGGGGCCGTTCTCATCGAGTACTTTATCGGCGTCCTGGTCGGCCGTTACATCGCGTGGAAGCGGGGAAGGGGCGTCGAGGGCGGCGTGATCCTCACGAGCCTGTTCTTCTACAACATGCCGTCCTTCTGGATCGGGTTGATCTTGCTGTTCTTCTTCGCCTACGTCTGGGTCGTGTTCCCGCTCCGCGGCTTCCAGGACACTTCGACGGACTCATTCACCGCGACCCATTACCCGTTTCTGCTTTCCCTTCAGGGCATCCCGTTCGATACGGTCCTCGGGATCCTCGCCCTCATCGCGGGTGTTGCGATCGTCGCCGTCGCTTGGATCCGAAGGCCGAAGCGTCCACTCGACACGCGCGAGAAGGCGATGCGCCTGGCTCCGGGCATCGTGGTCGCGGGCGTCGGTGCCATCGTCGCGGTGTTGCCGTGGTCTCTGTCCTTGTTCGACGTGGCGGACATCCTGATCCACGGGTTCCTCCCGATGCTCGCTTTGGTCCTGATCACTGCGGCCGGAACGATTCTGCTCATGCAGACCTCGATGCTGGAGGTCATGGGAGAGGATTTCATCCTGACGGCGAAGGCGAAGGGCCTGTCGGAACGGGTGGTGCGGAAGCGGCACGCCGCGCGAAACGCGTACCTGCCTGTCGTCACGTCGTTGGCGATCAGCCTGGGTTTCGTCGTCGGCGGAGCAATCATCCTCGAGTACATTTTCTCGTACTATGGGCTCGGTTCGTACCTGCTCATCGCTATTATCTCCAGCGACCGCTTCCTTGCGGGGTCGATTCTCTTCCTCATCTCGGTCCTCGTGATTTTCGGCAACATCGTCGCGGACATCCTGTACGGGGCGCTCGATCCACGTGTTCGAATCTGAGCCGGGCCCGCCTCGCTCCGAATCGATTGGCCCGGTTCTGATTCGTCGGTTGCGACGCGTCCTCCTCACGTCGTGGACGACCCTCCGACAAAGCCGCCTCGGGGTCCTCGGATTCTCCATCGTCATGGTGTTCGCGCTGATGGCGATCCTGGCGCCCGTGATCGCGCCGTACCCCCGCCTCTACGAGGCTCCGCTGATCGACCGATTCGACATCCACTCGTTCAGTCGGGCGCTGCCGCAGAACCAGAGTTACGAAGGCCCGCTTGTCGGCCCGACGACCCCCTTGTTCCCCGATGTAGGGGGCGGCGAGTGGATGATCAACTGGAACACGACCCGCGCGACGGTCTACATGGACTTCATCAAGTACCCTCAGCGAACGAACGAGTCCCCGTTCCTGACCCGGAACCTGTCCCTGCGGCTCGATGCAACCCAGCTGTTCAACGCGAGCCCACTCCCGAGCCCACCGTTGTCGGCGATCTATTGGATCGCGCCCGGTAAGAACATCTCCTTCGAAACGGGTCCGCCGGACAAGAACGGGGCGCTCGCGTATTTCATGAAGCGGGATTTCATCGTCGGCGATCCGTTCACGAACGCCGGCATCTTCCGGGTGACGCTGCCCTTTGATCCCGTGTGGACGGGTCAGGATCCGGAATCGGCCGGATATCTCGTCGCCCAGCCAAACCAGCGCCAGGGGCCGAGCCCCTTTCCGGGTGTTCCAGGTAACCCTTACGGACCCTATCGGTACTTCTACGCCTCCAACGGCAGCGCGACGATGATCTTCGAAATCACGTACGTGCACACGGGGGACCAGACCCCAACCATCACGCCCTCCGGCCGGATCGCCCTCTCGTTCAACGGCACGTTGTCCGCTCCCCCGTTCGTGTACTATCATTGGGCGACCGTGTCCGACGTGGATAGTTCCGGGTTCCGCGCGGGAGCCGGCCAAGCGATTCTCCTGCCGCTCGCGAACCACACGTTGGCCGTGTACAACGTCTCCGGGATCCCTCGGGCGTACGTCCCATTGACCCTCTTCGGGCAGCCAGCGGAGGTAGTCGCCCCGATTGGATACGCTCGGTCGCCGGACACCGCGACGTTCTTCACGTACCTGCAGCTGCGGTCCAGCAACGCGTCTGCAATTGCGACGTTCGACATGGGCCGCCTCCGGATCGCGCACGTGTTCCCGCTCGCGAAGGCCTCTCTCGAGCTGCTCCAAGCTCCGATTAGCGAGGACGGGACGGCCCTTTACCTTGGCTTCTACGACGCGTCCGCGGCCTCGACGATTATGATCGGACTGAACGCCAACCAAACATCGGGGAACCTCACGGCGATTTCCGAATTCCGGCTCACGTTCCCGGGCCGCGTGAACGACTACTTCACCGTGGCCACTCTCGTGAGCGTCTATGTCTTCGAGAACGCGAGGCTGGTCAAGCTTCCCACGACCTTCAAAGTCGCCGGGGCGATCCATATCGAAGAGTTCGGGCTCACGATCCCTCCGGGCGTCAAGGGGATCGTCTACGCCGGGACGACCCACGGGCTCCTGTACGGGGTCTCGTTGAGCCAGGAGGAGCTGAACGGCGCGTGGACGGACTCCTCCACCGGGAAGACGACGTTGTTCACGCTCCTCGGCAAGCCGCGGGTCCCTCTCGCGCCCGGGACCTATCCCTCCGGGAACTCGTATCTCCTGGGCACGGACTTCAATGGCCACGACATCTTGACCCAGCTCCTGTACGGCACCCAGGTCGCCTTCATCGTCGGGATTCTCGCGGCCCTCTTCGGCGTCGGCATCGGCACGTTCGTCGGCGTGATCGCCGGATATTACGGCAAGATGATCGACACCCTGCTGATGCGGACGACCGACATCTTCCTCGTCCTCCCGTTCCTGCCTGTCGTCCTCGTGCTCGTCTCGATCGCCCGACCGAGCATCTGGATCATCATCTTCGTGCTCTCGGCGCTCGGATGGCCGGGGATCGCGCGGGTCATCCGCGCGCAGGTCCTGAGCCTCAAGGAACGTCCGTTCGTGGACGCGGCCCGGGTCGCCGGGGCCTCTGACACCCGTCTGATCTTCCTCCATCTCACCCCGAACGTCTTGCCTTTCAGCTTCCTCTACATGAGCCTCGGTGTGGCGGCGGCGATCATCACCGAGGCAGCCCTCAGCTACCTCGGGCTGGGCGACCCGAACGTGACCTCGTGGGGCGGCATGCTGTCGACGCTCATCACCCTGGGCGGCGGCCTGTACTACTGGTGGTGGCTCCTGCCGCCCGGCCTCGCGATCACGTTCCTCTCGCTCGGCTTCTATCTCCTGGGTCGCGGCTTCGACGAGATTATCAACCCGCGCCTGCGGAGGCGTTGAGGTGCCTCTCCTCTCCGTCCGCAACCTGAAAGTTCATTTCAAGGTCCAACAGGGCTGGGTCCGCGCCGTGGACGGGGTGAACCTCGAGGTCGACGAGGGCGAGACGGTCGGCCTCGTCGGGGAAAGCGGGTGTGGGAAGACCACCCTGGCCTACGCGATCACGCAGCTGCTGCCCACGAATGCGTACGTCCTGGGCGGGCAGATCCTGTTCGGGGGCGAGGCGCCGGCCTCCCGGTATCGCGCGGAATACTGGCAGTTGGCCGAGGCCCGTATGCGGCGCGACATGGAGTCGTTGAAGGCGAAGCTCGATTCGATGCCAAAGACGGAAAACGACTCGAACCCCGGGACCGCGGGAGCGCTCGAACAGCAGCTCGCGGCGCTCGAGAATCCGCTCGCGGAGACATACCGACGGTACCTCGCGAAGGAGATCGGCACGCTCGAGCAGCGGGTCGACGACGCCTCGAATCGGGTCGCCGCGGGCGACGCGAAGATGCGACGCGTCCTCGGCGAGGCGACGGCCCGCTTCCAGGCGGCGAGCCAGGAGGGCGACCTCCTCGGGATCACGCGTCTCAAGGATGGACGCCTGCGGGGATACCATCCGAAGCTCAACGCGATCCGGTGGAAGCAGATCTCCATCGTCTTCCAAGGTGCGATGAACGCGCTGAATCCGGTTTACACGGTCGGAGACCAGATTGTCGAGGCGATTCAGGCCCATGAGGAGCTCGACAACTTCGAGTCCCGCAAACGCGTCAAGGAGCTCTACAACCTCGTCGGCATCCCGGTGGATCGGATCGACAACTACCCCCATGAGTACAGCGGCGGGATGAAACAGCGCGCGATGATTGCGATGGCCTTAGCGCTGAATCCCCGGCTCGTGATCATGGACGAGCCGACGACGGCCCTCGACGTCATCACGGCGTCCAAGATCATGGACGAGGTCCTCGCAATCCAGAAGCAGCTCCACATGACGCTCATCATCATCTCCCACGACGTGTCGACCGTCGCGAAGGTGGCGGACCGGATCGCCGTCATGTACGCGGGGCAAATCATCGAAGAGGCGTCGTCGAAGAACGTCTTCTACCGCACGCTCCATCCGTACACGGAGGGGTTGCTCGGTGCCTTCCCGAGCGTGAAAGGAGAAAAGCGTCGGTTGGAAGCGATCCCGGGGAGTCCTCCCAGCCTTCTGACGCCGCCGAGCGGATGCCGGTTCCACCCGCGCTGCAAGTACGCGAAGGACATCTGCAAGACGACGATGCCGCCGTACGTCATCCCGGAGGCGGGCCATCGCGCCCTGTGTCACTTCTCGCAGGATTTCTTCGCGCAGGGGGGATTGCAACGGAGCTAGACGCGAGATCGCCGGGACTCTGGCCCTCTGGACCGTCTACGCAGAACGATGGTACGGTGGTCCGCGTCCAGGGGTTGCGGAAGTACTTCGAACTCCGGCCCGGATTTTTCAAGGCGCTTCGAGGGAACATCCTGTACGTTAAGGCGGTCGACGGAATCGACTTCACCCTGAAACAGGGAGAGATCCTGGGGCTGGTCGGGGAGAGCGGCTGCGGCAAGACGACGACGGGCCGTCTCGTGGCGCGGCTCGAGACCCCCACGGAAGGCCGGATCCTCTTCCAGGGCGTCGACCTCGCATCTCTGAGCCCCCGCGAGTTGTTCCGATTCCGCCGCGACCTGCAGATGATCTTTCAGGATCCCTACGAATCCCTCAACCCCCGGCACAGCGTCTTGCGTGCGATTTCGGAACCGCTCCTCATCCACCGAATCGTGAGCACCCGCGAGCAGCGGGAGGACCTGGTGATCCGGGCTCTCGAAGATTCGGGGCTGAGGCCGGGACAAGATTTCCTCGAACGGTTCCCGCACGAGCTGTCGGGGGGCCAGCGGCAACGGGCGGCCATCGCCCGGGCGATTGTCCTCAACCCCAAAGTGATCATCGCGGACGAGCCGGTCTCCATGCTCGACGTCTCGATTCGCGCGGGCGTCATGAACCTCATGCTCGACCTGCGCGCGAAATATCAGATGCCGTACGTGTTCATCACCCACGACATCGCGGTGGCCCGATACATGGCGGATCGGATCGCCGTCATGTACCTCGGCCGGATCGTCGAGGAGGCGCCGACGGAGGAGGTCATCGCGCATCCGACCCACCCGTATACCCGCGCGCTGCTCTCCGCCGTGCCCGTGCCGGACCCCGCCCACGAATATTCGGCCGTTCCGATCAGGGGGGAGCTTCCGAGTCCGATCGACCTCCCGAGCGGATGCCGCTTCCGGACCCGTTGCCTCTTTGCGAAGGAGATTTGCGCGACGACGGCTCCTCCGAGGATTGAGGTCGCCCCCGGCCACGTCGCGGAATGCCACTTCGCGACCGATATCTTCTCGGGCGCCCTCGTCGAGCCGCCGATGGCACCGGAGGTTCCGACGCTCGAAAACCTCCCCGCGACCCCGGCGGAGGACTTGTGATCCGTACGGGCAACGGCGCCCGGGGCGAGTGGCCGTTCGCAGCGGTATTGGCAGGGGCCGTCGCGTGCCTCGTGGTGTTCATGGGCCTCTCCGTCGCGAACTTCGTGTCCGTGGCTCATGTCCACGGCTCGGCGAGCGTCAAGGCGACCGCGTCGGTCGGCTATCTCGGACTTGCCGCGGACGGGACGCTCCCGAACAACGGCACCGCGCGAGCCTGGATCAACGTCACGGTGGTGAATCCGGGTCCGCGAGCCCTCGTGTTCGACACCGTGATTTACAAGTTGTGGATCGAGGACCTTCCGCACGAAGCAGGGTTCGCCGTGCCCAGGAAGGACGTGCCCGTCGCGAACGGATCCGGGGTGCGATGGCTCTTCGACGCATACGCCGGGTCCAACACCTCCAGCGGCGTCACGGTTCCCGCGTTCGGCGAAGGGACGGTTCCGCTCCGCCTGGACCTCACGGAACCGATCGATCTCCGCGCCTTCGTCGCGGTCCAAAACATCACGGGCTTCGCGGTGTCGAAGGGCGGCTCCGCCACCGCGATCCCATGGGAGCTCTTCATCCTGACGAGCCTGTGGATCGACGGGGTGCCGCAACCGACGTCACCGACGGCTCCCATTTACCAAATTGCTGTCGGACGACTCGTGCTTCAACAGGGGACGGACTTTGAACATTGATTGGTTGGCGCAATTCCGCCGCGTCCTGAGGGTCCTGCGCACCGCGATCGTGCCCGCGCTTGCCCTCGGATACACCGCGTTCTACTCGATCTATCCGTCGGCCACATTCCCGGTCTCGAGCGATGCCTCGTTCGCCTGGATCCTCCTCGTGCTCCTCACGGCGAGCGTCGTCGGTGGGATGCAAGCGGAGTATCTCCAAGAGGCGCTCGTCGCGGCGGTCGCCGCACTCCCACTCGGATTCGCCGTCGCAGTCCTGTTGGCCTTCTCCCCAGCCTTCGCGGGACTCTATCTCCTCGAACCGAGCGCGGTCCCCTTCTTCATGGCCCATTACGCGGTCCTCGTCCTCGTGCTCTCCTTCCCTGTCAACCTCCTTGGCGCGGTCATCGGCCAGCTGGTTCGGGATCGGTTTCGCGCAAGTCGGGTGCCCAACCGGCTGTCGCCCTGATCGTCCTGCCGCAAGGACTTTAACGGCCGGACGAATCGTGCCGCCGTGCTCATCGCGGTCACCGGGACGCCGGGCACAGGGAAAACGTCCGCTTGCGAGGTCCTGTCCCGCCGAGGCTACACGGTCATCGATCTCGAGGAGGTCGCCCGGGGGGACGGCTTCGTCACCGGGCGCGACCCGGTCCGCCAGACGGACGAGGTCGATACTGAAGCGCTTCGAGACGGGCTGAACGTCCCCGCGAAGATTGCCTTCCTTCGTTCGCACTTCGCCCATCGCATGCGGGTGAATGTCGCGATCGTCCTCCGGTGCCGCCCGGCCGTGCTCCGGCAACGGCTGGAGGCGCGAGGGTGGGGACCGGAGAAGGTCCAGGAGAATATCGAGGCCGAGGCGATCGATGTGATCCTCCAAGAGGCGGTGGCGAACCTGCCCTTCGTTTACGAAGTCGATACGACGGACATGACGCCTCCGGAAACCGCGGACGCAATCCTGGCGATCCTGCAGGGCAAAACGAAGGGACACGAGCCCGGTTCGGTGGACTGGAGCTCCGAGGTGCTGTCGTGGTACTAGACCGCTATCGCGCATTCGCGGACCGCATCTTGGTTCCGGTCGCGTCGCGGTTGATTCGCGTGAATCCGAACCTCGTGTCGTGGGTCGCCTTCCTCGGCGCGGTCGGCGCGGGCTTCGCATTCTTCCTCGGTGGCGCAGCGTTCCTTGGGCTCGCCCTCGGGCTAATACTTGTCAACGCCTACCTCGACGCGCTCGATGGGAAGATCGCGAAAATGACGGGCAAGGCATCACTGCGCGGTGATTTCCTGGACCATGTCCTCGACCGCTACGCCGACGTCTTCATGATCGGCGGCATCGCGTTCTCCGCCTACTGCGACCTTCGGATCGGGACCTTGGCC
>WNEY01006668.1_pt1 | contig 12882 bp, 8 predicted proteins | sample 5400531 | NCBI WGS metagenome assembly WNEY01 (sample SAMN13153338, study PRJNA577476) | soil metagenome | isolation source: 200 cm saprolite under Douglas fir tree site 1 | place: USA:California | collected 2015-04-18
CTCTGCTGCAGCAATTTTGCCACGAGCCCCGTCCATCCGGTCTGGTGGCTGGCTCCGATCCCGGCGCCGTTGTCGCCGTGGAAGTACTCGAAGAAGAGGATCAGGTCACGCCAGTGCGGATCGCGCTGGAATCGCTCGGTCCTGCCATAGACGGGCCGGAGCCCGTCCTCGTCGCGGAGGAAGATCCGGGTGAGGCGCCGCGAGATCTCCGACGCGACCGACCACAGATCGAGCATCGGGCCGGAGCCGGCCGGAAACGGGACCTTCAGCGTGTCGCCATAGAAGTGGTGGAACTTCTGGAGCGCCTCGATCAGCAGATAGTTCACGGGGAACCAGATCGGGCCGCGCCAGTTCGAGTTGCCGCCGAAGAGTCCGCTCGAGGACTCGGCCGGCTCGTAGTCGACCCGATGCTCGATCCCATCGATCGGCAACACGTAGGGCTGGTCGTGATGGACCCGCGACACGGCCCGGATGCCGTGGGAAGACAGGAACTCAGCCTCGTCGAGCATGATCCGCAAGACGCGCGGGAGCTGATCGCGTGACACGATGGAGAGCAGTCGCCGCGGTCGACCATCCGGCCTCGCCATGTGCTCCACGTGCTCCCGTAGCTCGGGATGGTTGTCGATGAACCACTGCATGCGCCGCTTGAAGCCGGGCAGCTTGTCGACGATCTCGGGCTCGAGCGTCTCCACCGCGAGCAGCGGGATCAGCCCCACCATCGAGCGCACCTTGATCCGGGCGTGCCGGCCGTCGGTGTGGAGCACGTCGTAGAAGAAGCCGTCCTCCTCGTCCCACAGGCTCAGGCCCTCGCCCCCGAGGTCGTGCATGGCGTGGGCGATGTAGACGAAGTGCTCGAAGAACTTCGACGCCACGTCCTCGTAGGCGGGATCGTCCCTGGCCAGCTCCAGCGCGATGGCCAGCATGTTCAGGCAGTACATCCCCATCCACGAGGTGCCGTCGGACTGTTCGAGACGGCCGCCCGTGGGCAGCGTGGCCGACCGGTCGAAGACGCCGATGTTGTCGAGGCCGAGGAATCCGCCCTGAAACACGTTCTTGCCCTCGGCATCCTTCCGATTCACCCACCAGGTGAAGTTGAGGAGCAGCTTGTGGAAGACCTTCTCGAGGAATTCCCGGTCCGCCTTGCCTCGCCGCCGGCGCTCGATCCGGTAGACGCGGAGCGCCGCCCACGCGTGCACCGGCGGGTTGACGTCGCCGAACGCCCACTCGTAGGCGGGAATCTGGCCGTTCGGATGCATGTACCACTCGCGGAGAAAGAGCAGCAACTGCGCCTTGGCGAAGTCGGGATCGACGAGCGCGAAGGGAATCATGTGGAACGCCAGATCCCACGCGGCGTACCACGGGTACTCCCACTTGTCCGGCATCGAGATGACGTCCTCGTTGTAGAGGTGCCGCCAGTCGCGGTTGCGGCCGCTGCGGCGGACGGCCGGCGGAGGCGGGCCGGCCGGATCACCGTCCAGCCACCGCGCGACGTCATAGTGGTAGAACTGCTTGCTCCAGAGCAGCCCGGCGAGCGCCTGGCGCATCACGTTGCGGGCGTCCGCCGACAGGTGCTTCGGAATGATCGTCGCGTAGAACCCGTCCGCCTCCTGACGGCGTCGAACGACGACACGCTCGAACTCGGCGAACGGATCGCCGGCGGCGCGCGCGTCGGCCAGTCGCAGGCGCACCGTCGCCGTCGCTCCGGGCGCGATGACCATCCGGTAGTGGGCGGCCGCCTTCGTCCCTTCCCGCGCCGGGTTGACGGCGTCGGCCCGTCCGCTCACCACGTAGTCGTTGATCCCGTCCTTCACGTACCGGTGGGCGTTCGGCACGCTCCACAGGCGCTCGGCGTTCGTCTCGTTCTCGGTGAACAGCAGTTCGGGGGCGCCGTCGCAATAGAGCCAGCGGTGACCGAGAGCGGCGTGGCGGGCTTCGATCGTGGCTTCGCCCGCGCGATCGGAGCGCAGCGCTGGCCGCTCGACGCCGGGAGTCTGCCACGACCACGTGTTGCGGAACCACAGGGTGGGCAGCAGATGGATCTCGGCCGCCTCCGGGCCGCGATTGGTCGCGGTGATCTCGATGAGCATGTCGTCGGGGCTCGCCTTCGCATATTCCACCCCGACGTCGAAGTAGCGACCGTCGGCGAACACGCCCGTGTCCATCAGCTCGTATTCGGGAGCGCGGCGGTCGCGCCGGCGGTTCGTGTCGACGAGATCGCCGTACGGGAAGGCGGCCTGCGGGTACTTGTAGAGGTACTTCATGAAGGAGTGGGTCGGCGTCGAGTCGAGGTAGAAGTAGTACTCCTTGACGTCCTCGCCGTGGTTGCCTTCGCTCCCGGTGAGGCCGAACAGGCGCTCCTTCAGGATCGGATCCTTTCCGTTCCACAGGGCGAGCGCGAAGCAGAGCCTGCCATGATTGTCGGAGATCCCGGCGAGGCCGTCCTCGCCCCACCGGTACGCGCGCGAGCGGGCGTGATCGTGGGGAAAGGAGTCCCAGGCCGTGCCGCCGGCGCTGTAGTCCTCGCGGACCGTGCCCCACTGCCGCTCGGCCAGATACGGACCCCACCTTCGCCAGTGAGCCGTCCGCTCCTGCGCCTCCTTGAGTCGTAGCTCCTCGCGGGTCATGCCGTCCTCCACGCTCAGGCGGTTCGGGTGTCGATCAACTGCTCGAAGAAGCCACGCAGCGGGGGAAGGTTCGAGAACAGCGCGTGGAACGCCTCCCGGTCGACGGCCAGCAGGTTGACGTCGGTAAGGCTGCGCACAGTGGCCGACCGCGGGCGATCGCTCACCAGCGCGATCTCGCCGAAGCATTCGCCGCGCCCCAACCGGCGCAGGGACGTTTCGCCGCCGTCGGGGATCGCCTTCACCACTTCGACCTCGCCGTCGACGACCACGTAGAGCCAGTCGCCGCGGTCGCCCTCGCGGAACACCACCTGGCCCGGCTCGAAATGCTCGCGGCGGATACCGCTTGGCTTGTCCGTCTTGAGCTGGACGATGTCGGGCGGCAGGATCAGGTCGAGGGTCCAGTCCGTCGCCACGCGAATCTTCCGGTCGAGCCCCGGCAGCTTCATCAGATAGACCGTCCGCCAGAGCCACCAGGCGAGGAATCCCGAGATCTTCATGCCGAAGACTTCGGCCACCGCGGAGTGGTGCCCGAGGGATCCCATCTTGCCGAGCGCGCGGAACGAGAACGTTCGCTTCGGCTGACCGCGCAGGCTCGCCACGACGTTCTCGGCCACGCAGTGCGCCTCGCGGGTGGCATGCTGGGCGGTGGGCGGCGCCGGCTCGCCGCTCCTGGCGTCGGTGATGAAGGCGCAGTCGCCCACGGCCCACACGCCCGGATAGTTGGGAAGCTCGAGATGCTCGTCGACGACGATGCGTCCCCGTTCCTTCTTGCAGTCCAGCATGGCGACGAGCGGGTTCGGCATCGACGGGACGGTGCTGACCAGCGTGCGGGTCACGATGCGGTCGCCGCCGACGAGCAGGGCGGCTTCCGCGGTCGCCCCCTCGAGACGGGTGTTGAGCCGGATCTCGACACCCCGCTTCATGAGGAGCCGCTGGGCGAATTCGGCCAGCGAGGGGGGAAGCTCGGGAAGGATCAGCGGCCCGGCGTGGAGCAGCACCACGCGGATCTCGTCCTTGTTCACGTTCCTGAAGCTGCCGGCCGCCGCCCGCACGAGATCGTTGATCTCGGCCACCGCTTCGACGCCCGAGAACCCGCCACCGGCCACCACAAAGGTCAGAAGCGTGCGGCGGATTTCCGGATCGGGCTCGATGTCGGCCTCTTCCAGCGTATGGATGATCCGGTTCCTGAGCGTCAGCGCATCGCCGAGATATTTGAAGGGCAGCGCGTGCTCGGCGAGGCCGTGCTGGCCGGCGAAGCTGGTCACGTTGCCGAGCGCGACGACGAGGTGGTCATAGGACAGGGAGCACTGCTGCGAGCCGAAGCCCGCCGCCGCCGACACGCGCCGGCGATCGAGGTCGATCTTCTCGACCGTCCGCGTGTAGAGGTTAGTGCTCGGGCAGAGCCGACGGATCGGCGTGATGGTGTCGAGGAGGCCGATACTGCCCGAGATCACTTCCGGCAGCATCGGCTGGAAGACCATGTAGTTCTCCCGGCTGACCAGCCCGACCTCGACGGTACGGTCTCGCAGCTCGCGCTTGAGGAGCTTCTCGAGGGTCAGCGCGGTGTGCACGCCGCCGAACCCGCCGCCCAGGATGAGAATGCGCGTCGGCTGCCCGGTGCTCATGGCCTTACCTCCTGAGGTCGTGCCAGGCGCGCAGCGTCTCGGCGACGCTCCAGGCCTGAGCGATGCAGCCGCGCGGCTCGAACGGCGCGTCGCCGTCGAAGATCTCGGCGATGGAGCCGAGGCCGTAGTCGGCCAGATGATGGGCGAGCGGCGCGAGGAAGCTCAGCGCGGCCTCCGCGTCGCCGTAGACCTTGTAGTGGGCCAGCGCGAACGGCCCGAGCAGCCACGGCCAGACCGTGCCCTGGTGATAGGCGCCGTCGCGGCTCCACTGGTCGCCGCCGTAGTGGCCTCGGTACTGCGGGTGGCCGGGCGCGAGCGTCCGCAAGCCGTGAGACGTCAGGAGATGCCGCGCGCACGCCTCGACGACGCGACGCTGGCGCTCCGGCGACAGCGGACTCTGGGGTAGCGAGACGGCGAAGATCTGGTTGGGGCGCAGCGTGGGATCATCGCCGGTCGACGTGTCGATCACGTCGTGACAATAGCCACCGCCCTCGTTCCAGAACCGCTGGAACCCGGACTTCACGCGCCCGGCCAGGCTCTCCCACTCGTGCGCCGGCCGACCGAGCCGGCGCGCGAAGTGCACCATGGACTGGAGCGCGTTGTACCAGAGCGCGTTGATCTCGACGGCTTTGCCCATCCGCGGGGTGACGACCCAATCGCCGACCTTGGCGTCCATCCAGGTGAGCTGAACGCCGGGCTCTCCCGACGTCACGAGCGCGTCGGTGGGATCCACTTTGATTCCGTGGCGGGTGCCGTCGCGATGCCACCCGATGATGCTCGCCAGCGCCGGAAAGAGCTCCTTGAGAAGACCGTCATCGCCGGTGGCCACGTGGTAGGCGCGGATGGCTTCGAAGTACCAGAGCGTGGCATCGACCGTGTTGTACTCGGGCTCCTCGCCGGCGTCGGGAAAGCGATTCGGCAGCAGGCCGTGATCGACGAAGCGCGCGAACGTGGTCAGGATCCGGCGCGCGATCTCGGGCCGGCCCGTGGTCAGCGCCAGTCCGGGCAGCGCGATCATCGTGTCGCGCCCCCAGTCGCCGAACCAGTGGTATCCGGCGATGACCGTCATGCCCTCGGGCTCATCAGCCGTCGGCCGGCGCACGATGAACTGATCGGCCGCCTGCACCAGGTGCTCGATCCACTGCGGCGCCGGCTCGCTCGTAGACCGGGCGCGCCGCCACGTTTCGAGCGCGGCGGCGTCGTGTCGAGCCCGGCGGAGCCAGGCCTGCTCGCCGTCGAGTGAGGGCGCCGGCTCAGCCGACAGCACCAGCGTGAGCGACTGGCCGGGGTTCAGTGACGCTCTGAAAGTCGCCGCGTGGAGATGATCCTCGCTGGCGTCGAGACCGCGCTCGCGCTCGCGGAGGAGATCGAAGCCGTGATACCAGGCGTGCGCGGGGAGAACGTTCGCGCCGTCGGCGAGAAGCAGCAATGGATGGGCCCCGGGGAAGGCGGTCACGCTCACGCCGTGGGGGACCTCCGCGACGTCCATGCTCCAGGTCCCGCGCGTGGTCCCGTGATAGTCCCGGTAGTTCACGAGGGCCCTGAGGTCGAGCGTAGCCGGGTCGGGGCCGCGCCGCAGCGTGTAGCGCACGTACGTCGTGTTGGCCTCCGGCTCCATCCAGACGCGCTTCTCGACGAGCGCCTCATGGCACGCGTAGGTCCAGACCGGCGCGGTGCCCTCGAGGTGGAAGCGCTCCAGCGCGCGGTGACCGGCCGGCGCGATCGTGCCATCCGTCCACCGGTTGACCGACAGCTCGTGCGTCGTCCCGCCGTATTCGATTCGGTCTTCCACCTTCGACACCAGGAGCGTCCGACCGAGCGGCGGCTTCAGCGCGGCCACGAGGAGGCCGTGATAGCGGCGCGTGAGCGTGCCCGCCACGGTTCCGGACGCAAACCCGCCGATACCGTTGGCGCAGAGCCACTCCCGCCGCTCGGCGGCCGCCAGGTCTCCCGTGATCGAACGCCCGAAGTCGAGCATCAGCGCAGCCTATCTCTGAGTCGATCACCGATGCGCAGCGCGTTGGCCATGATCGTCAGCGCCGGGTTCACGGCCGCGCTCGAGGGAAAGAACGAGGCGTCGACCACGTAGAGATTGTCCACCTCGTGGGCCTTGCAGTTCACGTCCAGCGCGGAGGACAGCGGATCGCGCCCGAATCGGATGGTGCCGTTCTGGTGGGCGACACCGGCGAGCGGGATGCGCTGGCCGAGGAAGAGGTTCCGCGCGAAGAGACCCTGGTGGCAGTCGTGACCGTGGACCGCGCACCTGGACTGCGCCTGCATCGAGCGCTCGAGCGCGGCGATGAGGCGGAGATGGGCCTCCTCGTTATTCGGCCGGTAGGACAGCACGATGTCGCCGTTGCGATCGAGCGTCACCCGGTTGTCGGGATCGGGCAGGTCCTCCGACGTCAGCCAGAAGTCGAGCGAGTGCCGGGCCATCAGCTCGAGCGTCCAGCCCGGCGCCAGCTTGGGCGCGCCGGCCTTGAGCGTCTCGCCGTCGAGCTTGCCGACGAACGAGATGTGGCCCATCGGAAAGTCCCACTCAGGCGATCCGAAGTAGAAGTCGTTCAGCGCGAGCGTCTTCTGGAAGATGGTCGGGTTCGGGCACTTCGAGAGCGCCATCAACACCGAATTCACGTGGCCCATGTAGTGGCGGCCCACCACGCCCGATCCGTTGGCGAGGCCGTGAGGATGCTTGTCGGTGGCCGAACGAAGCAGCAGCGCCGCCGAGTTGATGGCGCCGGCCGAGACCACCACGACGTCGGCCGCGTAGAGCTCCTCGACGCCGCCCCGCTCGGCCACGATGCGCGTGACCTCCCGCCCGCTCGGGCTCGTCTGAAGGCGCGTCACGCGCGCTCCGGTGACCAGGCTGACGTTGGGATACTCCAGCGCGGGATCCACGCAGACCACCTGAGCGTCGGACTTGGCGCGCACCAGGCAGGGATGACCGTCGCAGGTGGCGCAGCGGATGCACGCGCTCGTGCGCGGATTCGTCTCGTCCAGCATGATGCCGAGCGGCACGTGGAACGGCGTGAGGCCCTGGCGCGCGAAGTCCTCGGCGAGTTGCTGGATGCGCGGCTCGTGGCTCACCGCCGGGTGCGGATAGGGCTCGCTGGCCGGCGGATCGGTCGGATCGACGCCGCGCTCGCCGTGCACGTGATAGAGCCGCTCGGCCCGCGTGTAGTACGGCGCCAGGTCCTCGTAACCGATCGGCCACGCCGGCGACACCCCGCCCCAGTGCTTGACCTCGCCGAAGTCCTCGCGGCGCAGCCGGAAGAGCGCGGCGCCGTAGAACTTGGTGTTGCCACCAACCCAGTAGTTCGTGTGGGGATGGAGCGGCCGGCCGTCGCTGTCGTGCCAGACCTCCTTGGTCTGATACTTTCCTTCCAGATTGACCGCCCGCGTGCTCCAGTTGTCCGGCTCGCGCGGCACGTAGTCGCCGCGCTCGAGGAGCAGGATCTTCTTACCCGTCGGCGCGAGCGCCCACGCCAGCGTGCCGCCGCCGGCGCCGGTCCCGATGATCGCGACGTCGTAGCGCTCCATGGCCCTAGCCGCCGTCCGCGAACTCGGGGTAGAGCGTCATGCCGCCGTCCACGACGAGGGTCTGGCCGTGCACGTAATCGGAGTCGTCGGAGGCGAGCCAGACCGCGGCGCGCCCGATGTCGTCGGGAACGCCGATGCGCCCGTACGGGATCAGCTTGAGCAGCGAGGCCAGCGCCTCCGGCGTCTCCCAGGCCTTGCGGTTGATCGGCGTCATGATGGCGCCCGGCGCGATGGAGTTGACGCGGATTCGGTGCGGCGCCAGCTCCTGGGCCAGCGACTGCATGAAGAGCTTCACGCCGCCCTTCGACGCCGCGTAGTTGACGTGGCCGGCCCACGGGATGATCTCGTGGACCGACGAGATGAAGACGATCTTGCCGGTGGCGCGAGAGATCTGCGGCCGCGCGCCCTGGCCGATCATGGCGCGGGCGGCGGCCCGGGCGCAGAGGAACGTTCCGGTGAGGTTCAACCCGATCACCGTATTCCACTGCTCCAGCGTCATCTCGGTCACGGCGGCGTCACGCTGGAGGCCGGCGTTGCTGACGAGGATGTCGATCCCACCCCACGCCCGCTGCATCTCGGCGAACAAGGCTTCGACGTCGGCCTCCTTCGACACGTCGGCCCGGAACGCGAGGGCGTCGCTCCCGGAGGCCTTGATCTCGTCCACGATCCGGTCCGCCGCAGTCGCGTTGCTGGAATAGTTCACGACGACCGAAGCGCCAGCGGCGCCGAACGCCCGCGCGATCCCCTCGCCGATCCCGGAGCTGGCGCCCGTGACCAGGGCCCTCTGTCCTCTCAGCGGCTGGTAGTCCATCGACGCCTCCTTCGGCTTGCTCGGGATATCGTGCCGCATTAGACACCTCTCGCCGCTGAGCGGTTCGCGAATCGTCCGGTTCCGGCGCGGTGTCGTACTCCACGCCATGACCGACGCGGCAAAGCGCCACTGGCCGGAGTATCTGATGGAGGCCGGGGGGCTCGGATTGTTCATGATCTCGGCGTCCGGTTTCGCCGTCGCGCTGTTCCACCCCGCCTCACCGGCGGCGGGGCTCGGCCCTCTCCTGCGCCGAATGCTCATGGGACTGGCCATGGGGCTCACCGCGATCTCCCTCATCTACTCGCCCTGGGGCAAGCAGTCGGGCGCTCACTTCAATCCGGCCGTGACGCTGACGTTCCTCCGGCTCGGCCGGGTGGCGCCCTGGGACGCCGCGTTCTACGTCGCCGCCCAGTTCGCCGGCGGCGTGATGGGATTGTCACTCGCGGCAGCGGCGGCGGTGAACTACGTCGCGACCGTCCCAGGGCCGCGCGGCGTCTGGATCGCCTTCGTCGTCGAGCTCGCCCTGGCCTGCGCGATGATGACGATGGTCCTCGTCACGACGGCCCGCGTGTCGTGGCTGGCCCCCTTCACCGGACTGTTCGCCGGAGCCCTCGTCGCGGTCTCCATCACGCTCGCGGCTCCGCTGTCGGGGATGAGTCTCAACCCGGCCCGCAGCTTTGCCTCGGCGCTCCTGGCCCAGCTCTGGACGGGCTTCTGGATCTACCTCACCGCGCCGCTCCTCGGCATGCTGCTCGCGGCCGAGGTCCACCAGCGCTCGTCGACGGCGGCCGTGCCGTGCGCCAAGCTCCACCACGCCAACAACCGGCGGTGCATCTTTCGGTGCCGGTACGCCCGTAATTCCTCCTGAGATGCGGAGTCACGCCATGTTGACGCCCAGGCTCGTCCGGACCGCGGCGGTCGTCGCCATCCTGCTGCTCACGCTTCCCTTCCTGCTCCGGCCGGACACGCCGGCCCAGGAGGCGCCGCCGGCGCTCTCGGTCGACGGGGCCGTCATTCCCGTCGCGAACCTCGAGCGCGCGATCGATTTCTACTCCACGGTGCTGACGTTCGAGCGCGTCTCCGAGACCCAGGTGACGGGCGAGGCCGTGCGCGCTCGCGTCGCCCGCCTGAGGCTCGGCCGGGAAATGATCGACCTCGTCGAGTACGTGACGCCTCGCGGTCGGCCCATTCCGCCAGACTCTCGCAGCAACGATCGCTGGTTCCAGCACATCGCGATCATCGTGAACGACATGGACCAGGCGTATCTCTGGCTGCGCCGGCACGGGGTCGAGCGCACGTCGCCCGAGCCCCAGCGCCTGCCCGACTGGAATGCGAGCGCGGCGGGCATCCGCGCCTTCTCCTTCAAGGACCCCGACGGCCATGCCCTCGAGATCCTCCAGTTCCCGCCTGACAAGGGCGCCGCGCGCTGGCAGGTGCCGGGCGACACGGTATTCCTCGGGATCGATCACACCGCGATCGTCGTCGGCGACACGGAGGCGAGCCTTCGGCTCTACCGTGACGTCCTCAGACTGAAGGTGGTCGGAAGCAGCGAGAACTACGGCCCGGAGCAGGAGCGCTTGAACGCCGTCACCGGCGCGCGCATCCGCATCACCACGCTGCGCGCCTCGAGCGGGCCGGGCGTCGAGCTGCTCGAGTACCTCGCGCCCCGAGACGGCCGCCCGCTGCCGGCCGACGCGCGCCTCAACGACCTCGTCGCGTGGCGCACCATGCTGACGGTGTCCTCCCCGACGACGCTCGCGCCCCGGCTCGCCGGCGCCGGGGCGACGCTCATCTCGCCCGGAGGGCTGGCCGTCCCCCGGCTGGCGGCCGGGCCCAGAGATGAGGTCGTGATTCGTGACCCCGACGGCCACGCCGTCCATCTCCGATCGCGCTAAGCCGGACGGGTCGAGGTCGCGCCGGGGCGCAGCAGCATCTCGATCACGTTCTGATCAGCGGTGTCGACCGACGTGAGCCGGATGAGCGTCAGCGACCCGTCCGTGTCCTGATCCCCCGCCATCACCTTGCCGTACAGGTCGCCCGACTCATGCGCCGGCGCCGGATACGTCACGCGGAGTTTCACGTTGGTGAGCGGGGTCAGCGCCATCGAGAGCCGCGCGGCGAGTCGTCGACGGCCGATCCCGACAACCTCACCGGCCAGGCTTTCCTTCCGCACGGTCTTTCCGTCGATCACCCAACAGGTGAGCGGAAGCGCGACGTCGATCTGCTCCTCGTCTTCCAGAGACGGCTCCGGCAGCCTCTGGGCGAACCGACCCGTGAGGCCGCGCAGCTCGTAGAGGAGCAACGGCGCGGCCAGCCCCTTCAGCTCGACCGAGACCGGCGGCAAGACCTCCGCCTGGTCGCGGAGCTGCTCGTACGTCACCGGGCTGAGGAAGATCTGCCCGCCCACGGTCGAGCCCTCGACGCGGGCGGCGACGTTCACCGCGCTGCCGACCACGGCGTATTTCGCCCGCTGCTCCGAGCCGATGTTGCCGACGACCGCCTCGCCGGTGTTGACGCCGATGCCCATCTCGAAGCGGGGCAGCCCGCGCGCGGCGTGGGCGTCATTGATCTCCGTCATGGCCCGCTGCATGCCGAGCGCGGCGGCGGCCGCGCGCTCGGCATGATCCGCGTGCGCGATCGGCGCGCCGAAGATGGCGAAGATGGCGTCACCGATGAACTCGTTGATGGTGCCGCCGTATCCGACGACGATGTCCGTCATCCGCGCCAGGTACCCGTTCAGCACCTCCATGACCCAGGCGGGATCGCCCTGCTCGGCGAAGCGCGTGTAGCCGCGCAGGTCCGACATCAAGATCGTGACGACGCGCTTCTCGCCGCCGAACCTCAGGCCCTCCGGCGACTCGAGCAGCTGCTTGACCACCTCCGGGGAGACGTAGCGGCCGAACGTGTTGCGGATGAAATCGCGCTGGCGCAGGCCGTCCAGCATGCCGTTGAAGGCGCGCGTCAGGACGCCGACCTCGTCGCTGCTCCTCACGGGGAGGGCCTGCGAGAGATCGCCCTCGGCCACACGGGCCACACCGGTGGTGAGCGCCGAGATCGGCCGGGTGATGCGACGGGCGACCAGCAGCCCGACGATCAGCGCGGCAAGGGCGCCGGCGATCGACGCGTAGAGGATCGACAGCCGGAGCTCCTGGAGACGGTCGAGGTAGATCTCCACGGGATAGTCCACGACGAGGACCGCGAGTCTCTTCCCGGGCTCGCCGGCCACCGGAGCAAACGCGCTGATCCACGTGCCGCGCCCGTTCCGATAGATCCCGGTGTAGCGAGCGACGCCGTCCTCGAACGTCCACCCGAGGCGCTCAGCCACCTCCGGGGCGGGAGCGTAGACCGTCCCCGGAACGGCCGCCTCGTCACCCGTGACCGCCAATCGCGCCGTCCCCTTCTCCAGCCTCAGCGTGTAGATCGGCGTGGGCAGCACGGCTTCCGTCCTGATGGCGTTGAGAGTTTTTTGGACGCGGGAGTAGGCATCCGACCGCCCCGACCCGGCCTCGGCCTGGAGGTGCAGCCGCGAATCGACGAGCAGTGAGCCGATGCGGGCGATGTTGAGGAGCTGGGTGCCGACGGCATCCTCCACTTCGCGCTTCTGGCGGCCGTAGACGACGACACCCACGAGCACGACGGCGAGCACCGTGACGAGCGCGAACAGGCCAGCCAGGCGAAAGCTGAGGCGATTCCAGAGCCGCAGGGTCGGGGTCGAACCCATGCCCGCCATTAGACCCGGCGAACCGCTGCAGCGCATCCCGGTGTCTAAGGCTGCAGGAGGAGAGATCGATGAAGAAGACCAACGTGCTGCTCGGTTCCGCGATGGCGGTCGCGCTGTCCATGACGCTCCAGGCGAGCGCTCAGGGTGGCCCGGCCCCGGTCCCGAAGTTCGACCACGAGAAGTGCTTCGGCATCTCGAAGGCCGGGAAGAACGACTGCCAGACGGCCAACTCCTCGTGCGCCGGCACCTCCAGGCGCAACGCCCAGGGCGATGCCTGGGTATACCTGCCCAAGGGCTCCTGCGAAAAGGTGGTCGGCGGGAGCCTCCAGCCCAGGCAGGGCTAGGAGACGGGGACCGGTCGCGATGTCCCCGCGCGAGCGCAACGCTCTCCAGGCTGCAGCCGGAATCGGGCTGCGATCGGCGCACGTGGCCGAGGTGATCGCCACCCGTCCGGCTGTCCCGTGGCTCGAAGTTCACGCCGAGAACTACATGGCGCCGGGCGGGCCGGCGCTGCGAGCGCTCGAGCGGATCCGCGAATCGTACCCGGTCGCCGTGCACGCG
>WNEY01002821.1_pt1 | contig 12879 bp, 13 predicted proteins | sample 5400531 | NCBI WGS metagenome assembly WNEY01 (sample SAMN13153338, study PRJNA577476) | soil metagenome | isolation source: 200 cm saprolite under Douglas fir tree site 1 | place: USA:California | collected 2015-04-18
AAGGACGTCGATTTGAGCGAACTCCATCAGGAAGCGCACCGCGTTACCTGGCGACGTGGACTTTCGTTGCAACTCGTTAAACCAGTTGGCCTGCTCGGCCGTCCCACCAGGGACGAATAGAGACGTGAAGAGTTGACGGTAGGCCGGGTTGTCCTTTCCCCACCCCACCTTGGTCAGCGTCAGCATGGCTTTTCCTTCTTCAAGCTCCTCCGGCGAGGTGTGGACTTTGGACCAGCCTAGCGCGCTTGCCCCGTACAGAATCAGATGACTTACTCGGTCGGGATGGCGTGCGGCGTAGGCGATGCTGACCGCGCCTCCCTGAGAAATTCCAAGTAGCGCAAACTTTTCAAGACCAGCCGAATCCACGACTGTTTCTAGGTCGTGCACCCAATCCTGGAACGTAGAACTGCTAACATCGCGGTCGGATAAGCCGCATCCCCGATCGTCATAACGGATGTACTGGTGATACCTTGACAGCTCCCGGGTCCAGTGACGAAAGATCGGACTTTCTAGATCGAACTGCAAGTGCCCAAGCCAGTTCGCAGCCTTAACCAACGGTGGCCCATGGCCTAGCGTAGAATAAGCAAGCCTAACACTATCCTTTGTAGTGCAGAATCTGATCCTCTGTTCCAGACGAACTATCCCACTTTGCTATCATTCACCTGAACGGTTTAAGATTGCCGGGACAAAATGTGCCAGCTATTTCTTTACAGCGTGGAGTTCAAGACTCATATCAATTGCCTCAGCGGAGTTTGTTATTGATCCAGCAGAGATCACGTCAACGCTCGTCTTGGCGTAGCTCGCGAGATTTTCTCGTGTAATGCCGCCGGACACTTCGATCAGAATATGGTTTCGAAGCTTTTTGCTTTCTAGTAAGCCCACAGACTTCTTCACTTCCTGTGGTGTCATGTTATCCAGTAACACGATATCAGCTCCAGCAAGCGCTGCTTCCACCGCTTGGTCTTGGCTGGTTACCTCAACTTCTATTTTCTTGGTGAAGCTCACCTTGGCCTTCGCTTTTCGAACAGACTCAGTTATCGAACCGGCTAGTTCCAGATGATTGTCCTTGATCAAGACTGCATCGTCAAGCCTGAGACGGTGGGTGTCGCCGCCTCCTAGCTCGACCGCTTTTTTCTCGAAGTACCTGAGACCTGGAAGTGTCTTTCGAGTGCAAGCGATTCTGGCGGATCCCCCGTTCGTCTTGACGATATTGACAAGCTCAGCGGTGGCTGTAGCGACTCCGGACATGTGACCTAGCAGGTTCAGCAAGGTCCGCTCTACCTTGAGCAAGTCAGTTCCACGACCACTAATTTCTAGAATGACCTTCCCAGCGGGACCTTCCTGGCCGTCGCGTACCTTTGGTTTACCCTCGCAGCCGACGAGTTTCAGTAGGATGATGGATTCAGCTAGTCCGGCGACTATAGCTCGTTCCTTGCAGATAACGTGTCCGATAGAACTTGTTGTCGGATCGACGAGAGAGTCTGTGGTGATGTCCCCGGCGCCTACGTCCTCGTCTAGAAATTGTTCGAGTTTGCGTTCAACCATCATGTTAGACAAGTCTCACGTTGAAAGGCAAGTTTCTCCGGAACTTAAGCATACACAGTTCGATGTGAGAGTTGTTGATGTCTAGACTGAAAACAGAGCGGAGAAGAAGCCCACTATGATATCTCGTATCGAGATCAGAAGCGTATGCCCGACAGATTTCTGGCTCTCCGAATGCTTCGACAGTCTGGCGATTCTGAAATAGATGGGCGGGTGTGGGTCAAACCGAAACCAGTCGAACAGCTTTGTTCCGGGGTTGTATTTCTCGCGGTATAGCTGCCTGAATCCTATCTTTGTCAAGGCAGACGCCAGTGCCCCTGGATTTCCGAGCATCACGGCAGACTCTGTATCGGCTCGAGTCTCCAGAAGCTTTCCGATGAGATATATCCCGCCAAACGCTAGAACGAAGTAGAAAAGGCCTAGGTAGAGCAGTAGAGGAAACCAGAGATAGAACCTTCCCAGGAACTCGAACGAGGTCGCAGCGAACAAAATCACGGGGTCATGGCCCTTCACATGTCCGAGCTCGTGACCGATCACCGCTTCTAGTTCCTCATCATTCAGGTCCTCCAGTGAACCAGCCGTGATCATTACAGTGGAACGCGTTGACGAGATTCCAGTTGCAGAAGCATTGGACACGATTGTGTTCGCAACGGTGATCTTTGGGGTCTGCCGAGCGAACTTTTCCGACACTTCCTGAACGATCCGGTATACGTTTCTCGTCTTGACGGTGATCTCTTTTCCGGACGCTATGATGCCATGTCTGAGTAGTGCGCCAATGACTGTTCCTTTGAGTTCTTCGTTGGCCGCGGCAGAGTAGGCGACGGTGGCATTTCTTGCTATCTCGTCTCGAATTTGTGAGAGTATCTTCTTTCCGTGTTGTGAGACTGCCTTGAGGGTTTCCGGGTTGGACCGGACGCTTGCGATCGTTACGAGTGGCCTCTCAGCGTTTGGGCGGACACTGCCCAGTCTGTAAACAATCTTGTCGGAGAATATTAGGGCGACGAGTTGGACACTGATCAAGAGAAAGACGGTGTAGACTCCGATAATGAAGTAGAGGGCGAAGCTTAGGAGAGTGAACGAGAGGAATAAGCTCGTCGTGTTTCCTGCGAAAATTCTCTTCACGGCATTGCTCATTGGGCTCCGCTGGTTAGGCGCTTCGGAGTGCTCTTCGGTCGCGCCTATGACAAAGTAGAGACTGGTCGTCTTTACGTTCTGGAAATAGGAAAGGACAACTGCTTCGATCTCATCAACAGTTCTCGCGACAACTCTCCCCTGGGACTTATCGTTCGGGTCCAACCCGGGAAAATCGAGCTCGATCGCAGTTTTTGCGACCCTGAGGACTACTGCTAGAGGTTTCGCTTGTTCTGGTGCAACGGGCTTGACTCTCCAGAATATTTCGAAGCCGTCTCCCTCCTCGGTTTTTCGATAGGAAAGGGCCTCGATGAATCTCATTTTTGGAGGGAAGTAGTATCTGTTGACGAATTCTACAAGTCCCTCTATCGTGGGTTCTGGAATATCCCGTTCGATAATCACGCGTTCAGTTTTCTGGGTTGTTGATGTTGCCTCCATGGTTGCTACGCTTCGGCCTCTATCTCCCCGCGATGGACCTCGTGCCCACATGAGCCCAGAAAGATGTCCAGCCCGTCCGGCACCGCATCACTTCTGTAAGGACTAACGTGCACAAACACTCCTTCTCGGTGGTCGATAGGACATTCTGCTTTGATGAGATTCTTCGCTTTGGTTCTGGGACGCTGCCTGGAAAGCGGATCTAGTCTCGCGGACAGTTTCTCAATCTTTAACCCTAAGAGTCCCGCGTATAGGCCTCCGATGCAGAAAATTCCACTTCCCGCTAAGAGTCCGATCACGCCTATCTGACCCAGAGCGTCACTGGACGTCATGACGAAGTAAAAGGCTACGACCGGAGTAATCACGGCTACTCCGATGATGACTCTGCCCATGACGGAGAGAAAGCCCATGTTTTTTCGACCCCCAGCGCGATATCCTCAGATAGAAACGTCTTGGTCCTACCGCTTCTTCTTAGAGTCTCTCTCGCTCACAACCATCTCAACGTGCTCGATGATAGTCTTGAGAGGAGTTCCGGGCCCAAAATTGCCCGTGATACCCTGCTTCTCCAACAACGGCTTATCCTCATCCGGAATAATGCCACCACCAACAAGCAGAGTGTCGTCTCCCCCCTTCTCTCGGATGAGCTTGGCGACTTTGGGGAAGGCTGTCATGTGGGCGCCGTTGAGGAGACTCATAGCTACAACATCGACATCTTCATCGATAGCCATCTGTGCAACCTGCTCGGGCGTGGCCAGGAAGCCGGTGTAGATTACTTCCATGCCTGCGTCGCGGAAGGCCCGGGTTAGAATCAAAGCACCTCTATCGTGACCATCTAGTCCAGGCTTCGCTACAAGGATGCGAATCCTCTTGGTAGGTTTCGAGATCGGCTTCTTCTGCGGGGGCATCGGAGCGTTCTGATCTTCCGAAGAACTCTTTCGCTAATAAGGACTATCGAAATTAGGTTTTGTTATCACGGTTGAGAATCGATGTGCCTCTCAACTCTTCGAGCGAATTTGAGAAATCCGATCGCTAGTATCGCCACGCCTAGGATTACAGATATTGTCCCGATCAACTGTAGTACTGCTCCCGCGTTTCCACATGTGGCTCCGAAACAAGAGAGGCTGATAATGGAATCAGTGGTTTGAAGAACCCATCCTACCAAAATGACAAGGAATCCGATGATCATTACTTTTGAATCGCGCAATTCGGATTCAAGACGAGTTACTTGCCGATTGTCTTAAGCTCGCTGGGGGTCGGCCTTCCAATCCGAGGGCTGATTTCATTACTGGCGAAACCGTGATATTCGTCATTATTCCTGGTCTAGGGGTCGGTCCTGTGTTCGAAGACTCAATCCTTCAGGCCTCAAGTTCACAAACTAGCACGACTGTTGCAAGTGTCGTTCCGTTTTGGAGTCCCCTCCTTTTGGGATGGGTCGTGGCGCTCTTGTTGGTTGGGGCGGGTAGGGCTAGAAAAAACTCGCGACTAGTTTCTTGGGGAGTGGTTGCTGTCGGTATAATGACGGTAATCACCCCGCTGGGGCTCTATTTGGCCCAAACCATCTTGGTGAATGGAGGCGTGTTCGAGGCAACTCCGCTAGATTTTCTCCTACTTGCCTCCTTCTCGTCGCTGGGGGGCGGAATCATAACTCTTGGCTTCGTTCGACTCGCGAAGAAGACCGGGTAGGCTTCAAGCGCGCTAATTGTATAATTCGTCGTATCGTTTGTATTTCCAGTAAGCCATCGATGCAAGCCATGATATTACGAAGATGCCGATTATTCCGTAACCCATAGTCTCGAAGTCCAGCGTGCCCAGCGATTTCCAGAACGGACCGCTTAGTTTCAGCTCGTTAGAGAGAACTTGGAGGAGTTCGACTCCGCCAATTGCAAAGGCAACTGCGACCGATATGATCGTCACGGTGAGGTTGTAGTATATTTTCCGGATTGGCCTGAGAAAGGCCCAGCCGTATGCGGTAAGCATCGTAATCCCATCGGTCATATCGACCAAGACCATTCCACAAGTGAACATGAAGGGAAGAACAAGGATCATCCAGAGAGGAACGGCGGATGATACTCCGACTCCCACGGTGATAGCTATCAGGGCGATCTCGCTGGCCGTGTCGAAGCCGAGTCCGAACAAGACTCCGATGGGATAGATCTGCCAGGGTTCTCTGACGATCTTGAAGAGGCCTTTGAAGTAGCGGTTTAGGAATCCCCTGTTTTCCAGGAGATTGTCCAGTTCTGACTCGTTCATCTTTCCCTGTTTGAGGGTCGTGAACACTCGATAGATCCCGAGGACAATGACGACGTTGATGAGCCCGATCAGAAACAGGAAGATTCCGGAGATTGTTGTTCCTATTATTGCGCCGCTGCTTCGAAGTGCTGGGATCTGGTCTTTCACCGCGTTGGTCGCGAGGATGAGAGAGACGATAAGACCAACGACGACCGTCGAATGGCCAAGGGAGAACCACATACCGACCGTGAGGGGACGCTTGCCCTCTTGGAGCAGCTTCCGTGTTGTATTGTCAATCGCAACAATGTGGTCTGCGTCCACCCCGTGACGCAGTCCGAAGGTGAAGGCGAGGACTCCGAGTCCCGCGAGCAAGGCGGACAATTGCCCTATGATAATTGATGCTGCGAGGCCCGCGAGGGTGGCGATGCCTAAGGCTGAGTAGATGATGGAGATTCTGAGCTTCTCTGCCGTTGAGAGCCCTAGCTTTGAATGGTCTAACCGGAGTTCACTCAATTCAGAGGACGCCTCTCCAAGAGCATTCTTACAGCTCCCGGCGCATATTGACAGGTTGTCTCGACCTGACCCGTCTATGTGGTAATATAAAGTCTTAAGTTGGTAATACTTTTAACGGACACGACCGTTCTGAGTAATACTGTGAGGGATAATGAATTGGTATTGAACAACGAGGGCGTTACCAGAATAAGCATGTCTTTACCACCTGAGCTTCTCGAAGCCTTCGACAAGGCCTCTGAGCACAGCGGTTACCGGGATAGGTCCAAGGCGTTGCAGGCGGCGATGCGATCCTTCATATCAGATTTTGAAACAGGCCTTAGAGGAGGCCACGTTGTTGGGTCCATTGTCATGGTCTACAACCATGAGACTCATGGCGCCGATGAGGGTATCACAGAAACGTCCCACCACCACAGACAATCCATCCTCTCATCACTCCACGCCCATATCGACGCTGCGCATTGCTTGTGCGCCCTGCTTGTTCGCGGCAAGGTCCAGGACATCACGAGATTGGAGGGAGAGTTGAAGCGCCAGAAGGGAATCATGCAGGTAAAATCATCCTACCTCAAAACCGAATCCGTCTAAGAATCCGAGAAATCACTATGAAGAGATGGCCGAGTACTAAAGCGAAACGACAAAACAAAGTCTGAAAACGTGTCTCCAAAGAGAGTGTTTCTGAGGAGTTAACATGAGAAGAATAGTCGTGTCGGAGTTCGTGACGCTGGATGGGGTCGCGGAAGAACCTGGCAAGTAGTCCTTTCCGTTCTGGAATGAAGAAATCGGCAAGTTCAAATTCGATGAGCTTTTTTCGAGTGACGCTCTCTTACTGGGACGGGTAACCTACCAAGGTTTCGCAGCTTCCTGGCCATCGATGACTGATGATGCAGGTTATGCTAAGAGAATGAATGGTTTTCCCAAGCATGTTGTTTCAAGAACGCTCGAAAGGCTTGAGTGGAACAATTCGCATTTGATCAAAGGGAATGTTGAGAAAGAAGTCTCCAAGCTGAAGCAGCAGCCAGGCCAGGACCTTCTGGTGTTCGGCAGCGGCCAACTCGTAAATGCACTAATGCAACATGACATGATCGATGAATACCGGCTCCTGGTCTACCCGGTTATTCTGGGAAGCGGAAAGCGTCTCTTCAGTGACGCCAACAAGGCGACCCTGAAGCTCGTAGAAACAAAGACGTTCGGTTCCGGAGTTGTTCTGCTTCGCTACCAGCCCAGTAAGAAATAATACCGGTCAAGATTTGATGGTCGTCTTAGACAAGACGTCGTAGAATGAGGAGGAAAGCGTGGGGATCTTCGTAGCGGATGTTAGGTACGCTTTCCCACCATTTGTATGGAATCGCGTGGCGAAGGGCTCATCTGTAATGTAGTTGATTTTGAAGAGCCCCGAGAACGTTGTTTCGATCCCCTCTTTCGAGATTCGTCTTGGACCGCCCCAGTCAGTGGGCTCCTTCTCGCTAAAGCAGAGCATGAAGTACCTGCCTTTAGCTACTAGGACCCGGGCGATCTCACGGGCGTAAACGGGCCTATCGTTATCGGGGAAGGTGTGGAATAGTCCCGAATCAATAACGTTCTTGAAAACGGAGTTCTTGAAGTCAAGCGAGAGCGCGTTTCCGACTTGGAACTCGACCTTCAGCTTTCTCTCGGCAGCCTTTGCTCTTGCCGCGGCAATCGCGCGGCTTGACAGGTCAACTCCGATAACTGAGAATCCGTTCGCCGCAAGATAGAGCGCATTCTCACCGGTTCCGCAGCCAACATCGAGAACCCTGCCCTTATTCAGTTCCCGAGCGCGCACGACTTCCACGAAGGCTGGTTGTGGTCGGCCTACGTCCCATGGTGGTATAGTCTTGTAGGCGTCTTCCCAAGAACTCAAGGAGGGTAGAACCTGCTCATCGATGCTGGATTCAAGAACTTTGTGGAGATGGAGTCTGGGCAGAATATGCTTGCTAGGTTCCACTCGCAAAAAGACTCTTTAGACGAGCATTCGACGTCGTTCGTGAGTCTGACTTGGAACAGCTTCAGAAAGAAAGCCTAGTTTCACCGACCGTCTCAAGATGGTTGCTAGAGGAGAGCGAACCTTCTAGTCAATACTTCACACTCACCGAGCTGATGGGGCACGACAAGCGAGACGCTTCGGTCCAGAGAGTCAAGCAGAGAATCGGAAGAGAGGGATGGGCCGCGAAGATTTTCGCGAAACAAAAAGAGAACACATACTGGGAGAACAAGGAATCATGCTATGTTCCCAAATTCACTTCTACAGGGTGGCAGCTGGCAGTCTTGGCGGACCTTGGAGTATCCTCTGAGGATCCAAGATTTGCGAACGCGGCCGAGCACTATCTCGATCTTCACAATGTTGAGACCGGCGGGTTTTCCATGCGCCCCAAGAATCAGAAACCGTTCGAGCCGCACGTTTGCAACACCGGCAACATGGTTCGGGCCCTCGCAATAGCAGGGTATGCTAAGGATGACAGGGTTCTGAAGGCGATGAGCTGGCTTCTCTCCAAGCAATTATCCGACTCGGCCTGGAACTGCTCTCCATCTGGAAAGCATGGCTCCTTCCTAGCTACCGTAGAGCCTATGTGGGCGCTCTCGGAGATGATCAAACACGAGCCGAGAGAGGAGTGGAAAGAGTCTGCTGCTAAATCGTCCGAGTTCGTTCTCAAACACAAGATATACAAATCCGATCGGGACGGTTCAGTCGTCCTGTTCGATTTTCTGAAGATACACTATCCCACACACTACTGTTACGATTTCCTCCATGGGTTGCGTGTCCTTTCAGAGCTAGGGGTCCCAAGAGACGAGAGAATGGATGATGCGCTCAGAATGTTGCGTGCCAAGCAGCTCGTGGACGGGCGATGGCCGCTGGAAGCGGTGTACCGAGGCTGGCGTCACTCCCACCCAATGCACGGAACAGAAACCGTGTCAAGACCCGAAGAGCGAGAACTCATAACAGAAGGATGGGGAACCGACCGAACCTTACAACTGGAAGAGGCAGGCAAGCCAAGCAAGTGGGTCACGCTTCAGGCGTTGCTGATTCTAAGACGACTCGGATTGTCTGAGCCGTCGTCATGAAGCGCTTGCAAAAGCTCTGAACAGATTTTGCCTTAGATCTCTTCCCTCTTGTTAATAGTTTTCAACGGTTATATCGAGAAGTAGAGAAGCCGGAAAGTGGTTGTGGCAGGGTAGAGGCCTTGTTTGAGATAAAAGCAGCCACGAAAGTGTTCTCAGCCAAACAGGGTCCAGCTATAAACTCCGTAAGCTTTGACGTTAGAAACGGCGAGATCGTTGGGTTCGTCGGGCTTAACGGAGCGGGAAAAACAACTACTATCAGGATCGCGGTAGGTGTCTCTCTGCCAACATCTGGGACCGTCGTGATTGACGGTCATGACATCACAAGTGAGAAGGCTCAGGCTTCGAAGAGTGTTGGCTGGGTTCCTGAGATTCCGAATTTCGAGCCCAACGCCAAGGCCTGGTCACTGATGAGATACCTCGCAGGATTCTACAGTATCGATAGAGCTGAGGCTCGTCGGAAGTCAAAGGACCTGCTGGCTTCAGTTGGTCTTTCGGGCTTTGAGAATCGTAAGATCCGCACGTATTCTCAGGGGATGAAGAAGAGATTCTCGCTTGCCGTCTCGTTGTTGTCTGACCCGCAGAACTTTCTCTTCGACGAAGTCCTCAACGGGCTCGACCCCGAAGGTATCCATTTCTTCCGGGAGCTGATGCGGGGACAGAAACGCATGAACAAGGCGATTCTATTGTCGTCTCACATACTGACTGAAATTGAGAACATCGCAGATCGTATCGTGTTCATTCACAGGGGGCGAGTGATCAAGATCGTGACCAGAGACGAGCTCGCAACGTACGAAGGAGAAAAGGGAGTACTCCGGGTCATTCTCCACACCGCTTCAGATGACGCGATCTCATATCTCAAGACTCTAGGAGGAACGGTCCAAGTTCAAGGCAACGAAATAGTCCTCTCGGGCTTCCGAGGAGACTCGTCCCAGGTAAATACCGAACTCGTGAAAAAAGGCTTCCCGGTGAGAGAGATCAAATTCGAAAAGACGGGTTTAGAACAATACTTTTTTGATCTGATCAATAGGACTGACTCTCGCACTTGATGATTAGGCCATTTCTCTACGACGTGAGAAAGACTATCACGAGCAAGACTGTTTTGATACTCATCGCGATAATCCTTCTCATCAGCCTCGCCATAATCCCCTTCACAAGCAGAAGTAATGTGAATACCGGTGGATTCAGCCAACCCGCAATCCTCTACTACTATAGCAACGGAGGCTACCACTTCCTTGACTATCTCTTCAACGGCTTCGGAGATCCGATAAGTGGCGTCGCGGTAACCCTCACTCTCGTGACCGGAGCAAGCAACTACACTCAGAGTGGTACTACCGACTCGTCCGGTCTTGCATCCATCAGCATTAGCGCACTATCTGGAAACTACTTTGCGACGGTGAAAAACACTTACTCTTCAGGGCTAGCAACTTCTTTCTCAACATACTTGAATGCGGCTCCCGCAGGTGATATTCTATACCTGTCATCCTCGCCCTTCTCTACGGTAACGGACAAGCATAATTCCTCTAAAGTGGACGTTCAGGTGTTCTATGCGGCTCCCGGCGGGGGATTACCGTCGGGTTACAGCCTCTACTACAAGCTGGTTCCCGCAAGTTTTCCCTTCCCAACCAAGCCAGCTCCCTTCAATCAGACTCAGATGACCTTCCTCGGAAACCTTTCTACTTACCATCAGATCTTCGATCCGTCAATCCCGGCAGGGACCGATCCACAAGGCACCGCATGGTTCGAGATATTTGCGCCGAACCGTACCGCCGTAGAATCAGCTAACTATCCTGTCGGTCTTCTCCGGCAGTCACAAATCCCGATCAACGTTTCCAACGCTGCAGCGTTCTTTTTTTCGACTATCTTGGGCTTTTTCATTCCACTAATGACCATAATCGGGTCATACTCGTCCTACGGGAAAGACCGCCTGACAGGAGTCTTAGAGTCTATTCTCAGTAGGCCTATCACAAGGCGTGGACTGGCGATGTCTCGGTTCCTTTCAACTTTGGCGGCTTTCAGTATTGCCATTGTCGCCTCTGTGGGAGTGGTGGACGTTGTCCTGAACGCGGTCGCGGGATCGTTCCTCCCCCAAGACTATGCTCTAGCGATAATTGCCGGCCTGGTGGTCGAGGTGGCTGCCTTCACCGGCTTGATCTTTCTGTTATCTCACCTGGTCAAGTCTACAGGGCTACTTCTTGGAATCAGCATCGGACTCTTTGTGGTATTGGACTTCTTCTGGGGCCTGATTGTCTTCGCACTGACACTCTTGCTTGGCGGCGCTCAAGGGTCTTTTGTAGGCCTCCAGGCGACATATCTCTCCTACTACGCCAATCCCGCCCAATTCCTCAACCTTGTCAACGCGTACGTGCTCCAATCTTCACTCGGGGCCTTTGTTTTGCCTTCGAGCTATGGCGTGACCCTGCCCGCGATTGTCTTAGACGGTGTTCTCTGGGCAGTTGCACCCTTCATCATATTCTTGTATCTAGCCGTCAAGCGCGACTAGGCCACCGAACGTTAGAACACGCACGATTCGCTAGTCTTCTTGACCGAATTCTATGGCAGCAGGAACGACTGGAGTATAAATATGTCCCCTCCCATGGGTAGGGTATGTCGAGACATAAGCGGCCCGAGGTTGACACGAACCTCTCGCGAATTGAGGGCCATGTTAGAGCGATTAGAAAGATGGTGCAAGATGATCGAAGCTATCCCGAGATCGTTCACCAAGTTGCCGCGGTAAAAGCTTCACTTGATGGAGTCCTCGAAGTTATTGTTGACGACCTTGTAGAAGACTGCGTAGCAACTGCCCGTAAAGGTGGGTCCGTAAGGGAAACGGTTCTTGAGCTTCAGCAAGTAGTTACAAGTAGCAGATGAGCGCTTCCAAGGGCGAGCTCCCGGTAGTCAGCGGAACTAGAGTCTCGCGCTCCAAAGAATCTCGTCCCAAGAATAGGAAAGACGAGACCCGTCTCATTCTGATGGGCGTTGCAGCCCTCGTAAGCTATCTAGGACTTCTTCATGATATCACTCCGATCGATGTCGTAGCAATCGGAGCGAGTCTCATCGGAGGATATCCTGTTTTCGTAGAAACCTTCCACGCTCTCCGGCACCGTTCCATAAACATGGAAGTCTCCATGACCGTGGCGATTGTCGCCTCACTCCTAGTAGCCCAGTTCACAGCCGCTGTCGTGGTGACCTTCTTCGTTCTCCTCTCAGAATTCATAGAATCCTACGCAGTCGACAAAGGAAGAGCAACCATCCTCAAGCTGGAAAAGTCCATTCCGAGAAGGGCCCTCGTAAGACGGAACGGAGCAGAAGTCGAGACCGACGTAGAGACAATTCAATCAGGCGAGGTCGTGATTGTTCGAGACGGAGAACGGATCCCAGTCGACGGAATCGTAGTCAGAGGCTCAGGATTCGTCAACCAATCAGCCATAACCGGAGAAGCTCTAGCTGTCGAGAAAACGAATGGGAGCAGAGTGTTCGCCGGAAGCGTTGACGAGTCCGGCCTCCTTGAGGTGCAGACAGAGAAGGTTGGAAGCGATACAGTATTCGGCCAGATCATCAAACTGGTCGAGGAGGCTGAAAGCCGAAAGGCGCCGATCCAAAAACTATCAGACAAGCTCGCAACATGGCTCGTCGAGTTCACCATCGCCTTCGCAGCAATCACATTCATCATAACTCGAAATCTGATCTCGACAATCTCGGTCATCGTTGTTGCGGGTGCCTGCGGTGTCGCAGCCGGGACCCCGCTCGCAATCGTCGCTGTCATGGGGGGACTAGCCAAGAAAGGCGTGATAGTGAAGGGCGGCGTTTATGTTCAAGAGATGAGCAAGATCGATACAGTCGTTATTGACAAGACCGGTACTCTCACTCTAGGCGACCCAGAAGTAACCGATATCGTGGGACTCGACGGCTGTTCTTCGAAGCAGGTCCTAACCTATGCCGCTGCTGCAGAGAAAC
>WNEY01013832.1_pt1 | contig 12878 bp, 11 predicted proteins | sample 5400531 | NCBI WGS metagenome assembly WNEY01 (sample SAMN13153338, study PRJNA577476) | soil metagenome | isolation source: 200 cm saprolite under Douglas fir tree site 1 | place: USA:California | collected 2015-04-18
CTCCGGTGAGGGTTTCGGCTGGGAGCTTGGCGCAGCCCTGGCGTCCGGGGAACTCGTGATCATCCATGTTCCGATGGGCAACCTGGACCTGGACATGCTCGCCAGCCAGGTCCGCGCGGAAGTCAGGCGGCACCAGGTCAGCCGGACGGTCATCGACAGCCTGGCTGAGCTGGTCGCGGCTAACCGCGAGGAGGAGCGCTTCCCTGCATACAAGCGCAGCCTGATGGGGGCTATCCGCGAGGCGGGCTCTTCGCTGCTGGTCACCAATGAATCGTTCTTGCAGGGGGGGTTCGCGTCGGAAATGAATGTGCTGATGTTCTTGTTCGACAACGTCATCAATCTGCGCTACATCGAAGGGGACGGACCAGATCTGGGCCGTGCGCTCGATATCGTCAAGATGCGGAACAGCGATCACGCAAAAACGCTGAACAAGGTGACGATCGGCGAGCGCGGAGTCGAAGTCGGGACGGCCATCGTCGGAGCCAGAGGGCGCCTCGGCTGGAGCGTACTAAGATCGGAAAGCTCCCCGGCCGGCGCCATGAATCCGGCCAATCCTCACTGACAACTCAGGTCGCAGGAGGCGGTTCGCGTCAACGTGGACGGCCCCAGCGCTGTTGCGCGGCCTAGTCGGGGCTGGACTGGCCGGGGGCGGTGTTTATGGTGGCTCCTGGGCTGTGGCTAGCGGCGTCGCACCTGGTGGGCTTCACCTGATAGGCGCCGATCACTGCCTGGAGCGGGAGCTGTCAAGGGCCTGGTCCTGCAGGGACTTTCAAGATGCTTTGGCCGTCAGCAAGCACGGAGAACCTGATGCGGCGCGCGCCGAGACGCAAGGGCACGGCCAAAGGATCTTGGAACCCTTTACAGCTCTCGCGGAAGGCTCATACTGCCGCGCCGGGTGAAGGCCGCCCGTCCTCCGAACATCGTCACGCACGATCCCAGGCAGCGCATCGCCGATCGCGGCACGGCTGGGGCCGGACGCAATTGTCCTGTCTCAGCCGAGCCGAGGCAAGGCCGCGAACGTGAGGCATCCGGGCTAGCGTCTCGCCAAGATCAGGCATTGCTTCCCCTGATGACGGTTGCCATCCAGTCGTGTCGATTGCCATCGAATCGAGCCGACCAATGCGTCCGTGCCATCGAGTCGCGTGCATGATCGGACTCGTCATGGGCGCGATTGGCGTGCCGCACCCGAGTTGAGCAGGCAAGGAAACTACGGAAGACGACTCGTGCCCGTGTCGCGTTGACGACGCGATTCGATGACTCGTTGAGATCCCGGATGCTCGCCAGGTGGGCCAACCTGTTTGTGACCGTGGCTTCGGCAGTGACATTCAATCGCGTCGGCGCAGCTCAGCGAGCCGACGGCTGACAGGACTGTATGACAACGGACACCTGAGCGTGGGAGACAGCACCGACAGCGCGCCGATTTGCCTCATGATCGCTGAGGCGATCGGTGCCTCCGGCCGTCTCAGGTACTTGAGGCATGCAGCTCAGTCCCCGCCGTGGCTCGTGATCAACGAGACAGGACAGCAATGCCAGGCAAGCCATTGCCGATCTTCTGACGGCGAAGCAAAGGCCGGGCCGACGCGCGCCCGGCCGGGCCGTCGGGCCAGAGGCCGGGCGCCGGTGTCGGCCTGCGGCGCGCTTGCGCGCCGCCTTGATCAGTTAAGGCTCAACTCGGCAGTGCCCCGCTAAGGACCGCCGTCGTCGGTTCGGCCAGTCACTCGACGGATGGTGCAGCTTGATCGGCTGCATCTAGTGCAGCGTGCCAGGGAAAGGCGTCCAGGTGATCGCCGCGGTCACTTGATCGCTAAGCTTCTCGACAAGTCGAGTCGATAAGTTGTTAGGTGGTCGTCATGGCGGAGCTGGAATTATCCCCGCCGAAGTACGCGCAGATCGTGTCCTCAGTGCAGCATCGCATTCAAGAAGGAACGTACCCGCTTGGCGCGCTGCTCCCGTCTGAGACACAACTCGTGCGCGAGTTCGGCGTGTCCCGGCCGACCGTCGTGCGCGCGCTCCAGGTGCTGCAAAGCCAAGGCTGGATCGACCGGGAGCACGGCCGGGGAAGTTTTGTACGGAACCGCGCGGTCGTCACCGACCAGCCGCGACCGGGCCGGGCCTTCCTTGATGAGGCCGAGGGCGGCGCGCAGGGTTCGCTGCTCCATGTCGGCCGGGAACCGTCGCCATCGTCGGTAGCGACTTTGTTGCGCACACCGGCCGGTACCCCGGCCTTGCTCCGTCGGCGACTGGTCGAGCGCGAAGGACAGCCGTCTGAGCTGGTCTCGTCCTGGTTCCCCGTGGATGTAGCCGAAGGTACCGACCTGGGCCAGGCCCAGCCACTGCCCGGCGGGATCTATCAGCATCTGCACGCGGTCAAGCGACTGCGGTTTCGACCACGTGGCCGAGCGGGTCCGGGCTCGGCTGGTTACGGCCGAAGAGGCTCGGCTGCTCAAGGTCGGCAAGCAGTCAGCCGCGCTGAATCTGCTGCTGACCGTGTACGACGCCGAAGACCGGCCGCTCCAGGTCGTGGATGCCGTCTTGCCCGGGGATCTGCACGAGCTAGAGGACGTGTACCCCTTCGCGGTCTGACCCCTCTCGGTAACTCGTCTTGTCGAGTTCGAAAAGCATGGCGCGAATCCGGGCTCGCCACCCCCGCCGACACCGCCGCCTTCAGCCAGAAGATCACCGACCTCGAGCAGCGGGCCATTGACCTGCGCCTCCAGCTCGAACAACGCGACGAAGACCTAACCGCCGCCCGGGCAGCCAACCGCGAGCTCATGGCCCAGCTCAACCACGCGATCCGACGCGGCTGACACACACCCAGCGCCGCACATGCACAACACCTGCTGCACAAATACTTGAGCTAACCAAGCCGCCCACCAGCCAAAACCTCCACGCAGCCCGGCATGTCGGACTTGTCCTCCGGAGAAGATGCCGCTCTCGTGCAGCAGCGCGAAGAAGAACCGGTCCCGCAGCCTGCCGCAGGCGTCCAGGATCGCCTGGACTCCGCCACCGCGAGGATGCGCGGCAGCTTCTGCGGGACCTTCAGCGCGATCGCCCGCCCGCGATGCGGCCTCCCCTTGCTGACATGGTGCAGGAACGGCTTCCACCCGCCCCGCCCGCCGGCCTTCCACGCAGCCATCAGGTCGCCGACCTCCGCACCATGGCGCGCCTGGTGCGCGTAGAACGCGCTCACCGCCGCGAGCTTGCGGTTGACGGTCGCCACCGTGACCTGCGCCGCCGCCGACGGCAGCACCGCCACCACCCCGGAACGGCCTGCAGGCGGCAGCTGAAGCCACGCGATGAACTCACCGACGTCTTCCAGCCGTGCCTCACGCCAGTCCAGCGCCCGCAGCCCGATAAAGCACCAGAAGTCCTTCAGATCGTTTTTGTCTGCACTCGCCGTGTCCACGGTGTTCTGTGTCTCGTATGAGCGGGGGCGCGTTCGCTGTAGATATGTCGCACCACTTGCTGGCCGGGTGTCTCATTGGCGGGCCGGAATGGCGGGTCGCCAGCGGCTCGAAATGGGCCGCGTGGTCGCGGCATGGGAAAGGCCGCAGAAGTGAATGGCGGGCCTTGTGGTGTTCACGCGTGGTGCGGGGAGGTTCAGCCCGGCCGGCGGCCGTTGGCTCGGGTGATGGCGGTGGTGACGAGTCCGATGTTGACGTGATCGAGGTTGCCGAGGCAGCAGGCGAGGTGGACGGGGATGTGGTGGTCGGCGAGGCTGGCGGCTATCCGCAAGATGCTGCTGGCGGAGCTGGAGTCGCCGATCTGACGGTCATCCAGGGCGGCGATGGCCTCGTCCCAGTGAATGTAGGCGTAGGGCAGACCGCTGGCGTGGGTGCCGGTGGTGATGTAGCTGGCGGTGAAGCCGGTGTTGGCGAGCCAGCTGGCGTGGGCGCAGATCAGCTCGGCGGCGGCGCTGGCGGCGGTGAGCCCCATGGCGTGGGTGATCAGCGCATTCGGGAGGTCCTCGGGGTCGGGAAAGGTCATGGGGTGCCTCGGCTCGTAGTCGGTGATCGGGGTCGGCGTCCGGGTGCTTTGTGCTGGTGGGTCAGCGGTGCCCGGACTGTCCCTTGGCGCGGGCGGTGCGCAGGTCGCAGACATTGCCGGTGCCCGCGGCGGCGCGCAGGCGCTGGATCTCGTCGTGCTGTGCGGTCAGACGGGACAGCGTGAGGGTGCGCAGGTCTTCCAGGGCGGTGATGGCCTGGTCCTGGCCGGCGCAGCGGGCCTTCAGCGCGGAAAGCTCGGCCTTCAGCCTGGTGATCTGGGCGTCGCGGGGGTCGGGATGGCCGCCGCATGTCACCTTGGCGGCCATGTCGTGCTCGAACTGCTGCTTCAGGTGCGGGTAGCTGCGGTAGAGGGTGGCGCGGGACACGCCAGCCTGGCGGGCCAGTGTGGTGATGTCGCAGCGGCCGCCGTCGGGGATGTCGCCAGCCAGCAGCGCGGCCGCGGCGGCGCGGATGCGGTGTTCGGCCTGCTGCCGCTTGTCGTCGGGGACGGGCATGGCTACTCGCTTCCGGTCGGGTCGGTGTCGGTCTGGCGGGCGGCGTCGATCGCATCCACGACGCGCTGGGCACGGTCGACCTCGCCCTGCAGGCGGGCCTGCTCGGTCTTGCGGGTCCGGCCGAGCGTGCCGAGGAACACGGTGCTGGAGGTTACGGTGCCGGCCCAGACGGCGCGGTGCCGCTGATGGTGGGTGGCCTGCGCGCAGCGGGCGGAGTCGCACATGCCGATCAGCGGGGCGTCCGCGGCTGGCGTGCCGGCGAGCTTGAGGCACAGCGCCCGGCTGGGGTCGGTGAACCAGCAGAAATTCGCGGCGCCGATATGGAGCACCTTGGCCCGCTTGGACAGCAGGTTGAGCAGGTGCTGGTCGGTGGCGGTGACGTTCGGCGCGGCGGCGGCCATCTTGCCGTCGACGCTGTCGAAGAACGCGGTCAGGTCCCGTCCGCCCGGTCCGGCGGGCATGATCCCCGCCTGATAATTGTCGTATTCTTCGCGGACCAGGTTCAGGTTCCGTTCGGCCTCGAACTCGCCGATCTCGGCGAGTAGCCTGGCCTGCGCGCCGCCGGGCCGGGCACTGTAGCCCTCGGTGGTCGCCGCGCTGACATGCTTCAAGTGGATCTTCGCGGCGAGCAGGCCGCCGGGCCGGTAGGCGATCTCCTGGGCGAGAGCCCTTCGCATCATCCGCAATGTCGCCGGCCCGCCGGGGATCGGCGCGAGGCAAAGGCGCTGCCCGGCCGGCCCGTTGACCCAGGCGCGGAGTCTGGGGTAGCGGGTCCCGAAGGCGAAGGCGCCGAACACCGGGGAGCCGGGAGTGGTGTCGTCGCATAGCTGCTCGGCGAGGGCCACCGCGCGGTCGGCTTCTTCGACGACGACCCATTCGTCGTCGGTGCCGCCCAGTCCCTGGCCTTTGATCAGCTTGCCGGCCAGCCGGTAACGGGTCAGGCCGGGTCCGGTGACGGTGCTGCGCCGGCAGCCGATGCGCAGTTCCTTCAGCTCGCAGCTGCGCATCCCGCTGATCATCGCCGTGATGATCAGGCAGGCGGTATGCAGGTAGCAGCGCAGGTCGCGCACCTCGAGCACGCTCAGCGGGATGGTCCACGGGATCGCAGCCGACCCGTTGGCGGGCACGATGGCGGCGGCGTCGCGTGCCCACGGCTTGGCGAGGCCGACCTGGCGGAGTGCGTCGAGGATGGCCGGGCGGGCATCGTGGAGTACCCGCGGGCTGAGCCGTTGCGCACCCGCCGCGCGGGCCAGTGCCGCGAAGCTGACGGGTAGCAGCGGGTCGCCGGGATCCCATCCGCCGGCCAGGCGGGTCTTGATCTTCCCGTTGCTGGTCGCTTCCAGCGGGTCGCCTGCGGTCAGGTGACCCTCCAGCACGACGGTGAGCTGATCGGGGTCGGATAGGAAGTAGCGCGGGCTGGCGTCTGCCATGCGCGGCTGGCGGATCGTGTGGTGCAGCGCCACGACATGGGCGCCGAGGTGCTCGGTCACGTAGAACGCCGCGGCGAGCAGCGGCCGCAGGAGCTGCTGGTCCAGCGGCGGCGTCTTGTTCTCACCGCCGGAGCGGACGCCGAGCACCCGGGAGGAGGTCCGGCCTCGCCATGGGGTGAATCCGCGGGCATAGCGGTCGGTGGTGAACAGCTCGCCATAATCGGCGAAGTCGATGATCACTGCGGCGGCGGTGCGCAGCGAGGTGTCCTCCAGGGTGCCGATGACCTGACCGGCGGCGTCCTGGCGCCGGCCGCGTTCGATCAGGTAGCGGTCACAGTGATCCTGGCTGACCTGCCCCAGTGATGCGATCTTCTGTCCGGTCAGCCAGTTCAGCCAGCGGGCCGCCTCGGTCAGCCGCCTCCCGCAGGACTGCGGGGTCAGCGGGATCCGGTAGGCGCCGGGCAGCACCGCGACGACCGGGTCGGCGGGCGCCAGGCGGGCGTAAATGTACTCCTTCGCGGCCAGCTGCCAGTGCCGGCCGGTGATGGCGGTGAAGTCGAGCCGGGTCTCGTTGGGGTGCAGGTGGACGGCCAGCCCGTCGACGTCGCCGAAGTCCCACACGTCCAGGTCGAACAGCACGGTGCGTCCGCCGGGGACGATCCGCAGGCCGGCGGCCGTGCACACATCCGATCCGGTGAACGGCGAGCGGTGTCCGCCCGCGCCATCGCTGTCGGCCAGGGGGCCGGGCCGGATCATGAGGTGCTCTCCTCGGGCCGGAGCGGCAAGCCGTGATCGTCGTCGCGGATGGTGGCCGCGGCGGCGGCCAGCACCGGCGCGGGGTAGTGCTGCAGGACCTCGTCGATGCGGGCCGCATAGGGGCCGAAGGTGGCCATGAACTGCCCGGCGGGCAGCTGCCGCCACTGGCGGGACAGCCATCCCCTGAGGCGGAGCAGGTTGCCGGCGTGCCTCGGTGCGAAGATCGCCAGCGGGCAGAGCAGGCACACCCACGGGCGGGCCGGGCAGGGTTTGCCGGCCGGGCCGTGCAGGCCAGACAGCGGGTCGGTGCAGGCGGCGGTGAACACGTCCTGGCCGCCGGAGACGATATCCGCGGCGGCGGGCTCGCCCAGGCCCAGCGCGGCGATCGCGGCGGGCAGTCCGGCGGCCAGCTCGGCCAGCTGCCCGGCGGTGACCACCACCGGCGGCTGGGCGCGGCGGACCATGTCGCCCTGCGCCTGCTCGATGATGGCCTGCACCGCGTCCTGCTGGGCTGGCGTGGCCGCGGTCAGGTAGTGGTCGGCCTCGACCTGAGGGCTGTGGTTGGGGTCGATGAGCGACCGGGGCGAGCCGTGCCAGGCCTGGCGGTCCCGCAGCGACTCAAAGGTGGTGCGGATCCGCCGCCGGTCCACCTCGATGCTGTGCTTCTTGCCCCAGGCGCGGTGGGTCCCCGGATTGATCGCGGTCCGCCAGCGCGTGTCGCGCCGGTGGCCGCAGTGCAGCCACAGCATGCCGGTCAGCCCGGCGGGTGCGTGACGGCGGGCCAGTGCCGAGAGCTCCAGCCACTGCTCGAGCAGCCGGACCGCCCGGCGCGGCAGCGTCACCGACTCGGCCGCGCTTCGTCCTTTGACATAGCCGAGCAGGACCGCGGCGTCACCAGCCCAGTCGATGTCGTCGATACCCAGATCCGCGATCCCGTCCGGAACGACGCCGCAGTAGGACCCCAGCAGCACCCGGCAGGCGATCACGATGCCGGCGTCGGGGAACAGGTCGGTCAGGGCGGTGCGGATGCCGCCGCGCTTGGCGACCCACGCGGGGGACACGCCCAGGTGAGCGGCGACCCGCGCGGTGCTCAGCGGACCGCGGTGCACCAGCAGCCAGCGCAGGTTGTCTCCGCTCCACCCGGCCTGCCCCGGGTCCTGGCCGGCGGCCGCGGCCGCGAGCGCCCGCCGGCGGGCGGCGAGAGCGTCATCGACGATCCGCCGGCAGGTTTCCCGCAGCCGCTCCCACTGCTGCTGGTCATAGGGCACCAGCGGATTGTCCGACGGCCACGGGGAGTAACGCCGGCCGTTCACCAGGGCACGGACGCCCGGGTCCAGGTTGCCGGTGACGGTGTCGTAGCCGGCCAGCATCGCCCTGGTGGTCGACTCCCGCATCCCCCCGGCCTGCATCCAGTACTCCGCCAGCACCGCCCGGGTCAGCGCGATAGCGCCGCCGCGGACCCCGCGGCCGGTCATGAACACGGCGATGTCCCGCAGCCCGATCAGATACGACTCGACGGTGCCCGGGGCGTTCACCGTCCCGTGCGGGTGGACCTGTCCGGCCAGCCCGGTCAGCAGGTCGGCGACCAGCACCGGATCACCGGCCCCGCCGGACAGCCACCGCTTCTGGCGGCCGTCACTGAACGCGCACGCGATCCCCGGCGGATCGTTCAGCAGCTCCGCCGGCATCACGCACCCTCGCCTTCGGCGCCGCCGGTATCGAACTCGGCGCCGGCCTCCCGGGCCGCCGCCGCCAGCGCACCCGCAGACGCGCCGATGACGGCCTGCTCGTATGCCTCGGCGTAGATCCGCGTCATGTCCAGCCGGCGCAGGTAGGACTCGGTCGTCAAAGCTGAGGAGTGCCCCAGCAGGTCCCGCAGCACCATCAGCGGATCGGCCTTGGCCAGATACAGCGCCAGCGCCGCATCCGGGCCCGCACCGGTGCCGCCGCCGCCGGTGGCCGCGGCCAGCTGCGCGGCCTGGGCGTAGAAGCCGCCCACCAGGCGTTCCAGCGTCGCCATCGCCATCGAATGCCGCAGCCGGTGCGGATGGACCAGCGGGAACCGCGGCTCGAAACGTGCCCGGATCCGCTGGGAGGCGCGGGTGAACACGCTCTCCCACGCAGTGAACGGGCCCCCGTCGGCGCGCACCGCCAGCAGGCAGCAACCCCCGCCGGGCGCGACCAGCCGCAGCCGCTCAGCGGCGGTCAGCGACGCCCACTTCACCCTGCGGCCGTTCACCCGCCCGCCATCGGGGCCGGGATCGGTCACCAGCAGCGGCTCACCCAGACGCGCCGGCGGCGACCACGCCGACCCGGCCGTGCTCGCCGCCCGGTCCAGGCCGATGTAACCGTGCACCGCGTGCAAAGTGGCCGCGTCGATCCAGGTGGTCCGGTACTTGCCGCCCTTGGCCAGCGATGACGGCACCGGAAACAACACCGGCAGGCCCGGGGGATGCGAAGCCGGCGGAGCCGGGGGCACCTCGAACACCAGCAGGAACGTGAACTCCCGGCGGCGCAGCCCCGTCGCCAGCGCCAGCCCCGCCATCGCCGTGTTGCGGGCCAGCTCCCGGCCCCGGTACCCCGCATCCGCGGTGCCGTCCGGCGCCAGCCCCGCCAGCGCGCTGAGGAACATCGCGGCGAAGTCCGCCTCCAGGTACTTGATCGTCACGTGCGGCTTCGGGGCCCGCCGCCGAGCCAGGTTCGCCCGCGCCAGGCGGACCTGGTCGCCGTAGCGGGACAGGGCCTGGGCGTAGCTGAACGGCACCGCGCTGGCGTGCCCTTCGGCGACCGCCCACTGGTAGAACGACGACAGCACCGAGATGTGCTGGTTCCAGGTGGACGCGGCGAACCGGAACTGCACCGGCCCGCTGGCCCGGTTCGCCGCGTACGCCCCCAGCGCCCGCTTCAACTCGTGGCGGGTGTCGAACACCGCCACGCCCACGCAGGCCAGGAACATCAGCCAGCTCCGCATCGCCCGCGCATACACCGCCCACGTGCCCGGCGAGGGCGAACCGCTGATCGGCAGCTCCCGCAGCCAGCGGTTCACCGCAACGCTCGGCCGCGGCACGCCCGCGTCCTCGAACAGCAAGTCGTCGTCCGCCAGCACGGGCATCCGGTCCGGGAACGCGGGCTCGGCCGCCACATCCCAGTCCTGCCAGCCGGTCCGCGAAAAGAAGATCAGTTGCATGAGCGGCGACCCTACGGACGCGACACCGCCCAGTGCAAACCGCAAACGTCCAGTCCATGGCACTACTGGCCGGTCGCTGAGACACGGCAGCTAAGCAGAGAAAAGCATGGCACTACTGGCCGGTCGCTGAGACACGGCAGCTAAGCAGAGAAAAGATCGTGGGCATATGCCTTCACCGTGTTCGGCGACCTGCCGATGTCGGTGAGATAGGCCAGGAACCGGTCGACCGGGACGACCGGCACGTCGTCGTCCCCGAGAACCGTCCACGATCGGGTCCCCGAGCCAGGAACCGCCACCGGATGCACGAGCATCGTCTCCTCCTTGAACAACGTCATGGACAAGGCAGGAGATAACCACGAACAGACCGCCATCCGGGCAGGCGAGAAGGGCCGTGATGGACGTTAAAGACACGTCAGCTAAGGCTGGAGATAACGATGCTGTTGGTGGTGTACAGCAGCTTGCGCACCGGCGGGGTGAACGCCAGGAACGGCGTGAAGCAGTCCCAGGCGTCCTCCCAGACCCGGGCGGCCTGCGGGTACTTGCGGCCCCAGTCCGAGCTCGCGAAGGCGGCCAGGGCGTCGAAGGCGGCCTCGGCGGTCGGCGCGGTGTAGACCTTGCGGAGCTCCTTCGCGACCTCGCCGGCGTCCCGGCGGGCGACCGGGCGCAGCGCGTTCCGGATCAGGTGAACGTTATGCCGATGTCTTATCTGCAGTTCGAACAAATCTTCTTTGATGTTTTCGCAGGTCAGGGTCGTTACGGACGCGTCCGTGACGGTGGCGTTAGCGCTCGGGCGAGGGACTGGTGGCGCTGCTGGGCGGCCTGGCGGTCCTTGTATCCGAGGCGGGCGGCGGCGGGCGGCGATCTGCTGCCAGGTGGCGCCCGCCCGGCGTGCGTCGCCGATGAGCTGGTGCTCGCGGAGGTCGAGTTCGCGGCGCTGGGCGGGGATCGCGTCGAGTGCGGCCAGTGCCCGGCGGATGGCTGCAGCCCTGGCGGGTGTCAACGGGATCTTGACATCGAACAAGGGGATCGTGTCCAGCGGGTCGGTGCCGCCGTCCCGGCTGCTCACTGGCCGGGCTCGGCTGGGCCGCCGCCGGCGGTGAGGCGGCGGCGCAGCAGGAGGTTCTCGCCGTGGGCCTGCTCGAGGGCCTGGCGCAGTTCAGCGGTCTCCTCCCGGTGCCGGCGCTTGAGGTCGGCGAGCTGGGCGGTCAGCGTGCGCACCACGCTGGAAGCGTGTTCCCCGCCGGGAGCGGCGGCGGGCTCGGGCCGGGCGGGCCGGGCCGTACGGTGGTGCTCGATGCGAGAGCGGATGCCGGCGTTGCGGTAGAGGAAGTCCAGCGATACCCCTGCCTTGGCGGCGAGGCCGCGGAAGGTGACTTGTTCGCCTTCCCTGATCATTGCGACGAGCGTGTTCTCGGCGCGGGCGGCCGCCGCGGCGGTGCGAGCCTCGGTCGCCTTGCGCAGGTTCTCGGTGTTACCGGGCATTGCGCTCGTCCTGGCGGGCGATGGCGGCGTCGGCACGGACAGCGGTCCCGGCGCCGACTGAGGCCTGTGGTGCTTCCGGCGCGGATTCCAGGGCGGTGATGATCGCGCCGAGGGCGTCCGCCTCGCGCCGGCGGCCGTCCAGCCACACGTTGCCGGGAGCCATAGGGACGCCGGTCCGTGCGGTGAAGGCGGCCTGGCGGCTGTCGATCAGGGTCAGGGTGCGTTCCTTCTGGACCCGCAGCTCGGGCAGGAACGTGGCGTCCGTGGCGAATTTTGAGCAGGTCAGGCAAGCGTTCCCGCGGTCACAGGATTGCCGTGGCGGCAGCATGCACCACCCGTTGGGCAGTATCCGGTCAGTGCGGCTGTCCAGCTGGAGCATGCCGTAGAGGTCCCCGGGGTCGGCCTGGACCGGGCGGGCGTCGGCGGTGAGCTTGCGGAACCGCAGGAACTCCGCTTCAGCCGTCTCGGCCAGGGTCTGGGCATAGCGCATGGTCATGGCGGGCGTCAGGTGCCCCATGTAACGCTGGACCACGTGGATCGGCACCCCGGCATTAAGGAGGCTGGTGGCGGCGGTTGGAGTGAGGCACGTGGGCCACGTAAAGGCAAAAAGCGCAGCGAAGAGGAAGACCCTGGTCCTGGCCCTGCCGTACGTGGCTCACGGAGTGGCGGATATCTGTGAGGCACGATGCGAGCAACCCTGAAAATCGCCGTGCCTCAGCCTGTAAAGGCAGGGGAGATAACCTTGCTGTGGCGTAGCACGTGGGGGCTGAGGTCAGCGCCGGCGAGTGCCGGGTCGCCGGCCTGGGCCTGGTATTTGCGGATGATCCAGGTGATGCCGCCGCGGGTGAGCTTGCTGCGATGCTGGCTGACGAATAGCGGGTGGTCGTCGTGGCCGGGCTTGTCCAGGCCGTGCTCGCCTAGGTAGGCGGCCAGCAGTGCCGCGGTGTTGTCGCCGAGCGGGACGTGGCGGGTCTTGCGGCCCTTGCCGGTAAGCACGGCCAGGGGCGGGGGCTCAACGCGGATATCGCGCACGGTCAGGCCGGCGAGTTCTGAGACCCTGGCGGCGGTGTCGTAGAGGGTAGCCAGCAGGGTCGCGTCGCGCCGGCCGCGCCGGGTGGACCGGTCGGGCTGGGCGAGCAGGAGGCGGGTCTGCTCGACCGTGAGGTGGTTCACGCCGGGCTGGGCCTGCCTCTTGGCGGGGATGGCCAGAATCTCCTGGCAGCTGGCCATCCGGGCCGGGTCTTGCGATTGCATCCACCGGAAGAAGGAGCTGACCGCTGCCAGCCGCTGGTTGCGGGTCGAGATGCTGTTGTGCCGTTCGGCCTCCAGCCAGTTCAGGAACCCGGCGATGGCGGCGTCGTCGATGCGGTCGAGGGTGAGCTTGTCGGGCGGAATGGACCTGACGTCGCTGAAGAAGGCGATCAGCAGCTTGAACGCGTCCCGGTAGGAAGCGATCGTGTTCGGTGAGCAGCCGCGCATCCCGGCCAGGTGCGAGGTGAGAAAGCGGTGCAGCATGACCGCG
>WNEY01002822.1_pt1 | contig 12877 bp, 10 predicted proteins | sample 5400531 | NCBI WGS metagenome assembly WNEY01 (sample SAMN13153338, study PRJNA577476) | soil metagenome | isolation source: 200 cm saprolite under Douglas fir tree site 1 | place: USA:California | collected 2015-04-18
TGCGCGAATGAAGATTTTGCAGCGTCTCGCATTGGTCGCGGCGACCATCGCCGTCATGCCTGCCGCTGATATCGCGCGCGCCGACAATTATCCGACCCGGCCGGTCTCGCTGATCGTGCCGGTGCCGCCCGGCGGCGCCGCCGATTTCCTGGCGCGCACGATCGGCGCCAAGCTCCACGAGGCGCTCGGGCAGCCGGTCGTCGTCGTCAATCGCGGCGGCGCCGGCGGCACCATCGCCACCGCTAGCGTCGCCAAGGCCGAGCCCGACGGCTACACGCTCCTGCTCAATTCGATCACCACCCACGGCATCGGCCCGCATCTCTATTCGAATCTCACCTACGACTCGACGAAAGATTTCATTCCGATCGGGCTCGCCGCCAAATTGCCCTTGATCATGACGGTCAATGCGTCGGTGCCGGCGAAGTCGGCAGCGGAGGTGATCGCGCTCGCCAAGGCTCAGCCCGGCGCGCTCGCGTTCGCGTCGTCCGGCAACGGCGGCGCGCCGCATCTCGCCGGCGAATTGTTCAAGCGCATCACCGGCACCGATCTGCTGCACGTGCCCTACCGCGGCAGCGGACCGGCGGTCGTCGACCTGGTGGCGGGGCGCGTCGCGATCATGTTCGACGCCGCGCCTTCGCTGCTTCCGTTCGTGCAGGCCGACAAGCTGCGCCCGCTCGCGGCGGCGAGCGCGGAGCGCAATCTTCTGCTGCCCGACATCGCGACCTTCGCCGAGCTCGGCTTTGCGGGAATGGAGATCTCGCTCTGGTACGGCATCGTGGCGCCCGCCGGCACGCCGGTCGCGATCGTGCGGCGGCTCAATGCCGAGCTGGTCAAGATCCTGGCCATGCTCGAGATCCGCGACGCCCTGGCCAAGCAAGGCGCCGATGCGGCGCCCGGCAGCCCCGAGCAATTCGCCGCCTTCATGCGGCAGGAATACGTGCGCTGGGGCGTGGTGGTGCGGGAAGCAGGGATCAAGCCGGATTAGGGCGACCTCACGCCACCTTGGTGGTGCTGGGGGTCGAGACTTCCGGGTCGGCCTCGCAGACCACGCGATTGCGGCCGCTGCGCTTGGCCGCGTAGAGGCAGGTGTCGGCGCGTTCGATCAGCGATTGCACGGTGTCGTTCGCCTGCAAGGTCGCGACCCCGACCGAGATCGTCACCCGTCCGAGGTGTTCGCCGGTCGAGCGCTTCATCAGCTCCTTGGTCATCACCGCGCGGCGGATGTGGTCGGCCACCGTGATCGCCGAGCGCAGCACCGTGTTCGGCAGCACCACGGCGAATTCCTCCCCGCCGTAGCGGGCCGCAATGTCCTGCCCCTTGACGTTCTGCTTCACCGAAATCGCGACCAGGCGCAGCACCTGGTCGCCGGTGAGGTGGCCGAAGCTGTCGTTGAACTTCTTGAAATGATCGACGTCGGTCATCATCAGCGACAGCGCTTCGCCCTTGGCGCGCGCTTCGGCGATCGCCCGTGTCAGCATGTCGTCGAAGAACTTGCGGTTGGCGAGCGAGGTGAGGGGATCGGTCAGGCTCTCGGTGCGCACCGCTTCGAGATTCTGCTGCAGCTGGGTGATCTCCTGCTTCGAGGCCGACAGCCGCTCCTCCAGTGCCTGGTTGTTCTTCTCCATCTCCTTGGTGGCATGAACCAGGCTCTCGACGATCGTGCGTATGGCAGGCTCGTCGGCGGCGAGCCCAAGCTGCTGGGTGACGTCGGCGAGGCTCTCGCTGTAGTTCGACGCGGTGCCGGCGGCGGCGCCGATCATCGCCATCACCTGCTCGATCTCGCCCATCACCTGCGAGCCGACGCGATCGATGCGATCGGTGAAGCGGCTCGACGAAATGTAGGTGTCGTGGATCTGATCGATGTCGGCTTCGCTGAGCGTGCCGCTGCGCGCCAGCATCTCGTTGATCATTTGATTCAACGACGGATTATAGCCGGTGGCGTAGGTGTACCAGATCTCGAAATGGCGCGGCGTGGCCGGCTGGCGCAATGCCCTGATCTGCCCGAGCGCGATCTCAGCGAACGCCATCGTGCGTTCGTGCTCGTCGGCGTGAACAGCCATCGATTTCGCTCCGCTCGCAGGCGCGACGCGCTCTGCGGCCCCAATACCAAAACGCCTGGCGGCGTGGTGCCCCGAACCGAGTCGAAACCTATTCCACAGTGATGAATCGGGGGTAAACGTTACAGCACGCAATCAGGCTGAGCGGAGGCTGGTCAGCCGCCCGGATTGCGCGCAAAAACAATAAGTTGGAGTGCAGTCGGACGCAAAACCGGTTCCCGCTTTTGCTGACCGCGCTCCGATGCAGCGCTTATGGAACAAAAGCGGCCGTAATGGCCAGATAACGGGAGGCCGGTCAGGCCTTGAGGCGGACCGGGCGGAGCAGAAAGGCGGGAAGATGGTTGCTGACGCCCTCGTCATCGACGACGCGGGCCGGCTTCGCGGCACGGCGGGGCCGCACCTCATCGAGCCGGGCGACCGGCGCCGGCTCGCTTTGGGGCCGCGGAGGTGAGCGTCGCCCCTGTCGGCGATGGTCGTTGCGGCGTTGCTCGCCGGACGGCGCGGGCCGCTCGGCCGCCGCACGCGGCGCCTCACTCATCCACGGGATGGTCTGGCCGATCAGCTTCTCGATCGCCGCGACCGCCTTGCCGTCCGACGGGGCGACGATGGTGATGGCGGTGCCGGTGAGCCCGGCGCGGCCGGTGCGGCCGATGCGGTGCACATAGTCATCCGCGTGGTGCGGCACGTCGAAATTGAATATGTGGCTCACCGCCGGGATGTCGAGCCCGCGGGCGGCGACATCGGAGGCGATCAGCAGCGTCACCTCGTCCTTGCGAAACGAGTCGAGCGCGGCCGTGCGAGCGGATTGGTCCAGGTCACCGTGCAGAGCCGCAGCGTTGAAGCCATGGCGCAGCAGCGATCGATGCAGCGCCGCGACCTCGCGTTTCCGGTTGCAGAACACGATCGCATTCTTGAAGCCGTCGACCGAGCGGATCAGATGGCGCAGCGTATCGCGCTTGTCGTGCGGTTCACGGCCGGTCTTGACCAGAAGTTGGATGGTGGTGGCGACCGTGGTCGCCGGGCGCGATACTTCCACGCGCACGGGATTGTGCAGGAACTGCTCGGTGATGCGCCGGATCTCCGGCGGCATCGTGGCGGTGAAGAACAAGGTCTGCCGCGTGAACGGCACCAGCTTGCAGATGCGCTCGATGTCGGGAATGAAACCCATGTCGAGCATGCGGTCGGCCTCGTCGATGACGAGCAGCTCGACGCCGGTGAGCAGCAGGCGCCCGCGCTCGAAATGGTCGAGCAGCCGGCCGGGGGTGGCGATCAGCACGTCGACGCCGCGGGTGAGCTTGCTGTCCTGGTCGTCGAACGACACGCCGCCGATCACCAGCGCGACGTTGAGCTTCTGCTTGGCGCCGTACTTGATGAAGCTCTCCTCGACCTGCGCGGCGAGCTCGCGCGTCGGCTCGAGGATCAGCGTGCGCGGCATGCGCGCCCGCGCGCGTCCGGTCTCCAACATGGTGAGCATCGGCAGCGTGAAGGCCGCGGTCTTGCCGGTGCCGGTCTGGGCAATGCCGAGCACGTCGCGCCGGGCGAGCACGTGGGGTATTGCTTGTTCCTGGATGGGGGTCGGGGCGGGATAACCGGCCGCTTTGACTGCGGCGAGAACTTTGTCGGACAAGCCGAGTTTAGAAAAGGGCATGTAACCTCGTCAGATACCGTCCGGGACGTACCCGCGCCGGATGAACGAACAGCGACTGATTGCGCGGGACGGACGGTCGAATCTTCAATCGACCGTTTGGGGCGGAACATAAGAAGATAGGGGCAAAAGTCAATCCTTTTGCAGTGCAATAAGTCGAAATGATTACTGATTTTTTCGCCCTGAACCGGTCCCGGAACGAGAGCAAGATCAGGTCATGACCGAGCCCCTTGCGAGCGTCCTGATCCCGGGTCTCCTGTGCACGCCGCGCCTCTATGCCGAGCAGTTGCCGGCGCTCTGGCGCTGCGGACCGGTGATGATCGCCGACCACACCCGCGACGACGCGATGGCGGCGATCGCGGCGCGCATCCTCGGCACCGCACCTGCGCGCTTTGCGCTCGTCGGGCTCTCGATGGGCGGTTACATCGCCTTCGAGATCATGCGCCAGGCGCCCGACCGGGTCGCAAAGCTCGCATTGCTCGACACCGGCGCCCGCGCCGACACACCCGAGCAGAGCGAACGGCGAAGTCGGTTGATCGAGCTCGCGCAAAAGGGCCGCTTTGTCGAAATTCCGGATCTGCTGTTTCCGCTCTTGGTTCATCGCAATCATCAGGCCGATGCGTCGCTCAAGCACGTGGTCCGCGTCATGGCGCAAGAAACCGGCGTCGAGACCTTCATGCGTCAGCAGCGGGCGATCATGGGTCGCCCGGATTCGCGGCCGGGTCTGGCGGCCATCCGCTGTCCGACGCTCGTGCTGGTCGGCGAGGGCGACGAGCTGACGCCGCCGGCGCTGGCACTGGAGATCGCCGACGGCATTGCGGGAGCGCATCTCGTCGTTGTCCCCGAGTCCGGGCATCTGTCGACGCTGGAGCAGTCCGCGGCGGTCAGCAAGGCGCTCGTGGAATGGCTCATGGCGTGAGGCGTATACTGGCGCATGGCCTCGGTCCTCGATCTCATCGGCAACACGCCTCTCATCGAGGTGACGCGCATCGATCATGGCCCGTGCCGGCTGTTTCTCAAGCTCGAGAGCGCAAACCCGTCGGGCTCACTCAAGGACCGGCCGGCGCGCACCATGATCGAGGCGGCGGAGGCGGATGGGCGGCTCAAGCCCGGCGGCACCATCGTCGAGGCGACTGCCGGCAATACCGGGCTCGGTCTGGCGCTGGTCGGCGGCCGCAAGGGCTACCGCACCTTGCTGGTCGTTCCCGACAAAATGGCGCGTGAGAAGGTGCTGCACGCCAAGGCCATGGGCGCCGAGGTCGTCAGCACGCGCTCCGACGTCGGCAAGGGTCATCCCGACTATTATCAGGATCTCGCCGAGGCGATCACGCGGCGCACGCCCGGTGCGTTCTACGTCAACCAGTTCGCCAATCCGGCCAATCCGCAAGCGCACGAGCAAACCACCGGTCCGGAAATCCTCAGGCAGATGGACGGTGAGGTCGATGCGATCGTGCTCGGCATCGGCTCGGGCGGCACGTTCACCGGCGTCGGGCGGTTCATGCAAAAGGCGTCGCCCAAGACCGCGATGATTCTGGCCGATCCCTTGGGCTCGGTGCTCACCCCCTATATCGAGACCGGGCGGATGACGCAGGTGGGAAGCTGGGCGGTCGAGGGCATCGGCGAAGACTTCGTGCCGCCGAACGCCGATCTGACGCTGGTGTCGAAAGCCTATTCGATCCCGGATGTGGAAAGCTTCGCCACCGCGCGCGAGCTCCTGCGCGCCGAGGGCGTGCTCGCCGGCTCCTCCACCGGCACGCTGCTGGCCACGGCCTTGCGCTATTGCCGCGCGCAAAGCGAGCCCAGGCGCGTGGTGACGCTGGTCTGCGACTCCGGGGCCAAATATCTGTCGAAAGTATTCAATCCGACCTTCCTGGCGCAGGAAGGCTGGACCCATCCGCACCGGCACGGCACTGTGCGCGACGTGGTGACCCACCGCTACAAGGAGGGCACCGCCGTCGTGGTGCGGCCGCAGGACAATCTGCGCACCGTGTTCGCGAGGATGCGCTCGGCCGACGTCTCGCAGCTCCCGGTCGTGGACGAGAGCGGGCACGTGGTCGGCCTGGTCGACGAGAGCGATGTGCTCGCCGCGCTGCTCACGGAATCCGACGATGCCAACAAAGCATTCGAGCGGCCGGTGCAGGACGTGATGGTAACCCGGCTCGATATCATTTCGGCCGACGCGCCGATCGCCGATCTGGTGCCGCTGTTCCGCAAGGACCATATCGCCATCGTCATGGACGGCGATCAGTTCCTCGGCATCGCGACCCGCCTCGACCTCATCAACTATTTTCGGATCACACCTTAATGACCAGATCGAACCAACTCGACTTCGCCACCCGCTGCGTGCACGCGGGCCAGGAGCCCGATCCAACCACCGGCGCCGTGATGATGCCGATCTACACGACCTCCACTTACGTGCAGCAGAGCCCGGGCGTGCACAAGGGCTTCGACTATGCGCGCACCAAGAACCCCACCCGCATGGCGTTCGAGCGCTGCATCGCGGATCTCGAAGGCGGCAGCGCGGCCTTCGCCTTCGCCTCCGGGCTGGCCGCCATCTCGACCACTCTCGAATGCCTCGACCATGGTGCCCACATCGTGGCGGTCGACGACCTCTATGGCGGCACGCGGCGGCTGTTCGAACGCGTGCGCAAGCGCTCGGCCGGTTTGGACATCAGCTACGTCGACCTGACCGATGCGGGCGCGCTGGACTCCGCGATCCGGCCGAGCACGCGGCTCCTTTGGGTCGAGACCCCGACCAATCCACTGCTCAAGCTGGTCGATCTGGAGCGCGTCGCCGCCATCGCCAAGAAGCGCGGTCTGTGGAGCGCGGCCGACAACACTTTCGCCAGCCCCTATGTGCAGCGCCCACTCGAGCACGGCTTCGACGTCGTCGTGCATTCGACCACGAAATATCTCAACGGCCATTCCGACATGGTCGGCGGCACCGCGGTGGTGGGCGCCAACGAGGAGCTGCGCGAGAAGCTCAGGTTCCTGCAGAACGCGGTCGGCGCCATCCAGGGCCCGTTCGATTCCTTCCTGGCTCTGCGCGGCCTCAAGACCCTGTCACTGCGCATGGAGCGGCATTGCGCGTCCGCGCTGAAGGTCGCCCAATGGCTGGAACGCCATCCCAAGGTGCGCCGGGTCTATTATCCGGGATTGGCGAGCCACCCGCAGCACGCGATCGCCAAGAAGCAGATGCGCGCCTTCGGCGGCATGATCTCGGTCGATCTCAAAGGCACGCTCGACGACAGCAAGCGCTTCCTCGAACGCTGCCAGCTGTTCTCGCTGGCCGAGAGCCTGGGCGGAGTCGAGAGCCTGATCGAGCATCCCGCGTTGATGACGCACGGCTCGGTGCCGCCCGAGGTGCGCGCGACGCTCGGGATCACCGACACGCTGGTGCGGCTTTCGGTCGGCATCGAGCACCCGGACGATCTCATCGCCGATCTCGCGGCGGCGCTGGGGTGAGATCGCCGCGCAAATGTCCAACACAATCCTGCATCCGTCCCTTCTCACTGCCGTGCCGTGCTACCTATAGCGCACGTTGATCGATGAAGCGGAGAACGACATGCGCACTCAGGTCGGGATCGTAGGCGCGGGGCCGGCCGGGCTGATGCTGTCGCATCTGCTGCATCGCGCGGGCATCGAGTCCGTCGTCCTGGAGAACCGCAGCCGCGACTATATCGAGAGCCGCATCCGCGCCGGCTTGCTCGAGCAATGGGCGACCGATCTCCTGATCGAGACCGGCGTCGGCGCGCGCATGCAGCGCGAAGCCATGTTCCACAACGGCGTCCATTTCGCCTTCGACGGCGCGTTGCACTACATCAATTTCCGCGCGCTGGTCGGCAAGGGCGTGACCATCTACGGCCAGCAGGAGGTGGTGAAGGACCTGGTCGACCGGAGATTGGCGGATGGCGGACAGATCCTGTTCGAGGCGGCCGACGTCAGCGTCCACGACTTCGCGGGACAGACGCCGAAAATCCGCTTTCGTCACCAGGGCCAGGCCCATGAGTTGGCCTGCGACTTCATCGGGGGCTGCGACGGCTTCCATGGCATTTGCCGGCCGAGCCTGCCGGCAAATGCGCTCAAGACTTACGATCGCGAATATCCGTTCGGCTGGGTGGGGATCCTGTCGGAGTCGCCGCCGCCCGAGGACGAGCTGATCTATGCCTATCACGATCGCGGCTTTGCGCTCTACACCATGCGCTCGCCCGCCTTGGCGCGACTCTACTTTCAATGCGCGCCGGACGAGGATATCGAGAACTGGTCGGACGCGATGATCTGGAAGGAATTGCACGCCCGCATGGACGGGATCCGGCCGCTGGCAGAGGGCGCGGTGTTGCAGAAGGGCATCACGGCCATGCGCAGCTTCGTGGTCGAGCCGATGCAATATGGCCGGATGTTCCTTGCTGGCGACTCTGCCCATATCCAGCCGCCGACCGGCGCCAAGGGCATGAACCTCGCCATCGCCGACGTGCTGGTGCTCGCGCGCGCGATCAGCCAATTCTATCGTTCGGGGCGCGGCGACCTGCTCGAGCAATATTCGGCCACCTGCCTGCGGCGGGTCTGGAAGGCGCAGCGCTTCTCCTGGTGGATGACGCAGCTTTTCCATCTCGATCCGAGCCATAATACGTTCGACCGCAAGCGCCAGCTCGCCGAGCTCGACTATGTGGTGAGCTCGGAGGCGGCGGCGCGCTCACTCGCCGAGAACTACGTCGGGCTGCCGGTCGAGGCTTGAGGGGAGGGCGCAGGGGCATGCAGGTCCTGGTGGTCGGCGCCGGAGTGGTCGGGCTCGCGGTCGCGCGCGCCTCCGCGCTCGCCGGCCACGAGGTGATCGTCGCGGAAGCCGCCGCCGGGATCGGCACCGGCGTGTCCTCGCGCAACAGCGAGGTGATCCATGCCGGGCTTTATTATCCGACCGGCTCGAAGCGCGCCTATCACTGCCCGCGCTCGCGGCGGATGCTCTATGAATTTTGCTCGACGCACGGCGTGCCGCATCGCAAGTGCGGCAAGCTGGTCGTCGCCACCAACGAGGCCGAGCGCGCGCGGCTCGACGCCATTCTCGAGCAGGCCACGATCAACGGCGTCGAAGGCGTCGAGATCATCGACGGCGCGGCCGCGAGGCGCCTCGAGCCGGCGCTCGCCTGCATCGCCGCGATGTGCTCGCCGGAAACCGGCATCATCGACAGCCATCGCTACATGCTGGCGCTGCAAGGCGATCTCGAAGATCGCGGCGGCACGGTGGCGTTCAACACGCCGATCGAGCGTCTCGTTCGCGTGCCGGGCGGGTGGCAGGCTCATTTTGGCGGCGCCGATCCGCAATCGATCACGGTCGACGCGGTGGTCAACTGCGCGGGGCTCGGGGCGCAACGCCTGGCCAAGGAAACCGAAGGCTACCCGCAGCAGCGGGTGCCGCGGCTGGTGCTCGCCAAAGGCAATTACTTCGGCTACAGCGGCCGCCCGGCGTTCTCGCGGCTCATTTATCCGGTGCCGATTCCAGGCGGGCTCGGCGTGCATGTGACACTCGATATGGCCGGACGCATGCGCTTCGGCCCCGACGTCGAGTGGATCGAGCATGAGAACTACGACGTCAATGCATCCCGCGCGCAGGCGTTCTACAACCGCATCCGCGACTATTGGCCCGGTCTGCCGGACGGCGCCCTGGTTCCCGATTATGCCGGGATCAGGCCGAAGCTGACGGGACCCGGAGAGGCGGCGGCGGATTTCATGATCGACGCGCCGCAACACCACGGGCAGCCGCGTCTCGTCCAGATGTTCGGCATCGAGTCGCCCGGGCTGACGAGCTCGCTGTCGCTCGCCGAGGAGGTCGTGGACTATCTCTCGACCTGAGCGCGCTTGCTCTTGCCGCGCGTGGTGGCGGTGGTGTCGGCCGGCGCGACCGGCGCAGGTGCTGCCGGTGTGGCGGCGGTCGGCTCGATCTTCGTTTCGGTCAGCTTGCGCCGCAGCTCCGCCGACAGGCCCGAATAGGAGGCGATCGGCGTGAAGTTCGCGCCGAGCTTGCGCCCGCCGCCGCCATTGTAGGCCATCAGGCCGTTATTGGTGGCGACGATGTCGCCGGGGCGGAGCGTGGCGTCGTCTTCCACCGGCGTGTTGACCAGGCCGAACGCGTCTTTGCCGTTGCAGGTGCAACCTTGGACGATCTTCTCGCGGAACACGAAGGCGGTGCTGAGCTCGGCATAGCGCTTGCCGTCGGCAGCGACCGCATGGTCGATGCCGCTGCCGTTGTAGACCTTGGTCGCCGTGGCCGGGCAGAACGAGCTGCAGGTTTGCGCGGGCGAGACCCCCATATTGCGCGGGATCGGGAAGAAGCGGCCGTCGCAGACGCGCACGCAGAAGGCGCCGGTCCCGGCCATCTCGGCGCGCGGCGCCTCCGGGGTCCTGGGAGCGAACGGGTTCCACTGGAAAGGGTCGGCATAGGCGCTGGTCGAGGGACCAACCGAGCGGCGTCCGAACAGCGTATCGAAGAACCCTTGCGCCGAGGCGGAGCTGATCGTGGCGGCCATCGCCGCAACCGTGACGGCGGCGAGCAGCGTCGCTTTGGCGCGCAATCCCAAGCTGTTCTGGCAAGGTGCAAACACGTCTTTCCCCCCCGAAACGCGCGCCGGTCGCGGACGCGCAGGCTCCTGCCTGGCGATGCATTCCGGGACAGTCGTAGCGTGGTCCCACCCCGGTTCCCGCCCATTGGTCGCGGCAGCCGGGGCGACGGTTCATGATTTCAAGCAGCAATTTAACCTTAAAACGTAAACGGCCGATGCTGGCAGTCCAACACAAGCCTCTAATTTCATTACATAATTTCTCCTGCCTGGGGAGAATGTGGCGGCATGGTTAATGCTTCGCTGCCGGCTCAGAAGTAGCGCCACCACACGTACACGTGGGAGATCGCGATCGACACCAGCATCATCGGGAAGGCGTAATAGGTGTAGGTCAGGAAGCGGAACGGCACGCCGCTGCGCTCGGCAAGTCCGGCGACGGTGAGGTTCGCCGAGGCGCCGATCAGCGTGCCGTTGCCGCCGAGGCACGCGCCCAGCGAAAGGCACCACCACAGCGGCTCGATCTTGTCGGGGCCGCCATAGGCTCCTGCCATGCTCTTGATCAGCGGGATCATGGTGGCGACGAACGGGATATTGTCGACGATCGCCGAGAGAACGGCCGACGCCCACAGGATCGCGTAACCGGCGGTCGCCATGTTGCCGCCGGTCGCGGCGACGAGCTTGTTGGCGAGCAGGGCCAACAGTCCTCCGACATCGACGCCGTGAACGACGACGAACAGGCCGATGAAGAAGAAGATCGTGATCCATTCGACGTCGCCGAACGTCTTGTGCACGTTTTCGGTCTGCCGCTCGCTGTGATGCTGCCAGTTGTCGCACAGCATCAGCACTGCGGCGCCGGCGAGCGCGATGGTCGCCGGCTCGAGATGCAGCGGCCGGGCGAGCACGAAGGCGACGATGACGATCGTGAGCACGGCCAGCGACTGCTTGAGCAACACCCAGTCGGCGATGGTCTCCTTGGCGGTCATCCCCATGACCAGGGCGCGGCGTTCGGGCGTCGAGTGCAGCGCGCGGCCCCAGAGCAGATAGATCATCAGCGCCTGCACCGCCATGACGACGATGATCACCGGCGTGAGGTGGACAATGAAGGCATTGAAGTCGAGGCCGGCGAGCGAACCGATCAGGATGTTGGGCGGATCGCCGATCAAGGTCGCGGTACCGCCGATGTTGGAGGCGAACACTTCGGCGAACAGGAACGGGTAGGGCGGGACATCGAGCTCTTCGGTGATGGCGAGCGTCACCGGCACCACCAGCAGCACCGTGGTGACATTGTCGAGCAGCGCCGAGAGCAGCGCGGTGGTGACCTGCAGCAGCAGCAGGATGCCGGCCGGATTGGCCTTGGCCCGTTGCGCCGACCAGATGGCGAGAAACTGGAACATGCCGGAGCGCCGCGATACCGACACCAGGATCATCATGCCGGTGAGCAGCCCGATCGTGTTCCAGTCGATGCCCCTGAGCGCCTCGGCCTGATCGAGCGCGCCGATGATCACCATCACGGCAGCGCCCAGCAGCGCCACGATCGCGCGGTTGAGCTTGTCCCAGATGATGACGGCGTAAGTGACGAGCAGGATGACGGTTGAGACGGCCATCGGATCGAGGCCGAAGAAAATGTGCGGCACGAAGCTGTGGCCGGTCATGCGAGATCCCCCGAGCGCGGCAGCAGGCTCGGGGAAGCGCCGGACGCTGTCAAGCTCGCATGCGGTCGCGGCTCGCTACGCAACGGTGACGCCCGCGTCTATACTTTAGGGCGAGTCGGCCGCAACGGCCGTGGCACTCGTGACCAACAGGAGGACGCCCGTGAGCTCGAACATCCGTTTCATCAATCCCGAGGCGCTGTCGAAGCCGCCCGGCTATACGCATGTGGTCGAGGCCACCGCGCCGGCGCGGATCGTCTATATCGCCGGCCAGCTCGGGATCGACCGCAACGGCAAGCTCAGCTCCGACTTTCGCCTGCAGGCGGTGCAGACGTTCGAAAACCTCAAGAACGCGCTCGCGGCTGTCGGCGCCCGCTTCCAGGACGTCGTCAAGCTCAACAATTACCTCACCGACCTGAAGTACCTGCCGACCTTCCGCCAGGTGCGCGACAGCTATTTGGCCGATCACAACCGGCCGGCCAGCACGACCATCGCGATTTCCGGCCTGGCGCGCGAGGGCGCGCTGTTGGAGATCGAGGCGGTGGCGGTGCTGTCGGCGGCGGCGCGGTTGAAGCCCGCGGCCAAAACGCGCGCCGGCCGCGCGACTACCAAAGCTTCGCGACCGAAACGAAAGTAAGCAGCGCAAAGATCGGCAGCAGAACGACGGCCGACCATACCATGTAGCCGAAGAAGCTCGGCATCTTGAGACCGCGCTCGACCGCGATCGCATAGACCATGAAGTTCGGCGCGTTGCCGACATAGGTCAGGGCGCCCATGTAGACCGCGCCCATCGAGATCGCCTTGAGCGTGGCGGCGAGCGGACCCATCAGCGCGCCGGCGTCGCCGCCGGCGAGCTCGAAGAAAACGAGATAAGTGGGCGCGTTGTCGAGAAACGCCGAGAGCACGCCGGTCAGCCAGAAATAAGCGAGCTCGTGCGGGCTGCCGTCGCGGGCGGTGACCGCGCCCAGCAACCAG
>WNEY01008656.1_pt1 | contig 12876 bp, 13 predicted proteins | sample 5400531 | NCBI WGS metagenome assembly WNEY01 (sample SAMN13153338, study PRJNA577476) | soil metagenome | isolation source: 200 cm saprolite under Douglas fir tree site 1 | place: USA:California | collected 2015-04-18
CCGTGGCGGGCGGTGGCGGGCGAACTCATCCACTTCAGCGACAGGATGAACAACGCGCTGGCGACTAGGTAGATAAATTCGATGACGTGCTGGCTTCCGGCGAACTCGTTCATGGTTAGCTCAGTATGATTTCGCTCAGCTACTTATTTGCTCGGACGGCTGGTCTTGAACATCTTGAGCATGCGATCGGTGATAAAGAACCCGCCGACCACGTTGCTGGTGGCGGCGACGATGGCGATCACGCCCAGCACGGTCGCGAATTCGCTTTTGCGCTCACCCACCAGCACAATCGCGCCCACAACGGCGATGGCATCGAGTGCGTTGGTCAGCGACATTAGCGGCGTGTGCAGCAGGGGCGAAACGTGGCGGATGACTTCGAAGCCGATGAAGCAGGCCAGCATGAAGATGAACAGCAAATCGATCAGGTTAGAACCCATGTGTTTCTCCAGTTCTCGGTTCTCAGTTCTCAGTAAGTACACTCCGCAGCATGGAAATTTTGGAGTGCGGCGTTCCGACAATTTAGCCAGCCGCTGCCGGAGTCGTCGCCGGCAGCTTATGAAACTCACGCACTCTCGCGTTCACGATTTCGCCGTGGTGCGTGACCATTGTCTCCCGGATAATTTCGTCCTGCAGATTGAGTTGCAGTTTGCCCTCTTTCACCAGGTACGCGAGAAACGTAGCCACATTGCGGGCAAACATCTGGCTGGCATGGTAAGGAACGCTGCTCGCCAGATTGATAGCGCCAATAATCGACACGCCGTGCGCTTGCACCGTTTCGCCTACCCGGGTGAGTTCGCAATTGCCTCCGCGTTCGGAGGCGAGGTCGACAATCACGGAACCCGGCGCCATTCCTTTCACCATGTCGGCGGTGATCAGCACCGGCGACATCTTCCCGGGGATCACAGCAGCGGTAATGACCACGTCGCTCTCTGCAACGACGCGGGTCAGCAGTTCGCGCTGGCGGGCGTAAAAGGTTTCGTCCTGGGCAGTGCCGTAACCGCGCGCGTCTTGGGCGTTTTGAGCTTCAATGGGCAGCTCGACAAAGCGGCCGCCCAGGCTCTGCACCTGCTCTTTGGAGGCGGCACGCATGTCATAGGCAGAAGCCACCGCGCCCAGCCGCCGAGCCGTGGAAATAGCTTGCAATCCCGCCACTCCGGCACCGATGACGAATACCCGCGCCGGCGTGATCGTACCCGCGGCCGTCGTCATCATGGGAAAGATTCTGATGGACGTTTCCGCCGCCAGCAGGACGGCTTTGTAACCGCAGATCGTCCCCATGGAGGAAAGCGCGTCCATGCTGCGTGACGTCGGCAGAACCGAAGGGACGCAGAAATCCGATCAATAACTGATCGCGACGCAGCAGGGGAAGATCGGCCTGGCCGGTCACGTCATTCGAACCGTAGCACAGCACCTGCACAATAATGTCGGCGGAGGCGAACACGGCGGCGCGATCCGGAAGAATCTTTCCGCCCTTCTCGGCGTAGGCGGAATCAGGATAGCCGGCCTGCTCGCCCGCGCCCGATTCCACAATCACTTCGAGGCCCGCCTTGGCGAGTGTGGGAATGACCGCGGGAACCAGCGCGACTCTACGCTCTCCCGGATAGCTTTCCTTCGGAACTCCAACAATCACGCGATGGTCCTTTCCCTGGCACCAGCGAAGATTACAAAATGGAGTGCGCGCTCCGCTGTGACCCGCGTCACACTGACGCCGAAGCCTTCGTCCAAATGGACTCAAAACAGTACCAGATCAGGAGAGGTGCTGAAAAGGACTGGTACCTGAGGGAGAGGTTTAGAACCAGTAACGACACTCGCAGGATTTCTGTTAGGAATTAGATGGAGCCGACGAGCGGACTTGAACCGCTGACCTGCCGATTACGAATCGGCTGCTCTACCAACTGAGCTACGTCGGCTTCTGGATTGGCTGCTTTAGTTTATCAAATCGCCGTGTGAGCAGCCGCGGACGATCGCAACAGATCTTCGCCATGGAGAAAACGACAAATCAATCCTGCTCAATTCAATTCCGCTACGCAGCGCGAGCGGCGACCATGGAGTCGTATTCCTGTTGCGACTGCGCGGGCAGCAGAACCCAAAGGGTATAGACGCCCACAGCGGTGCCGAAAGGAATGTTGAACAGTGAGATGAATCCCAGGACGAGCGCGATGACGCGAGCCCAGGGTTCGCGGTGCATAAGTCCCCATCCGGCCATGAATCCGATGGCAGCCTTGGCCAGGACGAAGATGGCGATCACGCTGAGCAGCGGACGCAGAAACCCGGTCGGAGCCTCGGGTGGCGCTCCCATCTCGTGCAGATGAGCAAGCAAGGTGTTGGCCAGGATATACAGAACCACGCCTCCAATCGTGTTGAACGCGGAGATGGCAAGCCACAAGATTCCGAGTAAATGAAGGTGAGACTGTACGCGCCCCGGGCGCTGTTGCATTGCCGTCACTGGTCCGACGATTTGTTTGCCGCACCGGCTGCAAAATGCCTGCCCCGGTTGCACCGCAGTGCCGCACGCGTCGCAGAACATGAATTTCCTCCACGCCAATTCGTGAATGGATCCCCTTCGCCACAACACATACTGTTCAGAAGATGATACGCAGTTCACACCAAAGAGTTTCGCTAAAGTTATTGGTGTTGTCTCGAACTTCTACTCCACGCGCAGACTGCTTGCAAAAAAAATCGCTCGGCGAAGCAAACAAAAAGGCCACCCGGCAACAGGGTGGCCTTCTCTTTTCAAGGGAGAATAGTTCCAACGGAGGCAAAAAATTCCGTCAAAACTTTCTGGACAAAATCTTATGAGCCGAAAAAGGGGGGTGTCAAGCAATTTTTGGTAAATAAATGTCTTTGGTTTCAATGACTTACAGAATCAAGCAACAGATCCCGCATATGTTTCAATTTGAGACAGAATCTAACCAAAACGGCCCTAAGCCGATATTCCTGAGGCAGTTAAGAGGGTTTCGAGCTCTCGGCACCACTCGACGGACGTGCCGGAGAACCTCGTCCCGAAGCTTCTCCCAAGTCGAGGGAAATGAATTCGGTTTGGTCGGGACGGCCAAAAACCGGGCCTGGAAAAAATCTTCGCAATAGAACCCGAGCGCCGCCGAAGGCAACGCCTGCTGCCAGAGACAACCCGCCCACGATGATGCACAGAATGATGATGTTCACCAGCAGGTTGGCAATGTTGTTCTTCTTGTCGAAATAAGTATTCTCATTCCAGGTGACGCTGGCGTCGTAGTTCACGGCGCCAAGAAGCGTCTGGGCGTCGCTCTGAGAAAGCGGACCGGCTGCGATGGCGATGATTGGTCCGGTGCGCTTGGCGAAAAACGGCCCGACGTTTTCAACGGCGGTGACTCCGGGCTCGGGTGCGACCGCGTGATGAGCTGCATCGATGCGCCGCAAGTGTTCTGCAGCCAGAGCCGGCGTCGGATACTGAATCAGCATGAGCGTGGCCGCTCCGCTCGGAGTGGAATACTGCCTGAGCACCACTTCAGGGCTCGCTCCGAAATCGACCAACTCCGCCGGAAGCGGAGAGCCGATCACGCCGAGAGCCATTGGTCCCTCCGCGTATTTCTCGGTATTCGCAACATATCCGTGGTGCGGCACAAAAGCTAGGATCGGAGGCAAAGTGCCTGCATTTCCGTTAGGGCGCGGCAGCACGCCAGCCAACTCCCGCAATCCCGCAGCGGACATTACCGACAACTGGCTGAACGCAGCATCCACGAGAATGTGGCCGCGGAAAAACAACACGCGCTGGTTGAGCGATGCTCCCCGCTCACCGATCTCCTCTGCCGCCATCTCCGGCTGCAGGTAAAACGTAAAAGCTCCAAAAGCGCCGCTGGCGTCGTTAAATCGCGCGGCGCGGATTTTCAGAGTGCGGCCGTCATCACTTTTGTAAGTCGCAGCCTCGAAATCGGTGAAGCCATATTCCTTGAGCAAAGCGGCATGGGTGGAATCGGCGGAGTTCACGTCTTTGCTGGCCTGAGAGGCGCCTTGAATCTGCCACCCTGCAAACTGTTTTGGCAGGATAGGCGGAGCGGGGGTGCTCGCCGCCGGCTCAGCCCCATAGGAGAACCCACCCACAGAGACAACGAAAAGAAAAACGCCTACGAACCTTGAAAAGCGCATGAATGAACCGCTTGGCACAGAATCCCTTCTGTTATTAGACCACACAGGATGAAAAAAGTTTCCCGGGGGAATCGGCTATGGCGGGAATTAGGAATGGCGTTGGCACTACTGGCCGGCGGCTTTGTCCATCTTGCTGGCGATTTTTACCCCGCTCAGGCCATTCACATACTTGGCGATGCCGCGGTAGAGCGATTCGGCGATGCGCTGGCGGTATTCGCCGGTGGCAAGGCGGTGCTCATCGGCAGGATTGCTGACGAAAGAAATCTCGGCCAGGATTGAGGGCATGTTTGCCCCGATCAGCACAATAAACGGAGCCTTTTTCACGCCCCGATTGCGAATCGCCGGACTCTTCGCCGCAAGGCCGCTGTGCAGTGACTGCTGTACATCCCAGGCAAATTCGCGCGATTCCTCGATCTTTTCCTTGAGCGCGATCTTCTTTACCAGGTCCTGCAGTTCGTAAATGGACTTCTCGGAAACCGCGTTCTCGCGTGCGGCAACCTCCAGAGCTTCTGGCGAGGAGGTGAAATTCAGGTAGTAGGTCTCAACCCCTCGCGCCGCGGCATCGTGGCTTGAATTGGCATGGATGGAAACGAACAGGTCGGCGCGCGCCTGGTTCGCAACCGCAGTTCGAGTTTCCAGCGGGATGAAGGTATCGTCCTTGCGCGTATAAACCACTTCTGCGCCCAGCCGGGTCTCCAGCAGTTTGCCCAAGCGCCGGCTTACTTCGAGGACGAGATCTTTTTCTTCCAGCCCATGAGGACCGATCGTCCCCGTATCGTGGCCCCCGTGGCCCGGATCAATCACGATCTTACCGATCTTTAGTCCCAGGGCGCGAATGAGAGAACGGTCTCCACTCGACGATATGGTTTCGGCGGCTCTTGAGCACTTTCGACTCGGAAGTCTCAGAGTCGTCGAGGTCGCGGGACAGAGTCTTCTTTGCGGACACCGCGTTAACGTTCCGCGGATTCCCCTTCGCCGCATTAGGCGGGATCATGCTCGAATCGTTATCGTCGTCACCTGCGTCCACTATTTTTTTTACCACTGCCGTCTGCGGCCTCGTGCTCAGCGCGAAAGAGGGCAGCGCAGACTCAGTCGCCGAGTCGCTGCCACCCACAGTGAAATCCGAACCCTTACCTGTCTGCGTCAGTGCTGCATGCGCCAGGTCTGCGGACTCTGGTGAAGTAGAATCTTTGTCGGTGTTGGTGGGCGGCGAGGGCACACTCTGCGCTGCCACCGACGCAATTTCAGTCGCAGTTTTGAGCTGCTTTGCCCGGCCATCCTTCCCGTGAATGTCGATGATGAGCCGATAGGGATTGGGCAGCAGGAAAGCGTCGTACTCTGAGAGGTTATCGACCTCGAGTACGATGCGCGTGCGTCCCGGCGCAAACTGAGCCACGCGAACCTTCTTCAGGAAACCGTCGTCCACCGCGAAACTCTTGCCAACAAGTGTCGAAGCGAGCCTGGTATCGTGCAAGTCGAAAAAGATGCGCGCGGGATGGGCAATCCGCTGCGCGGAAAACTTCACGTCGCCTTCCACATCGATGGCGATTCGAGTGTAGTCGGGAGTAGACCAGTGCCGGACGCCGGTCACCCGCGGCGGGCGTCCAGAGTGAGTGCCATCTTTACCCGATACTGGCTCCTCCTCCGCGGTTTCCCTGGTGGCCTTCTTGTCGCTTTTTTCGCCCCGTTTTTTACTGTCGCCAGTCTTCGGCGATTCAGCAGCTTTTCCGGTCTCGGCTTCCTGGTTCAGCTCAACGATGGCCTGACGTGCATCACCGGCGAGGCGACCCTTGGGATAATGCCGCAGATATTCCTGGAAGGTCGTGCGCGCCGCCTCAGCATCGTTCAGGTCATCCTTGTAAATCTCACCGATGGTAAATAGCCCATCGAAGCGAAACTTGCTGCCGGGGTACTCGTGGCGCAGGAACTTGTATTGTGCGATGGCCTGGCGAAGGATTTTGTCGTCGTCGAAATGCCGGCCCATTTCCACCAGCGTTTCCGCCACCGCGACAACGCTAGGATCGGCTTTGCTTGAAGTTGGCGCGCCCAGATAGATGCTGCGGTAGCCATTCAACACGCGTTGATAATCGTGGCGGCTGCGGTCTGCCGCAGGCCGTCCATTCAGCGCTTCGCGCATGCGCTCGGCATTGGCGAAATGTTCGCGCGCCCAGGCGTCGGAATGGTGGGCGCGTGCGTGTGCCGCCGGAGCGGTAGGCCCAGCGAACAGCGCGAGCACAACTACCGCGCCCCACAGACGACGCTGGCCCAATAAGCTCTTCAAGATAACCAGCCCGTGCCTTCGTCTTTCTCGTTCGAACCAGCTTGGTTGAACCAATGCCCTGGGTGCCGGAGAATAAACAAAACAGATGCCGAAATCTTAATCGGTGTTGCTGATGTAAAGCACGCCGCGCGCATCCCGTTGAACCTTAACCGGATCGCGTGAAGCGCCCACGTTGAAACCGGACCCCGCATAGTAGAGGTTGGTGATCCGCCGCACATAATTCTGGGTCTCCGAGTAGTGCGGCACGCCTGAACTTCGCGCCACGGCCCCCGCCCCGGCGTTGTAGGCGGCCAGGGTCAATTTGATGTCGCCGCCATAATTCTCCAGAAGCTGCTTCAAGTGGCGCACGCCGGCATCCACATTCTGTTCCGGATCGAACGGATTCTTCACCTTCAACTGTCGCGCTGTCGAGGGCATCAACTGCATTAGTCCCATCGCGCCTTTCCGCGACACCGCGTTCGGATTGAAATTGGATTCGACTTTAACCACCGCGCGCACCAGATTCGGGTCGACGTTATGCCGGGCGGCAGCCTGCTCGATGGCGCTATCCACATCCCCGGGCGTTGCCGCCGGGCCGCGGAAGTTGGCCGCCACGATTCTGGCGGTGGCCGATTGGCTGGACTCCCGTCCCAGGAACTCGCTGACTTCGGCTGCCGCCGACCGCGCCGCTCGCATAGTCGCGGCGTTCGCGGAAGGCACGGCCTTCCAGCGATTCTCTTTGGAACTCCAGTACATCAGCTTTCGCCGGGGAGACTCGGTCGTCTCCACCCGTCGCGGCCGTCTCGCCGGGATCGATTCGTTGACGTAGATTTTGCGGCCGTGCTCGTCGGTTGCGGTGATCTTCTCAGCCGCGCCGTCGCCCGCTTCAGCGGCGCGAACTGGGGTTATGAGAGAAAGAGAGGTCGCGGCTATCGTGCTGGCCATCAGGGCGATTTGCAGGCGTTTTCGCATTACCGGGATTATCCTCATGGGCGAAGACAGACTTCACCCTTACGTCTTGCTACCCGGAACCTGACGGAGAATTCTTAAACCAGAGTGGGCCCATTATAGGCGTGAGGGGACGGAGGAGCAACTTATCTGAAGGGCGTAGAACCACTAGAGTAATCTATGCAACTTGATGAAAACACTGTTCTTAGAAAGATGGGCAGTTCGTAGATCGATCCGGGCTGGCCTAGCCGGCCTTCTCGAGGGCCAACTCCAGAGCATCGAGCGACAAGGACCGCAGCAGGTTCCGGCGCATGCCGCGTTCCACCTCGGCTAACCGGTTGGATGCCCCGGCGATCCAGTCAAAGTCAGCAGCGTCAGCCAGCTTCGCAAGGTGGCTTTGAATGTCGGTGTTGTGCACCAATTGAGGTGCTCCCGACCCCAGAAACATCAGGTCGCGCAGTAATGAGTAGAGTGTGCGGAGGAGGCGTTCCGTCTTCTCCCGCCCCTCGGCCCCGGCGCGATAAGATTCGGTAATCTTGAACAGCTGCGTGTGCTCGCCTCCAACCAGGGCCGAGTTAAGGATTGCCAACGCATCGGCGCGGGCGGCAACATAGGCGTCGAGGTCGAAAGTGCGTGCCCGGCCCAAGGCACCCTCGCATAGCCTCGCCACCAGCGCTCGCTGTGGCGCCTTCCATTCCGGACGATGCTTGGCCAAGTAGAGGTCCACTTCTTCGACGGACAACGCACCGAGCGGAAAGACCATCGATCGGGACCGGATGGTAGCAAGCAGTTCCCCCGGGTTTTCCGAAAGCAGAAAAATCGTGGCGAAGTCGGGCGGTTCCTCGAGAACTTTAAGCAGCGAATTCGCCGCCTCTTTCATGAAAGCAGAGTCGGTAAAGATATAGACGCGTTCGCGAGCCTCCGACGGCCGGTAATAGATGGTCTCGATCACCCGCCGGACCTGATCCACTTTAATCATCATCTGCGGAGGGTCCGGAGGGATGACCAGCACATCAGGATGAGTCTGCACGAAGAGGCGGGTCTCTTTCTTATCAGTCTCGCGCATGCTTTCTCGCGTTTCGACAGCTTCGGCAAACCGTGCATCGAGATCCGCAGCCTGAGCGATGCGGCGGCAGTTCGCGCATTGGCCGCAAAAATCAGGCAGACCGTCGGTCTCAATCGGCGCCAGGCAGTTCAGCGCCTGCGCCAGCATCAACGCCAACGTATACTTGCCAGACCCCCGCGCGCCGGAAAGTATGACTGCGTGCGGAAAGCGCTTTCGCGCCAGCATGTCGCGCAGGCGATGAACGGTTTCGGCATTGCCGTGAAAATCAGAGAATCCCATCAGTCAGTCTTTGTTTCAGCCATCCGCTACAGCTTGGTCACCGGATAACGTGAATCGAAACCTCAAGCCTCAGGTCCTTCCACGCGCGATCAGCCGTGTAGATGGGCGCTTTGAGTGCGATCCCCAGAGCCAAGCATGCGCGGTCTCCTAACGATAGCCCCAGGGGACGAGTTTTTGGCAGCAACTGACCTGCAATCTTCGCCTGTTGCATATCGAAATTCACGGTCTCAGGGATTGGAGCAATCACAGCTTCCCATGCGTCTTCGGAGCGGATACCCAACCCAACTAGCTTGCCATACGCCTCGGCTACATTCACCGCGCTCATGGTGGCGTTTTCGAGCAGATCAAATTGCTGAGTGAATATTTCTGCGCCCGGCTCGTCATGAAGAATCGCCAGCAGCGCAGAAGCGTCCAGCACGATTCTATTCACGTCGCGCGGCCTCGCGGCGCTCTGCAATTAACTCGTCCACCAAAGACGTGGTTGGCGCCACATGTTTGCGCACCAGTCGTTGAGCCTTCGCCAGTCGCTGCCGCAAAGTTGTAATTCGCAACTCATCGTTTTCGATGCGCAGAACGACCGTGTCGCCGGCTTGTATGTGAAGAGCACGCCGAAACGAAGCAGGGATAACAATCCGCCCGTTTTCGTTAATGCGAGTATGACTCTCTATCGTCGCCATGACATTTTATATATTATGTCATTTTATAAGTTCGTGTCAAGCGAGGAAAGAATGACATGCTCTCCGATCAGCGCTCAACAAGGTTACGGGGCATATCCTTCGTCGAGATCAAGCATTTCTCGTGGCCAGTTTCAAATTGCGCTGCATAACCTCCATGATCCGCCGATGCGTCTGCACCGGCGTCCCGCTTGCATCCACCGCCACGACGCGTTGCGGCTCCCTTGCGGCAATTGCTAAGTAGCCATCCCGCACGCGGGTGAAGAACGTCCGAGTCTGCTGCTCGAAGCGGTTTTCGTCGGCGTGTTTGCCGCCACCTTTGTTTGAACCATTGTTCGCACGATCCGAAGCACGCTGATTGCGCCGCTTGGCCCGCCCCACGCTCATTGCCGGATCGGAGTCCAAAAGAATCGTCAAGTCGGGCTGCAAATCTCCACAAAGGACATGATGCAGCTTGAGCACATCCGCGCTGCCCAACTTGCGTCCGTAGCCCTGATAGGCTTCGGTGGAATCAGTGAAGCGATCGCAAAGAACAATCTGGCCGTGTTCCAGCGCCGGCTGGATCACCTCCGCAATATGCTGCGCCCGTGAAGCGAACATCAAAGCCATTTCTGCCAGCGGCGAGAGGCCCCGGGTCGCGGAGTCGAGCAGTACACGGCGAATCTTCTCCCCGCTCGCGGTGCCACCCGGCTCACGCGTTTCCACCACTTTATATCCCGCCGCGCGCAAAGCGGCCGCCAGCTTCCGCAGTTGCGTGCTCTTGCCGGTTCCGTCGAGTCCTTCGAAGGTGATGAACTTTCCGCGCCGCGACATCGTCGAGATGATATCAGCGCAGGTGCGTCCCTGTACCGCCGCTCTCGCTGGCTGCTATAGTCTAAAATTCTGCAGGCGCAATTACGATTCGGTTCATAAACATGGGGGCCATGAAAATGCAACTCTCAAGGATCTTGGGAGTGGTCAGTCTTTTCTTCTTCATTCTCTTCTCTTCGCTTTCCAGCTGGTCAGCCACGCCGCCAACCGTAACCATCTTTCTGGACGCCACTTCAGCCCCGCGGAAAATCTTCCACGCCAAGCTGAAGATTCCCGCCATACCTGGCGATTTGACACTCTATTACCCGAAGTGGATTCCCGGGGAACACGCTCCCGACGGCCCAGTCGTCGATTTGGCCGGACTGAAATTCAGCGCCAGCGGCAACATGCTGAAGTGGCGCCGCGATCTGCTCGACGGCTTCACCCTCCACGTTGACGTTCCCGCCGGCGTGAATGAAATCGACGCTGAACTCGATTTCCTTTCTCCTGCCACCTTCGAGGGCGGCTTCTCCGCAGGGTCGTCCGCAACCGACAAGATGGCGGTGATCAGTTGGAACCAGGTTCTGCTCTATCCTAAAGGTTGGAAGTCAGACGATATCAATTACACAGCCAGCCTGAAACTTCCCGAGGGCTGGAAGTTCGGAACGCCACTGCCCATAACAAGCCAGAGCAGCAATGAAATTCAGTTTTCAACGGTTTCCCTCACCACTCTGGTCGATTCGCCCGTAATCACTGGCGAGTTCCTCAAGGTTGTCAAACTCGCAGACGATCCGCTCACCGAGATGGACATTGCCGCCGACAGCGCCGCCGCGCTTGCCGCTCCGCAGGAAGTCTGGGACCACTACAAGAACTTGGTCGAACAAACCAACAAACTCTTCGGCGCGCATCACTATCGCGACTACCACTTCCTGCTCAGCTTGAGCGATCATGTCGCTCACTTCGGCCTGGAGCACCATGAGTCAGACGACAGCCGCATCGACGAGCGCGGCCTGGTCGACGACACTGCGCGCAAAATGGAAGCCGGCCTTCTTCCCCACGAGTACGTGCATTCATGGAATGGAAAATATCGCCGTCCCGCGGGCCTCGCCACGCCTGACTATCAACAGCCGATGCAGGACGATCTCCTCTGGATCTACGAGGGCTTGACGAATTATCTGGGCACGGTGTTGACCGCACGCAGCGGGCTGCGTACTCCCGACCAGGAACGCGACGACCTGGGGCTGACCGCCGCTGCCCTTGACCACACTCCCGGCCGCGCATGGCGCAACTTGCAGGACACCGCCGATGCCGCGCCGCAGCTTTATTTTTCCCCGGAAGCCTGGCATTCCTGGCGCCGCGGAACGGATTTCTATAACGAAGACACGCTGAACTGGTTATGGGCCGACGTCATCATCCGGCGCCAAAGCAAAGGCAAGAAGACAATCGACGACTTTTGCCATCTCTTCCTCGGCGCTCCCAGCACTCCGCCGATGGTAAAGCCCTATACGTTCGACGATGTCGTCAACACTTTGAACCAGGTCGTACCCTACGACTGGCGCGGCTTCTGGAATGAGCGCCTGACCAATCATGGTCCGGGCGCACCCCTGGGCGGGATCGAGGGCAGTGGCTGGAAGCTGGTCTACGACGAAACGCAATCCGAGATGGAGCGAGGCGGCGAGAGCACCTTTCATTTCGTCGACGTGGCTTATTCGCTGGGCATGTACCTGCGCGAGGATGGCGCCATTACCGACACCATCGAGGGAACGCCCGCGGCCCTGGCGGGCATCGGCCCGGGCATGAAGCTGATCGCGGTGAACGGACGCAAGTACTCGCCCGAGGTTGTGCGCGACGCTCTGAAAGCGGGGAAGGGAGGCACGTCTCCCCTCGAATTGCTCATTGAGAACACCGGCTACTACAAAACTTATAAGCTCGATTACCACGGCGGGGAGCGTTACCCGCACCTGGTGCGCGATGAAACGAAGCCCGACTTGCTGACCGAGATATACAAAGCCAAGTAAAGTTCTGACAAGGAGAGCTAACCCTGTGGATTCCGACCGGCGCCAAACGCCTCAGCGTCCTCCGCGGACGTTCTCCGCTTGCTCCGCGATTCATGCTCTTTTCCACCAACCGAAGCGCAGACCGAGTGAGAACCCGCAAAGGGTCCCGCTGGCACTCTTGTCACTTCTGCTCTCCGCAAGCCTGCCCGGCGCATCCCAGACTTCCATCCTCGGATTCACGCCATCCGGTGCCGCTCACGAAACCGAGATCGAAAACAAATTCAAAGCCATTCCCTCCCCCGACGAAGAGCGCCACCAGCATCACATCTTCACCGCCGAACCGCACGTCGCCGGTTCCCCGCGCAACAACGAACTGGCCCGCTACATCGCGGACGAGTGGCGCCAGGAAGGTCTTGAGGACGTCATCATCCGCCGTTACGACGTATACGGCTCCAATCCAAAGTCCACCTTTCTGGAAATGACAGCTCCCGTACATTACCGAGCCGGCCTGCGCGAAATGCCTGTCCCCGGCGATCCCGATTCGAAAAACAAAAACATAAGTTCGGCATGGACCGGTATGTCCGCCTCCGGAGACATAACCGCCCCGCTGGTCTACGCACACAGCGGCAATCCCGAAGACTACGAACTTCTCCGCAAGCAAGGCATCGACGTCAAAGGCAAGGTCGTATTAGTGCGCTATTCGAATCCCTACAGCTATCGCGGTTTCAAAGCCCTAAC
>WNEY01002823.1_pt1 | contig 12874 bp, 9 predicted proteins | sample 5400531 | NCBI WGS metagenome assembly WNEY01 (sample SAMN13153338, study PRJNA577476) | soil metagenome | isolation source: 200 cm saprolite under Douglas fir tree site 1 | place: USA:California | collected 2015-04-18
GACTGATGGCGCTGCCCTTAGTGGCGATCGTCGGGCGCCCGAACGTCGGTAAATCGGCCCTCTTCAACCGGATTCTCGGCGAGCGCCGTGCGATCGTCGATCCGATGGCCGGGCTCACTCGCGACCGGCTCTACGCCGAAAGCGAGTGGCAGGGCCGCAAGTTCGTGATTGTGGATACTGCCGGGCTGGTGCTGGGCAAGGACCGGGACGAGGTCCCGGCGCAACGCGAGCTGCGGCGCCGGATGGAGGAGCAGAGCCGGCTCGCCATCGAGGAAGCCGACCTCGTGTTGTTCGTGCTGGATGTCAGGGAAGGCCTGACCGCGATCGATCGCGACATCGCGGAGCTGCTGCGCAAATCGCGAACCCCCGTGCTGGTGGTCGCCAACAAGGCCGATGGCCGCGGCCGGGAGGTACTGGCGAGCGAGTTCTATGAGCTGGGGATCGGCGACCCCTGGGTGATCTCCGCCCTGCATGGGACCGGCAGCGGCGACCTGCTGGATGCGGTGGTCGAGCGGCTGCCGCCGCCAACGCCGGAGCTGGTCGATGACCGGCTGGCGGGACGCGTGGCCATTCTCGGGCGGCCGAATGTTGGGAAGTCATCGCTGGTCAATGCGTTGATTGGAGACGAGCGAAGCCTGGTGACGGCGGTCCCGGGAACCACGCGCGACCCGGTCGACACGACGGTGACGTTTCAGGGCAAGCGGGTGTTGTTGGTCGACACCGCCGGCATCCGCCGGCCCGGCCTGACCAAGGGTGTCGAGCAGTACTCGCTGCTGCGCGGGCTGCGGGCGATGGAACGGGCCGATATCGGCATCGTCGTCATCGATGCCAGAGAGGGATTGACAGCGCAGGACGCCCACATCGCGGGTTACGTCGTCGAGGCGGGCCGCGGTCTCGTGCTGGTACTCAACAAGTGGGACCTCCTGGCCCCGGAAGAAAAGGAGGAGAAGGTCTGGCGCCGCCAGATCAAAGACGCCTTGAGCTTTGCGCCCTGGGCACCGATCTCGTACGTGTCCGCGAAGACTGGCCAGCGGGTGGCGCAGCCGCTCGAGGTCGCCCTGAAGGTGGTCGAGGAGCGTCGCCGTCGGGTCGCCACGCCCGAGCTCAATCGCTGGCTGCGCACCATCCTGGGCAAGCGCGAACCGCCGACGCGAAAGGGGAAACGGCTCAAGGTTCTCTATGTCACGCAGGCGGAGGCCACGACGCCGACCTTTGTGTTTTTCGTCAACGATCCGGAGCTCATCCACTTCTCCTACCGGCGTTACCTGGAGACGCAGCTACGCCAGGCCTTCGGGTTCGAAGGGACGCCGGTGCGACTGGTCTTCAGGAAGCGTGGAGAGGAATGAGTTTGCGACCGCCTAGCGATGGGTCGAAATCTGCAGCAGCACAAGAATCAGGGCGCCAATGGTCAAGATCAGCCCAAAGATCAGGTGCCGGCGCGACCACTTTCTGAGTTGCTGGTGCGACTGGTCGATTCGGCCTGGATCCTTGACTGACCAGCCCTTTGGTGGACGACCCTCCCAGATCCAGGTGGTCAGCCAGAAGAGTGCTGGCCCGAGAGCCAGCACTAGAACAAGCGGAGGAAGTTGGTTCAGGATGACGGGCGCCAGTAACGCCAGGAACAGCAGGATGGCTCCGGCGCCGCCGAGCAGGCGCATGCTCTTAAGGATCCGTGACCATTGCTCGGACCGCTCCTGTTCGTCTTGCATCGACAGTGGCGCAAAGCTTACCGTCAGCCCGCCGTACAATAGGCTCCGCGTCGGGGAGTGGCGCAGCCTGGTAGCGCACCTGAATGGGGTTCAGGGGGCCGCAGGTTCAAATCCTGTCTCCCCGACATCTCTTCCCCGGGATGGTCCGCGAGCTCAACCATTGAGCAGTAGAAGAGCTGCAGAGGAAGGGGCATGGGCCCTCGTGGCTCACAACGACGAGCGTGGAGCTTCGGTACATACGCTCGAAGCGGATAGGGGGGAATACAGGGTCGACTTGAAGGCCGCAGCCCCTATTACCTCAAACTACGGTGAAGCCTCCGGATCGTTTAGCAACACACAACCCCTTCTGGAGCCTTGGCGCCGCGTCGACTCTCAATCAGCCGGTCGAGGCTGAGCCTGCAGAGCGACAAGGTTCTTCAGGTCACCCTCGTGAGCGGCCAGCAGCTCGTGGACGTCGAGGACGTCGTCAGCGCTGATATTTGGGCGGCGCCCGATCGCCCGAGCATGCAGCTCCAGTTGGAGTTCGAACATCGCTCGGCCGTCCTGGGCGTTCATGTGGTTGCTTCCCTTGTTATGGTTAGTTATATCGGCGCTGTCACTAGAATACGAAGTCACAATGTCGCTTGTCAAGTTTGAGAGTACATTCGTTTGGAAGGTGAACGGGGGAGGCCGCCGGCTGGTTTCGGTCTAGGCCGGGCTGGTGCGGCGACGGCGAATGGTCCGAAAGGCCAGGCCGGCCCCGGTCACGAGGAGCAGGCCGCCCAGCAAGATCGGCCCCACGGCGAGGGGCAGGAAGAGGGGGTTGTCGAGATCGTTCTCAGCGAAGCCGAGGAAGGTCATGATCAGGATTGAGATCATGCCCAACGCCGCCCCACCGAGGAACGCGCCTAACTCGACCGAAGAGGCCTCCGGCAGTCGAGTGCTGTAGGTGGGCACCATTAGCCCTGCCCGAACGCCAAAGGCGATCAGCGCTAGCAGGATGAGGCCGGCAGCAACCGTGAAGATGACCGCCACCACGATGACCGAGGTGATCTGGCCGGAGCTCAGCCCGCCGAACAGGTTCATCCAGTCGAGCGACAGCCGCATCGCGCTGAATTCTATCCCGAAGCCGGCGCCCGGGTCTCGTCCGGTTTGGAGGCCAGCGCCGCATGGACGATCTTCGCCTCCTGCGCCTGATGGGCGAGCGCATAGCCCTCGCTCGGGCTGGCGCGCTCCGGCCGGCCGACGTAATGGAGGGTGAGGTGCTTGGGCAGCTTGGGCTCGAGGCGTCGCTTGACGTGCCAGTAAGCGCCCATGTTCATCGGCTCCTCCTGGACCCAGGTCAGCTGGCGCACGTTGGGGTACTTCGCAATCGCCGCCAGCACATCGTCCGTGCGGAAGGGCTCGAGTAACTCCAGCCGGATGATGGCGAGGTCCTTCGCCTCCGCGCGCAAGGGGCTCGCGACCAGGTCGTAGTAGACCTTGCCGGTGCAGAGAATGATGCGGCGGACATCGTCGCGGTGCTGCTCCATCAACGGGTCGTCGATCAGCCGCCGGAAGCTGTGCACGCTCAGGTCCTCCAGGCGCGACCAGGACGCCCGCAGTCGCAGCAGACTCTTGGGGGTCATAATGACCAGCGGCCGCGGCCGGCTGTGCAATGCCTGGCGCCGCAGCGCGTGGAAGTAGTTCGCCGGGGTGCCCGGATAAAAGACCCGGATGTTGCCCTCGGCGGCCAGCTGGAGGAAACGCTCCAGCCGCGCGCTCGAGTGTTCGGGACCGCCGCCTTCATACCCGTGGGGAAGGAGAAGAGTGAGTCGCGATGACTGGCCCCATTTCGCCAGCCCCGAGACGATGAACTGGTCGACGATGACCTGCGCCCCGTTGGTGAAATCGCCGAACTGCGCTTCCCAGCAGACGAGTGCCTCGGAGGCATCGGAGCTGTAGCCGTACTCGAAACCGAGCGCGGCGTACTCGGACAGCGGGCTGTTGTGCAGCTCGAAGGTCGCGCTGGCCCCGACCAGGTGCTGGATCGGCGCCCACCGTTTGCCAGTGCGGACGTCGTGGAACACGAGGTGGCGCTGGCTGAACGTTCCGCGCTCCGTGTCCTGGCCGGTGAGCCGCACCGGGATGCCGCCCGTGATCAGCGTGGCAAAGGCCAGCTCCTCCGCCTGAGCCCAGTCGATTTCGCGCTCCGCCAGCGGCGTTTTGCGCCGCTCCATCTGTCGGAGCAGCTTGGGGTGCACCGTAAAGCGGTCCGGCACGGCCAGCAACTGGCGGTTGAGCGATTCGAGCGCCTCGGCCGGTACGGCGGTTTTGATATCCGGCTCGGGGCTCGCGTCCATCGGGGGGCGGCTCACCTGCGGCGCGTGGGCCGCACTGGCCTTGACGTTCTGGTGGGCATCGGCCAGCCGTGCCTCGGCGGCCTCGGCGCGCGCGCTCGCATCTTCGGCGCTCAGCAGGCCCTCCTCGATCAGCTGCGCCGCGAACATCTCTCGGACCGTCGCGTGGTCCTTGATCGCCTCGTACATCAGCGGCTGGGTGTAGGCCGGCTCATCGGTCTCGTTGTGGCCGAAGCGTCGATAGCCGATCAGGTCGATGACGACGTCGCGCCCGAACTTTTGCCGGAAGGCGGTCGCAAGGCGCACCGCGCTAACGCAGGCCGTGATGTCGTCGGCGTTGACGTGGATGATCGGCAGGTCGAAACCCTTGGCGACGTCGGAGGCGTAGCGCGTGGAGCGCCCTTCCTCGGGGTCGGTCGTGAAGCCAAGCTGGTTGTTGGCGATGATGTGCAGCGTGCCGCCGGTCGTGTAGCCCTCGAGCTTCGACAGGTTGAGGACTTCTGAAACGACGCCCTGCGCGGGGAAGGCCGCGTCGCCGTGGATCAGGATCGGGACGGTGCCGGTCCGATCGAAATGCGGCTCGGATCCCTTGCGCCGGGTTTGCTCCGCGCGGGTCCAACCCTCGACGACGGGGTCAACCGCTTCCAGGTGACTGGGATTGGCGAGCAGGGTGACCGACACCTGCTTGCCGTTCGGTGTGACGTAGGTGCCTTCGGCTTCGGCGTGATACTTCACATCGCCGGTGACGTCGCCGCCTTCCAGCCGGTCCTTGCTCTGCTCGAACTCCACCAGGAGCGACTCGTAGGTGCGGTTGACGACATGGGCGATCACGCTGAGGCGGCCACGGTGTGCCATGCCCATCACCACCTGGCGGGTGCCGTTGTCGGAGAGCAGCTGCAGCGTTTCCTCGAGCATCACGATCATCGAGTCGAGGCCCTCGATCGAAAACGTCTTCTGGCCGAGGAAGGCCCGCCGCAAGTAGCGGTCCATCGCCTCGACTTTCGTGAGGCGTCCCAGCAGTTGCAGCTTGCGTTCTGGGCTGAGGGGTTGACGATATCGCCCGGACTCGATCCGCTCGCGCAACCAGTTGCGTTGTTCGTGGCTGGAAATGTGCTCGATCTCGTAGGCAATCGTGGAGCAATAGGTCTCGCGCAGATGCATGAGCACCTCGGCCAGGTTTTCTCCTGGGACGCGGACCCGGAGCACGGCGGCCGGCACCGCCTCCATTAATTGCGGCGTCAAGCCGTGGTTCACCGGATCGAGTGAGGGGTCGCCGGGCGGCGCGCTCCCCAGCGGGTCGAGCCGAGCGGCGAGGTGTCCGTGACTCCGATACGCCGCCACCAATGCCATCCCGGCGGCCACCGCGCGCAGCAACTCGGCCTCTGCGGTCGTCGGCGCCGCGACCGCCGCTTCTCCCGACGGTGTGACGGCTCGGGCCGGCTCGCTGATCCCGGCCGGCGGGACCAATCGCATCGATTCGAAGACCGACTCATAGAAGCCGTCGGCACCCGAGAGCAGCTCATCGATGCGACGGAGAAACTCACCCGACTCAGCGCCCTGGATGACCCGGTGGTCATAGGTGCTGGTCATCGTCATCACCTTCGAGACACCCAGCTGGCGAAGCCCGCTCTCGGCGATGGCGGTGAACTCCGGCGGATAACCGATGGCGCCGGTCGCGATGATCGTCCCCTGGCCCTTCATCAACCGCGGTACGGACGCAACCGTGCCGATCCCACCCGGGTTGGTCAGGACGATGGTGGCGCCCGTGAGCTCGTCGGCCACCAGCTTGCCGGTCCGCGCTTTTGAGACCAGCGTTTCGTATTGATCGCGGAAGGCGGCGAAGTCGAGGCGATCGGCGTCGCGGATCACCGGGACAAGCAGCATGCGGCTGCCATCCTGGCGTTGCACGTCGACCGCGAGTCCGAGGTGCACCCCGCGGGCCACCCGCGCCGGGTTCCCGTCGATGCGATCAAACGTCACCGCCATCGATGGGACGTCCTTGACCGCGCGCGTAATCGCGAATGCGATCAGGTGCGTGTAGGAGATTTTCTCGGGACGCCCGGCGGCCTGTACGCTCTGGCTGAGCTGGCGCCGCCGCTGGTCGAGCACATCGACCCGTACCGAGCGAAAGCTCGTCGCGGTCGGCACCTGGAGGCTTTCCTCCATGTACTTGACCAGCGCGGCGGCTGCGCCGCGTAAGGGGATTGATCCGGTGGGTGACTGCGCCTGGGCGGGCGCCCCCACCGTCACCTCGGGCGTGCCAGCCTTTTTCCCCCCGCTCGCGGGCTGGTCAGCCTTGATCCCTCCCCCGCTGGCGGGGGAGGGAAGGGTGGGGGCCTTTTCTGCCGCTTGCTGCCGTTCAACCACTTCGGCGACGTCGCGACGGCGGATGGAACCGCCCGGGCCGCTTCCCTTGATGGTCGCGAGGTCGATGCCCTTTGCCTTGGCCAGCAACTCAGCGCCTTCTGAGACCTCGACCGGCGCCGCTGTCGGGCTACCGTTTGGGGCTGTGGACGCGGGTGGGGCCGTTGACGCGGGCGGTGGTCCGGCCGTCACCTCCGACGGGCCAGCCCTTTTCCCTTCCTCGCTCGCTGGGGACGGCAGGGTGGGGGCCTCTTTGGCCGCCCCATCGCCGTCTGCGCCGACGGCGATCTCCGCCAGCGCCGCACCCACCGCAACGGTCTTCCCCGCCTCGGCCAGGATCTTCACCAGGGTGCCGCTCGCCGGCGCGGGCACTTCGGCATCTACCTTGTCGGTGGTGACCTCAACCAGCCCTTCGCCTTCCCGAACCTGGTCGCCCGGCTGCTTGAGCCACTTGGCGATGGTCCCCTCGGTGACCGACTCACCCATCTCCGGAAGGGTGACCTGCATGGTCGACTGGGGCACGGGAGGATTGTACCCACTAAACTTGGGTCCGAATATGACGTTCAAGGCCAAATTGCAGGCCAGCGAAGACGCCACCGGCTCGCTCCTCTGCCTCGGCCTTGACCCCGAACCCGACCTGCTCCCGCCCTCGATCCAACGATCCCCGGCGGGCATCGCCCAATTCGTCCAGGCCATCGTCGAGTCGGTTGGCGATTCGGTATCCTCGTACAAGCTCAACCTGGCGTTCTACGAGCGATGGGGGAGGGAGGCCAGCTGGCTGCTCGACAAGGCGCTGGCTGCATTGCCCAAAGACCGCCCGGTCATCCTCGATGCCAAGCGTGGCGATGTCGGCAGCACCGCCCAGGCATACGCGCACGCGATGTTCGAGGCCTGGGGCGCTGACGCCGTCACCGTCCATCCCTACCTTGGCTATGACTCGGTCGCGCCATTCCTCGCGCACCGGGACAAGGAAGTCTTCATTGTGTGCCGGACGTCGAACCCGGGGGCGGCGGAGTTCCAGCATCTGCGCAGCGACGGCGAGGCCCTCTACCGGTATATCGCCCGCGCCGGCGTCCGCTGGGATCATCACGGCAACGTCGCGTTTGTCGTCGGGGCGACGGCGCCCGCGGAGCTGCGGGACGTGCGCCAGATCGCGGGCGACCGCCTGCTGCTGATCCCCGGTATTGGCGCTCAGGGTGCCGACCTTGCGGCCGCGCTCAAGGCGGCCCTGCGGGTCGATGGACGAGGGGCGATCATCCCGATCTCACGCGGCATCCTGTTCGCATCGGCGGGCGCCGATTATGCGGATGCCGCCCGCGCGGCGGCGCGGCAGTATCGCGACGCGATCAACCTCCTGCGGCCGGAGCCCGCGACGGCTCGAGGCTAAAACCCATGTCCGGCTTCGTCGCCGGCGCCCTGGTTGCCCATCCCCCCATCCTGCTGACCGAAGTCGGCGGCGCGCAATCGGAACGGGTCCGTGCGACGGCTGATGCGATGCGGGAGCTCGACGCCATCCTGTCCGCGGTGGATGCCGCGCTGGCGGTCGTGGTCTCGCCGCACAGTCCATCGAGCATGACGTCGCTCCCCGTTCGCCGGTCAGCCCATGCCGCCGGCGACCTCGCGCGCTTTCGGGCGCCCCAGATCCGGGTCGAGGCGGAGGTTGACGTGAGGCTCGCCGCCGCGCTGGTCGTCGATGGGCAGCGTGCAGGATTCCCGCTGACCTGGGCGGAGGAGACCGAGCTCGATCATGGGGTCGTGGTTCCCCTGCATTCGCTGGCGCGGACGATGGCGAACAAGCGCTGTATCTTCCTCGGCGTCAGCGGCTGGCCGCTGTACCGCTTCGTCGAGTTCGGCGCCTGGTTGCAAGGTCGACTCGGGGATCGCTCCGCCATCCTGATCGCCTCCGGTGATCTCTCCCATCGCCTGACGCCGGACGCTCCCTACGGATTCCGTCCGCAAGGGCCGGTCTTCGACCGGCTCGTGATCGACGCCCTTCGCGCGCGGGCCTGGGAACAGATCGAGGCCCTGGATCCGGACCTCGTCGAGGAGGCCGGCGAGTGCGGCCTGCGCCCGCTCGCGATCCTGCTGGGCGCGGGGCGCGCAGCAAATATGAATTCCCGGGTCCTCAGCTATGAAGGCCCGTTCGGCGTCGGCTATCCGGTCGTCGCCTTCACTGCGTCCGCCGCCCCAACAAAGGTCTTGCTCGATGTTCAAACCCTCGGTCGTCACGCGATCGACACCTATCTGCGAACGCGCCGGTTGATCGAACCGCCGGAGCCGATTCCCGTCGAGCTGCAGGCGCCCTCGGCGGTTTTCGTGACCCTCCGTAAGGATGGCGAGTTGCGCGGCTGCGTCGGCAGCCTGCGCCCAACCGAGGCGACCGCGGCCCATGAGCTGATCCGGTACGCGGTCGCGTCCGCCGTGCGCGATCCACGATTCGACCCGGTGCGACTCGATGAGGTGAGCGCGCTGATGATCAAGGTTCAGTTGCTCGACCCACCGGAGCCGGTGACCGACATTGGCGGGCTCGACCCTCACACCTATGGGATCATCGTCCGTCGAGGCGATCGCCAGGCGCTGCTGCTGCCGGGCATCGACGGGATCGAGACGCCCGAGCAGCAAGTCCTTGCCGCCTGCCAGAAGGCCGGTATCGATCGCTACGCACCCCTGCAGCTCGAGCGCTTCCGCGCCCGTACGCTCGCGTGATCGCGTTGCTCGCGAACCCGGAGCAGATTGGGCACCGGGTCGACGGTCATCTCGAGCGCCCGGAACGCGTCACCGCCATCCTCGAGGCGATCAAGGCCTCTGACCTCGGCCTCACACCGGAACCGGCCCCGCCGGCGCCCGAGGCGATGATCCATCGCGTCCACGATCCGAGCTACGTCGCGATGCTCGATCGCGCCGCCACGTCAGGTGGCGGTTTTCTCGATCCCGACACCTACATCACACCCTTGTCGATGCTCGCCGCCCGCAGCGCGGCCGGCGCCGTGGTGGAGGGCGTGAAACGCGTGCTCGACGGAAAGGTCAAACATGCCCTCGCGGTGGTGCGGCCCCCCGGCCATCATGCCGAGCACGCGCAGGCCATGGGCTTCTGCCTGATCAACAACGTCGCGATCGGCATCGTCGCGGCGCGTGCCAAAGGCATTCGGCGCATTGGGGTGCTCGACTTTGACGTCCACCACGGCAACGGCACCCAGCACAGTTTCGAAAGCGACGCCGAGGTGTTCTACGCGTCGACGCATCAGTTCCCGTTCTATCCCGGGACCGGGAGTGCCCGCGAGCGTGGGGCCGATGGCAACGTCCTCAACGTCCCGCTCGCCAGTGGAAGCGGAGATCCGGTCTTTCTCGGCGCCTGGGAAAAGAAGATCGGCCCGGCACTCGCGGCGTTCCGTCCGGAATTGCTGCTGGTATCGGCCGGCTTCGACGCTCACGAGGACGACCCGCTTGGCGGGCTCGAGGTGACGACCGAGGGCTACCGCGAGCTCGCCCAGCTGATCAAGAGGTGGGCGACCGAGCATTGTCGCGGGCGGACGGTCTGGGCCCTCGAAGGCGGTTACAACCTGCGCGGCCTGGGCGATTCGGTCGTGGCATGCCTCGAGGTCCTCCTCGACGACGCCACGGACGGTGACGCGCGCGTGGACACCGCGGGTGATCGAGGGTACAATAGCGGCTCGCCGGACTAAGTCTGGGAGGCAGGGAACCATGGCGAAGTCACGCGATCGGGGCAAGCGCGAAGTAAAGAAGAAAAAGAAGGAAAAGGCGCCAAAGGGCGCCCCCGCGCCGTTTAGCGACGCCGCCTTCACCCCACGGCGCGAGCCTGGCATGCCTGGCTCGGCGGGAGCGCCGCCGGCATAGTCGCAAGCCGGCCCGCCGGCCGACGCGAGGGGCGCGGAACGTGCCATCCGAGCGTTTGAGGCAGTTCGTCGGCGCCTTGGTGGCGCTGCTGCTCCTCGTCACCGCGGTGCCGGCGCACGCGGACGATCCCAGCACGCTCGCCGATCGGCTGGCGCAGGTGCAGCAGGAGCAGGCGCGGCAGCATCAGCGGCTGAGCGCGCTCGAAGGTCAGCAGAGCCAGGTTCGGCAAACACTGGCTGCCCTGGAAGCACAGCTCGCGCAAAGCAGCGCCGACCTCGCACCGATCGCGGCCCAGGCGCAGGCAATCGAGGCGCAAATCGCGGATGCGCAGCTCCAGCTTTCACACGACCAGCTCGCCTACCTGCAACACCTGCGCGCTTTCCAGGCGGACATGCGCAAGCTCTACGCGTTCGGTGGGATGCGCTGGTTCGAGTTCGTCTTTTCCGCCCGCAGTTTCGATGACCTGCTCAACCGCACCATCTACCTGCAACAGGTCTCGGTCAGCGAGCTGCAGCTGGCACGGAAGCTGCGCGCCGAACGCGACACGCTTGAGGCGCAGCGCCGCGTGCTGGCCCAGGCTCGGGCCGACCTCGCGCCGCTGCTCGATGCGCTGCAGGCGCGCGCGAACGCGATCGCCAGCCAGGTGGCCGAGGTCGCCAGTTATGACAGCGAGCTCGACAGCCTCCGACGCCAGACGCTGATCCGGCTCGCCGGGCTTCAGGGGCAGAGCCGCGCGCTGCAGGCGGCGCTCGACAGTTATGAGACGGAGGCGGCGCTTGCGGCACTCCGCGGGTCCGGCGCAACTTACGGGACGACCTGTCCGCCGGCGGCGCCGCCGGGGTCGGTGCGCTTCTGCGGTCACGGCTGGGGTCACGGCGTCGGGCTTGGGCAGTGGGGCGCGAAAGGCATGGCGCTTGCCGGACTCAATTACCGGTTCATCGACCAGCACTTCTACAGCGGCGCCACCTGGGCCAGCCTCGACACGGCCAATACGCCGATCCACGTCGCGGTCCTCTGGGGAACCGCGACCTACCGCGTCGTCCCCAGCGGTCCCGCGCAGCTGATCGCCGGTGGTCGCGTGATGAACCTGGCGCCAGGCCAGACGGTCGCACTCGCGCCGTCGGGTGGCCTGCAGAAGGTCGTGCCGACCTCAACCGGTACCAGGATGACGGTCTACGGGCCATCCGGTCGGTATCACGCTTATCGCGGAACGATCGTGGCGCAGCCGAGCGGCGGCCTCCTGTACATCATCAACGTGCTGCCCATCGAAGACTACCTGCGTGGTCTGGGCGAGGTCCCCTCGAGCTGGCCGTTGGAGGCGATCAAGGCCCAGATCGTGGCCGCCCGCTGCTATGCCCTCACCCACATGGGAAGTACGGGCTTGTACGACGTCGACGACACCACCCAGTTTCAGGTCTACCGCGGGATCGATTCGGAGAGCGGGTCGCAGAATGCGGCCGTCGATCAGACCGCCGGCCAGGTGCTGATGTATGGCGGGCGCGTGATCGAGGCCTTCTTCTCGGCGTCAGACGGCGGCCACACGGCGAATGTGTCGGACGTGTTTGGTGGATCGCTTGCGACCTATCCGTACTTGAGAGGCGTGGTGGATCCCTGGGACATCGTGGCGCCGCGGCATACCTGGTACACGGCCGTCTATTCGTATGCTGCCCTGGAGCCGGTCTACTTCAGCAGCGCCGACGTTGCCACGTACGGACATCTGAAGGGATTCGACTTGCGCGACCGCGATGCCTCCGATCGCCTCAATACCGTTGGTCTGATCGGCGCGCGCGGGGTCAAGCGGATTGGCGTCTCGGCTTTCCTCCACGCCTTCAATCGGTCGCCGCTCACCGGCACCGATGTGCTCTGGAATGAGATGCTCGGCACGACGCCCTCGAACACCTGGCGCTACTGGTAGCCTGCCGCAATGGATTACCTGGTGCCAATCGTCGTCGTCACTATCGTCATCGGGTTACTCCTCCTCTTTCTCCGTCGCCCGACCGTTGTGCGGCCGCCGACGACATCTACCTCGGCGAAGACCGATGCTCCAGCCGCGGCCCCCAGGAGCGACGATCCTATGCAGGAGATCCTGAGCGAACTGACGGCCGATATGGCCTCCGGCGGGACGAAGCGCGTCAAGATCCTGAAGGGCAAGGGGGAAATCGGCTGGACGGTGACTAAACGACTGGATCACGGGTCGCTTTCCGCCGGCGACCTGCGTGTGCTCGTAGGGAAGGGGAGCATGGAGCAGATCGCGAGAGACCTTCTCGCGAACCTGCCACCGGGTTCACTGGCCAGCAACGCGCCACCTGAGGCCCAGTTGCAATATCCGGACTCTAGCCTCGTCGTTGACTCCGTGGAAAGCCAATCGAGCACCGCGGGCGGCTCCCTCGAGCCTCGGGACGTCTACAAAACAACGCTCGCGACGGAAGCCGCCCCTGCCCAGGTTCTCGCGTGGTATCGGGACTGGTTACTCGGCCATGGGTGGCAGATCAGTCCGTCAACCGGCACCAGTTCCGAGTCGTCGCAGGAGTACACTCGCGCTTCCGAGCATTTCCGGCTTGCCGTTGCAGACCCGGCGATGCTTGCGCCTATCCGTGCGGTGCCTATTCCCGTCGGGACAAAAACGGT
>WNEY01002825.1_pt1 | contig 12871 bp, 16 predicted proteins | sample 5400531 | NCBI WGS metagenome assembly WNEY01 (sample SAMN13153338, study PRJNA577476) | soil metagenome | isolation source: 200 cm saprolite under Douglas fir tree site 1 | place: USA:California | collected 2015-04-18
GTGAGCGCTCGCAGCAAAGTTTCCGTCCTTATTCGATCACCTCGTCGGCGCGCGCGAGTAGTGTCGGCGGGATGTCCAAGCCGAGCGACCTTCGCAGTCCTGAGATTGAGAGCCAGTTCAAATTTCGTAGGTTGCTCGATCGGCAGGTCGGAGGGCTTGGCACCTTTGAGAATCTTGGCGACGTAGGCGGCGGCGCGATGGAATACGTCAGGCCGGCTTGCTCATATGACATGAGGCCGCCAGCCTCGGCCAGTTCTGAAAATGGAAACATCGTCGGCTCCTCCTACAACGGGCCGAGATTCACACCATCTATAGCCCTTCGCATCGCGGCAAAATCGGGCTGCTGGGGGATGGGAACCGAGCCTCCGCGGTCCAGTTAGATTGACGGCTGGAGCTGGCATGCGGCCGGCCCGCCTTCTAACAGCGTCCAGTGTGGTATTGGGAGAAGGAATCCAGTCATGAAGGCTTGGTCAGTAATCGGTCTGCTATTCACGGCCGCGATCATCGCGACCATCCCGATCTCACCGCAAGTGACACCGCGTGGTGTAGAGCTGAGCGTCGATCAGGCGCAGGCCGGCACTTACGGGCACTACCGGCGTGTCTACAGACGTGCTTACCGCCGCAACTACTACGGCTACTACGGTGCTCCCGGCTATTACTACCGCGGCTCCTACCCGATCGGCGGTGGCGGCGGGCAAAGGTACCCATGGTAGTTTGAGCTGACTCCAAGGAAAACAAGCGGGACGTTGGGAGAACCTGTACCGTGCGCGTCCCGTTAGCCATGACGGCTGGCCCTGCCACGGACTAGCCGTCCGGATGCCCGGGCTCATTTTTCCCGCCAAGGACCGAGCCAGTCACCCCACTCGACTCATTGCATGAAAACCAAAACTCACTTCCAGTTCCGACTCGACCTAACCAGCGCAGCAAGGAAAAAAGTTGCCGGGAAAGTCCCTCGGCTGATCTTGTTTGCTACGGAAGCTTCTGTCTCGTTCAGTCCGTGTTTTTTGATCGTTCGGCCAACTCGAGAGGGTAATGGTGGGTTAGGCAGCCGCCGCGATGTCTCAGTTGCACAAAATGCCGCTAGGCTTCTCTGAGTCGATAGGGGGCGGTTTAGGCGAACAGCTCGAGCATGTCGGCCGGCTGGCGGCGGGCTTGGCAACCGCCCGACCGAAAGGATAGCACACTTCGATGGGGCAGGAGACTGCTGCGCTGCAGGATTTCAGTCCGGCCTATGACCGCTTCGGTCAAAAGGCGAAGAACTCGAACCGAGCATATCTCGTCCGCTCTTGCCCTCGAATGTGTTGCAAAACTATTTTCACGACCAAAATGAGCAATATTGATTCAAGGACGAGCACAAGCGCGCAACATCGATTCAAAACACCGTTCAGTTGGATTCGATAATTGCTCGTTCGCGGCGCAGCAAAGAGTTTTGCAACACATTCGCCCTCGAAAGCGGACGTTAGAGCGGACGTGCCGGTTGGTCGCGTTCGTGCCAACTGCGGACTCATGCACCGCAGCAAACACCTCTCTATTCGATCACCTCGTCGGCGCGGGCGAGCACCGTCGCTGGCAAGTCGAGGCCGAGCGCCTTGGCGGTCCTAAGGTTGATCACCAGCTCGAACCTTGTGGGCTGCTGGACCGGCAGGTCGGCCGGCTTGGCGCCCTTGAGGATCTTGTCCACATAGCTCGCGGCACGTCGGTACAAGTCGTCACTGCTTGGCCCGAACGACATCAGACAGCCGGCTTCCACAAACTCTCTGCGGTCGGAGATCGTCGGTACTCGGCTCTTTGTCGCAAGATCGGCGATCTCAGCTCGATGGGAAATCAACAGTGGGTCCCCCAGGACAACGAACCCGGCTCGCTCTTGAGTCGGGGACGAGAATGTGCCCTCAAATTCGTTGGGATCGTGCAGGCCCAAGAGTTGAAGCTTGATAGACAATGTCTGCGCCGCCTTCTCCGCCCATCCGAATTCGAGTTCCCGATGAGGATTCGCCGGATTCGATACGACTGTTACGTGGGAGAGACCCGGAACGATCTCCTTGAGCAGCTCGAGACGCTTCCCGGCTAACTCGGGACCAAGGATAGAAAACCCCGTGATATTTCCCCCCGGCCGCGCAAGGCTGCCGACAAGACGGCTGCCGACCAGATCGCCAGCGCGTGCCACGACAATGGGGATAGTGCTGGTTGCCTTTTTGAGTGCTCGGGCACTCGGGATCCCCTCCGTCACGATGAGGTCGACATTGCGACGGACCAGCTCGGCCGCGAAGCTCGGGAGTGGATCGAGCATCCCTTCTGCCCATCGGGACTCGATGACGATATTTTGTCCCTCTACGTAACCAAGATCGCGAAGGCCTTGCCGAAATGCCTCAACATTAGGATTGGGCGGCGTCCCAGGATGTAGGAGACCTATATGACGGAGCCTCCCGGCCGGTTGCTGCGCCCGCGCATGCCTCACCTTGGCCGCGAGCAGCAGTGCGGCGCCACCGACCAACGCAGCGAACTCACGCCGTCTGATGTCGGACATGGGCCTTCCTCCTACCGAGGAATGACCGACCTATTATACGCTCAGCCTGCCGTAGAGTGGCCTGCAAGTCCTTGGGGCAAACCTTAATTGTTCTGAATCTTGCTTGGGCATCCGATGGCCGGGAGATCGCTGCATCGCGGGATTGCGATCCGGTCTATAGCCGCTATGGGTCAAGAGCGTCGGATTAGGCCCGTTTGCAACATTTCCGCTTTACCCCTGCAGCTGACGTAGAGCGGACATGCCGAAACCGCCGCTTCGTTGCCAAAACCGGAAGCGATGGTCGCCAAGCCAGCACCCGATACTCTCGTCGATCCGGATGGAACTAAAAAGGACGAGGCCGCCAACTGAGGCGGCCTCTGGCTTTTTGAGCGTACACGGCCTTCGTGAGCTATTGCGGTAGGCCTTCAACAGTGAACGCGCGGAATTTCGCATACTGGTCGCCTGTTTTCCGCAGGTCCTTGTACTCTGCTGAATTGCGCCAAGCCTGAATTTTTTCCATGCTGTCCCAGACCTGAATGGCAACGCGCTGCGTCGGTGGCGCTCCTTCGATGGAAGTTACGTTTTGTCCTGCTGCAAGGAAGCGACCGCCGGATGCCTTGATCAACGCCTGAGCTTTCGGCGCGTACTCCTTCAGATAGGCATCTAGATTTGTGACATTGATCTCCGAGATGTAGTAGATGGGCGGTTTGGCTTGCGCATGAAGACCCTGAACCGCAGCGGCCCCGACAGCAATGCCCGCGAGCATTGCCAATGTCACCGTGTATTGAGTTTTCATCGATGTCCTCCCGGTTTTGCGAGCAAAACCTGTAACCGCCGTATTGCTCGCCACTGCGGCGGTGAAACGTGACCCTGCCTAGTCCTACTTCGCTCGCCTCCATTCGGCTTCGGCTTTCGTACCGGTGGTCGTGGCTGGATTCGTATACTTCAGTTCGTCAGCCGTGAGAGAGGTGATAATGCGCTTCTGTTCGCCGCCGGCGAGATTTGGGTACGTGCTTCCCTCAATGTGAAAGGTGAGGGTTTTGTCCGCCTCGTTGACCTGATACGTGCCGTAGTATGCGATTGTCTTTTCGGCCACAGCCTTACCTTCCTCTGAAGTGGCTTGCGCACGGTTGTTGGACGCAAACTTGGGAAGATCGGAACGCATGATCATGAATGTAAAGCGGCCATTAGCGTCGTACGTTGCGGCGCCCTTTGGACTAGGGCCCCACGGATCGACCTTACTACCGTCGGGTTTCACATCGTGCGCCGAGACAAATATCCAGGACCCAACGAGTTGATCTTTGATTGATTTCTGTTGGCCGACTGCGTTGTTTGGCACCAAGGCGAATCCCAATACCGTAGTTGCGGACAGACTGAGAATATCACGCCGATTCATTGTGTTCCTCCTGGTTGGTCAAACGCGTGCCACTTCGACATCCGCCTGATGCGAATGCGTAGACGACTCGAAAGTGTCTGGTGACAGTGTATGCCTGCCGACGGCATGAGCGCTGCCGGTAGAGGACCTCGGCACGTCCGTTGGCAGCTCTTGAGCAAGCTGAAGCAACTTGCCTGTAGTAGGATGCTATTATCAAGTAGGCCGCGCGTAAAGGAGATAACGACCGGCCTAGCGTTATAGCCGCGTGCTATTGACCTTGGCGTTGCCGCGCCTTCGGATAACCCATTCTCGAACGAGCAGACAACATCCACCTCGACGCTAGGTGTTTCAAGCAGAGGTTATTTTAAAGACACGATTACGGCTCGCATTGTTACGTTGCGGAGAAGTGGCATGTGCTGAGATGCGAAGGCGATGATCAACACCAAATCGCGCTAGATCTGTGAGAGGCTCGGGCTGAAATTCCCCGGGCCGACTCGGCAAAGGCGGTAAAACTCGTAGCAAGCATTTCGAGTCCGCTTTACCCCTCGTTTGCGACCGGGATATCGGGCGCCGTGACGGCGGGAAAACTCGTGCGCGTGTTGGGGCCGTTCGCGCCGATGGCGCCGGGTGTGTTTCTCTACTATCCGGGCCACCGGCAAATAATGCCGAAGCTGCGAGCCTTCATTGATCACGTGAAGAACCGTCCGGACGTCGCCAACAAAACCCGAATTCACGTTGATGATAGGCGAACCAGACCGCGCAAAAGAGGCTGATGCCCCCAGGCGATGCGCCGCCGAACGGAGCTGGAACCCTTCCTTGCACTCCTGATGTCGCCTTCGGGTCAAACTCGGAAAATCTCACTGCGAGCATATCGAGTCCGCTTTGCCCCCGATAGCGAGCGGTCTGCGGACGTGCCGGCTCTTCAGGTTCGTGCCAAGAGGCGACATATGCAGTGCAGCAAATTTGCACCGCTCTACCCAGCCATTTTAATCCTTCGGTTAGCTGTCGGCGCTGCCGGGTAGGCGCACTGTAAACACCGAGCCCTTGCCCGGTTCGCTCGTCACGGTTACGTCGCCGCCCATCATGCGCGCGAGCTTGCGGGAGATGGCGAGGCCCAGCCCAGTGCCGCCGAATCGTTGTGCGGTCGTGGCATCTGCTTGGCTGAACTCCTCGAACAGCTTAGCCTGCTGTTCAGGTGTCATTCCGATGCCGGTATCGGACACGGCGAACTCGACCCAGTCGTAGCCGTTGGCGACCCTACGGGCCTGCAGCTTGACCTCGCCCTGCTTGGTGAACTTGCAGGCGTTGCTCAGCAGATTGAGCAGGATCTGCCGCAGTCGCATGGGGTCGACGGTCACGGCGCCGAGATTCCCTTGCGCTTCGACGACGAGCCGGTTCCTGTTCTGGTCGGCGAGCTGACGCGCGGTGCCGATCACCTCGTCGATTAGCGGCGCGAGAGGCACCGTCTGCGGATTGAGCTCGAGCTTGCCGGCCTCGATCTTGGAGAGGTCGAGCACCTGGTTGATGAGGCCGAGCAGGTGGTTGCCGGCGCGATTGACACGCTGAAGCGGCTCCAGCGCCTTTTCGGTGCCGAAGCGCGGGGCGTTCTTCACCAGCATATCGGTGAGCCCGATGACGGCGTTGAGCGGCGTGCGCAGCTCGTGGCTCATGGCGGATACGAACTGCGACTTGTTCTCGCTCGCTTGCTGAAGCTGGCGGTTCTTGTCCTGGATTTCGTCGAACAGCCGCACGTTTTCGATCGCGATCACCGCCTGGTCCGCGAACGTCGAGACCAGTTCGACCTGCTTAGAGGAAAAAGGCCGTACGAGCTTGCGCGTCAAGACGATGATCCCAATCGGGCTTCCTTCGCGCAGCAGTGGCACGGCAAGCACTGTACGAAAGCCGCCCAACCGCTGGCGTTCAAAACCTTTGTATTCAGGATCGGCAAGAACGTCGGGGATGTGAACGATATTAGCCTCGAGCAGGGCGCGACCGGTGACGGTGCCACGCCCGGGGACAAACGGATGCCGTTGTAGGTATTCATGGAATTCCGGCGTATAGCCGTAACTCGCGACGTGACGGGAGCCGCTCCGTTCTAGTTCATGGATCGCCGCCATGTCCGCCTCGCACAGCCGCGCAGCCGATTCGACCAGCGTGTCGAGCACCGTCTGCAGATCGAAGGTCGAGCGGCTGATGATCTTGAGCACGTCGGCGGTGGCGGTCTGCTGCTGCAGCGATTCCCGTAGTTCATTGAGCAACCGCGTGTTTTCGATGGCGATCACGGCCTGGGCGGCGAAATTCCGCAAAAGCTCGATCTGCTTGTCGCTAAACGGGCGGACTTCCTGGCGATAAATCGCAAACGCGCCAATCAACTCGTCGTCCTTGAGCATCGGTACGCAAACGAAGGATCGCGCGCCGCCAAGCCGCGCGGCATTGCCGGCAACAGCTTCAGCCGCGTAGTCCGCTGTGTGACATACCTGCTTTGTCCGCACCATGCGCTCGAAGATTGTGCCTGGTGTCGGCCGACGCAGTCCGACCTCCTGGTAGGAAGCGGCCAGTTTGGGCGGCGCGTTGTGCAACGCGACCGCACGGTAGGCGTCACCCTCGAAACGGAACAGCGTGCCGAACTTGGCTTCGCAGATGCGTACCGCGTTCTCCAGCATGGCGTCGAAGACTGGCCCGAGCTCGCCAGGCGAGCTGGATATGACCTGCAACACGTCGGACGTCGCGGTCTGCTGCTCTCGTGCCTCAGCCAATTCGCGGGCAAGGAACGCGACTTGCTCTTGCAGGTTGGCAACAGACGAGCTGCGTCGGCGCACAGCCGTTGGCGCGTCGCTGCGCTTCGGCTTCGTCGTCTTGCCGTGCCGCGTTTTTGCTGGTCTACGACTTATAGTGCGCCGCCGTCTCACCTAACGCTCCACTGAGCCGACGACCATTCCTACCACATCAAGGGGGGTCCGTTGTGCATAAGAGCAAATTTGGCTGCCGATTGGCCGCTCTGGGTCAGGAGCGTCGAATTAGGTCCGTTTGCAACATTTCCGCTTCACCCCCAGCAGCCGACATAGAAGCGGACATGCCAAAACCGGCGCTCAGGGCCATTTCCGGAAGTCGGCGCAGCCCCGTTCGATTCCCGGATGGCTGTCGGCAACGGCGTCTCCGCGATGCAATCTCAATGCCGTGAGTCGACGCAGGTGCGATCGATGGCTCGGTTTGCAAGCGTTGCGAATTCGGTCCACGGACATGCACCGTCTTCGCTTGCCTTGCACCCGTCAATCTTCACCACAGCCGTCTCCGGGGGTCGCGCCAGATCGAGCGGCACCATGCGCCGCATCTGCTCGAGCGTCTGAGCGACATATCTGATGCGGACTGCATGGACCTTGGTCTCTCGGTCGCGCAACAGATCAAAATGCATCGCGCCGGCAGGCGGTGTCTCATTTGCAAGATAAGAGGGCAGCGACCAATGCAGCCCAAGCATCCCCCCAATATTGGCGAGGTTGGTGTCGTGTCCCACCAAGAGCGTGAACACGGGACCGTTCGTCCCGCTTGTATCCGCGGCATGTTTCAGCGTCGATAATATTCTCTCCATGAGGGCGGAGCCCCGTCGTGCCGCAAGATAGGGCGTACGCTCCATCAAATCGAACTGGGCAGCATGTAGCCGCAACAACGGCCGAATTGCCCGAGGAGTGGATGCCCGCCCCCAGGCAACCTGCCGTTCAGGGAAGCCTTCCGCATACTCCAGCAAGAAAATCTCAGAAGCGGTCGATCCGATTGAGATCGGTCCGGACAATCGGACGTTGCCGCTATCCTCCGAAACGATTGCAGTCGGCAGATCGTGCAGGGAGCATGGTGCATTGGCGCCGGCCGCACGGCACAGCGCCGGCTGGCAGCATTTCAAAACCGATTGCATCGCCGCGATCTCGGGGCGCAAGGTCCCTCGTAGCGATGCAAGGCTGCCGCCAGCGCTGCTGATCACGCTTCGGCGGGCGCGGGCAGGATCGACCTTGCACACGCCAGCGCGCGTCGGGTGAAACAGAGGATCTATCTTCGCATCGATGAGCGAGCCCGGTGCGAGATTACAGCCGGGGAACATGCCGTCGAGCAACGACTGCGCCGTGACCAGGGTACGTTGGTCTACGTCCGCCCATGCAACCACTCGGCCGGTTGGCGGGCAGCCACGCGCTGAAAACAACCCCTGCGCCGTGTAATACTCTCGGTAATAAACTCCGAGCAGCTTGGCGAGCACGGCGCCTCGGGGCGTGAGATCCCCGGACGGTACCGGCCATGTGGGCCATGTGTCGGCCGCAAACGTCGCAAGCGCGGGATGCCCAGCGATCGGCGAGCGAACCCCGTGCCGGCTGAGGGCTACGGTTGACACCAATTCGTACTCGGCCGCAAGTGCGACTCCCCCGACCGCCATAGCGGCAGCGGCGATGGCAGCGCGCAGAAAATTCGAACTTGTCAGCAGTGGGATCGCCATCGCCGTCTCGATTGATACGTACGCAAGTCATACGCTGAAGAGTGTCACCGCATCCCGGCGTAAAAACGCAGGGAAATGCCCGGCCTCTTCGGGATATCTCGGCCTCGCGCCCGAGAGAGACATTTCCCACGTTTCAGATATCAGCATGCAGTTATGGCGCCGCGAAATGACGCCGAAGCCTAGCCTCCCGCTCGTCAAGAGGATAGTAGCTCCGTCGGAAACTGCGCGTTCGACCAACGAGACCGCTCAAGGCTGCGGGTTCGCCGCGCAATCGGATTGGCCGATGCGTGTCTCTTCTGGGTCATGACCGACAAAACTCACTGTGAGCATAACGAGTCCGCTTTACACCCGAAAGCGAACGTTGGAGAAGACATTGCGGCACTTCGCATTTGCGCCATTCCCGGACTCATGCAGCGCAGCAAGCGGCCCTGTCATTCGATCACCTCGTCGGTGCGCGCGAGTAGCGACAGCGGCGGGTCGAGGCTAAGCGCCTTCGCTGTCTTGAGGTTAATCACCAGCTCGAACTTGGATGCATGCTGCACCGGCAGATCATCCGGGGCTTCTCGCCCTTGAGAATGCACCGGCATAGATGCCGATCAGCGAGACATGTTGGCGGATGCTCGAGCCGTAGTTTATCAGTCCGCCAGCTTCGACAAGCGCACGATCCCAGTTGGCTCTTTGAAGAGCAACGTGGTCGGGTAGGCCAGTGGAACGATATTCGTCGCGGCTTCTGCCTTCTTGTCGGTCTTCGTCAACGTCCAGAGCTGGCCCGTGAGGTTGTCGCACTTGGCGAGATGGGGCTGGTTGTTGTTCGGCCCTCCATTGAAAATGTCGAGGCACATGCCGGGACCGCGGAATTTGGTGGTCAACCGGACAGCCTCGCCGTCGCCGGTCAGCATGATGCTCCAGAACTGGCCGGTGAAGTTGCCGCAGCTGACTAGATGCGGCTGGTTGTTGTTTGAGCCTCCGTTGAAGATGTCGAGACACATGCCGGGCCCGCGGAACAAGCTCGTCAAACGAAACGTGCCGTCCCCATTTGCAACGAACCGCCAGAACTGACCCGAGACGTCCTGGTCTGGCTCCAGTCGGGTCATGTTGTTCTTCGGGCCGCCGTTGAAAACGTCAAGCTTCATATTGTTGCCGCGAAACTGCGTGCTCAGCTTGTAGTAAAAGCCTTGGTCGACGGATTGCGCCGAAGCGGGATTCGAGAGGGCAAGCAAAGCGGTGACCAATGCGGCCGAACGAAGCCCGATCATGGTGAATATCCTCTTTCATCGACGCTCCGCTTCAATGCTCCTCACGGGCGCATAGAGCGAGCATCCAATTCAAACAGAGAATATCGGTTATTTGTCAAGGTGATCGTCGAACTCAAGCGAAGGCGTCATCGGGCTTACCGCCGGGTTTTCCAAGCGTAGTCATATTGTGGGCGCGTTCGCTGCTTTACGAAAGGCGGCAACTGAAGCATATCCAGAGTGACTGCTGCAGTAGTTGATGATCTGAAGAGAGCACGACGGAGTTACGCCGCGGCTCGTGTTGTCAAAGACCGTTCGAATGTCGCTGTGGTTGCCATCACAGGCGCCGCCCCGATTTGCAACGGGCTGATTGATAGCAGGCTAGCACGCTGGACGAGACCCCGCCCAATGCGGCACTTTCGATCTCACCAATGTCAGCTTTGGTCATGAAGCGAAGAGCGGTGTGACCATATCTTGTCCGCTCTTGGCCCCGGAAGCGGCCGTTAGTGCGGACATGCCGAGTGGTCGCATTTGGGCCAAAGGAGACATACTCATTACGGCTTTACGGTTGCCAGGAAACGCGCGGCAACATGGGCGATGTGATCAACAGCGCCGCTGTCGAACATGGGGATTTCCTCCCCTCTTGCCTCGTGTAGTCGCTACCAAGCACGGCGAACGGGCAGGCGAGGACTTAACGCTCGGTTTAACTATTGGACAGGTTCAGGCATAGCCGAGGAGTGGTGATGGACAATGAGCCACCGCCCGTCATGCCATTCGTAGACGAAGGAATACCGCGCCTTCACCGTTTCGGTGGCGCCTGGCGTCTTACCCGAGAGGAGGAACATGTAGGTTCCGACATCGGAGGCTATGTTGCACCCGATCCGGATTGTACGGGTATCGATGACGCCTCTCGGGTTGCGCTCGAGGAAATGGACAAAATAGTCCTTGATTGCAGCGGAGTCGGTCCGCGGGCGATTCGAGACTGTCGGTAGCAGGACCGCGTCGGGAGCGTAGTTCGCCGTCACCTTGTCAGGATCGTGCGTTGCGAGGGACTCGTTCCAACGGTCAAACAAGGCCGCGATCTGCGCGGGAGTGGTTTGCACGCATGTCATCGTTTGGGCTTGGGCAATAGCAACGCCCAGAATTGTCGTGCAGATAACGACGACAGCACTCGTGCCTTTTCGCATTGGTTTATATCCTCTTCACAGGCTCGGAGGATAGAATGTCAACACCAAGCTCGGGCCGCAAGTGAGCACTTTACCCTGCGGACACGACGCCCCGATCATCCGCTCTACGGCCCATCGAATTGACGCGGATTTCCGATAGTAGTTTTCGAACGGCGCTTGCAGTGGGGATTCTGGTCTGGCTCGGGACTGCTTCGGGTCAGGAGCGTCGAATTAGGTCCGATTGCAACATTTCCGCTTAACCCCCATAAGCGGCGCCAAAGCGGACATTCGGGATCGGCAGCTCCGTGCCAATTCCGGACTCATGCAGTGCAGCAAATGGCCTTCTTTATTCGATCACCTCGTCGGCGCGAGCGAGGAGCCAGCGGCGAGCGCCCGTGCCCCTACTGTTTTGGCGAGGTGCGAGTCGCTACGGTGGCTTTGCTGACTTTTAGGGCATTTTGGGAATGGAGATCTTGCGGGGTTGTCACCGCTAAGTTTTCGGGCCACGCTGCCAGCTTCCGAAGTTCTCCAACGGTCTTTGCGGACACGCCGATGTCCGGGTCCGTTTCCACTCGCATCTTATCTGGCAATCCACCGAGGGCTATGTGGAGCGCGGCAATGCTTTTCGGCCTGTATCGCATTATGGCCTCCCATAGATCGTATCATCCAGTTCATTCGATCACCTCGTCGGCGACGGCGAGCAGCTTGTCCGGCACGGTGAGGCCGAGCATCCTGTGCTTCGGGCGGCGGGTGGGACGGGTGATCGTCGCGGCATTAGCGGTCACGTTTTCCATAATTTACGAGGTCGCCGGGTCTTCTTCGGCACCTTCCACAGCCACTCCCTTGGCGACCCCACTGACCGTAAGAGAGAACTGGCCTTGGAGGCTGAGTGTCAGTTGGATCAATTGAATGCCGTCAGGGAAAAAATAGGGCTTCTCGCCATTCCGTGTCTGGGCGAGCTCGCGGAGCTTGTTCGTCACCAGCTCCATTGTTTCTCGAATGTTTGGACCACCGGCAAAGCCTGAGTCTGTCAACTCAAGCCCAGTCCCGGTGGATACGGATGTGCGTCTCGCCATATTGCCCTCCTTCACGTCGACGATGAATACGCTCCTTGCGCGCACGCCGTATCAAAATACACTTTGGTGCGTTCAAGTGCGCGCGGCAGTAATTCCAATCCACGCGAGCGCGCCAGCAACGACAAAGGCTATCCAGCTCGCCCAGACCGGGATCATCGTGGCCCCTACGGTGATTGGCCAACCGGCCAGCGCACGAACAAGTTGCAGGACGCTTATGATCGCAAACAACGCGGCCGCCAACCTTGCGTAACTCGTCGCTTTCATGGACGGAGCCTCCTCAACGGATATCCCGCTCACTCAATCACCTCGTCGGCGCGCGCGAGCAGCAGGGGCGGCACGTCGAGGCCGAGCGCCCGGGCGGTTTTGAGGTTGATAACCAATTCGTACTTGGTCGCTGCTTGCACTGGTAAATCGCCGGGCCTCTCGCCCTTGAGAATGCGGTCGATATAGCCGGCTGCTTGCCGGAATTGATCGACCAGATCGGGGCCATACGAAATAAGTCCACCAGTGGCAGCGTAGTAACGGTAAGGATAGACCGCCGGTAACTGGCGGCGGGCAGCAACCGAAACAATGAGTTTGCGATGAACCGCACTTCCGCCGCCTGTTATATAATGAAATCGCGTCGTCGCATTGGCTTCCCCAAAACGCACGACCGCGTCAGCATGAGTTCGCAACACAAGCGATCAAATCAGAAATTTGCGCCCAGCGAAATGGTTTCAATGGTCTGTTTGCGTAGCAGCAATCTAGCGCCGCGCATGTCTCTTGAGGGTCAAAACCGGTAAGGCTCAGAGCGAGTAAATGTTTTCCGGTCTTCCCCCAATAGCCGACATTGTCGGTGAAGCTCTCGGGTTCATTCCTGATTCCTGATTCCGCCCCGGCAGACTTCCGCTCCACCAGCAAGACCGAAATAGCCTCCGATAACATAACTTATCGGAGGTCACACCTCCTCTCGGACGACGCGGATATGCGGTCGGGTTCTCGAGCCAAAGCCATCTGACGACGAACTTCCGCCGGGTGACCGGGGTTACGCCGGGCCGGTTTC
>WNEY01002826.1_pt1 | contig 12871 bp, 16 predicted proteins | sample 5400531 | NCBI WGS metagenome assembly WNEY01 (sample SAMN13153338, study PRJNA577476) | soil metagenome | isolation source: 200 cm saprolite under Douglas fir tree site 1 | place: USA:California | collected 2015-04-18
CTGCCGAACGAAAGCACGTACCGCATCGTTGTGCGATGTCCGCGTGGCCCAGGTACTTTCTCACACGCGACACGGCACAGCGCTTCTTCGTCGTCCCAGCCATGGCGTGAGCGTCTAATGCCCGGCTGGGCTAAGTCGCCACCGTCCGGCCTATGCGTAGCCCGGTCGACTGGGCCAGCGTTCGCGAATGTCACCCGAGGCAGCGTCCGGGTCGAACGCCGAAGATGAGGCTGCAGCGCCGATCCCGCATCGGCGAACTTTTTCGTAGGCTCAATCAGATGTCGGATCAACGTGCTTTCTCGTACCCGAACCCGCCCCTGAGTGACGGGATCGTCGTGCTGCGTCGCTGGGAGGAGGGCGATCTCGACTGCGTTGAGCAGGCGGCTGAGGATCCCGACATCCCCAAAGGCACCACCGTGCCGGCGACGTTCACCCCGGCTGAGGGTCGTGCATGGATCGAACGCCAGTGGTCACGTGCCGAGAGCGGCACCGGTCTCTCGCAGGCAATCGCAGATGCGTCGTCTGACGAAGCTCTCGGTGCAGCTGTGTTGATGACCCGGCAACGCAGCAGCGCCGAAATCGGCTTTTGGCTGGTACCTCGTGCGCGGGGGCGAGGCATTGGCTCGCGCGCGGTTGGCCTGCTCGCTCGGTGGGCCGTGCAAGAAGCCGGGTTGGCGCGGGTCGAGGCGTACGTCATCCCAGACAACATCGCCTCCCAGCGACTCTTGGAGAAAGCTGGATTTCGCCGCGAGGGACTCCTGCGCTCGTATCTCTGCTACGAAGGGCGGCGCTTCGATGCGCTTCTCTACTCGCTTCTCCCGAGCGACTCGGCATAGCCCGTAGCGGCCGGCGGCAGGGCCGCGGCCGCCTGCGCGAGCGTCATCTCGCCGGAGCGACCGCTCGGGTCAGATCAGCACAAGTGGCTGTGCGCGCCGAAGGGCGCCGGCTTCCTCTACGTGCGGCGCCAGCTCCAGCAGGACGTGCATCCGCTGACGATCAGCTGGGGCTACGAGGGCGACGACCCGAGCTTCCTCTCGCGGCACGAGAAGCAGGGGACCCGCGACCCGTCGGCGTACCTGACCGTACCGGCTGCGATCGAATGGCAGCGCACGCATGACTGGGACGCGGTCCGCGAACGGTGCCACGAGCTCGCTCGGCGCGCGCGCAACGAGCTTGGACTGGAGCCGCTGAGTCCCGACTCGCCCGACTTCTTCCGGCAGATGGTGGCGCTGCGGCTTCCCGAAGGTGCGCCCGAGGATCTCCAGGAGCGCCTGTACGACGAGCACCGCATCGAGATCCCGGTCTTCGAGCGCGGGAACGGCCGGCTGATCCGCGCCTCGTTCCAGGGCTACAACGACGCAGGGGATCTCGAGCGGCTCAGGTCTGCTTTATCGGAGCTTCTTCACTGAGCCGCTATTCGCGGGGGAGGTTCACGCCCAGCAGCGTCAGCCCCACGAGGAGCAAGACGAAGGCGAGCGCAGCGGCGACGACGAGCCGCGGATGGCGGGTGCGACGGAGCGAGTCCCACCCCACGCGGCCCCAGAAGACGAAGAGGCCAGCGAGTGCAGCGAGGCCGACGACGAGAACCGGCGCCAGCAGGATCGCGCGCTGGAACGACAGATCCGTCGCCCATACCGTGACGAGCACGAGCACGGTGACCGCGAGGGAAGCGGCGGCAAGCCTGACGCTCACAGGCACGAGCCTAGCGCGGCGCTATGCTCGGCTCGTGGCCGAAGCCAATTACGTCTCGGGCGACGACTACGTCATCGAGTTCCTCGGCTACCGCTTTGGCTTCAACGCGTCCGACTTCGAGCAGCGCGTGACCGCCGCCGCCGTGAAGCTCGGGCTCGTCGGAGACAACGAGCTGGACGACGACGAGACGGCCGATCTCGTCGAGCTCGTCGAGCGCGATTGGATCGAGGAACCGCGCAGCGGCCTCGGCCGGTATCTCGTGCGCCACTGGGAGCGCGTGTCGCTCGTCGGCGGGGAGTCGCTGGTCTACTGGCTCAAGAAGCTCGTCTTCCGCGGAGCCTGGCTCGACCACCGCGTGAAGGAGGGATTGCTGGAGGTCTCCTGGGACGAAGACGTCGCGGACTTCGGCTACCGCGATCCGAACGGTGACCGAGCCCTGCTCGAGCTCGCGCCTGTTCCGTCCTGGCACGAGCTGCAGTTCCGGCGTTGATCCGCGCCTCCGCGATCGCTGCGTACCTCGCGGCGCTGCTCGCGGTGGACACGCAGGTCGATCTCCACGGTCAACTCGCGCTCGGGGCGCTGACGTGGATCGTGCTCGTCGTCGCGGCGTTGCCGCTCCCGTCCGAACGGCGGGCGCAGGTCGCGGTCGTCATCTGCGCGGCCACGATCGCGGAGTTGACGGGCTCGATTCTGTGGGGCGTCTACTCCTACCGCCTGCACAACCTGCCGACGTTCGTGCCTCCGGCGCACGGGCTCGTTTTCATGGCCGGTCTTTCTCTGAGCCAGGCATTACGCGCACACACGCGCGCCCTGGTGCTCGTCGCAGCCACTGCCGCCTCGCTGTGGGGCGTGCTCGGTCTCACAGTGCTACCGCGGCTGGATGCCGCCGGCGCGCTCGGCGTTCCGCTGCTGCTCGCATTCCTCTGGCGTTCGCGCGCGCGCGCCGCGTACGCGGGGGTCTTCCTCGTCGTCGCTTCGTTGGAGCTCTACGGCACCGCGATCGGCACCTGGCGTTGGGCGTCCGAGCTGCCGGGTCTCGGGATCCCGGACGGCAATCCGCCGAGCGGCGTCGCGTCCGGCTACGTCTGGTTCGACGTCATGGCGCTCCTGTTCGCGCCGCGCCTCCTCGCGTTTGCCCGCGGCATTCAGCGCTCGACGAGCGCGCCATCCAGGCCGGAGCCTAACGCGGGCGAAGCCGCGTTAGGCGGAGGCGACTTAGTGACGGTTTCGCTACGAGTTCGATTGGGTCGACCGGTCAGTTCAGACGGACGCACGGGCACAGCCCGCGCGTCCTAAGGGCGGCACCGCAAGCGGTGCCTTGGGCGGGCGGGACGCTGTAGCGCCACCGCCCGCGCGGCACGACGAATCCGCCCAGATCCTCCTAGGGCAACGAACCCTCCGCGCGCGGAGGCGGGACCGCGTCAGGCCTCCGCGCAACATCACCTCGGCCTCGCCGAGCCCAGAAGGAAGGGGCTCGCGGGGGAACCTTGGTTCCCCCACGAGCGTTGGAGGATGTGAGCTGCGGCCCCTCACGATCCTCCTTGGCTCAGAATCGAGCCGGGAAGCGCTTTCTGCACTCCCCCGGCCGGGTGAAGTGAAGCACCCGAATGAACCACCGGAAGGGGGAGGAATCAACCATCGTGGGTAAGGCATGCTCCCTCATGTACCACTTGTCCTCATCGGCTCTGTACTGCGGCAGAGCCAGCCCCGACAAACTGCGGCCGGGGCGGACATTTCTCAAGGGCCGGGACCTATGCGGCGGATCCCGGCCCTTTCTCTTTCGGTAAGGCGAACCCGGGACGGCGGTCTTCGTCCGCGGGTCCCAGGGAGATGCGGCGGATGGCGCCCACGGGGACGATCAGCTGCTCCGCACCGGCCTCGTCCGAGTGGACGGTGAGCGTGAGGAAGCCGTAGCCGGGCTCGCTCGAGAGCGAACGGAGCGTCAACCGCTCACCGTCGCCCAGCTCGATCTCGACGTGCGACCACTCGGCCGCGTGCGTGGCCGTGTAGCGCTCGATCTGGCGGTGGACGCGCTCGACGAAGTCGTCGAGCGAGGGCTCGGCGGCTCCGGGCACCCAGAAATCGGGGCTCAAAACAGCTTCGCGGTCTCGGTCTTTGCGCCGACGTGCTCACGGCCGAGCTCGGTGACGATGCGACCGCGCGGCGTGCGCTGGAGGAAGCCGAGCTGCAGCAGATACGGCTCGTACACGTCCTCGATCGTGTCGGGCTCCTCACCGAGCGCCACCGCCAGCGTCGACAACCCCACGGGCCCGCCTCCGAACTTCCAGAGAATCGTCCCGAGCAGCTCGCGGTCGATCCGCTCCAGTCCGTTTCCGTCGACCTCGAGCAGCTCGAGCGCCTCGCGGGAGACTGCCATCGTGATCGCGCCGTCGTGCTTCACCTGGGCCACGTCGCGCACGCGCTTGAGGATGCGGTTGGCGATCCGGGGAGTGCCGCGCGAGCGCCGCGCGATCTCCTCCGCGGCCTCTTCCGCGATTTCGACGTCGAGGATCCGCGCCGAGCGCCGGACGATCGTCCCGAGCTCCGCCGGGTCGTAGTAGTCGAGGCGGAAGGTCATGCCGAAGCGGTCGCGCAGCGGAGTCGTCAGCAGCCCCGTGCGCGTGGTCGCGCCGACCAGCGTGAAGGGCGGGAGGTCGAGCGTCAGCGTTCGCGCGGCGGCGCCCTGCCCGACGATGATGTCCAGCCGGAAGTCTTCGAGCGCCGGATAGAGGATCTCCTCGATCGTCCGGTTCAGACGGTGGATCTCGTCCACGAACAGGACATCGTGGCGCTCGAGCCCTGTGAGGATCGCCGCCATGTCACCCTTGCGCTCGAGCGCGGGCCCGGCCACGCAGCGGATGCCGACGCCGAGCTCCTCACGGACGATGTAGGCGAGGCTCGTCTTGCCGAGTCCCGGCGGGCCGACGAGGAGGACGTGATCGAGCGCCTCGTCGCGCGCCTTCGCCGCCTCGAGCGCGATCGTGAGTTGCTCCTTGATCCGTTCCTGCCCGACGAACTCGGCGAGACGACGGGGTCGCAGCGACTGCTCGAGGTCTTCCTCCTCCGGCACGACCGCGGGCGCCAGGAACTGGGTGCTCATGCCGCCTTCAACGCCTGCCGGACGCGTTCCTCGGGCGGCAGCTCGGGATCGACGGCCGCCAGCGCCTGCTCGGCCTCGCCGACCGAATAGCCGAGCTCGACGAGTGCGTCGCGCGCCACGACATGCCGTTGCGTAACCGGCGCCGAGGAGATCGGCACCGGCGCATCGCCGAGCTTCTCCTTCAGCTCCAGCACGATCCGCTCCGCCGTCTTCTTGCCGATGCCCGGGATCGCCTGGAAGCGGGCCGTGTCCTGGAGGACGATCGCGCGGCGTAGGTCGGCGGCCGGAGAGCCGGACACGATCGCCAGCGCGACCTTCGGGCCGACGCCGTTGACCGAGAGGAGCTGGACGAACAGCTCCCGCTCCGCCGCCTCGGCGAATCCGTAGAGCTGCAGGGCGTCCTCGCGCACGTGCAGGTACGTGTGGAGCGCGACCTCTCCCCCGCCGTCCGCCTTCCGCACGGCCGACGGCGTCGCCGCGACGAGGTAGCCGACGCCTCCGACGTCGACGACAAGCCCGTCCGGCGTGTTCGCAACCGGACGACCACGCAGACAGGCGATCAACCGGCGATCCTCAGCAGCGGTGGGGCGAGCGCGTGGCAGATGGCGACGGCGAGCGCGTCGGCGGCGTGAGTCGACGACGGCTCCGCCTGCAGACCGAGGATCGCCTTCACCATCTTCTGCACCTGCTGCTTCTCGGCGCGGCCGTAGCCGCACACCGTCTGCTTCACGCGTGTAACCGAGTACTCAGCGCACTCGACGCCGGCGTTCGCGGCCGCGACCATGACGGCTCCGCGCGCCTGCCCGACGGAGAGTGCGGTGCGGGCGTCGACGCCGACGAAGGATTCCTCGATGACGACGGCATCGGGACGATGCAGCTCGATGAGGGCGGCCACCGCGTCGAAGATCGTCTTCAGGCGCTGCTCGGGACGTTCTGCCGCGGGTGTTTTCCACCACCCGTGATCGATCGCCCTGAGGCGCCCGTCGCTTTCGTGGACGATGCCGTACCCGCAAGAAGCCGTTCCCGGATCGATGCCGATGACTTTCACGGTCAGAGGTTAGGCGCCGACCCGGACGTCTCCTCCCCGCATTTCTGCGGACGTCTCCCTGGAACAGGGCGGGAGAGCCGAAGCTCTCCCGCGACCCCCTCCGTATGAGTTGAAAAGCATACCATCAGCTGCCGCCCTCTGCGCCGTTTCCGAAGTTACCCAGGTGGCTCGAGGCTTTCCGCCTAGGAAGCGACTGCCTCGAGCACCTGCTCGGGGATGTCGAAGTTCGCGAAGACATCCTGCACGTCGTCGCTTTCCTCGAGCTGGTCGATCAGGCGCAGCACCTTCTTCGCTGCTGATTCGTCGGCGACCTCGACCGTCGTCTTCGGGATCAGCGCCAGCTCCGCCGACTCGACCGTGAAGCCGGCGCTCTCCAACGCCTCGCGCACCGAGGTGAGGGCCTCCGGCGTGGAGACGACCTCGTAGGTGGACCCGTCGAGCGAGACGTCGTCGGCGCCTCCCTCCGCTGCGGCGAGCGTCAGCTCGTCCTCGTCGACTCCGTCCGCGGGGACGAGGACTACCCCGCGTCGCTCGAACAGCCACGAGACTGCCCCGGACGTACCCAGGTTGCCGTCGTTCTTGTCGAACGCGTGCCGTACGTCGGCCGCCGTCCGGTTGCGGTTGTCCGTCAAGGTCTCGACGATGACGGCCACTCCGTTCGGGCCGTAGCCCTCGTAGACGACCGTCTCGAAGGCCTGTGCGTCGGAGTCGGCACCCGAGCCACGCGCAATCGCGCGCTCGATGTTGTCCTTCGGCATCGAGTACGATCGCGCCTTCTCGATCGCGTTCTGCAGCGCGAGGTTGCCCGCTGGATCGGGCCCGCCTTCCTTTGCCGCGACGATGATCGCGCGCGAGAGCTTCGAGAAGAGCTTGCCGCGCTTCGCGTCCGCGGCGCCCTTCTTGTGCTTGATCGAGGACCACTTGCTATGCCCGGACACTCATCGCCTCCCGTACAGAATCGAGGAACAGCTCGTGCACTCGCGTATCCTCCGTTAGTTCCGGATGGAAGGACGCGACGAGGAAGCGGCCCTGACGCGCGAGGACCGGCTTGCCGTCGTGCTCCGCTAGCACGTCGATTACGGGACCGACCTCGCGGACCCGCGGCGCGCGGATGAAGACGCCTCGGAGCGGCTCGGTCTCGCCTGCGAGCTCAAGATCGGCCTCGAAGCTCGCCACCTGCCGCCCGTAGGCGTTCCGGTCGACCTCGAGATCCACGAGACCCAGGTGGTTGCGGTCGAGCACGATCATCCCCGCACAGGTGCCGAAGACCGGGCCGGCGAACGTGCGCAAAGCCTGGTCGAGGCCGTAGAGGCGCATCAGGCGCATGAACGTCGTCGACTCTCCGCCGGGGACGACGAGTCCGTCAAGCCCTTCCAGCTGCTCGGGCTTGCGGACCTCGATCACCTCGGCTCCAAGACGCCGCAGCATCGCCGCGTGCTCACGAAAGTTGCCCTGGACGGCAAGGACACCGACGCGTGGGCGCATTACCAGCCCCGGGTCTCGAGCAGCTCTTCGGGCGCCAAGGAGGCTGCGGACAGGCCGCTCATCGCGTCGCCGAGGCCGCGCGAAACACGCGCGAGGATCTCGGCGTCTCTGTAGTGCGTAGTCGCCTCGACGATCGCCTTCGCACGCTCGCTCGGGTTGTCCGACTTGAAGATGCCCGAGCCGACGAAGACGCCGTCCGCCCCGAGCTGCATGCAGAGCGCCGCATCGGCTGGCGTGGCGATCCCGCCTGCAGTGAACGTCACCACCGGCAGACGGCCGTTCTCGGCGACCCAGCGCACGAGCTCGACGGGGGCCTGGAGGTTCTTCGCTTCGCTGTAGAGCTCGTCCGGATCCATCGCGCCGAGTCTCTTGATCGCCCCGAAGACGGCGCGCATGTGCGTGACCGCGTTGACGATGTCTCCCGTCCCGGCCTCGCCCTTCGTGCGGATCATCGCCGCGCCTTCGGCGATCCGCCGCAGCGCTTCGCCGAGGTTCGTGCAGCCGCAGACGAACGGCACGGTGAACTTCCACTTGTCGATGTGATGCGCCGTATCCGCGGGCGTCAGCACCTCGGACTCGTCGATGTAATCGACCTCGAGCGCCTCGAGGATCTGCGCCTCGACGAAGTGGCCAATGCGCGCCTTCGCCATGACCGGGATGGTCACCGCCTCCTGGATCTCGACGATCTTGTCGGGATCGGCCATACGCGCCACCCCGCCTTCGGCCCGGATGTCGGCCGGGACGCGCTCGAGGGCCATCACGGCCACGGCTCCGGCGTCCTCAGCGATCCGGGCCTGATCGGCGGTGGTCACGTCCATGATCACCCCGCCCTTGAGCATCTCGGCGAGGCCGCTCTTGACCCGCATCGTCCCGATCTCGACCATCGCTTCGATTCTAGCTTGAGGCATCAGCCCTTAAGACAGCGGAAGACCTTGTTCAGCTCGTCAATCGGCGGGGTGATCGTCCAGAGCAGGACGGCGTTCTTCTGCGTCCGCATCACGTCGTTGATGTGGCGGCGGAGCTTCCGCGGGGCGAAGCGGCGAAAGGCACGCTCGATCCCGAGCGCGTCGTCGGAATTGGCGGCGAAGGCGATCGTGAGAGCGTTGCCGGGTTCGAAGGCGCGCAGTCCTCCGTTCGGCGCGGCGGCCGCGATCACACCGATCCTCGCGGGCTCCGTCGTGACTCGATAACCGGCCCCGCGAAGGCATTTCGCCGTCCCTTCGGCCTTGTAGGCAGACGGTTCGGCCCCGCCGCAGCCGGCGGCGAGGAGCCCGAGGACGGCGAGAACGGCGGCCCGGCGCATCGCGCGGCGACTGTACCGCGCAGCGCCTACATACGGTCGCTAGGAGGTAACCCTGTACCCCCGTCGTGTACCCCTCGCTGGGAGACGACTGGCGCGCGTAACTGGCGCGCATGAGTCGAGGCGCATTCAGCTCTTTAGGATTGGGCGCCTTCGCCGATACGAGCGCGTAGGCGATCACACCCCAAACTAAACCCCGCCTTGGTCTGGTCTGATGGCCGTAGCGCGACGTCTCGTAGCGGGTCTACCCTGGTCTGGCACGGCTTCAGGGGTCTGTCCTCAATCCCCGGGAACCGTGACGTGAGCCGGGCGTTGGGGGAGGTGGGCCGCCACCTTCCCGGGATGCGCCCGGCTCACCCTCTGTTGACGCTGAAGCTGATTGCAGGGTTTTCGAACTGGGGCGCGTCTATTCCATGGGGGGCGGCCACCCCGGCGGGCCGGGATGTCTGCGGACATGCTGGCCCGCCCTTCTCTTAGCCAAGCAGCGGCAGCTTGTTCGCTTAGAGGACACGCTCTCGCCAGGCGCGGGCAGCGGCCCGACCTGAGCATCCCCAAGGGTTTCGTGCGGCGCTCCACGGCGCGTAGGATCGCGCTGTGACGGACGACGCAAACGCGCTACGCGAGACGATCGAGCGTTACAACGACGCGTGGAACCGGCAGGACGTCGACGCGATCATCGCGATGCACGCGCCCGACTTCGTGTTCCACAATTGGACGGCCGGCGATCGCGTCGAGGGCGAGGCGGTCCGCGAGCACATCGCGGAGATCTTCCGAAACTCGCCGAGCCTCCGCTTCACGGGGCGCCGCCTCTACGCCCGGGACGGGCTCGTGGTCAGCGAGTGGACGGCCCATGTCAAGCGGGACGGCAAGCAGCTCGAATGGGATGGCATCGACGTCTTTCCGTTCGAGCACGGGCTCATCAAGCGGAAGGACGTCTACTCCTCCTCGCACGCGCCGCGGACGAGGGCAGATCCAGAGGTCGCCCCGGCCCGGGACTGAGGCTGAGTCTGCGCCTCAGCGCGGGAGGCGGCGGCCGAGATCCTCGAGCGGCTTCGCAAGCTCCTGACCGACCGCGGCGCCGAGGCCATCCGGTCCGAGTTCTCGTAGTCTGCGGAGCGGCCCGCGCGCGCTTCGCCTGAAAGGCGACGATCGCGGCGAGGGCGAATCCCCCGAATCCAAGGCTCCGGAGGGTTGCCGTTCTTGACAATAAGGCGCGAGTGCGAGATAAACCGCGACAGCAACGGAAGGACCGACGGTGCAGGATGAAGGTCCCAAGAACGTTGCTGCGGCCACCGAGGAGCGCGACGCGCCGCCCTCCCATCACGCATGTCCCACGTGAATCCTCGGCGGGATTGCCGTGCTCGTGGGGCTCGGGACGCTCGTCTGGCTGCTGATCAGGGTGCTGACGTGAGGAGCACCCCGTGAAGTGCCGTACGCTCCGCTGCGTCTCCTGGCGCACTCAGCAGACGCGCGCCTGCCTCAACTGGGAGCAAGTCTGGGAGCAGCGGTGTCGCGACTGGGAGACGACCTGGTCGCAGCGGTGCAGCGACTGGGAGACGACGTGGACGCAGCGGTGCGACCGGTGGGAGCAGGAGCAGCGCAAGGCGTGTGATTCCTGGAGTCCGTGGTTCTCGTGGATCTGCCTGATCTGGGTTTGGGTCACGACGACCGTCTGCCGAGTCTGGACTTGGGTCTCGACCACCGTCTGCAAGGCATGGGCATGGGTGTCGACCACGGTCTGCAAGCTCTGGGCCTGGGTCTCGACGTGGGTCTGCAAGCTGTGGGTGCTGCTGACGACAATCGTCTGCACGCTGTGGGGCTTCTTCTTAGATATCTGGTGCGTCATCCTCTGCTGGATTCGGAGCCGGTCGGCTCCTGAAGAGGTCTCGGAAGGGAAGAGCGAGTGCATCTACGGCTGGACGGCCGCGTTCCGGATCGTCGAGGAGCCCGACTGTGTCATCCACGTCACGGAACGGATCCGCCTCCAACCCGACGCCGGCATCACGCAGCAGCAGCTCCAGACGGCCCAAGCAACGTGGAAACAGGCGATCGAACAAAACTGGACCGACCGCTTCCGAATTCGCCGCACGAGCGGGGACTGTCCCTGCGCGGAGTATCGCGTGGTCGTCACGGTGCTCTTCGTGACGAGCGGCGAACATCATGTCGTGCGGGTTCAAGCCGGCAGTGGGCGTGCAGACATGGGCAACTTCTTCATCACCAGCACCGGGGGAACCGTTTCCCACGAGGTGGGTCACATGTTCGGCAACGTCGACGAGTACGCCGACCCGGCCTGCCCGAACCGCAACGTCACGAACGACGGCAGCATCATGCAGAACAGCCAAACCGGGACAGTCCGGCCGCGGCACTACCAGCGGTTCGCCGACTGGATCTCGGCGCACACCTGCTGCGACTATGCCGTCGCCAGTGGAGGGAGGTGACGTGAGCGAGCAGGGAACCCCACCGAACGAGGACGGCCTCGTGGTCGAGGTCGGGAGCGAGCATCTCGAGCACGGGCTCGTCCGAGTTCATGTCGCGCCGGACGGGCGCGTTCGTGTCGTGAAGCGCGAGCAGGGCAAGGAGCAGCAGTTCGAAGGCCACACGGACGAAGCGCACGCGAGGCGGCTCAACGAAGCGGTCGAAGGAGTCCGTGGCGCCAGCTTCGGTCAGCGGCGCGGGCTCCCGGACGAGCCGCGTTACCGTGTGCTCGTCGTCCGCGAAGGCAAGCCCGTGACAGAGGCCGACGTGTGGCGCTCGGAGCTGAGCGAGGCGAAGGAGTTGGCCACGGTCATCGCGGAGCTGTCTGAGCTGGTTCAGCGCTCCAGCGACGGACAGGCGCTGCTCTAGCTCGAGTGGGCCCGCCTGGACGAGACGCTCCAGACGCTTGAATCAAGAGCGTCTCAGAGAAGCTTGTCCCCCCGGCAACCAAGAACTACCCATACGTCGAGTTGAGGACGAGCGCGCCGCCGCCGACGTCTCTCAGATGAACGACCATCAACGACAGGAACTCGGGCTCGCGACGCTTAGCTGCGTCGAGTGCAAGGTCCCCTGGGTCGATCCGTCGGAGCGATGGCGCGTCTATCTGACCGACGACGATCTACCGGAAACGGTCGTCTACTGCCATCTTTGTGCGGAGCGTGAGTTCGGCTCGCCGATTGACTGGTGGCGATAGTCGACTAGCTAGCGCGGCGGCTCAAGGCTGCCGGCGTCGACCGGAGAACGCTCGACCTGTTCTACGAGTTGACGCTGCGCCTTCGAGCTCGAGAAGATGAACGAGGCCGTTTCAGGGCTGTCCACCGAGGCAGGCCGGCTCGGCGCCGGCATCGGCGAGTTGGCGGAAAGGCTTGGGTGCCGAAGCCTCGACCGACGCGCGAACGCGTCACGTGAACGATGCTTGTGTACGTGTGTAGGAGCCCGCTTCGGCGGGCTCTCGCCGTTCTAGGACAGCGGCTAGTTCGGCGAGCGAGGCTGAACTGCGACACGGACGCGATGTGCATGAGTAGGCTTGGCGTGCGGCGGTCGGGTCAGCGCAGACCGTGCTGCCGTTCTCCCCTGTAAGCGGGCAGTCCCGAGGCCAAGCGGGAAGGCCCGCTTACCCCCTTTTTGGGGACGACGTACGAGTTCCGCTCGTGCTCAGTGAGCAGGTGGCCTGCCCTCTGCTTGGTCGGAGGGTGGGCCACAAAACGGCCCGCGTCGCTCGCGAAGACTTGAGCGAGCCGACGCATCGGCTCACGGCCGCTGTCCAACGCGACAAAGAGAAAACCCCCTCAGCGGGGGCTTTCTCTAGTGGGCCCGGCACGATTCGAACGTGCGACCAACGGATTATGAGTCTGGCGGCTCTAGCCCGCCTGGGCTCGATTCGGCTCAGTTGGCCTCGGTTCGATCCCGTTCTTTCCGCCCCGCGTTAGTGAGCGTGGCAGAGAAATGGCAGAAGCTCCGTCCGCTGGTGGGCCTCGTCGAGACTTCTGATCAATTCGCCAGCTGCTGAGGCTTCGAGGTGGAGCGGATCAGCTAAGCGTCTTACACTCGCCGCATGGACGGAACGGGACCTCGCCGGGAGCGGAAGGTCGTGACCGTGCTGTTCGCCGACCTGGTCGGTTTCACGGCACGCGCCGAGGAGCTCGACCCGGAGGACGTCGAGGCGATCCTGCGGCCGTACCACGAGCGGCTTCGCGCGGAGCTGGAGCGCCACGGAGGAACGGTGGAGAAGTTCATTGGTGACGCGGTGATGGCGTTGTTCGGGGCCCCG